>Ga0207426_1000969_pt1 | contig 28326 bp, 24 predicted proteins | sample AraplaMF_Cvi_mMS_FD_184265 | JGI IMG/M metagenome (GOLD analysis project Ga0207426, IMG submission 184265) | Arabidopsis root microbial communities from the University of North Carolina, USA - plate scrape MF_Cvi_mMS (SPAdes) (version 2) | ecosystem: Host-associated > Plants > Roots > Endosphere... | reverse complement strand
GCCGGCCACGTGCCACACACGCTTTCCACTCGCCGTTCGAAGTCTTCGCCACCATGCTTGCACTTGCTTCTCAACCTGATAATTCCGTTCACTAGGCATTGTGTTGCGCTTCACATTTGAAACCGCCCCTACTTTTCTTTGCGGCGGCAAAGAAAAGTAGGTGCCGCCCCGCACAGGGGCGACGCTTGAAGCACATAGGCAAACCGCGGATGCCAGCGCAAAGGCCAGAACAACCAAACCAAACCGCCCGCGCCGCCCAGGCGCCAAAAGCAAAAGGCCAAAAGCAAAAAGCAAAAAGCAAAAAGCAAAAAACCACCCCGATATGACCGAAAACACCGGAACCTCGGCGCTTCCGCACAGCCGCAACCCGGCACAATCGAACGCATATTGGGCGGCGTCACACGCGATAAAAGGAACAACTCATGGACTGGAAAAACCTGCTAATCGAAACGCCCGTCTGGCTGATGGCCCGCTTCCATCCATCGCGTTTCGACCCGCGCCGCGACACGCCACGCGAAATCCTCGTGCTGCGCCCCAACGATTTCGGCGAGCTACTCTCCACCACCCCGCTCTTCGAATCGCTGCGCAAGCAGTTTCCGACGACGCGCCTGATCGCCGGCATCGGCAGCTGGGGCCGCCCGATCCTCGAAAACAACCCCTATATCGATGAAATCGTCGAACTCGACGCGCCCTGGAACAACAAGATCGTCGCGGATCGCTCGCACAAGAACGTCCTGCGCTTCCTGTGGAAGTCCCCGCAGATCGACGCGCTGCGTGCGCGTGGCGGTTTCGATGTCGCGATCGATGTGCTCGGCAGTTACATGGGCGCCCTGCTGATGATGCGGCTCGGCGCGCGCTACCGCATCGGCGTGCGCGGCTATCGCGGCGGCTGGAGCGGCTGCCAGGCGCACGTCGTCTACGCGAGACGGCAGGCCGGACGCGCGGCGCTCGCGCAAGGCGAACTGCTCGGCGCGACGGCGCTGCCGGAAGTGCGCCCCCAACTCTTTCTGACGGGCGACGAGCGCGCCCGCGCGGCACAACTCTGGACGGCGAATGCCGCGCAGGACCGGCGCACGGTGCGCCTCGTCGCCGGCGTCGGTGCCGGCGTACCGACCAAGGCATGGCCCGCGCGGGAGCTGGGCGCGGCACTCGCGCAAATCGCGCAAGCGCTGGAACAGCAAGGCCACGCGTGCGAAGTCGTGATCGTCGGCAGCGCGGCGGATCAGGCGCGCGCGGCCGAGGCCATCGCCGCAGCCGGTCCGGGCGTATCCGTTCGCTCCGTTGCGGGCGAGGCGCCGATGCGCGTCATGTTCGCACTCGTCGAGCAGGCAGACGTCGTGCTGACGAACTCGACGATGCTGATGCACGTCGCAGCGGCATTCCGGCGCCCAACGGTGGCCGTGCTCGGCGGCAGCATCACGAGACCGGAAGTGCACGACGCGATATGGGGTTATCCGCCGCCCTATCTGAGCGTCACGCCGGAGAGGTCCGCGGAGGGGCAGCGGTTGCAGGATTGGCCGGACGTCGGACGTGTGGTGAAAGCGGTCTTGCAGACCGTCGTAACCATGGACGAGCCGCGCACGAGCCTCGATGCAGCGGCCTGACGAGGCGGGCGTTATTTCATCAATGACCTTGTTTAGCGTCCGTGTCGATCGCTTGCTGAACCACGCGGCCCGCAGACCGATCCGCGTTTAGAATCGTCTGCATGAACAAGATCGCCGCCCTGCCGATGTACAACGTCTCGCCCGCGCTCGCCGCCGACTGGCACGCGCTGCTCACAGACGTACTGCGCAATGTCGAGCCTCGCGCCACGATCGTCGAACCGGACGATCTGCACGCATTCTGGCGGCGCCCCGATTTGCTGCTGTCGCAGACCTGCGGTTATCCCTACGTGCTTGGGCTGCACGACGACGTGCAACTGATCGCGACGCCGCGATTCGATGCGCCCGGCTGCGAAGGCGCGAACTATTCGAGCGTGCTCGTCACGCGTAGCGACGCGCCGTTCGATTCGATCGAAGCGTTTCGAGGCGCGCGCGCCGCCTTCAATTCCACCGATTCGAACAGCGGCTACAACGCATTGCGGCACACCATTGCGCCGCATGCGAAAAACGGCCGGTTCTTCGGCGCGGCTTTGGAGACAGGATCGCATCTCGGCTCGCTGCGCGCGATTGCCGAGAATCGCGCGGACCTGGCCGCGATCGATTGCATCACGATGGCCTTCGTGCGCGACGCGTATCCCGAACTGACGGGCCGCTTGCGAGAAATCGGCTACACGCGCTCATCGCCGGGATTGCCGTTGATTGCGTCGACGCATGTCGCGCCTGAACAGGCCGACGCATTGCGCGACGCGCTCGACGAAGCGGTCGCAACGCAACCCGAACGCGCGCGGCGACTGAAGCTCAAAGGGTTTTCACGCCTGCCGCCCGAAGCATACGAAAGCATTCGCCAAATGGAAAACGAGGCGCGCGTAGCGAACTACGCGCGCCTCGCATGACGCCTTTCGACAACCAGCGCCTTATTCGACGTCCAGCACCAACAGCTGCGCGCCATCGGCGACCTGATCGCCGACTGCATACAGCACCTCCGCCACCTTGCCCGCTGTGGGCGCACCGATCGTGTGCTCCATTTTCATCGCTTCCATCACGATCAGCGGCTGCCCTTTCTCCACCACTGCGCCCTGCTCGACCAGCACGGCGATCACCTTGCCCGGCATCGGCGCAGTGAGACGGCCTTCGCCATGCTCGGCATCGGCTGCATGCGCAAGCAGGTTCTGCCATTCGAACGCAAGCGCCTCGCCACGGCAGAACACATGGAACGTATCGCCATCGACAAACACGCGGCCCGTCACATGCGCGTCGCCGATCGTCGCGCCATATTCGTGCTTGCCCGCGCCCGTCCACCACTTGAACGGCTCGGTGCGGCCATCGTGCGTGAGCGTCCGCGTCTCACCGTCGCGCGAGAAAACCACCGTAAACGCAGCCTCTTTCTCGACGTCGCGCCAGTTGAGCGCCTGCGTATAGCCACCGTTCAGGCGCCAGTGGGACAGCGCATCCCACGGCGACGCGCCGTGCTCAACACCGCCTTCTCGCGTCAGCAGCGCACCACAAGCGAGCGCCAGCCCTTCGATGAACGGCTTTTCGACGGGCGCAAACAACGCATCGTGATGACGCTCGATCAGCCCCGTATCGAGATCGCCCGTCGAAAACGGCACGCTCGCGACGATACGCTGCAGAAATTCGACGTTCGTATGTGGGCCGACCACTTCGCAGCCGCGCAACGCTTGGCTCATGCGCTTCAACGCTTCCTCACGGCTTGCGCCATGCACGATCAGCTTCGCGATCATCGGGTCGTAGAACGGCGTGATCGTATCGCCCTCGCGCACGCCGCTGTCGATACGCACGGGCGCACGCTCGCCGCCCACGCCGATCGAAAACTCCACGCCTTCCGGCATGCGCAGATGCTTCAACGTACCCGTCGACGGCAGGAAGCCGCGCGCCGGATGCTCGGCATAGATGCGCGCCTCGATCGCATGACCTTCGATCTTCAGTTGATCCTGCGCGAGCGGCAGCGGCTCGTTCGCGGCCACGCGCAACTGCCATTCGACGAGATCGAGTCCCGTCACCATCTCCGTGACGGGGTGCTCGACCTGCAGACGCGTGTTCATCTCCATGAAGTAGAACTCGCCGCCTTCCGTCATGATGAATTCGACCGTGCCCGCGCCGACGTAATTCACCGCGCGCGCCGCCGCGACAGCGGCCTCGCCCATCGCACGCCGCACGTGCGGTTGCAAGCCAGGCGCGGGCGCTTCTTCGAGTACTTTCTGATGGCGGCGCTGCACCGAGCAGTCGCGGTCGAACAGATAAACCGCGCCGCCATGCTTGTCCGCGAACACCTGCACTTCGACGTGACGCGGACGCGTCAGATACTTTTCGATCAGCACACGGTCGTTGCCGAAGCTGCTCGCGGCCTCGCGCTTGCATGATGCCAGCGCGGCGTCGAACTCCTCGGTGCGCGTCACCACGCGCATGCCCTTGCCGCCGCCGCCCGCGCTCGCCTTCAGCAGCACGGGGTAGCCGATCTCATCGGCCTGGCGATGCAGCAGGTCGGCGTTCTGATCGTCGCCGTGATAACCCGGCACGAGCGGCACGGCAGCCGAATGCATCAGCGCCTTTGCCGCAGCCTTCGAGCCCATCGCGGCAATCGCTTCGACGGGCGGCCCAATGAACGCAATGCCCGCCTTCTCGCAAGCGTGCGCGAAATCCTCGTTCTCTGACAAAAAGCCGTAGCCGGGGTGCACGGCTTGCGCGCCCGTCGCGATCGCGGCCTCGATGATGCGTTCGACGCGCAGATAACTTTCCGCTGCCGTCGATCCGCCGATATGCACGGCTTCGTCGCACGCGGCGACGTGCTTGGCGTTCGCGTCGGCGTCGGAGTAGACCGCGACGCTCGTAATGCCGAGCCGCTTGCAGGTCGCGGCGACGCGGCAGGCAATTTCGCCCCGGTTCGCAATCAGGATCTTGTTGAACATGAGGTGTCTCGATGGGTGTTGTTCTGTGCGGTGGCAGCGTTCAGGCGCGTCTTTCAAACCCGCCACGAAGGCGAGCGCTTCTCGAGAAACGACGCGACGCCTTCGCGCCCTTCCGCGCCCGCGCGCGTCTTCGCAATACGCGCGGCCGTGTCTTCGATCAACGCTGAGCTGATTTCGCGGCCCGCGATATCGTGCACGAGCTGCTTGCACGCCTTCACGGCTTGCGGACCATTTGCGCACAACGTAGCTGCGAGTTGCTGCACGGTTTCGTCGAGCTTGTCCGCGCTCACGCATTCGGCGACGAAGCCGAGCCGTTGTGCCGTCGCGCAATCAAAAGCTTCCGCTGTCATGAAGTAACGGCGCGATGCCTGCTCGCCGAGCGCGCGGATCACGTACGGCGCGATCGTCGCGGGGATCAGGCCGAGGCGTGCTTCGGACAGGCAGAACTTCGCGCTGTCGACGGCGACGACGATATCGCACGCCGAGATCAGGCCCATGCCGCCCGCGTACGCGTCGCCGTTCACGCGCGCGATCACCGGCTTGTTGCAGCGATAGATCGACGCGAGCATGTCGGCGAGACGCATGGCGTCGGCACGGTTCTCGTCGTCCGAGTAACCGGCCATCTTCTTCATCCAGTTCAGGTCCGCGCCCGCGCAGAACGCCTTGCCGTTCGCCGCGAGCACGACGGCGCGCACGTCGTCGCGTTCATCGAGCGTGCGAAACGCCGACGTGAGTTCCGCGATCATCGCTTCGTTGAACGCGTTGCGCACGTCCGGGCGATTGAGCGTGACGGTGGCGACCTGCTGGTCAAACGTGACGGTCAGGTTGTCGTATTGCATGGCCGAAGCTCCTTTCGCTGCGCCGTCGTTACATGCGGAACACGCCGAAGCGCGTGTCTTCGATCGGCGCGTTCATCGCCGCCGACAAGCCGAGGCCCAGCACGTCGCGCGTCTGCGCGGGATCGATCACGCCGTCGTCCCACAAGCGCGCGCTGGCGTAATACGGATGGCCCTGATGCTCGTATTGCTCGCGAATCGGCTGCTTGAAGGCTTCTTCCTGTTCGGCCGTCCACGTGCCGCCCTTTCCTTCGATGCCGTCGCGCTTGACAGTGGCGAGCACGGAAGCCGCCTGCTCGCCGCCCATCACCGAGATGCGTGCGTTCGGCCACATCCACAGGAAGCGCGGCGAATACGCGCGCCCGCACATGCCGTAATTGCCCGCACCAAACGAGCCGCCGATGATCACCGTGAACTTCGGCACTTTCGCAGTAGCAACGGCCGTCACCATCTTCGCGCCGTTGCGCGCGATGCCTTCGTTCTCGTACTTGCGGCCCACCATGAAGCCCGTGATGTTCTGCAGGAACACGAGCGGAATCTTGCGCTGCGCGCACAGTTCGATGAAGTGCGCGCCCTTCAACGCCGACTCGGAAAACAGAATGCCGTTGTTCGCGACGATGCCGACGGGATGCCCCCAGATATGCGCGAAGCCGCATACGAGCGTCGTGCCGTAGCGCGCCTTGAATTCGTCGAACGCGGAATCGTCGACGATGCGCGCGATCACTTCGCGGATATCGAAGGGCTTGCGCGTATCGACGGGAATCACGCCGTAGATGCTCTTCACGTCGTAGCGCGGCGGCTTCGGTTCCTGCATCGTGACGGGCACGTCCTTGCGCCGGTTCAGATTGCCGACGATGCTGCGCGCAATCGACAACGCATGCGCATCGTTTTGCGCGAGATGATCGACGACGCCCGACAGACGCGTGTGCACATCGCCGCCGCCCAGATCTTCCGCGCTGACCTCTTCGCCCGTCGCCGCCTTGACGAGAGGCGGCCCGCCCAGAAAGATCGTGCCTTGATTCTTGACGATGATCGACTCATCGCTCATTGCGGGCACATACGCGCCGCCCGCCGTGCATGAGCCCATCACGACGGCGATCTGCGGAATGCCTTGCGCCGACAGGTTCGCCTGGTTGTAGAAGATGCGGCCGAAGTGATCGCGATCGGGAAACACTTCGTCCTGGTTCGGAAGGTTCGCGCCGCCCGAATCGACGAGATACACGCACGGCAAGCGGTTTTCTTCGGCGATTTCCTGTGCGCGCACGTGCTTCTTCACGGTCACAGGGTAGTACGTGCCGCCCTTCACCGTTGCGTCGTTGCAGACGATCACGCACTCCTGGCCCGCAATGCGCCCGATGCCCGTAATCACGCCCGCGCCCGGCGCGTCGTCGTGATACATGCCGAATGCCGCGAGTTGCGACAGTTCGAGAAACGGCGTGCCGGGGTCGAGCAGTTGCGCGATGCGGTCGCGCGGCAGCAGCTTGCCGCGCGACACGTGCTTGTCGCGCGCGGCAGGACCGCCGCCCAGCGCGAGCTTGCTGATCTTCGCCTTCAGGTCTTCGACGAGCGCTTCGAGCGCGGCCGCGTTGGTGCGGAATTCGTCGGAACGCGGGTTCAACTTTGATTCGATGATCGGCATGTGATATCTCGAAGAGAATTACATCGTTTCCGCGAACAGTTCGCGGCCGATCAGCATGCGGCGGATTTCGCTCGTGCCCGCGCCGATTTCATAGAGCTTCGCGTCGCGCCACAGACGTCCCACGGGATACTCGTTGATATAACCATTGCCGCCGAGAATCTGGATCGCCTCGCCTGCCATCCACGTCGCCTTTTCCGCCGTGTAGAGAATCACGCCCGCGCAGTCCTTGCGCACCTGGCGCACGTGCGCTGTACCGATCGTGTCGAGCTGACGGCCCACCGCGTACAGATACGCGCGGCACGCCTGCAGCGTCGTGTACAGATCGGCGACCTTGCCCTGGATCAGCTGGAATTCGCCGATCGACTGGCCGAACTGCTTGCGGTCGTGGATATACGGCACGACGGCATCCATCACCGCCATCATGATGCCCGTCGGACCGCCCGCGAGCACGGCGCGCTCGTAGTCGAGGCCACTCATCAGCACCTTCACGCCGCCGTTCAGTTCACCGAGGATGTTCTCTTCCGGCACTTCGACGTTCTCGAACACCAGTTCGCCCGTGTGCGAGCCGCGCATGCCGAGCTTGTCGAGCTTCTGCGCGACGGAAAAGCCCTTCATGCCCTTCTCGACGATGAACGCCGTGATGCCGCGCGGACCGGCTTCGATATCCGTCTTCGCGTAGACGACGAGCGTGTCGCAGTCCGGGCCGTTCGTGATCCACATCTTCGTGCCGTTCAGCACGTAGCGGTCGCCCTTCTTCTCGGCGCGCAGCTTCATGCTGACCACGTCGGAACCCGCGTTCGGCTCGCTCATCGCCAGCGCGCCGATGTGGTCGCCCGACACCAGCTTCGGCAGGTACTTCTCTTTTTGCGCCGCGGTGCCGTTGCGATGGATCTGGTTCACGCACAGGTTCGAGTGCGCGCCGTATGAGAGACCCACCGATGCCGACGCACGCGAAATCTCTTCCATTGCGACCATGTGCGCGGTGTAGCCCATGTTCGCGCCGCCGTATTCCTCGGAGACCGTCATGCCGAGCACGCCCAGATCGCCGAACTTCTTCCACAGGTCCATCGGGAACTGGTCGGTGTGGTCGATCTCGCCCGCACGCGGCGCGATCTCCTTCGCCGCAAACGAAGCGAGGCTGTCGCGCAGCATCTCGATCTCTTCACCAAGCGGGAACTGCAAACCGGGCAAGTTGCTCATGTGTGTCTCCAGGAGTTCGTGGCAGGCGGGTCACGCGTGTCGTGCCGCGCAGCGCCGCCTCGCATCAGGCAATTTTTCTGAGCCGGACTCAGCCGACTGGTCGGCCGCGCAGCCTGCGTGGATCGTCATTCATTCGACATGTGCGGCTGCGCGGCAGCACAGAGCGCATTTCACTCCAGATTTACGTAAGCGTCAATTGGTATTTTTGAGTATCACTCAAAAACCGTGAAGTACACGCTGAATGGCCTGCCAGCGTGATAGTATCGGCCGCAACGGAGCCTTTCCGCTCCAAAATCTGAACTGGACTCATATGATGGGCGTAGCAAAGGCCGAGGTATCGGGATCGCGCCGCCAGCCGGCTGGGCGCAAGTCGCAGCAACGCGTGAAGGAGATTCTTCAGGCGGGCCGCGACGTTTTCTCCGAAAAGGGCTACGAACGCGCGACCACCGCCGAAATCGCGCAACGGCTCGGCATTTCCGAAGCCACGGTGTTCAGCTACTTTCGCGGCAAGCGCGAGCTGTGCGCGCGCGTGATCGGCGACTGGTACGACGAGATCATCGAAGCCATCGAGTCGGGTCTGCCGCGCGACGGCAGCATCCGCCAGCAGTTCGCGTTCATCGTGCGCACGCATTTGCGGCTGATGCTGGTCAACGGCACGGGGCTGTGCGCGCTCGTGCTGTCGGAAGGTCGCACGCGTCAGCACGAACTCAGCGAAGAACTGACCGGGCTGCAACGGCGCTATACCGCGCCGCTGATGCGCGTGCTGTCGCAGGGACAGCAGACGGGCCAGATCCGTTCGGACGTGCCGCTGCGCCTGCTGCGCTCGCTCGTGTTCGGCCCGATGGAACACGTGCTGTGGGATGCGACGCTCGGCAATCGCCGCACCGATATCGACGCCACGGCGGACCGCCTGATCGACGTGCTGTGGTCCGCGCTGCAGCCGCCCGACGCGTCGCTCAGCGCGCTCGTGCAGTTCCGCCAGGAAGTGGGCGAAGCGGCGCGCCGCCTGGCCGAGGCGGAAGCCGCGCATCAGCAGAATGCGAAGCAGGCGTCGCCCGAACGCGGCGAGCGCATCGGGCGTATCAATTCGGGCGAAGACGCGTAAGCCCGCGCGTCGCATCAAGCGCCCGGCCGGGTGCGCAACTTGCTGACGATATCGATGCCAGCAACGAAGCCCAAGGAGGCCCGGCCATGTCAACCACGCCCAACGAAGGCGACAATCCGATCCGCCCCGATCAGTCCGATGTCGTGCAGACCGATCTGCCCGACATCGGTCCGTCGCAGGATCCGGACGCACCGCCGCTCGATCCCGACGTCAATCCCGATTACGAGGACGACAAGCCCTAGAACAGGTGCCGTTCGTCGACAACATCGAATGCCAGGGAGGGAGGATCATCGTGCAACACCTATTCAACAGAACATGCCAGATGGGCGTCGCGAGCCTGCTCGTCGCGCTCATCTCGACTTCAGCGCTCGCGCAAGGCGCGCCGCAATCCGTCACCGAGCGCCGCACGGAAGTCTTGCAGACGGGCAGCGGCTTTCGCGCATCGAAGCTCGCGGGAACCAGCGTGTATAACCGCGACAAGGACAAGATCGGCACCATCGACGATCTGATCCTCTCGCCGTCCGATCACAGCGCGTTCGCGATTCTGTCGGTGGGCGGCTTTCTCGGCATGGGCAAGCACTACGTCGCCGTGCCGTTCAGCGATCTGCAGATCACCGCCAAGCAGGTGACGATGCCGGAGGCGACCAAGACGTCGCTCGAAGCGCTGCCCGAGTTCAAGTACGCGCCGGACTGACATAGCAACCTTTGGCCGCTTCGCATGCCGATGTGAAGCGGCCGCCTTCATTCGTCGATCAGCGCGGGAATCTCGGCGACGAGCGCATCGATTGCGCAACGCACCTTCGACGCCATATAGCGCGTTTGCGGCCACACGACGTTGATCTCCAGCGGCGGCAAACTGCAACGCCCTTTGACCAGCGCGAGTTCGCCCGACTTCACATAGCGCGCGAGCAGCCATGACGGCAGGCGCGCAAGTCCATAGCCCGCGATCGCGGCCGCGGCGATCGCCTGCACATCGTCCATGCTCAGATACGGGTTGATGTTGACGCGCTTTGGCCGGCCTTCGTCGTCCTGGAAATCCCATGGTGCAAGCGCCCCGCCCCGCGCATACACGATGCCGTCGCGCCCGTGCATAGCATCGAGCGATGCGGGCATGCCGTGCCGCGCAAGATACGACGGCGCCGCGCCGACGCAGGTGTACTGCACGCCGAGGCGCCGTGCGGCGAGACTCGTGCTGTCGCGCAACTCGCCGATCCGCACGGCGAGATCGAAGCCTTCTTCGACGAGATCGACCATGCGGTCGCTAAACGACATGTCGATCTGCAGCTTCGGATGCCGGCGCGCCAGATTCATCAGCACGGGCGCGACGCACAACTGGCCGAACGCGAGCGGCAGGCTCACGCGCAGCCGCCCGCGCGGCGCGCGCCGTCCGCCTTCGAGTTCCGCCTCGGCGGCTTCCAGTTCGCCGAGCGCGCGCACGCACCGCTCGTAGTACGCCTGGCCGTCTTCCGTGAGGCTCTGGCTGCGCGTCGTCCGATGGATCAGACGCACGCCGAGCCGCGTCTCCAGGCGCGCAATCACCTTGCCGACGGCCGACCGCGTCAGGTTCAGCCGTTCGGCCGCCAGCGCGAAACTGCCTGCCTCGACGACCTGCACGAAAGTCGCCACGCCATCCAGCCGGTCAGTCATCGCGCCGCCTGATTGGTTCCTCTATGGCCACATTCATGGGAATTCACCTCGTCAATCGGGACCAATGTTCCCGATATATTAGCCGTTCATTCATAGCAACGGGGTTCCCGTCATGCAGCCTCTTCATCCGCGCAGGAACACGCTTGCGCTGCTCGCCGCCTGCCTTTCATCGTTGATGTTCGGTCTCGAGATTTCCAGCGTCCCCGCCATCCTGCCGACGCTCGAACATCTGCTGCGCGGCGACTTCAAGGACATGCAGTGGGTCATGAACGCGTACACGATTGCCTGCACGACCGTCCTGATGGCGACGGGCACGCTCGCCGACCGCTTCGGCCGCAAGCGCGTGTTCGTCGTCAGCATTGCGCTGTTCGGCATCACGTCGCTGCTGTGCGGGCTGGCGTCGAATATGGCCGTGCTGATCGCGGGACGCTTCCTGCAAGGCGCGAGCGGCGGCGCCATGCTGATCTGCCAGGTCGCCGTGCTGTCGCACCAGTTCCAGCAGGGACACGAGCGCGTCAAGGCGTTCGCCGCGTGGGGCATCATTTTCGGGATCGGGCTGGGGTTCGGGCCGATCATCGGCAGCGCGACGGTCGCGTTGACCGGCTGGCAATGGGTGTTTCTCGTGCACGCGCCGCTCGCGCTCGCGACGATCGCGCTCGCTGTCAGCGGCGTGAGCGAATCGCGTGATCCGCATGCGCAGACGCTCGATATCGCGGGCGTCGTGACCTTGTCGCTCGCCGTGTTCGGCGTCGCTTTCTACATCACGCAGGGCGCGGACCTCGGCTTCGCAAGCCTGCCCGCGCTGGGCATCCTCGCCGCCAGCGCGCTGTGCCTGGTCGCGTTCTTCGTCGCCGAAAACATGAACGCGCATCCGATGTTCGACTTCTCCGTGTTTCGCATCCGCAAGTTCTCGGGCGCGCTGATCGGATCGGCGGCGATGAATTTCAGCTTCTGGCCTTTCATGATCTATCTGCCCGTGTACTTTCATAACGCGCTCGGCTATGACGATCTGCATGCGGGGCTCGCGCTGCTCGCCTATACGCTGCCGACGCTGGTCGTGCCGCCCGTCGCGGAACGTCTCGCGCATCGTTATCAGCCGGGCTTCGTGATTCCCGGCGGACTGTTCACGATCGGCCTCGGCTTCATGCTGATGCGCATCGGCAGCGGTGCGGAGCACGCCAGCTGGCTCACGATGCTGCCCGGCTGCGTGATTGCCGGCGTCGGACTCGGCCTGACCAACACGACCGTGACGAATACGACGACGGGCGCCGTATCGACGGCACGCGCGGGCATGGCTTCGGGCATCGACATGAGCGCGCGGATGATCGCGCTCGCGATCAACATCGCGTTGATGGGGTTCGTGCTGGTGGCGGGCGTCGAAGCGTCTCTGTGGCGCGTGTGGCCAGCCGCGCAGGACGCCGCGCAGATTCACGCGGCTGGCGCTGCGATTGCGGCGGGCCACGTCATCGCGCTCGACGGCAGGATCGCGCACGATGCGCTCGTGCACGGCTTCGGCTGGGTCATGCTGTATGGCGGCGTCGGCGCGTGGCTGCTTGCGGCGGCAAGCTTCGTGACGTTCGGCGTGACGAACCCGACCCGTTCGAAGCTGCTAGAGGCACGCGCGACGACATCTGCGCAACGCACGGATTGATACAAAAAAGCGTGAGCGCGGATGACGCGCTCACGCTTTCCTGGCGTGCAGATCAGTAATAAGGATACGGCGCGTAAACGGCGCCCGGCGGGGCATAGTAGTAAGGACGCGGCGCGTAATAGACAGGTCCCGGCGCATAGTATGCAGGCGGTGTCGCGTACGCGGGCGCGGGCGGTTGCGAGATCGTGTTGCCCTTCGACGTCATGCACTGCGCGTAAGCCGCGTCGTAGCGAGCCTGCAGGCCATAAGCCGAATACGACGCGCCGTTCGCGCCCGTCGCGCCGCCGACCAGCAAACCGCTCCCCGCACCGATCGCCGCGCCGGCGCCCGGATTGCCCGCTGCCGCACCGATCAGCGCGCCGACAGCCGCGCCGCCCAGCGTGCCCACAGCCGCACTGCCGACGGCGTTGTTGGTGGCCGCCTGCGATGCACCATTCGCGTCCGTGCTGCGGTACGCATAGTCACGGCACGCGTAGTCGTCCTGCTGGAACTGCTCGAGCGGCTCGCCCTTGCGCGGTAGCGCCACCACGCTCGGACCGCTCGGCGGGATGACGGCACAGCCGCCCATTGCGAGCAACACCCCGACGAGGATCGTCGGCATTGCGACCTTTCTTGTGACCTGAGTCTTGTTCATGTTCGTCGACCTGCCAATGAAAAATGCCAATGTCCAATAGAAGAACAATAGTCCAACAGACTTAGGCGTGAGTTACGAATGCGTTACTGGATATTTCTGCACTTTGACCTGGCGCAACGCGCAAAAAGTAAAAAAGGGTCAGCGGAATTCACCTTGAAATCATAGCCTGATATGTGCATCATGCACATATGCATAGTGCACACATCGAGGTGACGCGATGACACGGCGCATGGAAAACCTGCTTGGCGTGCTCGCCCTTCTGGTGACGGACGAACTGAACGCACAACCCAGCATTCCCGCGCTGGCCGGTTCGACTGCGCGCGCGATGCTCAACGCGATCGGCCAGTACCCCGACTCGTCGATCGAACTGCTGCGCGAAGCCGTGGACCTCTCGCACCCTGCCGCCGTGCGCGCGGTCGCGGGACTCGTCGACGCGGGCCTCGTCGAAAAGAAGGCGGGCAGCGACAAGCGCTCGGTCGCGCTGGCCCTCACGACTACCGGGCGCCGCGAAGCGAACCGGTTGCGCGCCGCGCGTGGGCGCATGCTCGAACGCATCGTCGCGAGGCTCGATGAAAGCGAGCGCGACGTGTTCGAAAGTCTGCTCATCAAGATTCTCTGGAACGAAACCCGCGACTCGCCCCACGCGATGCAGTTGTGCCGTTTCTGCGACGACAAGCCATGCCTGAAAGCGGGCTGCCCCGTCGAATGCCGCGAGCAGGGACTGCCGATGCCGGAGCGGAGCGCATCGTGAACGCCGCCGATATCAACGCCCCGCCCGTGCGCTGGCGCGCAGTGGCCGCGCTGACGGCTGTCTCGACGCTCTCGCAGATCGGCCAGTTCGGCATCGGCTTTATGGTCCTGCCCGTGTGGCTCGCGCATCAGGGACTCGACGCGCCGCGCGCCGGACTCTTCGCCGCAGCGCAATGGGCGGGCATGTTCATCGGACTGCTATTTGCGCCGCGCCTGATCGAACGCATCGGATCGAAGCTGACGGTGTCGCTGGGGCTCGCCGCGTCGCTGGTCGCGTATGCATCGTTCGGTGCCCTGGCGTGGCCTGCGTGGATGTTGCCCGGCATGCTGACGGGACTCGGCATCGGCCTGCGCTGGATCGCCAATGAAACCTGGCTCTACAGTCTCGTGCCCGCCGACAAGAGCGGCAAAGTGGTGGGCGTGCACGAAACCTTGATTGCATCAGCGGGCGTGCTTGCGCCGGCGCTCGCGGTCTATGGCGGCGTGAGCGGGACATTGGTGTTCGTGTCGGGTTCGCTGCTGACGCTTGCTGCCGCTGTTCCGTTGTGGCTCACGCGTTCATCCTCGCCGCAACCCGTCATCGAGGAGCCGCGAGTCACGCATCGCAAGCGCCTCGAACTGGGGCCAATTGTTTGCCTCGGACTCGCCACGATTGCCGTCGGCGGCATCGGTGACGGTGCGCTCTACGGACTGTTCCCGCTCTTCGCCGACAACCGCGGGCTCACGGCCGCGCAAACCGCGACGATGCTCGCGTGCTTCGGAATCGGCGGCATGGTGCTGCAGTTCCCCGTTGGATGGCTCGCGGATCGCGCCGGTCTCGCGGCAACGGTGATCGTCTGCGCGCTGGTGAGCACGGCGGCGATCGTCGCGTTTTCTCTCGCGCCGTCTGCTTCGCCTGTTTATGTTGGAGCCGCGCTGCTGCTCGGCGGCATGAACAGCGCGTACATCACGCTCGGCATGTATGCGGCCGCGTGCAGCGACAAGCAGGCCATCACCCGCAATATGCGCGTGCTGTCGCTCGCGTTCACCGCATGCTCGATTGCCGGGCCGCTGTTTGCGGGGACGGCCATGAAAGCCCTCGGCAACGACCTGTTGATGTGGCAACTCGCCATCATGAGCGGCGCGCTCATGATCTACACGCTCGGCATGCGTGAAGGGCACCGGCAGGCGCGACAGCGCGCGCCTTCGGCCTCATCCTCGTAACCGGCGACGCGCGCCGCATTCCGCTCAGCGCAAGCGCACCAGCGTCGACTTCAGCTCCGTGTACTTTTCGAGCGCATGCAGCGACTTGTCGCGTCCATTGCCCGACTGCTTGTAGCCGCCGAACGGGAAGTTCATGTCGCCGCCTTCGTCATAGCAGTTGACCCACACGGTGCCCGCGCGCAGACGCCGCGACACTTCATGCGCGGTGGTCAGGTTGGCTGTCCACACGGCGGCGGCGAGACCGTAATCGCTGTCGTTGGCGATCTTCACGGCTTCGTCGATCGTATCGAAGGTGATCACCGACAGCACCGGCCCGAAGATCTCTTCACGCGCGATCTTTGCATCGGGCGTCGACACATCGAAAACCGTCGGCTCGATATAGAAGCCGCCGCTTTCCTGCTGTACGCGCGTGCCGCCGTGCACGAGCTTCGCTTCGGCGCGCCCTGCTTCGATATAACCGAGCACACGATCGAGTTGCACCTGATCGACGATCGCGCCCATCGACGTCTTCGGGTCGAGCGGATTACCCGGCGCATAGCTGCGCGCCGCCGCGACCAGCTTGTCGAGAAACACGTCCTTGATGTCGCGATGCACGAGCAGACGCGAACCCGCCGTGCACATCTCGCCCATGTTGTAGAAGATCGCCCCCGCTGCCGTCTTTGCCGCGCGATCCAGGTCCGGGCAATCAGGCAGCACGATGTTCGGCGATTTGCCGCCCAGTTCCAGCCACACGCGCTTCAGGTTCGATTGCCCCGCGTATTGCATGATGAGCTTGCCGACATTCGTCGAACCCGTGAACGCGAGACAGTCCACATCATGATGCAGTGCGAGCAGCTTGCCCGGCTCGCCGCCGCCCGGCACCACATTGAACACGCCTGCAGGAATGCCCGCTTCACGTGCGAGTTGCGCAACGCGTATCGCCGTCAGCGGCGACTTCTCCGAAGGCTTGAGCACGACGCTATTGCCCGCCGCGAGCGCGGGGCCGAATTTCCACGATGCCATCAGGATCGGAAAATTCCACGGCACCACGGCAGCGATGACGCCGAGCGGCTCGCGCGTCACGAGACCGACCAGGTGATGATCGGCGGGAACGACTTCGCCGCCGACCTTGTCGATCGCTTCCGCAAACCATTCGACGCAATACGCCGCGCCCGGTACGTCGACGCTCGTCGTATCGCCGATCGGCTTGCCCGCGTCGAGTGTTTCGAGCAGCGCGAGTTCGTCGAGATGCTCACGCATCAGCGCCGCCCATTTGAGCAGCTTCGCTTTACGCTGACGCGGATTGAGGCCGGACCATACGCCTTTGTCGAATGCATGCCGCGCGGCGCGTACGGCTGCATTCACGTCGGCCTCGCCGCAATCGGCGACTTTCACCAGTACCTTGCCGTCGATAGGACTCACGCAATCGAAAGTGCGCCCGCTTTCCGCCGTCCGATACTCGCCGTCGATAAACGCGCGCCCTTCGATTGCGAGCGTCGCTGCCTTTTCCTGCCAGTAAGCCAATGTCGTCTTGTCCATCAGGATGCCTCAATGTTATGCGTCCAGCGCAGCGCATCCGGCATGCGCGATGCGATGCTGCGCGAAACGCGTTGACGCGAAGCGGCGTGCGAAAAAATCAGAAAGTGGGCGGCGAGTTGGCCGACACGACTTCGCACAACTGCTGCGCGCTGGGATTGCGAAAACGATGTGGTAAACGGCTTTCGAAGTAATAGCTGTCGCCGGGGTCGAGCAGCCACGTCGTGTTGTCGACGGTCAATTCGAGTTGACCGCTGACCACGACGCCGCCCTCGTGCCCCGCGTGCTGCAGCATTTCCGGGCCCGTATCCGCGAGTGGTTGATACACCTCGCGCATGATGCCCATGTTGCGATCCTTCACACTCGCGCCCGCCAGATAGAACTCGATCTGCTCGTTGCCGAGGTTCGGCATCTCCGCGCGCCGCGACACCACGGTGCGGTCGGCCTCGATTTCAAATGTGAAGAATTCAGCGAGACTCATTGGTATGCATTCGAGCAACTTCTTCAGCGAGCCGACAGAAGGACTGACGCGGTTCTGCTCGATCAGCGAAATCGTGCCGTTCGTCACGCCCGCCCGTTTCGCCAGTTCCCGCTGCGAGAGACCGTGCTTTTTACGGATGTACTGCAGACGGGTTGCCACTTCAATTGACATCGATTCACTCATGGAAACGGGTAGTACTTCACGAAAAGAGCCGCATACGAATAGCACGCGCGTGTGTTGAATATTCTAATCACTTTAAATTGACCGCTTCTGGGGAAAACCCTGAAAGCGAAACGAAATTTTTACGCATCTATGGGCTTCAAAGTTGACTTTATTGCGCATAGATAGCTCAGGGTAAGCCCTCATCAAAGATTCGTAAAAAGACTTTGACGGCCTTTTTGACTCGTATATCCTGAACTACAGGTTGATCTTTCCTGATTCGCATTGGATAGATTTCTCGCTGCAGTCGTTCGATTCAACCGGATGTGGCGAGTGAAGAATTCCGTTTCGATGCGATTCGAATAACAACCTGACGTCCCGTTTCTTTAAACGCCTCCTGCGTTTTTTGAACAAGGCGTTCAATACTTTCAACGTGCCAGTCGAGTGTAATCGTGAGAGTCCGAGGCCCTTTGGTTAGGTGGGATCGTAGTCAGTTCGCGAGGTGTCTTCGCGCTGACAACGCCATCGCCGACGGCAGCAACGGCAGGCTTGCGTTTCGCCGCTTTCTGTCCGTCTTCACGATCCTGTCGCGCCGTTCCGTCCGTCGTCACAACTCCATTTCAGCGCGTGCCTTCATCGCGGTTCATACCGATGAAGTCGCATCGCTCTTGCCCTAGCGCCTTTCCATCTGCCGCTGTCTGGCCCGCTTGCGGGTCGATGCTTCGCGCGCGTTATCGCGCCGCGTGTTCGGTCGGGCTCGTCCCTAAGCTGGACACGCGCCGTTGCACGCCTGCGATTGGACGCAGCGGAGCGAACCAGACAGCGTATCTGTTTGCTACGCGCGGCGCGATCCGCTGACGACGCTGCCACGCAAGCACGCTTCCAGTAGCTTTGCGCTCTGCGCATGGCTGCGGCATCGTGCCGCGCGTACGCATACCACGATTTGCCGCGTTCCCGCAGTCAACGACGAATACCAGTTAGTCATGCAAACGAAACCTTTGGTCGGCATCACGGCCGACAGAACGATGATGGGTCTGCATCCTTCGCATGTGGCCGGCGAGAAGTACATCGCGGCCATTGTCGACGGCGCGCAAGCGCTTGCGATGCTGCTGCCCGCGTTAGGCGACAGACAGGCGCCGGAAGATCTGTTCGCGCATATCGATGGCCTGTTGTTTACGGGCAGCTATTCGAATGTCGAGCCGCATCGTTATGGCGGTCACGCGAGCGCACCCGGCACGCTGCACGACGCCGCACGCGACGCGACGACGCTGCCGCTGATGCGCGCCGCCATCGACGCAGGCATCCCGGTGCTCGCTATTTGCCGTGGCTTTCAGGAAATGAATGTCGTATTCGGTGGAACGCTGCATCAAAGCGTTCAAACGGTGGAAGGTTACGACGACCACCGCGAGAACAAGGAAGACGCCCTCGACGTGCAGTACGGGCCTTCGCATGCGCTGCATCTACTGCAAGGCGGGCTGTTGCAGAAGCTCGCCGGCGGCGCAAGCGAAGTGCGCGTGAACTCACTGCACGGCCAGGGCGTCGAGCGGCTCGGCGACGGCCTCACGGTCGAAGCCCACGCGCCGGACGGTTTGATCGAAGCGATCAGCGTGACGAATGCGCGCGCCTTCACGCTGGGTGTGCAATGGCACCCGGAATGGAAGCACGCGAGCGACGCGCTATCGACAGCGATCTTCCGTGCGTTCGGCGCGGCGTGCCGCGATCGAATGCGCATGAGGACGGGTTCGGCAGCGGCTGCAAGCGCACATGTCTGATCCCCGTTCTGCGCAAAAAAACAGAGAGAACGATCATGCAAGACATTGACGAGTTTCTGAAGAAGCATCACATCACTGAAATCGAAGCGATCATTCCCGATATGGCGGGGATTGCGCGCGGCAAGATCATTCCGCGCAGCAAGTTCGAATCCGGCGAATCCATGCGCCTGCCGCAAGCCGTGATGATCCAGACGGTGACGGGCGAATATCCCGAAGACGGCTCGCTCACGGGCGTCACCGACCCCGATATGGTGTGCGTACCCGATCCGTCGACGATCCGCATCATTCCTTGGGCCGTCGATCCCACCGCGCAGGTGATTCACGACTGCGTGCATTTCGACGGCACGCCCGTCGCGATCTCGCCGCGCCGCGTGCTGCGTCACGTGCTCGATCTGTACAAGGCCAAGGGCTGGAAGCCCGTCATCGCGCCGGAGCTGGAGTTCTATCTGGTCGACATGAACAAGGACCCGGACCTGCCCTTGCAACCGCCCGTCGGCCGCACGGGCCGTCCCGAAACAGGACGCCAGGCGTATTCGATCGAAGCCGTGAACGAATTCGATCCGCTCTTCGAAGATATCTACGAGTACTGCGACATCCAGGAACTCGAAGTCGACACGCTGATTCACGAAGTCGGCGCCGCGCAGATGGAGATCAACTTCCTGCACGGCGATCCGCTCAAGCTCGCTGACCAGGTGTTTCTCTTCAAGCGCACGGTGCGCGAAGCGGCATTGCGTCACCACATGTACGCGACGTTCATGGCGAAGCCGATGGAGAACGAACCCGGTTCCGCGATGCACGTGCACCAAAGCCTCGTCGATGAAGAGACGGGCCAGAACCTGTTCACGGGCAGCGACGGCAAGCCGACCGATCTTTTCAACCAGTACATCGCCGGCCTGCAGAAGTACACGCCCGCGCTGATGCCGATCTTCGCGCCTTACATCAATTCGTATCGGCGGCTGTCGCGCTTCATGGCCGCGCCGATCAACGTGCAATGGGGTTACGACAACCGTACGGTCGGCTTCCGCATTCCGCATTCGGGCCCGCAGGCGCGCCGCATCGAGAACCGCATTCCGGGCGTGGACTGCAATCCGTATCTCGCGATTGCGGGCACGCTCGCAGCCGGCTATCTCGGCATGACCCAGCGACTCACGCCGACGGAGCCCCTCACCAGCGACGGTTATGAATTGCCATACCAGTTGCCGCGCAATCTCGAAGAAGGACTCACGTTGATGGGCGCGTGCGAGCCGCTGTCAGAAATCATGGGCGAACAGTTCATCAAGGCGTATCTCGCGCTGAAGGAAACCGAATACCAAGCGTTTTTCCGCGTGATCAGTTCGTGGGAACGCAAGCATTTGCTGCTGCACGTCTGAGTCCGGCGTCATCTGCAGAACAACTGGAGGCAACATGAGTTTCAGAACAGAAGAAATCGCTTACGTGCAGCCCGCGCAACCGGCCGCGAAGGCAAGTACTTCACAACAGCAGCGCAGCACGGCCGAATACCGCGCGCTCGACGCCGCGCATCATATCCATCCGTTCTCCGATATGGGCGCGCTCAATCGCGCCGGCAGCCGCGTGATCGTCAAGGCGGAAGGCGTCTATCTGTGGGACTCCGATGGCAACAAGATCATCGACGGCATGGCGGGACTGTGGTGCGTAAACGTCGGCTACGGTCGCAAAGAACTCGCAGACGCAGCGTACAGGCAGTTGCAGGAACTGCCCTTCTACAACACGTTCTTCAAGACCACGCATCCGCCCGTGATCGAACTGTCGGCTTTGCTCGCCGAATTGACGCCTGCGCCGTTCAACCACTTCTTCTATTGCAATAGCGGTTCGGAAGGCAACGACACGGTGCTGCGTATCGTTCACCAGTACTGGGCGACGCAAGGACAGAAGCTGAAGAAGTTCGTCATTTCGCGCAAGAACGGCTATCACGGTTCGACGATCGCGGGCGGCACGCTGGGCGGCATGGGCTATATGCACGAGCAGATGCCTTCTCAGGTCGAGCACATCGTACATATCGACCAGCCGTACTGGTTCGGTGAAGGCGGCGACATGACGCCGGAAGCATTCGGCCTCGAGCGCGCGCGCCAGCTCGAAACGGAAATTCTCGAACTTGGACCGGAGAATGTCGCTGCGTTTATCGGTGAGCCTTTCCAGGGAGCGGGCGGCGTGATCTTCCCGCCTTCCACCTACTGGCCGGAAATCCAGCGCATCTGCCGCAAGTACGACGTGCTGCTCGTCGCCGATGAAGTGATCGGCGGCTTCGGCCGCACGGGCGAATGGTTCGCGCATCAGCATTTCGGCTTCGAACCGGACCTCATCACGATGGCGAAGGGCCTGACGAGCGGTTATATCCCGATGGGCGCCGTCGGCCTGCATGACCGAATCGCCAAAGCGATCATCGAGAACGGCGAGTTCAATCACGGGCTCACGTATTCCGGCCATCCCGTGGCCGCCGCTGTCGCCGTCGCGAATCTGCGGCTGTTGCGCGACGAGAAGATCGTCGAGCGCGTGAAGAATGAAACGGGCCCGTATTTCCAGCAGTCGCTGCGCGAGACGTTCGCGAATCATCCCATCGTCGGTGAAATCGCGGGCGCGGGTCTCGTTGCGGGCATTCAGCTCGCGCAGAACCCGAAGACCAGAAAGCGCTTCGAGAATGGCGGCGACGTCGGCACGATTTGCCGCGACTTCTGCTTCAACGGCAACCTGATCATGCGCGCCACGGGCGACCGCATGCTGCTCTCGCCGCCTCTCGTCGTCACGAAGAACGAAATCGACGAGATCGTCGCGAAGGCGAAAAAAGCCATCGACGCAACTGCACAACAGCTAGGGCTTTCGTAACGGCAGTCAGACCACCGGCGCGGGCGCCGTGACGCATCGACAACGCGACACACGCTCATGCCGGACTTTTACCTTCAAGGGAAATCAACATGAGCGTTTGTCATCTTCGTCATGCGGTCGCGGGGGCCGCGCTGGTAGTCGTGACGGGCATTGCCGCGCTGTCGGGAACGGCAGCGCAGGCGGCCGATACCGAACTGAACGTCTATAACTGGTCCGACTACATCGCGAAGGACACGATTCCGAACTTCGAGAAACAGACGGGCATCAAGGTCAAGTACGACAACTACGACAGCGACGACACGTTGCAGGCCAAACTGCTCGCGGGCAGCTCGGGCTACGACATCGTCGTGCCGACGTCGAACTATATGGCCAAGCAGATTCAGGCCGGCGTCTATCAGAAGCTCGACAAATCGCAGATGCCGAATCTGAAGAATCTCGATCCGACGCTGATGAAGATGATTTCCGACGCCGACCCGGGCAACCAGTACGGCGTGCCGTGGGCGTACGGCACGGACGGCATTGGCTACAACGTGCAGGCCGTGCAGAAGGTACTCGGCGCGAATGCGCCCGTCGACAGCTGGGCGCTCGTGTTCGATCCCGCCAACATGTCGAAGCTCAAGAGTTGCGGTGTGTCGTTCCTCGATCAGGCCGTCGACGTATTCGCCGCGACGCTGCAATACATGCACAAGGACCCGAACAGCACGAACCCCGGCGACTATCAGGCCGCCTTTGAAGTGCTGAAGAAAGTCCGCCCGTACATCACACAGTTCAATTCGTCGGGCTACATCAACGACCTCGCGAACAACGATGTGTGCGTGGTGGTCGGCTGGTCGGGCGACGTCGGCATCGCGCGACGCCGCACGCAGGAAGCGAAACGCTCGTATGAAGTCAGGTTCTCGAACGTGAAGGAAGGCGGCCTGCTGTGGTTCGACGTGATGGTCGTGCCGAAGGATGCGCCGCATCCCGAAGCCGCGATGAAGTGGATCAACTTCATTTCGGACGCGAAGAACAATGCAGCCATTACCAACGAAGTGTTCTACCCCACCGCCAATCGCGCCGCGCGCCAGTTCGTCATCCCGGCTGTCGCGCAGGATCAGACGGTCTATCCGGCCGACGACGTGATCGCAAAGATGACGCTGATGAAACCGATGCCGACGGAAATTCTGCGGCTCGAAAACCGCCTGTGGGCACAACTGAAAACCGGTCATTGAACGTGTGAGCCAACGCCGGTTTTCAGGGACATGAAAGGGAACTGAATGAAGCGAAGAGGGATCGCTCGATCCCTCTTCGTAGAGCAGTAGCGCAGTCAGTCTGCGTCTTGCGCGCAGCCCCATGTTTCCCCGATTGCAGCACGACCTCTGCGAGCGCTTCGCGCGCCTCGCCAGGGCCCGTTCGTGCCTGCGATCCGCAAAGAACGGTCAGATATGAATACGATGCACACCACGCAAGCAGCGAAAGCGGCCACGCAACCCGCAACGACGAAGACGAAAACGGACGAGTTCGTCCGCATCGAGAACGTCGTGAAGAAGTTCGGCGACAGCACGGCTGTCGACAACGTCAACCTGAGCATCGCGAAGAACGAGCTGTTCGCGCTGCTCGGCAGTTCGGGCTGCGGCAAGTCCACGCTGTTGCGCATGCTGGCGGGCCTGGAGACGGCCACGTCCGGCAAGATCTTTGTCGACGGAGAAGATCTCGCGACCTTGCCGCCCTATCGACGCCCCGTGAACATGATGTTCCAGTCGTATGCGCTCTTCCCGCATATGACGGTCGAATCGAATGTCGCGTTCGGCCTCAGGCAGGAAGGCACGCCGAAGAACGAGATCAGGGAGCGCGTCGCCGATGCGTTGAATCTCGTGCAGATGACGAAGTACGCCAGGCGCAAGCCGCATCAGTTGTCGGGCGGCCAGCAGCAGCGCGTCGCACTGGCGCGCTCGCTCGTCAAGCGCCCCAAGCTGTTGCTGCTCGACGAGCCGATGTCCGCGCTCGACAAGAAGATCCGGCAGAAGACTCAACTCGAACTCGTGAACATCATCGAGAAAGTCGATGTCACCTGTGTGATGGTCACGCACGATCAGGAAGAAGCGATGACGATGGCGAGCCGCCTCGCCGTCATGAGCGAAGGCCGCATCGTGCAGATCGGCTCGCCTTCGCAGGTCTACGAGTTCCCGAATAGCCGCTTTTCCGCCGAGTTCATCGGCTCGACCAATCTGTTCGAAGGCGTGGTCGTCGAAGACGAACCCGATCACATCTTCGTCGAAAGCGAAGACCTGGAAGCACGCATGTACGTGAGTCACGGCGTAACGGGACCGCTCGGCATGCCTGTCGGCATTTCGGTGCGCCCCGAGCGCGTGCGCGTGACGCGCGAGAAACCCGGCGCGGCGCACAACTGGGCGCGCGGTGTCGTGACGGATGTCGCATACATGGGCAGCTATTCGCTGTACCACGTGCGGCTGCCGAGCGGCAAGACCGTCATGTCGAATCTCTCCAGTTCGCACCTGATGAGCGAAGGTGCGCCCGTCTACAACGACGACGTGTTCGTCTCCTGGTCGCCTGCGAGCGGCGTGGTGCTGACGCAATGAGAAATCCCGCCCAAACCTCCGCGGCGCAGCTGGGCGCCGCCTCGAATGCAAGCCCTGCGCTCGCATCGTTCAAACAGAGCCTCGCGAAGCTCCTGCCTTCGGGCCGCAGCACCGTGATCGGCATTCCGTTCATCTGGCTCGCGGTGTTCTTCGCCTTGCCGTTCGTGCTGGTGCTGAAGATCAGCTTCGCCGATTTGCGTCTTGGCATTCCGCCTTATACGGAACTCGTCAGCGTCAAAGATGGCGTCGTGCATTTCGCGCTGCAATTGAGCCACTACGCGTTCCTGTTGCAGGACAGCCTGTACGTCGCAACCTATCTCAGCTCGCTGAAGATGGCCGCGGTTTCGACCGTCTGCTGCCTGCTGATCGGCTATCCGATTGCGTACTACATCGCCCGTTCGGCCCCCGCCACGCGCAATCTGCTGATGATGGGCGTGATGTTGCCCTTCTGGACGTCGTTCCTGATTCGCGTGTACGCGTGGATCGGCATTCTGAAAGACGACGGTTTGCTCAATCACACGCTGATCGCGCTCGGCGTGATTCACACGCCCTTTCGCCTCTATCACACGGATATCGGCGTCTATATCGGCATGGTCTATTCGTACTTGCCGTTCATGGTGATGCCGCTCTATGCGCATCTCGTGAAGATGGACCTGACGCTGCTCGAAGCCGCCTATGACCTCGGCGCGAAACCGTGGACGGCGTTCACGCGCATCACGTTGCCGCTGTCGAAGAACGGGATTATCGCGGGGTCGCTGCTCGTGTTCATTCCGGCGGTCGGCGAGTACGTGATACCGGAACTGCTCGGCGGTGCAGACACGCTGATGATCGGCCGCGTGATGTGGGATGAATTCTTCAACGATATGGACTGGCCGATGGCATCCGCGGTGACGGTGGCGATGGTGCTGCTGTTGCTCGTGCCGATGGCCGTATTCCAGTACTACCAGGTCAAGGAACTGGAGGGTGCGAAATGATCAAGCCGAACAAGCCTTTGTCCGCCACGGTGCTGACGCTCGGATTTCTCTTCCTGTATATCCCGATCATCAGCCTCGTCGTGTTCTCGTTCAATGAGTCGAAGCTCGTCACTGTCTGGTCCGGCTTTTCGCTGAAATGGTATGGCGCGCTGCTGCATGACGACGAACTGCTCACGGCCGCGTGGCTGTCGTTGAAGATCGGTTTGATGACGGCGTGCGCGTCCGTCGTGATCGGCACGTGGGCGGGTTTCGTACTCGCGCGCTTCGGGCGCTTTCGCGGCTTCACGTTCTTCGCGGGCATGATCAACGCACCGCTGGTGATTCCCGAAGTGATCCAGGGCATTTCGCTGCTGCTGCTCTTCGTTGCGCTGGAGCAGATGATCGGCTGGCCCAAGGGACGCGGCGTGCTGACGATGTGGATCGGCCACGTGATGCTGTGTGTTTCGTATGTCGCGATCATCGTGCAGTCACGCATCAAGGAACTGAACAGGTCTCTCGAAGAAGCGGCACTCGATCTCGGCGCGACGCCGTTCAAGGTGTTCTTCGTCATCACGCTGCCGCTGATCTCACAAGCCTTGCTGTCCGGCTGGCTGCTGTCGTTCACGCTTTCCATCGACGATCTCGTGCTTTCCGCATTCCTGTCCGGTCCAGGCTCGACGACGCTGCCGCTTGTCGTGTTCTCGCGCGTGCGCCTCGGCCTGAACCCGGAAATGAATGCACTCGCCACGCTCTTCATCACGGCGGTGACGATCGGCGTGATCGTCGTCAATCAATGGATGCTGATGCGCGACCGCAAGCGCACGCGCGACATGCAGATGGCCTTCGCGATAGCCGATGCCGCCGATGCCCCTTCGACAACCACACGCCCTGCCGTGGCGACCAACACGCTCGATACGGCCAACGCATAAGAAGTTCTTCGCAATACGACAAACAAGGAGAAAATTGCATGAGAAAGAAACTTATCTGTCTGCTGGTAGCGGGGGCTCTGCCGGGTGCCGCGTTTGCGGACTCGACCAGCGCACAGATCAAGGCGCTTCAGCAACAACTCAACGCGTTGCAAAAGGAAGTGAAGGAACTGCGCGCGCAAGTGGCCTCGACGCCCGCGGCGAAGCCTGCTGTGGGCACGGCCACGGCGCCCGCACTGGCCGCCGCCCCTGTCGATATCACGTCGCCCGATTACGGCCGGGCGCCCGCGAATATCAGCAACGACGACCTGACCACGATCAAGCAGCAGATCGCGAATCAGCAGTTGAAGGTCGACTCGCTGGAAGACGCGGCGCAGACGGGGCCGATCGCAGGTCTTTCGGTGACGGGCTATATCGACCCGACGTACATCTATAACCGCGCGCAGAGTTCGTCGTCGTTCCTGTTCGCGAACCACGAGAGCGCGTACAACTACTACAACAGCACGTTCGGCGATCTGTATCTCGACATCAAGAAGACGTTCGGCGTCGGGCCGATGGCGCCGTCGGCGGAAATCACGTTGATGCCGAACCGCGGCAACGGCATCACGCTGCTGCAGAACTCGCATGGCGACATTGGCAACAACATCCTGAACACGGCTGTCGTCAATGTGCCGCTGACGGGCTCGACGACCTTCGTCGCGGGGTTGATTCCGAGCTTTGGCGGTTATGAAGTGCAGCAGTCGAACCAGATGCTTACGCTCACGCACAACCTGCTGTATGACTTCTCCGATCCGGGCAGCTACGTCGGCGTCGGCGCGAACTATACGGCGGGCAACTGGGCGTGGAAATTCTTTGTCGGCAACGAGCAGTACCGCACGTACGGTGCCGTCACGCAGACGGGCACGAATGCGTTGGGCGACCCGATCACGACGAGCAACAAGATTCCGACGTTTACCGCACGCGCCGACTATACGTGGTCGAGTGCGCTCGATATTGGCGGCTCGTTCAACATTGGCCGTCAGACGCTACCGAGTGCCGTGGATCCGACGACGGGCAACGTGACTTACGGCGTGGGCGGCCAGGCGCCTAGCTCGGGCGGGACGTTCTTCTTTGGCGAAGTCGACGCGACTTATACGCTTGCGGATGTGCAGTACAACGCCGAGCTCGACTATGGCCAGCAGCAGAATGCGGCATATAACGGCGGCCAGGCGCAGTGGTATGGTCTGTCGCTGCTCGCGCATCGCAAGTTCAATTTGCCGGTGGTGGGTCGGATGGGTGCGACTGTGCGGTATGACTTGCTCGTCAATAGCAAGAATGGTGGTGGTGGTGGTGGGATTGCTTTGAATTCCAATGGTATGGATGTGAATAATGGCTTTGGTATCGGCGCTGACTGCCTGGCCAATTCGCAGGCCAATGGTGGGCTTGGGTTTGAGTGCAAGGGGGCTAACCGGCAGGATGTCGCGCTGGATCTGTTGTTCTTCCCGACGCAGCAGATCACCGTCAAGGTGGAATATCGCCATGACTGGGCGAATCAGAAGGTGTTCTTGAGGAATGATGGGTCGTATAGCAAGTCGAATGATTTGCTGGCGACGCAGTTTATTTATTCTTTCTGAGGGTGCTTTTGATGTCTGCGACGCTTTTTTGTTCTTGGTCCGCAGGGAGCGTCGCGGGCATCCGCGTGATGTTATTGGTTCGCGAGCGTTGCCCCTGTGGGGGGCCGTATGTGCTTTGTCTGCGACGGTTGGTTTGGTTTGGTTTGGTTTGGTTTGGTTTTTTGGGGCGAGTTCTCAAGTTTGAAGTGCAACACCCCGCCTCATATAAGGTGTTGCTATGGAAAAACGATACCAACAACTCCAGCCTGAAGAGCGGCTGACGATTGCCAGCCAGCATCTGCAGGGTTCAAGCAT
>Ga0207426_1000968_pt1 | contig 28326 bp, 24 predicted proteins | sample AraplaMF_Cvi_mMS_FD_184265 | JGI IMG/M metagenome (GOLD analysis project Ga0207426, IMG submission 184265) | Arabidopsis root microbial communities from the University of North Carolina, USA - plate scrape MF_Cvi_mMS (SPAdes) (version 2) | ecosystem: Host-associated > Plants > Roots > Endosphere... | reverse complement strand
CTTGGCGCGTCTGCGCGAGATTGGCGGAGATGCAGTGGCTAAAGCACATGCCAAGCGGCTCAACGTCATCACCAATACTCACGGCGCCGACGACATAGACGGATCGGGAGCCGCGGTTCTGCAGTCCATTTTCCTCGCCCGGATCCAGAAGTTCCTCGCCGAGCAGGGCTGCATCACCGGCGGCTGGGAAGAGGCAGCGCATGGCAATGTCATCGACAAGGCAAAGAGCTATCTCTGCGGCTGGCGCAGTGTCGACGTTTCGGCGGCGCTCGCCGGTCAGGGCTACGAAATGGTCGTCTGCCCTGGGCAGGTCTACTATCTCGACATGGCAAACAGCCCCGATTGGGACGAGCCGGGCGCCAGCTGGGCCGGGTGGTCGGAGCCGGAGAAGCTCTACAATTTCGACCCGGTCGAAGGCTGGAGCGACGAGCAGAAAAGGAAGCTGCGTGGCATCCAGGCCTGCATCTGGTCGGAGCCGATGACCGATCGCGCGGTCTTTGACCGCCTGGTGTTTCCGCGGATCTCGGCACTTGCCGAGAGCGCCTGGACAAAGCCCGCGGACAAGTCCTGGGAGCGCTTCAAGGCAGTCGCGGGATTGATGCCGGTCCTGTACGCCTATCCGTGAGGTTGTCAGCCCAGAGGTTTTTGAAGGACATCGAACTGCGGGTTCGTTTCCGAGAAGATCGGCAGTGCCGCGGCGCCCAGAAGCGCCGTGTCCCTGCCGGTCGCACCGATCATGATGCGCGGCAGGTTTCGTTCCTCCCCGGGATTGACCGGGGTATGTAACGGATCCAGCTTTCGAGCGAGGCGCTGCAGCAGTGACGGGGGCATCGAACCGCCAAGCACGATCGTCTGCGGATCGAAGGCCAATTCCAGAACATCGATTGTCTGACGCATGGGCTTCGCGGCAGCTTCTGCCCAGGCATCAATCCGACTGTCCCCTTGCGCGATCAAGGCGGCAAGAGTTTCAGGATCGTGCTGTCTGGGGTCGCCAATGTCGAGATATTCGTAGGCCGCGCCGAGCGAGACATAGCGGTCGAGGCAACCACGCTTGCCACACACGCAGGCCAGCCCATCCGGCACCACGATCATATGGCCGATTTCGCCAGCATTGTTGCGGCTTCCCTTGTAGAGATGGCCGTCGAGAAACATGCCGGCCCCTATACCCCCGCCGAGAAACAGATAGACAAAGCTGCTCAAGCCCCGAGCGACGCCGTGGAGCCGCTCGCCGATCGCAGCAGAGGTGGCATCGTTCTCGACGAGAACCGGGACGCCAACAAGTCGGGCAAGTTCCGGGGCCACGGGGAAACCCTGCCAGCCGGGAAGCGTCACCGGGCTCAGCGATGTCACACCTTCGGCCGCATACCGCCCCGGCATTGCGATGCCGACACCCAGCAGGCGGGCGCGATCGAAGCGAAAGTTCCGTTGCAGTTCGTCAGCGATACCGCCGAGGATCGGCATCGCCTCGGTCGGCGTCGGCCTGTCGACGGGCTTGTCGATCCTGGCACGGACACGTCCGGAAAGATCGGTCAGCACGCCAACCGCACGATCCCGCTCCAGCTCCAGGCCAATGGAGTAGGCACCGTCCGGATTGATCGAGTAGGGCGTGATCGGCTGTCCCCGCGCCGCCTTCTTCGGGGCTTCGGCCTTCAGCAACTCGGACCGTTCGAGTTCTTCGACAATGTTCGATACCGTCTGCGTGCTGAGCGCCGTCAACCGGGAGAGGGCCGCCCGCGACAACGGTCCATTCGTCCGGACCGCTTCGATCACGACGCGTCGGTTGTGCGATTTTGCCTGTTCGAGATTGGTGCCTGAAATTGCCTTCATTGGCCTGACTTGCGAGCGTTCCAAACAATCACCTTGCTTACCGCATAAGCGGTTCCGTCATTTATATCCAGCAGATTGCATCCCGGCGGTCGGCCCCATCCGCGTGATTGTGCGCAGGCGTTGCAACGAGCAAGAGCGAGCTTCAGGAACTTTGTGGGGGCTGGCGCCCGCGCCATTTCTTGGTCGCCAGCAACGGGCCGGGTTGACAGCATGGGGAGCACATGGCACTTATGTAACTAAATAGTTATTTACGGGAGGAAGACGCAGATGGCGACGATTTCGCTTGGCATTATCATGCATGGGATCACCGGCCGCATGGGCTATAACCAGCATCTGGTGCGCTCCATTCTCGCGATCCGCGAGCAGGGGGGCCTTGAGCTTTCCAACGGCGACCGCCTGATGCCCGATCCGATCCTCGTCGGACGCAACGCCGACAAGATCGAGGCTATTGCCCGCAAGCACGGCCTGACGCGCACGACCACTGATCTCGACAGCGCCCTTGCGGATCCCAACAACAGGATCTTTTTTGACGCAGGCTCGACGCAAATGCGCGTCTCGCTCCTGAAAAAGGCAATCGAGGCCGGCAAGCATGTCTATTGCGAAAAGCCGATCTCGGAGACGCTCGAGGAGGCGCTTTCCGTTGCGACGCTTGCCGAACAGCGCGGCGTCAAAAATGGTGTCGTGCAGGACAAGCTCTACCTGCCGGGACTGCGCAAGATCGCGCTGCTCAAGGACAGCGGCTTCTTCGGCAAGATACTCTCGGTACGCGGCGAGTTCGGCTACTGGGTATTCGAGGGTGACTGGGGCGTGAAGGCTCAGCGTCCATCCTGGAACTATCGCGCGGCCGATGGTGGCGGCATGATCCTCGACATGCTGCCGCACTGGCGCTACGTGCTGGACAACCTCTTTGGCGAGGTCAAGGCCGTCAGCTGCTACGCGTCCACCCATATCCCGAGCCGCGTCGACGAGAACGGCAAGACCTACAGGGCAGATGCCGACGACGCAGCCTATTCGACTTTTGAACTCGAGGGCGGCATCGTCGCCCACATCAACTCCTCCTGGGCGGTTCGCGTGCGTCGTGACGACCTCGTGACCTTCCAGGTCGACGGAACACATGGTTCGGCCGTCTGCGGTCTGACCAAATGCTGGACGCAGCATCGGGTCAACACACCGAAGCCTGTCTGGAATCCCGATCAGCCGCAGACGATCGACTTCTACAGGACATGGGACGAGGTTCCGGAAACCCAGGTTTTCGACAACGGCTTCAAGGCGCAGTGGGAAGACTACCTGCGCTACGTCGTCGAAGACGCGCCGTGGAGGTTCACGCTGCGCGAGGGCGCCAAGGGTGTTCAGCTTGCGGAACTGGCGCACCAGAGCTGGAAGGAACGCCGCTGGGTGGATGTTCCCTCGCTCGCCGATACATCAGTCCGCAAGGTTGCCTGACGGCCATGGCAAAGTCACTTCGTCTCCCCGTCTCCGGCGGCACGCTGGAGGATTATGCCATCGCCAACGCACCGCTTGCCGCGCCGGAACGCCCGGCCGGCGGCCATGCCTTCAACCGTGTCGCCTACGCGGCCGCTCATGTGGTCGTCGATCCATTGGCAGACAACGATCCATGGCTCGACCGCAACATCGACTGGGAACGCACCGTTGCATTCCGCGAGTATCTTTGGGATCTCGGCCTCGGCGTTGCCGAGGCGATGGACACCGCCCAACGCGGCATGGGGCTCGACTGGGCTGGCGCCAAGGAACTCATCGCCAATGTCCAATCGGCAGCGCGCAGGCGCCCGGATGCCCTCATCGCCTATGGCGCCGGCACCGACCATCTGCCACCAGGCCCTGGCGTTAGCATCGATGATGTCATCCACGCTTATGAGGAGCAGGTCGCCTACGTCGAAGAGCAGGGCGGCCGGATCATCCTCATGGCAAGCCGCGCGCTTGCGGCCGCCGCCAAGAGCCCCGAGGATTACGTGCGTGTCTATGATCGCATCTTGCGGCAGGTCCGGCAGCCGGTGATCATCCATTGGCTTGGCGATATGTTTGATCCTGCGCTCGCCGGCTATTGGGGTTCGCGTGATGATATGCAGGCCATGGAAACGGCCGTCGCCATCATCAATGACCACGCAACCAAGGTGGACGGCGTGAAGATCTCCCTCCTCTCCGCGGAGAAAGAGATCGTCATGCGTCGAAAGCTTGATCCGGCGGTCAAGATGTATACGGGCGATGACTTCAACTACGCGGAGCTTATCGCCGGCGACGAGAAAGGATACTCACACGCCCTGCTCGGCATTTTTGATGCCATCGCGCCTGCGGCCAGCGCTGCCCTGCAGAAGCTTGGCGCAGACGATCTCGCCGGATTCCACGAGATCCTGGCGCCGACGGTGCCGCTTTCACGGCATATCTTCAAGGCGCCGACGCGGTTCTACAAGACGGGCGTTGTCTTCCTGGCCTATCTCAATGGTTTCCAGAATCACTTCCAGATGCTGGGTGGCCAGCAAAGCACGCGCTCGATGGTGCATCTGGCGGAACTGTTCCGGCTTGCCGACGAGGCCCGCGTCCTGCGGGATCCGGATCTCGCGGTCAGCCGGATGAAGACGATCCTGGCGACTGCAGGTATCTGAAAATCACGGCATGCACTTCGCATCGCGAGGTGAGGGAGGAATATCAAATGGCAGTCAATGGCCTTTCCATCAACCTCGCGACGGTGCGAGAGCAGTACGACATGAAGCAGGCGGTCGAGGCCTGCCTCAAGCAGGATATTGTTGCGATCGCTCCCTGGCGTGATCAGGTGCATGCGATCGGCTTGTCGGAAGCTGCCCGGATCGTCGCCGACAACCAACTGCAGGTAACCGGGCTTTGCCGCGGGGGCATGTTCCCCGCCGCGGATGCTGCGGGGCGAGCTGCAGCAATCGACGACAACAAGAGGGCGATCGATGAGGCAGCTGCTCTCAACGCCGATTGCCTGGTTCTCGTCGTCGGCGGCCTGCCTGCGGGGTCCAGGGATATCGCCCACGCGCGCGATATGGTCGCAGACGGGATCGGCGCAATCCTTCCGCATGCACGCGCATCCGGCATACCACTTGCGATCGAACCGCTGCATCCGATGTATGCCGCCGACCGCGCCTGCGTGAACACACTTGAGCAGGCGCTCGATATCTGTGACCTGCTCGGCAACGGCGTCGGTGTCGCCATCGACGTTTATCACGTCTGGTGGGACCCGAAACTCGAGCAGCAAATCGCCCGAGCCGGGGCGTCGGGCCGGATCCTGGCACACCACATCTGCGACTGGCTGGTTCCGACCACGGACCTGTTGCTGGACCGCGGCATGATGGGAGACGGCGTGATCGATCTCAAGGGGATCCGACGCTCCATCGAGGCTGCCGGTTATCATGGAGCGCAAGAAGTCGAAATCTTCTCGGCAGCGAACTGGTGGAAACGACCGGGGGAGAAGGTGCTCTCCACGTGCGTTGATCGCTTCCGCAGCGTCTGCTGACACAGTCGTCGGATGCCGCTAAATCATTGACCAGCCGTACATATTTTCACTTACGGCAGCCAACGACCCGTTTGGTTCCGCTACATGCTATTTGCAGGGCGGGAAGCCAAAGCCGAAGGATGCTGCTGAAATTGCCTCAATGACGGCTGCGGCATCCAGAATATGTCCTTGCGCCGCTTCCTGCGAGCGGCGCAAATGCTGAAACCTGCCCACAGAATCTCGGACAAGACCGTGCTTTGTCAACAACAATCGCCCGATCATCGGGGAATTGTCACCAAGGCACACCAATCACGGCGCAGTTATTTTGAAATGATTCTGCGCCTCATGCCGGTGGATCAGCGGCGCGACAAATGATCTGACCCCACCGTTCCCCGCGGGGAACTCCGCATGGTCGGGACCCTGCGAGGCTGGCAGCACCCCGATGGTCAGGGCACTTCCTGATGCTGCGTCCCGACGATCTTCCGGCCAATGCGAGCGCGAGACAGGCAGGCAACGCCGAGGGACTTGGCAACTCCGGTCGCAGATCCGTTCATGTCCGAGCCAAGCCCTACGACGACGCCCAACGATTCCTGTCGAACCGATACTTTCCCTCGCGCCGGTGGATAGCCGCCCGACCAGTCATCTGGCCCATTGTTCCCCGCGGGGAACTCCGCTTGATCGGGACCCTGCGAGGCTGGCAGCAACCGATGGTCACGGCATCTCCTCATGCCGCTACCCGACGGTCTTCCGGCCAATGCGAGCGCGAGACAGGCAGACAGCTCCCAGCGCCTTGGCATGTCCATTCGCAGACCCCTTCATGTCCGAGCAAAGCCCTGCGACAACGCCAAGGATTCCTTTCAAACCGATACTTCCCCTCGCGCCGGTGGATAGCGGCACGACACGTCATCTGGCCCATTGTTCCCCGCGGGGAACTCCGCTCGAACCCGGACCCTGCGAGGCTGGCAGCAACCGATGGTCAGGGCATCTCCTGATGCTGCCCCCCCCGACGGTCTTCCGGCCAATGCGAGCGCGAGACAGGCAGACAGCTCCCAGCGCCTTGGCAAGGCCATTCGCTGATCCCCTCATCTCCGAGCCAAGCCCTGCGACAAGGCTCAATCAACCTGCATGCACCAACCCACCGTCACCGAAGGCGCCGACCGCATTGTCGCTCACCACCTCGGCTCTTCGCGAGAAGCCCTCTCATGCTTGCCCGGCGCGCGAAGGCCTGTGGGTAACGCCGCCGCCTTCACGCCTGGCCCGCGCAGCCGCCAAGGCCGACGCCCTCACACAAGCGGCAGCAGCTGCAACACCCTCCACACGCAAATCCCGGTGCCGACATGACCACAGGAGGTCGCCCGCCATGGCGCCACGTTTCAGATGACGCAGGCCCGCGCGCCGCTCATCGGCAAGAAAAATCTCCGCAAACGCAACGGTGAAGCCACCATCCTACGCACGAGCGCGCCATCTGGCGTGCCCAAGTCTTTATTTCCAGGACGAAATGTTATCGCCGCCCGGCACGGCCCGCCGAAGGAGCGTGGAGTCCCCCCGACTACAGGCAAAGGCCGCACAGCTTGCGCCGGCGGCTGTTACCGCCAACGACGAGGAAGCCTTCACCGCGCAGTGCGAAACGGACCCTGACGACAGCGCCAACCGTGACATAAAGATCCAACAAGGAGCCCTTCTGCCGTCCCGCGCTTCCCTGCATCCAACACAATCATTGCAAGAAGGCGTTGGACGAATAAGAGATTGTCCCGCGTCATGGTCAGACAACCAACGCGGCGTGACCCCGCCTTGGCGTCGAACGGACAAACAATCAGGGCCCGGCATTGCCGATCTTCGTGCCGGAACTTTGCAACCATTGCCGCATGGCCGTCAAAACCGCCAGGAACCGCTGCAGGGCCAACCTACAAATCCACAGCAGTCGGTGATACGCATCTCGACAGCATCGAGCGCAGGAACTATCTCTAAAATATGACTATTCATAACGACGACACGATAGCCGGCCGCATAAGTCGCGCGCTCGCGGAGCGCATCGTGACGGGCGCCTTGCCGCCCGGCTCGAAACTGAAGCAGGACCACATAGCCGAGGAATTCGGATCCTCGCACGTTCCTGTGCGCGAGGCCCTGCGCCGTCTGGAGGCGCAAGGCCTTGCCGTCAGCGAACCCCGCCGCGGCGTTCGTGTTGCCTCCTTCGATCTAAAGGAGGTGCAGGAGGTCGCGAAGATGCGCGCCGCCCTCGAGGGCCTTGCACTGCGCCACTCGGCAGAGCACCTGACGCCTTCGCGTCTCGACCAGGCCGAGCAGGCAACGATCGACGGTGACAATGCGCGCGACGTTCGCACCTGGGAAGAGGCCAATCGCAGGTTTCACAAGCTCATCCTCGAACCCTGCGAAATGCCGCGTCTGCTTTCTGCCATTGACGACCTGCATGCGGCGAGCGCCCGATTCTTGTTCGCCACCTGGCTCACCGACTGGGAACCGCGAATCGATACGGACCACCGCAGCATTCTCGCATTTCTTCGCGCCGGCAAGGTCGAGAATGCCGTGACCGCGCTGGAGCGGCATGTGCAATGGATCGGCGGCCCGTCGCGGCGAATGCAGCATGCCGCTCGCGAGCGATTTGCAATCGTCGGCTAGCCTCCGTTCCCACTTGCTTCGCGCGCGTTTCCTGCTCAGCGGTAGCCTGCTCAGCGGTAGCCTGCGCTCCCAGCTCGGGCAATAGCGACGCGCATCGGCCGAGCGATCGCAATCCCTGTTGCGCGCCGGAATGCAGCCTGATTTCTGAGAGCGGCATCGAAAACGCGAAGCCTGTCAGCCAATCAGGCGCTAGCCGACACAGGAGCACCTGAGTCGGATCGCCAATCTTCCTCAGCCGAACAAACTGAAAAACGCACTTGCCTAACGTCGCGGGAACTTATTATAGATAATTTTGATTTCTATCTACGACTCGACATCCCGCAGCGCAAAGGTTTTAGTCAAATGCAGCCACATACCGACTGTCCAAACGCGGCGAACGGAAATAGGGGGCATATAACCGCATCCGACGCCACAATTATCTATAATTTGCCTTTCAACGACCTTCTCTTTCGCGCCCACGGCATCCATCGAGCCAATTTTGATCCCAATGCCGTACAGATGAGCCGTCTCCTGTCCGTCAAGACCGGCGGATGCGCCGAAGACTGCGGCTATTGCAGCCAGTCGGCCCATTATCCGACCGGCCTCAAGGCTTCAAAACTGATGGAGGTCGACCGCGTACTTTCCGAAGCGCGAAAGGCGAGGGAAGGGGGTGCAACGCGCTATTGCATGGGCGCCGCCTGGCGCAGCCCCAAGGACCGGGACATGGATTCGATCGTCGCGATGGTCGAGGGTGTGCGGGCGCTCGGGATGGAGACCTGCATGACGCTCGGCATGCTGACGCCGCAGCAATCGGCAAGGCTCGCGGATGCCGGCCTCGACTATTACAATCACAACATCGATACCTCGGAGCGCTTCTATAGCGAGATCATCACAAGCCGGACCTTCGCAGATCGCCTCGATACCCTTGCCAATGTCCGCCAGGCCGGCATCAAGGTCTGCGCCGGCGGCATTCTCGGAATGGGCGAGACGGCGGAAGATCGGATCTCGATGCTTGTCACGCTTGCCAATCTTCCGGCGCCGCCAGAGAGCGTTCCGATCAATATGCTGATCCCGATCCCGGGTTCAAAGCTCGCCAATGCAAAGCCGATCGATCCAATCGAGTTCGTTCGGACGGTTGCACTGGCACGCATCCTGATGCCTGCTTCCCACGTTCGCCTGTCTGCGGGACGAACGGATATGTCGGACGAGATGCAGGCGCTCTGTTTCTTTGCGGGCGCCAATTCCATCTTTGTGGGCGAAACCCTCCTGACAGCGGACAATCCCGGTGAGGATCATGACGCGGCTCTCTTTCGCCGCCTGGGGTTGAAGGCCGAACAGCTGGAACGGGTAGAGTGAGTGCCGGGGGCCTTGCAGTCTACGAGCGCAAGCTCGCTGGCCTTGATCGCAAGGGAAGGAGCCGCAGCCTTGTCGCCGCTTCCGGCGCGGATTTTGCCTCGAACGACTACCTTGGTCTTGCGCAATCGCAGCGGCTAGGAGATGCGCTTCGGTCTGCATTGGACCGCGGCGTGGCAGTGGGGGCCGGGGGTTCGCGCCTGCTACGTGGCAATCATCCGGAGCATGACGCGCTGGAGCGGGAGGCTGCCGCGTATTTCGGGGCAGAACGGGCGCTCTACTTCGCCAACGGTTATGCTGCCAATGTGGCGTTGTTCTCAACCTTGCCACAGCGCCAGGACATCATCCTTCATGATGCGCTCATCCATGCCAGCGCTCATGAAGGGATTTCTGCCAGCCGAGCGCCATCGATCGCCACCTCACACAACGATGTCAACGCCGTCGCCGACGCCATCCGATCATGGCGCAAAGCCGGCGGCACCGGCCGACCCTGGATCGCTGTCGAAAGTCTCTACTCGATGGACGGGGATCGCGCGCCGCTTCGCGAGTTGGCCGAACTTGCCAGGCTCCATGATGGTTTCCTCGTCATCGATGAGGCACATGCGACGGGGGTCTTCGGAAAGGGAGGACGCGGCCTGGCGGAGGGGCTGGGGCATCCAGAAAACTGCATAACGCTGCACACCTGCGGCAAGGCGCTTGGTGCGTCGGGCGCGCTTGTCCTTGCACCGACAGTCCTCTGCGACTTCCTCGTCAATCGCGCCCGGAACTTCATCTATTCAACGGCCCCATCCCCGCTGATGGCTGCGACAGTTCGGGAGGCATTGAGGATCCTCGACGATGAACCGGAGCGACGCGACAAGCTCGCCGGACTAGTCTTTCTTGCCAATCGCGAGATGGAAAGGACGATCGGGATGCGATCCAGCGGCTCACAGATCCTCCCCATTCTTGTCGGCGACAATCGTCGCGCGGTGCGGATCGCCGAAGGCTTGCGGACCGAGGGTTTCGACGTCAGACCCATCCGCCCACCAACCGTGGCAGAGGGCACGGCGCGTTTGCGCATCTCCATCACCCTCAACGTCGAACCGGAGACAATTTCGCGGCTGTTCGAGAGGCTGGCCGTTGTCATGCGAAAGGAGCAGCAATGACGTCGCGCTTCGTCGTCACCGGCACTGACACCGGCATCGGCAAGACTGTTTTCGCCGCCGCATTAACCTGCGCACTAAAAGGGCATTACTGGAAACCTGTCCAGTCGGGACTGGACGAGGAGACCGACGCAGAAACGGTCGCCCGACTGGGCAATGTTCCGGCCGAACGGATTCTACCCGAGGCCTACCGGCTAAAGACACCAGCCTCCCCCCACCACGCAGCGGCGCTTGATCACGTGACGATCGAACCCGGCGCGCTTGAACTGCCGGCGCTCCCGCATCCGCTTGTCATTGAGGGCGCTGGTGGCGTTCTCGTTCCACTGACATCAGGAATCCTGTTTGCCGATATCTTCGCTCGCTGGCAGGCACCCGTCATCCTGTGCGCCAGAACCTCGCTCGGTACCATCAACCATACGCTACTATCCGTAGAAGCGCTGCAGCGCCGATGTGTGCCCATCTTCGGCATTGCCTTTATGGGCAAGGAAAACGCCGAAACCCAGAGGATCATCATCCACATGAGTGGTGCTCGGGAATTGGGACGGCTGGAGCCGACCAACCCGCTTACCCACGACGGCCTGATGGCAGCCTTTCATCGCGGCTTCGACGTGTCGGTCTTTCGGAGTTCAACGTCATGACGCGTTCCCCTGTATGGCATCCATTTACACAGCACGGCCTCGAGCCGCCGATGAAAAAGGTCATAGAGACGGAAGGCGCCTATCTGATCGACGAAGCCGGCAGTCGCATTCTTGATGCGATCTCCTCATGGTGGGTCATCACCCACGGGCATCGGCATCCGACGATCATGGAGGCGATCCGCCGTGCGACCGACAGTTATGACCAGGTCATCTTCGCCGAATACACGCATGCCCCTGCCGAAGAACTCGCCCGTGGTCTGATCAAGGTAAGTCCGGCCGGGCTTGAGCACGTCTTCTATTCGGACAGCGGGTCGACGGCGGTCGAGGTTGCGTTGAAGATGGCGCTTGGCTTCTTCCACAACACCGGCCGGCGCCGCGATCGGATCGTCGTCATGGAGCACGGTTATCATGGCGACACGATCGGAACGATGTCCGTCGGCGAAAGGGGCGTCTTCAATGCCGCCTACGAGCCTCTGCTGTTCGGCGTCGATCGACTTGCCTTTCCGGAGCCCGGTTCGGAGCAACAGACGCTTGATGCCTTTCACCTCCTTTGTTGCTCCGGCCAGGTCGCGGCTTTGTTGATTGAGCCACTGATACTTGGCGCCGGCGGCATGAAGATGTTCGAGCCATCCTTGCTCGGCAAGCTCAGCGAGATCGCCCGCTCCCACGATGTGCTTTTCATCGCAGACGAAGTGATGACCGGCTGGGGCAGGACAGGCACCCTGTTTGCCTGCGATCAGGCAGGTATTTGTCCGGATATCCTCTGCACATCAAAAGGACTGACCGGGGGCGCCATGCCGCTCGCTGCCACACTTTGCACAAGCGAGATCTTTGACGCGCATGTTTCCACCGACCGCCGCAAGACCTTCTTCCATTCGAGTTCCTACACTGCCAACCCGATTGCATGCGCGGCAGCGGTCGCCAACCTGGAGATCTGGGCGAAAGAGCCGGTTCAGGCGCGCATAGATCACCTCGCTGCCCTGCAGGAGAAAGCGCTGCGACGCTTCGCCAATGATCGGCGGTTCATGAACGTCCGCCAGACCGGCACCATTGCGGCGCTGGACATGGCTGTCCGCTCGGAAGGATATTTAGCCGACATAGGACCGCGCTTGCGCAGCTTCTTCCGCGACCGCCACCTGCTCATCCGGCCACTTGGAAACGTCATCTACCTCATGCCGCCTTATTGCGTGTCGGAAACCGAAATCGATCGCCTTTATGACGCCATAGACGAGGCAGCGGACGAACTGATCGGAACGGCAGCATGATGAAGGTCCGCTCCGCGCGCATCGCAGGCTTTGGGCACGCTGTTCCGGGTCGCTGTGTCGAAAACGCCGAAATCGAGCAATCCCTCGGGCTCGAAACCGGTTGGATCGAGCGTCGCACCGGGATCCGCACCCGATACTGGGCAGAAGAGGGCGACACCCTCAGCGGCCTCGCCACCGAAGCCGGAGCCATGGCCCTCGACAATGCCGGGATCAATCGATCCGAGGTCGGCCTGATGCTCCTGGCAACCTCCACGCCGGATCAGCTGCTGCCACCGACGGCGCCACTCGTGGCACACAGGCTTGGACTAGAGCACTGTGGCGCGATCGACCTGGCCGGCGCCTGCTCCGGCTTTCTTTATGCCCTGACACTCGCAGACGCATTCGTTCGCACCCAGGGGAGGCCGGTTCTTGTCGTTGCCGCCAATATTCTCAGTCGCCGCATCAATCCGGCCGAGCGAGCCAGTTGCGTATTGTTTGCTGACGCGGCGGGCGCAGTCGTGCTGACGCCCTCCAGCGATCCTACCGTCGGAATTCTCGGCACTGAACTCTGCTCCGAGGGCAGCAACTATGACCTGATCTCGATTGCCGCCGGCGGCAGCAACAAGCCCTTCGCGCCGGGGCGCGCCGCCACGGACTATCTGATGACGATGCGAGACGGACGTGAGGTGTTTTCCCGGGCGGTCGAGATGATGAGCACCGCCTCGCAGCGGACGCTCGACATGGCTGGCGTGAAAGCTGCAGCGATCACCCGATTTGTACCGCACCAGGCCAATGTCCGGATATTTCAGGCAGTTGCAACCAATCTCGGGATCGGGCCCGAACGGACCGTCTGCTCGCTGGACCGGTTCGGAAACTCTTCCGCCGCGACGATCCCGCTCACCTTGTCGCTGGATGCAGCCGGCCGGCCTCTCAGGGAGGGTGAAACCCTTCTTCTTGCAGCAGCCGGTGCTGGTCTCACCGGGGCGGCCGTCACCTACCGCGTCTAGTGCTTCGGGCAATCCAGGCTGACCGCGAGATGCAGGTGCCCTTTAGCGGTTGATGCGCGTCGACAGGATGATCGAAGAGAGGGTTTTCTCGACGCCGTCGATATCCCCAATCTTGTCGATGGCGGTATCGAGCTCGCTGATCGAGCCGGCGGCCACGATTGCGATCATGTCGAAGCTACCGCTGACCGAATGGACCGAGCGGACGTCCGCAATTGCCTGCAGCTCTTGGGTGACGCGTCCGAGCGCCTTGGCAGCAAGGGTGATCAGCACGTGCGCCTTTATCTGACCGCTCTCGAAGTTATCCGACAGCCGCACGCCATAGCCTGCTATGACCCCGTCGCGCTCCAGGCGCTCGATCTTGGCCTGCACTGTTGTGCGCGACAGGCCGAGCTTGCGGGCCAGCATAGCGGTCGGCATCCGGGCGTTTTCGCTGAGAATCGACAGAAGCTGCCGATCCTTGTCACTCATCGTCATATTGATCAATCCAGACGGCGATATGCCAAACAATTCCAGTCGATTTTATCATTCTCGCGCTGTGAATCAACCAAACCGACAGGAATAAAGGGGGCATAAAGATTTCTCGAACCAATATGAGGGAACGCATATGAAAAACATTGTCGTCATCGGCGCTGGCAAGATCGGCTCGACGATCGCCCGTCTTCTCATCCATTCCGGCGACTACCACGTCACGCTTGCCGACCGCAGCAAGCAACAGCTGGATCACATGGAGGCCAACGCCGCGCTCAGCCTGGCGGAAGTGGACATTGCCGACCACGCAGCCTTGGTCAAACTCCTTTCCGGCAAGTTTGCCGTGCTGAGTGCCGCCCCGTTCCATCTGACGATTGCCATCGCCGAGGCTGCGGCCGAAGCCGGCGTGCACTACCTCGATCTGACCGAAGACGTCGAATCCACCCGCCGCGTCAAGGCAATTGCCGCCGGTGCATCCACCGCGTTCATACCGCAATGCGGCCTGGCGCCGGGCTTCATCTCGATCGTCGCCAACGATCTTGCGAGCCGCTTCGACAAGCTCGACAGTGTTCGCATGCGCGTCGGCGCCTTGCCGCAGTATCCCTCGAATGCCTTGAACTACAACCTGACCTGGAGCACCGACGGCGTCATCAACGAATACATCGAGCCCTGCGAGGCGATCGTCGACGGCCAGCTCATCGAAGTTCCGGCTCTGGAAGAGCGGGAAGAATTCTCCCTCGACGGCGTAACCTACGAGGCCTTCAATACCTCCGGCGGTCTCGGCACGTTGTGTGAGACGCTGAAGGGCAAGGTTCGCACGCTGAACTATCGCACGATCCGCTATCCCGGCCACGCCGCGATCATGAAGGCACTGCTGAGCGACCTCGGCCTGCGTCATCGCCGCGAAGTTCTCAAGGACATCCTCGAGCACGCCTTGCCGTCGACGATGCAGGACGTCGTCATCGTCTTCGTCACTGTGTCCGGGTGGAAGAACGGCCGTCTCGTGCAGGAAACCTATGCCAACAAGGTCTACAGCGCTGTTGTCGCCGGCCGCATGATGAGTGCGATCCAGATCACCACCGCCTGCAGCATCTGCGCCGTGCTCGACATGCTGGCCAAGGGTGAGTTGCCTGGCAAGGGTTTCATCCGCCAGGAAGATATTGGTCTCGACGCATTCCTCGACAGCCGCTTCGGCCACCACTATGCGCAGAAGGCGTACGGCGAAAAGATCGCCGGCTGATCGTCCGATCAAAGTGGACAGGAAAAAGCGCCCGGAAATGATCCGGGCGCTTTTGCGTTGTCTGCCTGGCAACGAAAGCCAAACTCAATTCACTTTGCCTTGTGGGGGGAAAATGGCGACCCTGTCTCGCTCAGACAATCAGCCGAGCCGCCTGCAAGCCGCTGCGATTCGCTCCAGGGCTTCCTTCAGGTCCGCTTCCGCTGAAGCGTAGGAGATCCTGAAGTACGGCGACAGGCCAAAGGCCGAGCCCGGAACGACAGCGACATTCGCCTCCTCGAGCAGATAGGCGCAAAACTCGCTGTCCGACGTGATCTTGCGGCCGCCTGGGGCAGTCCGGCCGAGAATGCCGCCACATCCGGAGAAGGTATAAAAGGCGCCCTCGGGAACCCGGCAATCGAGACCATCAATTGCGTTCAGACCGGAAACGACGAGATCGCGGCGCCGCTTGAAGCTCTGCGTTCGCTCGGCAAGAAACTCCTGCGGCCCGTTGAGTGCGGCAACGGCGGCAGCCTGGCTGATCGAAGATGGGCAGGACGTCGCCTGGCTCTGTACCACGGCCATAGCCTTGATAAGCGCCTTCGGGCCACCTGCATAGCCGATACGCCACCCGGTCATGGCATAGGCCTTGGAGACACCGTTGATCGTCAGCGTGCGCTCACGCAGGCGCGGCTCCAGCTGCAACGGCGTGACGAACCGAAAATCGTCATAGACGATGTGCTCATACATATCGTCGACCATCAACCAGACATGCGGATGCCTGAGCAGTACATCCAGCAACGGGCGATAGTCCTTTGCGCTATAGGCCGCACCGGACGGATTGGACGGCGAATTCAGCAGCAGCCAACGCGTCCGCGGCGTGATCGCCGCTTCGAGTTTTTCGGCGGTCAGCCGGAAGCCGCTCTCCGCATCGCATGGGACAAGCACCGGCTTGCCTTCGCAGATCTGAACAATATCGGAATAGGACGTCCAGTAGGGCGTGGGAATGATAATCTCGTCGCCGGGATCGACGGTTGCCATCATCGCATTGAAGAGGATCTGCTTGGCGCCGGTGGCAACGGTTATCTCGCCAACCTCGAAGGAAACTTCGTTCTCGCGCTGAAACTTGGTGCGGATTGCTTCCTTCAACGCCGGCGTGCCGTCGAGCGCCGTGTATTTTGTGTCGCCGCGCTGCATTGCGTCCCATGCAGCCTGCTTGACATGGTCTGGCGTTTCAAAATCAGGCTCACCGGCTCCAAGGATGATGACCGGCTTGCCGTCCCGTTTCATGGCAGCGGCGCGCGCCCCGATCTGCAGGATCCCCGAGACGCCTATGGCAGATATCCTCGAGGCGGGACGAAAGCCCGCCTCTTCAATCTTCACATCGATCGTCATGGCAACACCTATTCGATCTCGAAGGAAACGCCCTGCGCCAGCGGCAGAGCCTTCGAATAGTTGATCGTGTTGGTTGCACGGCGCATGTAGGCCTTCCACGCATCCGAACCGGACTCGCGGCCACCACCGGTCTCCTTCTCGCCACCGAATGCGCCACCGATTTCAGCGCCTGATGTTCCGATGTTGACGTTTGCAATACCGCAATCGGATCCATCGGCTGACAGGAAGCGCTCCGCTTCACGCAGGTCCAGCGTGAAGATCGACGAGGAAAGCCCCGCGCCGACGGCATTGTGGTCTTCGATAACGCTGTCGAAGTCGGAGTATTTCATCACGTAGAGGATCGGCGCGAAGGTCTCTTCCAGCACCGGCCCGACCTGCGACGGCATTTCCACCAGCGCCGGCTTGACGTAATAGGCCTTGTCGTGGGGCATCGCGACGCGCTCGCCGCCGTTGACCGTGCCACCATGGGCTTTCGCCTCGCCGATCGCCTTTTCCATATTGTCGAAGGCAAGCTTGTCGATCAGGGGGCCGACCAGAGCCGTGCTTTCAAGCGGATTGCCGACAGAGACATTGGCATAGGCCTTTTTCAGGCGCGGTACGAGTTGATCATAAACACTCTCGTGGACGAACAGGCGGCGAAGTGTCGTGCAGCGCTGGCCGGCCGTGCCCATTGCCCCGAAGGCAATTGCGCGCAGCGCCATGTCGAGATCGGCAGACGGGCAGACAATGCCGGCATTGTTGCCGCCGAGTTCCAGGATCGAACGGGCAAAGCGGCGAGCAAGTCGAGGACCGACTTCCCGTCCCATACGCGTGGAACCCGTCGCCGAAACCACCGGCACCTTCGGATGGTCGACCAGGACCTCGCCGATCGCACGGTCGCCGATCAGCACTTCGCTCAGACCCTCTGGCGCATCACCGAAGCGGGCAATGGCGCGCTGCAGGATGGCCTGCGAGGCAAGTGCGGTCAGCGGCGTCTTTTCGGAAGGCTTCCAGACGACCGCGTTGCCGCAGACCAGCGCCAGAGCAGCGTTCCAGGCCCAGACTGCGACAGGAAAGTTGAAGGCGGAGATGACACCGACAACACCGAGGGGATGCCAGGTTTCCATCATTCGATGCCCCGGCCGTTCGGTTGCGATGGTCAGACCATAGAGCTGGCGGGAAAGACCGACCGCGAAATCGCAGATGTCGATCATCTCCTGTACTTCCCCCAGGCCTTCGGAGGGAATCTTGCCGGCTTCGATCGATACCAGTCGGCCAAGCTCCGTCTTGACGGCACGCAACTCTTCGCCCAGGAGGCGGACAAGCTCACCGCGCTTCGGCGCCGGGACAAGGCGCCAGGTCTGGAATGCACGCGCAGCCTTGTCGATCTTCGCGCCCGCCGCGTCCTGGCTGTCTGTCTTCAAAGCCGCGAGCTGCTCGCCCGTGACCGGGCTGTAGGAGGCCAGGTCGCCGCCGGTGTAGAGCGCCTTGTCGACGCCGATCTTGTCGAGAAGCCCGACGGCTTCGTGGGCCACATTCACTGTTCTTGCTGCGATGGTCATTTGTGCACTCTTTGACGTTTGAATGGTTGCTGGTTCGGTCTGTTGGCCTACTCGGCCGCCTGCGCCGCGGTCAGAAGGGCCCGGCATTCGGCGATTGATTGCGCCTCGATATCAGCATAGTGATCGAATTCGTTGAGAACCGAGGCGCCGAGATCCCGCTCGAAGCGCTGCTGATTGGGGCTTGCAGTGAACTCCTGCGCAGCCTCGTCCCCGAGGTTGGACTGGAAGATGCCCGCCGCACTGACGGGCAGGAAGTCTTCGTAGACAATCGGGTCGAAGCAGATGAGGCCTTCCGCCACAAGTTGATCGACACTGGCATCAGCCGAGGCAATCGCGCTCCGGCCTTTCGGCGTGAGTGAGTAGCTGAAGTAGCCAAGACCCTGGTCGCGAATTTCGGCCCAGCTGTCCGGGAAAGGCGCGAAAGCCTCGGCGAGTGCTTTTTCGTAAGCCGCAGCGTTCGAGCCATCGGCGGCGGGGCGCACGACCTTGCGCGAATCCGCCAGGAGCTTGTCGTAGAGGGCGCGGCCCTTCGGTGTCAGGGCGATACCGCGGCTCTCAATCTCCCCAAAACGCGCGGTATGCGTACCCTGCTGCCAGTTCCCGCCAGCATCCTTGAAAGAGACGGCTTCCTCGAGGGCCTTGAACGACGTCTGCCGCAGCAGAATCGCGCAACGTCGGCTCGGCGGACCTTCGACAACTGCCTTCGGCGCAATGCCATATTCCGGCATCAGCCGCTGCACGTCGTCGATATCAAGCGTGCGGGGTGTCAGGTGATTGATGTGCGGTCCCTTGAAGGAGACAACGTCGGCTATAAGCCGGTGCGCATCATGCAAGCGCCTATACATGGCGAGATCAACGTTCGCCTGATGATGCCAGCGGAAAGTCTCCAGCACTTCTGCAACGAAGCGCCTGGCATCGTCCTCGCCTAGACCGCCCTCGCGCTCGGCCCTTTCAGTCAGTTCGATGGCGCCAGCGGTAAAGATATGACGCTTCTGCAGCACCGTCTCGGCTTCGGCGCGCAGTTCTTCGTCGGCAATCAGGTCGAGGCGCAGCAGCGAGGTGAAAACACGGAAAGGGTTACGCTTCAGCGCTACATCGCCGACCGGGCGGAAAGCGGTGGAATGGACTGGTACGCCTGCCTCGCTGAGATCGTAATAGCCGACCGGGAACATGCCCATGACGGCAAAGACGCGTCTCATCATCGCAAGTTCGTCGGCAGTTCCGAGACGGATGGCGCCGTGGCGCTCTTCGGAAACACGCTCGAGGCAATCCGTTTCTTCCAACCTGCGCCTGAGGGCTGGATCGGCTGCAAGCGTGGCCTCATTTACTTTAGCAACAATGTCCATCAGGGTGCCGTAAGCGGGCACCTCGGTGCGATACATGGCTGACATTGCCGCCGAGAATGCAGAGCGGATGCTGCAGGAGGAAACGAAACTTCTGGTCAACATTTATTGCCTCACGCGCCATAGTTGGAAGAGTTCATTCTGGATTGCGATCATATCGCGCGTGGAGTACATGAATAACAATAAATCAAGCTTAGATGATGCGGTTTTAGAATGACCTTGCCCCGAAAGCTGACGCCCGACCTGACAACGCTGCAGTCTTTTGAATCTGCCGCCCGACACGGCAATTTCACGCGCGCCGCTCTTGAACTTCATCTGACGCAAAGCGCCATCAGCCGCCAGATCAAGGACCTGGAAACCCAGTTGGGGGTCCTTCTCTTCGAACGCGTCCGCCAGCGGGCAATCCTGTCGGAAGCCGGACGAAGGCTGCTGCCTGAGGCAAGGCGGCTCCTCCATCAGACAGAAGAGATGATGATCCGTGCAGCATCGGGCGCCGATGCGACTGCGACGCTTTCGATTGCGACCTTGCCGACGTTCGGCAGTCGTTGGCTGACGCCTCGGCTGCCGGAGTTCCTGGCTGCCCATCCCGGCTCCCTCGTTGACATAACATCGCGCTCCGAGCCTTTCGATTTCGAGCAGGAAAACGTCGATCTCGCCATCCATTACGGCCAGCCAATCTGGGCAGGGGCGACCTGCACCTTCCTTTGCGACGAGAAGATCGTTCCCGTTGCCAGCCCAACCCTTTTACAAGCGGATCCGGTTGCAACCCCGGTCGAGCTCATGCGCAGGCCCCTGCTGCATCTGGCTACACGCCCGCGACTCTGGCGCCAATGGTTCGAATTTTGCGACGTCGACGCAGATCCTTCCTATCGCGGCAATCGGTTCGACCAGTTTTCGATGATCATCGAGGCGGCTACGATGGCGATGGGGTTCGCGCTTCTACCGCTCTATCTCATCGAACAAGAGTTGAGTGCTGGAAAGCTGCAAATCGTCTTTGACCGGCCGATGGCGACGGAAAACAGCTATTATGTCGTGATGCCAGACGGTAAGCGCGAACATGCCCTCGGCGTGGCGTTCACGACCTGGCTTCTCTCACAGGTAAGCACCAAGGGCGCGACTGAATCGTGAGCAATGATGAAGCACCATCAGACCTTCCCAGTGCACGGATGCTGAGTTGGGCCCGAAACTCCACCATCTATCGGCTCGAGCAGCGAATGATGACCGAAAGACAGCTGTACGATGCCATCATCCGGAAGGCGAAGCACAAATTCGAAAACATCACCGAAATGCAGCTCAGAGCGGTTGCAGAATCGGCCGTGACCTTCGCCTATGACAATGGCGGCCTGAACGATATCAGCTATGCCGAGATCAGCACGCGCTCTGGTGTTCGCAGTGGCCGGTCGAAACGGCGCATCGCTCAAACCCTTACACAAAAGGGCGTCGATCAAGAAGTCATTACTACCGCGCTTGATGAGGCGGATGAACTGCTCGCAGCCGTGCATTTTGCGCGCAAGCGTCGCTTCGGACCGTTTCGTCGTGGCGACGCCGATCGGGAGCGCAGCGCAAAGGAAATGGCGGCCTTCGGGCGCAATGGCTTCAGCTACGAAACGGGCAGGACGGTGCTCAATATGAGCCAAGAAGAAGCCGAAGATCTGGTGATCACGCGATCTCGCCAGGCTTAAATTTCGTCTCTGAAACAATGTCAGGGGGGAGTTTCACGATGTCGAGCCCCAGCGGTCCGTGAAGGTGAGGGTGATGCTACGGGCCTTCCAGCTGAGCATCGTGGCACTCGACAAGCTCCCATGACTGCATCGATGAAGGCGACGTGGTCTATACTTAGCGTCGTCGGGTTATTGCAGCCTTGCGCCGCCATGGCGATGCCGTCCTGTCCGACGATGGCGATATCATCCGGTGTGCTTCTGCCGAGCAAACGGTCCTTGCGATCCTGTTGTCATCCCGGGTGCCCTGCGTGGGCTTCCGCCTCCGGCAGCGCGAGCAGGCGGCGCAATGGTACGGCTGGTCGCGTCAGGTCGGCAAGCGTGTAGCCATCGAGCACATCGAGAAATGCCGCAGCCGCCGAAGCGAGCGCCCTCTTCAATACGCACGCAGGCTGCACGACACAGACAATCTCCGTACCATTTTCCATGCACGGCACGATCGCAAAGTCGGGTTCGCAGGCCCGCACGATCTCACCGACGCCGATCCGTTCGACGGCACGTGCGAGCCGCATGCCGCCGTGACGACCTCGTACAGTGTCGATCAGGCCCTTTTGCCCGAGTTCGTGGGTGATCTTCATCAGATGCGCCTTTGAAATATCATAAGCTTCGGCGATTTCCGCAATCGTCGACAGCCGCTCTCCCTTGAGCGCAAGATACATCATGAGCCGCAACGCGTAGTCGGAGTAAACGGTCAAACGCATCACCAGATCCTCCCGGAAAAATCGGCGCAATCGCATAAAAGATATCGGCAACGTATATCAAATAGCAAGGCGGCCGTCGCCGGTCGCCTTGCATTTCCGAAAACCTATGCAGCAGCGAGTTCGTCGGCCGGACCGAAGAACTCGTAGTGAATACGATCCTGCGGGACACCGGCCTTTGCGAGCCCGTTCACAAAGACGGCGAGAAAGGGCCGCGGGCCGCAGAGATAGAAGTCGGCCTCTGCGATCGGCGTGTTCCTTGCCAGCCATTCAACCGTGATGAGGCCATCGTGGTCGAAGTGAACGCCCCTCTGATCCTGCGCATGCGGGCTTCCGTAGAAAATCGTCGTCTTGAGATGCTCCCGGTCCTTGGCAATATCGCGGACATGCGATCCCATCGCATGGACACGACCGTTCTCGGCACCATGGACGTAATGCACGGGAACCTCGCGTCCATCGTTTGCAATGGTCTCCAGCATGCTCACCATCGGCGTCAGACCGACACCGCCGCTCAGCAACACGACGGGCCTTTCCTGCCCAGTCGGCAAATGGAAATCTCCCGTAGGAGGGGCAACCTCGATGACCGCGCCTTCCTCAACCTGATCATGAAGGAACCTTGATACCAGCCCATGCGTCTCTCGCTTGACCGAGATGCGGTAGCTCTCGGCATTGGGCGCAGAAGAAATGCTGTAGTTTCGATGCTGCGGAGGAAGACCCGGAATATCGAACCGAAATGTCAGATACTGACCAGGCCGATGACTGATCACCGCCCCGCCATCAACCGGTCGCAGCACGAACGATGTGATGATGTCGCTCTCCCGGCGCTTCGACACGACGGCAAACTGCCTCCATCCATTCCAGCCGCCTTCGGACGCTTGAAGACTATTATAAATCTGTCCTTCACGTTCGATCAGAATATTGGCCAGAAACCAGAAGGCCTCGCCCCATCCGTTGAGGATTTCATCCGTCGCCGCCTCGCCGAGGACATCCTTGATCGCATTCAGGAGGGCCGTCGCGACATGGGGATAATGCTCGGGCCGGATGTGCAGGCCGACGTGTTTTTGGGCGATCCGTTCAACAGCGGAGGTGAGTACGGCCAGGTTGTCAATATTCTGGGCGTAAGCGAGGATCGCCTGCGCCAACGCCTTCGTCTGGCGCCCGCCTTCTCCCTGGTTCGACTGGTTGAACAGGTTGCGGACCTCGGCATTCTCAAACAGCCGCTTATACATGGCCGCCGTGATTTCGGTCCCGTGACTTGCGAGGGCAGGCGCTGTTGCGCGGACAATTGCCTTCGTGGCCTCGGTCAATGTTTGCGTCATCATGGTCTCCAAAATTTGTTCCGTCGACAAAGGTGACGTAACCATCATAAGATATATTGGCAATATATGTTTATCCGCCTGTGCCGTTCGGTCGCAGTCGCGCTGCAAAGCTCGGACCCCGCCGAGGCCCGCCTCATGCAGTGCCATGGGCCGAAACGGGGAGCGCGGAACCGATGACGACACGGCTCGGTCATCCAGAGGACAAAGGAACTTGCCACTTCCGCCCCAACGAATGCCCGAGACCACGGGCAGGGCCGGGTGGCAACTGCCTCGCCCATGAAGCGGTTGCTCAATTTTTTTCCGGATCCAGACGAGTGCCCGTATCTCCTCCCAATCTCGCCTGACAGGGACGCGTTCCTCTGCTCGCCTCAAGCAGAACCTCGCGATTTGCACCGCATGTCGCCCTTTTCCTCTCAAGGGCACTTGCCGTCGACACCGCCCAGGTCTTCGCACATTCGATGCGCGGCAGTCTGCGGATGAAGGACGATCGCGAACCATGCCAATTTGATCACGCCGTAAGGCGCTCGATCGCATAAAGCGCAAGACGCCGCCGGTGAAATAGGACAGGCGTCGAAAGAACCTCCTATGGGTCCAGCCGACGCTAATTGCCGAGATCGAGTATCGCGCCAGGACGCATGACGGCAAGCTGAGACACGCGTCCTACAAGGGGCTACGCGGGGTGTCGGATAATGCAGCGGTTTATGTGGTCGGCGATCAACTTGCAGGCAGTTTGTAAATTAGGGTGAGACGTCCACCAACCTCACCTAGGTAGTTTCCACTGCCGGGAAACGCCACAACAGATTCCAATCATGGCTAGAAATATTGTAAACTTCGTGCTACATATCCCGCTAATCTGTAGCGCGAAGGTTTCAAATGCCTACTCCCCATAACCCTCCAGCGGCCGTGCGCCGCGCCCTGCGGAAGCTCGGCGCGGATATCCACGACGCCCGCCGCCGTCGCAAACTGCCTATGGCGGTCGTGGCGCAGCGTGCTTTCACATCCCGCTCAACCCTGCAAAGGGTCGAAGCCGGCGACACCAATGTCAGCATCGGCATCTATGCTGGCGTCCTTCAGGCCCTCGGTCTGCTCGAAGGTCTGGGGCAAATCGCCGACATCAGCAACGACAGTGTCGGACAGGCATTGGCCAGTGCCGATCTGCCCAAGCACGTTCATCTTAGGCGGCCAACCCGATCGCCCCACGATGGCTGACTTCGAGGTGCACATCGATCTGCATGGTCGCACGCGCCCGATCGGATTGGCGAGGAGCAATCGCGTCCGTGGCGCGGAAACTATTCTTTTCGAGTACGAAGATACATGGCTTGAGGATCCGCACCGCTTCTCGCTGGAGCCAGCACTTGCATTGACGCGCGGCGCCTTCGCTCCTCCTGCCGGACTAGCAACCTTCGGCTCGATCGGCGACTCCGCGCCAGATACGTGGGGCCGCCGCCTCATGCAGCGCGCCGAGCGTCGCTTTGCCGATCGCGAGGGCCGCGCCGTGCGCACGCTCGCGGAAAGCGACTACCTGCTCTGGGTCGCAGATGAGACGCGGCTCGGCGCGCTGCGGTTTCGCTGGGTCGGCGAGGATATCTTCCAGGCGCCTGTCAGAGCCGGCGTGCCGGCCCTAATAGAGCTTGGCCGCCTGCTTCAGATCACCGAGCGGATTCTGCGGGACGAGGAAACGGACGAAGACCTACAACTCATCTTCGCGCCCGGCTCCTCCCTCGGAGGTGCGCGGCCGAAGGCGTCGGTCATCGACCAACACGGCCATCTCTCCATCGCCAAGTTTCCGAAGGAGACGGACGAGTACAGCATGGAAACCTGGGAGGAGATTGCGCTGCGGCTGGCCGGCCAAGCCCGCATTGCCACTCCACGACACGAACTTGTCAAAGTGGCCGGCAAGTCAGTGATGCTATCGCGACGCTTCGATCGCGATGGCGTGATCCGCATCCCATTCCTGTCCGCAATGGCGATGATGAGCGCCAAGGACGGCGACCGTAGCAGTTACCCCGAAATTGTCGACGCCCTGGCCCGGCATGGCTCCCAGGGAAAGAGGGACACTCACGCGCTCTATCGGCGGGTCGTCTTCAATGTGCTGATTTCCAATGTCGACGATCATCTGCGTAACCACGGCTTCCTCTGGCTTGGCAAGGCCGGATGGTCGCTCTCGCCCGCCTATGATCTCAATCCGGTGCCTACGGATCTTAAAGCGCGGGTGCTGACTACGAACATTGACCTCGACGAGGGCACCTGCTCCCTTGATCTTCTCGAACAGGCTTCCGAATATTTCGCGCTCACGCTGGCGCAGGCACGTGTAGTCATCAAAGACGTCGCGACCGTGACTTCAAAATGGCGCGAGACAGCCATGGCCGTTGGTGCCCGGTCGGCCGAGATCAACCGCATGGCCAGCGCCTTCGAACACGACGACCTCACGCGAGCGCTGGCGTTATGACGCGTTGCGACTGTTGTCACGTGCTCTTTTATGAAAACGGAAACGGGAGACTTGCCGGCGCGACTGATACGATAGGGGCCCGCGACATCCCACTTTTCGATCTGATCGGCAACCTTAGCCGGCCGGTTGCTCACGGTTCGATGATTATGAGGCCGCGTGGCCGGCACAAAGATATCAAGTACACGGGCTGCTTCTCGAAATGACAACCGGGACCCCAGTTCGGCTTGGATGCGCTCCAACTCGGGGGTAGCTCGGCCATTCAACAGGGTCTCGACACTTCCCATGCACAGCGGCACCACCGCGGCACACGCACTTGGCAAGAGCCAAAGAGCGAATGGATCGTACGGTACCTACTATCATGCACCGACCGACGGCGGTTACAGTCTTGGCACTTCCGATCTCGGTGGCCGGCTTGATCCGCCTGAAACTGCGTCAGTTCCTGTTGTAGGCGCCGCTGGATCTCCTTGGCTTCTTCGAGGGAGAGGCCAAAATCGTTGAGACAGGCCCCATCGAGAGACCGGTCGACCTTGGCAATGTCGCAACGCTGCGACACGCCGTCGATGCCAAGAAGCTCGACCGAGATGATCATCTTTAATTGCGGAGCCAAGTAATGCCCCTTCAGAAAAGGCACATGCTTACCCAAAATTTCTTCCCCCCACTTTTTCCTCGCTCCCACGCCGCTGTTTCCGACCGGCCCAATCCGCTGCCTCGAACGGATTTCTACCCCCGCCACCCGCTTCCCTTTCCGAAACAGCTCGCCCCTGCGAAACAATGTCAGGCTTGCATGAGCGTGCTATCCCGCCTGCCGTGTTCCGCCGCCGCGTGCTCGCACCAGCGACATCAACATCGGACCGATCGAGAATTCACCTCGTTCGGCGCGACGGGTCAGGTCTCGCAGATAACCACCCGCGGAGTTGATATGCCCGCCACGTTCGAGGATGCACGCCATGACCGTGGCGGCGTTTTCCGGTCCCATCGTGGCAGCAGCCTCCTCGTAGGCCGACTCGCTTACACCGAGCATTCCCCGCACAACGACCGCAGCCGCCATCAAGTCTCGCCAATTTGCAATCGAACCACCCGGGCCGTAGCTCACCATGTCGGGGCAAGCCTGGAGGACCAGCCCGAGGGGGAAGGATTTAAGGTCCGGGCGATCGTTGGCCGCCTGGCTCTGAACCCTGGCTATGCGTCCAGCGTCACTTTTCTGTTTCCGCGTCGACGCCACGGTTTTCGGCTCAATCATGAATTCCGAGTTTGCCCCCTGCTTCGTTTCGAAAGCTGGTTCAAGATCAAAAGTAGAGTCGGGATTTGAATTATGTATGTGACGCTCATTTTGATCGTGATTGCCGCTCGTTTTCTTTGCTTTTAGTAATGTTTCCAGTCTGCTAGTGATGTCGTCTCTCAGCGTTTCCATCGTTTCGAGTGCAGCGGAAAGCTGCTCGGCCGTCGCCGTGCGTGGTATGGAACCTACCAGCTCCCTGAAATAGGCAAACGCGGTTTCCCAATCTCCTGCCAGCTGTTCCTCCATCGCTGTCTCAATGAGCTTGGCCACATCGCGGCGGCAAAGGCTGAGTTGCTCACGCAGTCGCTGCATATGTAGCCGCTCGGCCGCCACTTCCGATGCGAGGCGTTCGATCTCCTCGGCACGCACGATCAGCGGAGCCAATGAAAAGCCGAATGCCTCTGAGACCTCACCCTCTTTCGCCCTGCGGGCATAGCGTTTGCCATTTGGGCTATCCTTGCGGATGATCAACCCCGCTTCGACCAGGACCGCCAGGTGGCGGCGGATCGTCTGCTCCGCCATGCCGTGTGAGCGCAGCGAAAGCTGTTCGTTTGACGGAAAGACCACCAGGCCGTTTTCCTCCGACAGGATGTTCTTCGGATAAAAGCTGAGCAGTGCATTGAGGACGGCAAGCGCGCGATCCGTCACTCCAAGCAAGGGCTTGGCTGCACACAGGGACCTGTAGATTTTCCACTTGTCGACCGATTGATCAGCCTGAAGCTCGCTTGCTACCTTCTGGCTCGCGAGCATGCCAAGCGTCATCGGACGCTGCCCAAAGGGCGTCGTCACACTTCCTGTTTCCATCACCTTCACCTTGTTGAAGGCAAAAGAAATCCACTCACCAGATTGGTGCCCACACTTGACAGGGATTCCCGGAAATGCGATTCTCTAGCTGCTAACCTATGAGAAGGGCTTCCGTTACGGCAACGTTCGGGAGCTTTTTTCTTTTGCGGCGTTATCCTTTGCTTTTGCGTTGTATTGACTGCACGAATTCGCTGTGAAGCGCCTCCATACGATCGTTCAAAAAGTCTACGAAACTATCCGGAACAGCCTTGGTGAAGCTCATCTTCGGGCCGGTCTTCGCGTAGCTTACGGTCGCCAGAAGAAAGCCATTTGCACGTATCTCGGTGACGGAAGGCCGCGCGGCAGCCGGCGCCTCCTCAGCCTTCAGCGCACCTAATGCGACAGCGAAGCGATCTTTCCCGGCGACGAGCTTGTCCTCGCTCAGCGATTGCTTGACGCGCACCACCCCGTCCTGGCGCTTGGCGAAGGCATCCGCAAACTCGATCCATCTACGACGGCCGATCTCGGGCGACGAGCCGATCGCGAGCAGAAGATCCCGAGGGATAGCCGTTGCAATCCGCAGCATCTCCGACACGTGCGACTTTCCTGTCGCCAGCGACGCGCAGATTACGTCGCGCCGATATCCCGCCTGCTCCTGTGACAGTGCGAATGCACACTTCTCGATAAAGGAAAGGTCATTCCTGTTGGCGTTTTCTTCACCCTGGAAGACGATTGCCTCTTCGTCGCTGAGTTCGCGGACAATAGCGCGGAACTTCAGTCCAAGCATCTTGACGGCAGCCAAACGCCGTCTTCCGAAC
>Ga0207426_1000967_pt1 | contig 28331 bp, 27 predicted proteins | sample AraplaMF_Cvi_mMS_FD_184265 | JGI IMG/M metagenome (GOLD analysis project Ga0207426, IMG submission 184265) | Arabidopsis root microbial communities from the University of North Carolina, USA - plate scrape MF_Cvi_mMS (SPAdes) (version 2) | ecosystem: Host-associated > Plants > Roots > Endosphere... | reverse complement strand
GTCGACGCCGGGCTGCGGCGCCTCCACCGCCTCGGTGCGGGTCGTCTCCATCACCTCCATATGGATCTCGGCCGTCCGGGCCAGCATGCGCAGATGCCGCGCAGCCCGCTCCTCCTCGGGAGTGGCCGGGGGTTCTGATGTCTGGTCGGTCTGCGCGGTATTCATAGAACGTATCATGAACATGAATCGCAGATAATACTATGAACATTGCGTTCACAAATTCCGCGCCCCTGCGGGGGCTACGCGATCGTCACGCCGCCATCTCGATCCGGCCCAGCGCCTCGATCTCGATGGCGACCTGGGCGCCGGGCCCGATCCATCGGGTCTGCACCAGGCTGCCCAGCAGCACGAACTCGCCGGCCTTGAGGCCCCGGCCGCGGCGGGCCAGGGTTCCGGCCAGCCAGGCGAGGGCGTTCAGCGGATGACCCAGGACGTCGCGGCCGTGGCCGCGTCCGACCTCGGCGCCGTCGACCAGCATCCGGCCGGACAGGGCGGCCAGGTCCAGCCCGCGCCAGTCGGCGACCGGAGGGCCCAGCACGCAGCCGGCCTGGAAGAAATCGTCGGCCAGCAGCGTCGGCGCGCCCAGCGCGGCGAAATCGGCATAGCGATCGTCGACCACCTCGATCGCCGGCAGCACCGCCTCGACCGCGGCTTCCAAAGAGTCGCGGTCGTGCTCGCCCGGCGGCAGGTCGCGGCCGATGCGGACCGCGATCTCGCATTCGACGCCGATCCGGTGATGCGCCGCCGCCGGGAAACGGCCGGGGCTGGCCTGGACATCGGCCTGGAAGATGCCGCCCTCGCAGGGCTCCGGGATGCCGAGGAAGCGCTGCATCACCGGCGTCGTGCAACCGATCTTCCAGCCGACCCGCGGCCCCAGCCGGGCCGACAGCCGTTCATGCACCGCATCCTGCAGCCGGCGCCCGGCGGCGAGATCGGCCGGGCGCAACGCCTCCGGCAGGCCGGGAAAGGCGTCGGGCCGCAGCCGGTGGCCTGCCAGGATCCCGGCTGCAGCATGGCGATCGATTGCCATCACTCTCTCCATTGGTAGGGCTTTTATCCTCTGCTACGTTCATTCGTCGGACAAGCGGAGGACGCCATGGCTGGGGTGATGCTCGTCACGGGTGCCGGACGGGGCATCGGCGCCGCTATCGCCCGCCAGGGCGCGGCCCGCGGCTGGCGCGTCGCGGTCAATTACGGCCGGTCGCGCGCAGCGGCGGAAGCTCTGGTCGCGGAAATCGCGGCGGCCGGGGGCGAGGCGGCCGCCTTCGCCGCCGATGTCGGCGACAGCGCCGCGGTGACGGCCATGTTCGCGGAGATCGACCGGGCGCTGGGCACGGTCACGGCCCTGGTCAACAACGCCGGGGTGATCGGCCCGGTGACCCGAGTCGACGGCCTGGACGACCCGCAGGGTCTGGCCGCGCTGTACGCCACCAACGTCTTCGCCATGTTCTACTGCAGCCGCGAGGCGATCCGCCGGATGTCGCGGCGGCAGGGTGGCCCGGGCGGGGTGATCGTCAACATCTCCTCGGTCGCGGCCCGTCATGGCGGGCTGCCGCAAGAGGTGGCCTACGCCTCGTCCAAGGGCGCGGTCGATTCGTTCACGGTGGGGCTGGCGCGGGAGGTGGCGGGCGACGGCATCCGCGTCGTCGGCCTGCGCCCGGGCCTGACCGACACCGACATCAACGACGATCATGTCGGCGGCAAGTCGGTGCTGGGCGCGGTCGCGCCGACCATTCCGATCGGCCGCGTCGGCCGGCCGGAGGAGATTGCCGAGGCCGTGCTGTTCCTGTTGTCCGATGCTGCTTCGTATATGACGGCGACCACCATCGACGTGTCAGGGGGCCGCTGATCCCACCTTATTTTTGTCAAATCATTGCAACGCGGGAGATTTCGGCGACAATGGCCCAGGATCCAAAGAAGGTCGAAGACCGCGGCATGAAGAAAAACGGTTATCCTTCCGCCGGCTTGCATGGCCGGGTGGTCCATGACATCGGAGCCCGGATCGTCACCGGCCAGATCCCCCCCGGAGATACATTGCCGAGCGAAGGCGAGCTGGCCGAGACCTATGGCGCCAGCCGCTCGGCGATCCGCGAGGCAGTCAAGGTGCTGGCGGCCAAGGGGCTGGTCGAGCCGCGACGCCGCTCCGGCACCCGGGTGCGGCCGCGCGAGGCCTGGAACCTGCTGGACCCCGACATCCTCGGCTGGCATTCGCCGGAGGCGCTGGTTCCGACCTTCCGCCGCGACCTGGTCGAGCTGCGCTGGGCGATCGAGCCGGCGGCGGCGGAGCTGGCGGCGCGCCGGTCGCAGCCAGAGGACCGGGCGCTGATCCAGGAGGCGCTGGACGAGATGGAGAGGGCGGGCGAGGACCCGAACGCCTTCTACAGCGCCGATGTCCGCTTCCACCTCGCCGTCTTCGCCGCCAGCCGCAACGCGCTGATCGAGCGGCTGAGCACCATCCTCGGGCCGCTCTTGACCATGAGCTTCCAGGCCCAGGCGCGGCGCAACCGGGCCTTCCCGCTGGCGGTCGGCGACCACCGCGCGGTCTATGAGGGCATCGCCGCCGGCGACGCCCGGGCGGCGCGCAAGGCGATGCAGTTCATCATGAACCAGAGCGCCCGCGAGCTGGAGGCGGCGAGCCCGGAGACGGCGATCGCCGCCGACGTTCCGGCCTAGAGACCGTCCGATCATGCTACTGGCGCGGCCGTCTAGCGGCGGTTTCTGCGCTTCCGGTGCTCACGGACCCAATGTCCGCTGCGCGCCGGTTCTCGAAACCACCACCAGCCGATTCACGCCAGCGCACTCTCGAACGACCTCTGACCACCTTTGGCGTGCGGGTTGCCAGCGCCGCCATCCTCCGCGACAATCGCGGCCGGCCGGGCGCTGTCCAGCGCCGCGCCCGAATCACAACAAGCGCATCATCGAACGATCGACGTAGGGGGAGACGCATGACGACGCTGCATGGCCTGGTCCGACGAACCGTCCTGCTCGCGGGCCTGGCGGCCTGCTTCGCGCTGCCGGGCGGCACCGCATCGGCGGCCGACGCCTTCCCGTCGCGGACGGTGACGCTGGTGGTGCCGTTCGCGGCCGGCGGCTCGACCGACCTGATCGCCCGCATCATCGCCGAGAAGATGACCGAGGATCTCGGCCAGACCGTGATCGTCGAGAACAAGGCCGGCGCCGGCGGCAACATCGGCGCCGATGCCGTCGCCAAGGCCGACCCGGACGGCTACACCATCCTGATGGGCACGATCGCGACCCATGCGCTGAACCCCGCGGTCATGAAGCAGATGCCCTACGACCCGGTGAAGGATTTCGCGCCGATCTCGCTGCTGGTGCTGGTGCCGAACGTGCTCGAGGTCAACCCCGAGCTGCCGGTCAAGTCGGTGCAGGAGCTGATCGCGCTGTTGAAGTCGAAGCCGGGCGAGTACAGCTACGCCTCCTCCGGCATCGGCACGCCGCTGCACCTGTCGGGCGAGCTGTTCAAGAGCCTCGCCGGCGTCGACATGATCCATGTGCCCTATCGCGGCGCCGGGCCGGCGCTGAACGACGTGGTGGCGAACCAGGTGCCGATCATGTTCGACAACCTGCCGTCCTCCACCGCCTTCATCAAGGCGGGCACGCTGCGGCCGCTGGCGGTCACCACCAAGACCCGCTCGGCGAGCTTCCCCGACCTGCCGACGATGGAGGAGGCGGGGGTGCCGGGCTACGAGACCTACACCTGGAACGCGATCTTCGCCCCCGCGGGCACGCCGCAGGCGGTGATCGACCGGCTGAACGCCGCGGCGGTCAAGGCGGTGAAGGACCCGGCGACGCAGCCGCGCCTGGCCGAGCTGAGCGCCACCGTGGTCGGCTCCACCCCGGACGAGCTGGCGAAGCATGTGGTGGCCGAGCTGGCGAAATGGGCCCCGATCGTCGAGGCCTCCGGCGCCGCCGATTCGCAGTGATGCTCGCTTCCCGTCATGGCGAGGAGCGAAGCGACGTGGCCATCCAGGGCCGCTCGCACCGGCCCCTGGATGGCCACGCCCCTTCGGGGCTCGCCATGACGGTTCAATACTTGGCATGACCTCCTGACAAGGACCTCGCCGATGCCGATCGACACCCGCCGTCTGGGACGCAGCGATATCGAGGTGACCACGCTCGGCTTCGGCACCGCGGCGCTCGGCGAGCTCTTCGTCAAGGTGCCGGAGCCCCAGGCCCATGCCACGCTGCAGGCGGCCTGGGACGCCGGCATCCGCTATTTCGACACCGCGCCCTGGTACGGGCTGGGCTTGGCCGAGCACCGGCTGGGCAGCTTCCTGCACGGCCAGAAGCGCGGCGAGTTCCGCGTCTCCAGCAAGGTCGGGCGCTGGCTCAGGCCGTCGCCCGACCCGGAAAACTTCCACTCCGAGAAATGGGCCGGCGGCCTGCCCTTCGATGTCGTCTTTGACTACGGCTATGACGGCATCATGCGGGCGATGGATCAGATCTGGGCGCGGCTGACCCTGCCGCGGATCGACCTGCTGCTGATCCACGACCTCGACCTGCTGCACCATCCGACCGACGCCCGGGTGCGGGCCCATCTCGACCGGCTCTCCGCCTCCGGCTGGCGGGCACTGGAGCAGCTGAAATCCTCCGGCGTGATCGGCGCGGTGGGCGCCGGCATCAACGTCATGGGCATGATCCCGAAGCTGCTCGACGCCGCCGATCTCGACGCCTTCCTGGTGGCGATGCCCTACACGCTGATGGACCAGGAGCCGCTGGCCGAGGAGTTCCCGCTGTGCGAGAGGCACGGCGCCGGCATCGTCATCGGCGGCGTCTTCGCCTCCGGCATCCTCGCCACCGGCCCGGTCGAAGGCGCCAAATACGCCTATCGCGACGCCACGCCGGGGGAGCTCGAGCGCTGCCGCAAGATCGAGCGGGTCTGCGCCGCGCATGGCGTGCCGCTGGCCGCGGCGGCGCTGCAGTTCCCGCTCGGCCATCCCAGCGTCGCCTCGGTGATCCCAGGCGCGCTGTCGCCCGAACAGGTGACACGCAACGTCGAGAATTTCCGCTACCCGATCCCGGCCGGGCTGTGGTCGGATCTGAAATCCGAAAGCTTGATTCGCGCCGACGCGCCGACCCCGTGAGCGGGGCCCGGCCGTAAGCCGGGAAGGGATTGTTTCAATGCGGGTGGCATCGATCGGCGAGTGCATGATCGAGATCGCGGTGAAGCCGGGCGGCGACGCCCAGCTGGCCAGCGGCGGGGACACGTTGAACACCGCGGTGTACCTGGCCCGCCAGGGCGTCGCGGTCGACTACGTCACCGCGCTGGGCGACGACCCGTACAGCGACGAGATGCTGGCCCGCTGGCAGGCGGAAGGGGTGGGGACCGGGCTGGTGCCGCGCCTGCCCGGCCGGGTGCCCGGCCTGTACATGATCCGCACCGACGACAAGGGTGAGCGGACCTTCCACTATTGGCGCGACCGGGCGCCGGCGCGGGAGGTGTTCGAGCTGCCGGGCGCCGGGGACCTGGCCCAGACGCTGGCCGGATACGGCCTGCTCTACTTCTCCGGCATCACCCTGTCGCTGTACAGCGACGCCGGCCGCGACGCCTTCCACGCGGCGCTGTCGGCGGCCAAGGCCCGCGGCGCGCGCATCGCCTTCGACGGCAATTACCGGCCGCGCGGCTGGCCCGACAAGGCGAAGGCGCAGGCCGTGTTCGCGCGGTTCCTGGCGCTCGCGACGCACGCCTTGCCGACCTTCGACGACGAGCAGACGCTGTTCGGCGACGCCGACCCCGAGGCGACCATCGCCCGGCTGCGCGGCCATGGCGTCGGCGAGATCGTGGTGAAAAGCGGCGGCGAGGGCTGCCACATCGCCACGGCGGACGGGGTCGTCTCGGTGCCGGTGCCGGCCGTGGTGACCCCGGTCGACACCACCGCGGCCGGCGACAGCTTCAACGCCGGCTACCTGGCCGGCCGCTTCGCCGGGCTGGACCCGGCGGCCTCGGCGCTGCGCGGCCACCGCCTGGCCGCGGCGGTGATCGGCCATCGCGGCGCCGTGGTGCCGCGCGAGGCCATGCCGGATTTCGCCCGCGGGCCTTCGCGGTAGCTCGGCGCAAAGCGGCTTCTCGTATTGCCTCTCCCGCCTGGCGGGAGAGGTCGGGCGTCCGCAGGACGACCGGGTGAGGGCGGGTCCAGGCCTCGACGAAATCCCCTCACCCGGAGCCGCTTCGCGTCTCCGACCTCTCCCGCAAGCGGGAGAGGCACGCGTTGAGCGTTTTCGTCTTGATGAGTCTCGTCCGGCCGCCACAATTTGCTAAGGTGCCGGCGCAACCCGAATGACCCCGATCGAGACCTGCCATGACCGTCGACGCCATCATCGCCCGCGCCCCGATCATCCCCGTGCTGACCGTCGAGACGGCGGCGGCGGCGGTGCCGCTGGCCCGCGCCCTGGTCGAGGGCGGCCTGCCGGTGCTGGAGGTGACGCTGCGGACCAAGGCCGCGCTCGAGGTCATCGCCGCCATGGCGTCGGAAGTGCCGGACGCGATCGTCGGTGCCGGCACCGTGCTGAACCCGGCCGACCTCGAGGCCTCGCGCAAGGCCGGCGCCGTGTTCGGCGTCAGCCCCGGCCTGACCCCGGCCCTGGCGAAGGCGGCGGAGGGCTTCCCCTTCCTGCCCGGCGCGGTGACCCCGTCGGAGATCATGGCGGCGCGCGACCTCGGCTACGGCGTGCTCAAATTCTTCCCGGCCGAGATCTATGGCGGCCAGTCGGCTCTGGCGGCGCTGGCCGGCCCCTTCGCCGGCATGCGCTTCTGCCCGACCGGCGGCGTCCGCGAATCCAACCTGCGGGCCTATCTGTCGCTGCCGAACGTGGCCGTGGTCGGCGGCACCTGGATCGCCGGCAAGGCCGAGGTGGCGGCCGGCGACTGGGCGGCGGTCACCGCCCGTGCCCGCCGCGCCGTGGCGATCGCCCGGGGCGAGGAGGAGGCGTGACCAACGCGCCCGCCTTCACGCTGCGGGCAAGCCGGATCGAGGACGCGGCCGGGCTGCACGAGATGCACGGCCAGCCGCGCTTCCGCTGGGGCACGCTGCGCCCGCGCTACCCGTCGATCGACGCGGTGCGGAAGTGGCTGGAGACCCGCCCCCTCGACAACCCGCACATCGTGGCCGAGACGGGCGGCCGGATCATCGGCGACGCCGGGCTCGACCTCGGCAAAGGTCGCCGGTCCCATGCCGCGTCGATCGGCATGGGCGTGCATGACGCCTTCGCCGGCCGCGGCGTCGGCACGGCGCTGATGGCGGCGTTGATCGACACCGCCGACAACTGGCTGGACCTGAAGCGGCTGGAGCTGACGGTGTGGGCCGACAACGCGCCGGCCCTGGCCCTCTACCGCAAGTTCGGCTTCGCCGAGGAAGGCGTGATGCGCGCCTACGCCTATCGCGACGGCGCCTATGTCGATGCGCTGGCAATGGCGCGGCTGCGCGGGATCGGGTAGGGAGCGCCGCGGAGGGAGGGGAACTCGATGAGCGCAGAACGGAAGCCGGCCACGGCGGTGGTCGTCATCGCGTATATTCTCGACGTCTTGACGGTGTTTTTCGGACTGGGCTTTCTGATCGGATGGCTGACAGGCGGATTGACCAGCAACGGCTTCGCCCTCAACGGCTTTCCGGCGCTCGTGCTGTTCGTTCTGATCATCGCCTATTTCATCATCTGCCACCGCTATCTCCGCGGGACGCTCTGGCGCCATATCCTGCGCGCGCCGCGTCCCGTGGCGGAGCCATAGCCGAGGGCCGCGCCGCCTCCGGCGAACCCGGCCGACAGCCTCGTCCGGAGCCTGGAGCGGGATGAGTTCAGGCGAGATCGGGTTATCCCGATCGCGCCAAGCCGGTGAGTTGTTGCCTCTCCCGCTTGCGAGCTCCTTTCGAAACGTCCATCCCTCACCGTCATTGCGAGGAGGCGAAGCCGACGAAGCAATCCATCGTCCCGCACGAGCGGTTGCATGGATTGCTTCGCTACGCTCGCAGTGACGATGATGGGAATTCTGAAAAGGTCTCGCTTGCGGGAGAGGCAACCCGCGAAGACGCTCGACATCCTGTCAGCCCGGTCCGAATGGACTGACGTGATCCGACCTCAATTCATTCCGCTCTAGCCGGGAAGGACGGCCACCGCCTCGACCTCGAACAGCATGCCGTCCAGCGCCAGGCGCGGCACCGGGATCAGCGTGCAGGTCGGCTTCTTCCCCGGCCCGAAGGTGTGGTCGAGCTCGGCGCCGAGGTCGTGCAGCTTCGCTTCGGTGTGATCCACGATCAGCACGGTCAGCTTGGCGACGTCGCGCGGGCCGGCGCCGGCGGCCCGCAGCGCGATGCGGAGGTTGGCGAAGGCCTGCCGGACCTGAGCCCGGAAATCCGGCGAAAGCTCGGCCTTCTCGGTCTCCCCGCCCTGGCCGGCGACGAAGACGAGGCGCGCGCCGGCCCGAACTTCGGCGAGGTGGGAATAGCCATTGGCCGAGGGATCGTAGAGGCCGGCGGGGTTGCTCAGGGTGAGGGCCGGGGCGTCGGTGGCGGACATGGCGGGTCTCCGAGGCGTGGGGTGAGGGGCGCAGAGCGATGCTCGCATCGCCGCGCCCATACCCTCAAGACGATCCGGATCCTGGTTCTGTGACTCGCTAATACAAGGTTGGGTTCGCGGCAGCGAACCCAACATTTCAACGCCGGGTCGTGTTGGGTTCGCGAGAGCGAACCCAACCTACGCGGTTACGGAACCCTCAATGCGCCGAGGCGGTGAAGCTGGGCTCGGCCAGGCCGCTCTGCTGCAGCTGGTCGACGATCTGTGCCTTCAGCCGCTCCAGCCCGGCCTCGTCGCCGCTCTCGGCGCGGGCCACCAGCACGTCCTGGGTGTTCGAGGCGCGCAGCAGCCACCAGCCGTCCGGCGTGGTCACCCGGGCGCCGTCGATGTTGACGACCTCGGCGCCGGCCTGGCGCAGCCGGGCCATGACCTCGTCGATCACCGCGAACTTCCGGCTCTCATCGACCTGGAACCGCACCTCGGGGGTCGAGACGGTGCTGGGGAAGGTGTCGCGCAGCGCCGCCAGCGTGCTGCCGCTGCGGCTGACCTGGGCCACCAGCCGCACGCCGCAATAGAGGGCGTCGTCGAAGCCGTACCACTTGTCGGCGAAGAAGATGTGGCCCGACATCTCGCCGGCCAGCGGCGATTTCACCTCGGCCATCTTCGCCTTGATCAGCGAATGGCCGGTCTTCCACATCAGCGGCGTGCCGCCGAGCTTGGCGATCGCGTCGAACACGGTCTTGCTGGTCTTGACGTCGGCGATCACGGTGCCGCCGGGGTATCGCGGCAGCACGTCGATGGCATAGACCGCCACCAGCATGTCGCCCGGGATGATCCGGCCCTGGCCGTCGATCGCGCCGATGCGGTCGGCGTCGCCGTCAAAGGCGATGCCGAGATCGGCGCGCGCCTCGGCCACCTTGGCCTGCAACGCCACCAGGTTGTCCGGGATGGTCGGGTCCGGGTGGTGGTTCGGGAAGCGGCCGTCGATGTCGTCGAACAGCAGGATGTGCTTGCCCGGCAGCTTCGCGGTCAGGCGGCGCAGCACCTCGCCGGCGGCGCCGTTGCCGTTGTCCCAGACCACGGTCAGGTCGCGGGTGCCGTCATAGTCGCGCAGCAAGCGCTCGACATAGAGGTCGCGCAGGTCGAGGTCGCTGACCTTGCCGTCGCCGGTCTCCAGGCCGCCGGCCGTGGCGATGCGGCCGATCTCCAGGATCTGGTCGCCATAGACCGGGCCGGAGCGCAGCACCATCTTGATGCCGTTATAGTCCGGCGGGTTGTGCGAGCCGGTGACCATCACCCCGGCATCGGCGTCGAGGTGCTTCTGGGCGAAATACAGCATCGGCGTCGGCCCCAGCCCGACGCGCACCACCTCGATCCCGGTCGAGGCCAGGCCCTGGACCAGCGCCGCCTCCAGCTCCACCGAGCTCAGCCTTCCATCATAGCCGACCACCACCTGCCGGCCGCCCTTGCGCTTGACGATAGTGCCGAAGGCGGTGCCGACCGCCCGGTAGTCGGCGGCCGCGAGCGTCTTTCCGATGACGCCGCGGATGTCGTATTCGCGCAGGACGGTGGGGTGGAAGCTGTGGGTCATGATCGGGGAACGGTCCTTGGGTCTTCGAGGGTCAGCCGGCCGAGCCCGGAACCGGGCGGCCGATGCTGTGGTAACGGAAGCCGGCCGCCTGCATGTCCGTCGGCTTGTAGACGTTGCGCAGGTCGACGAAGACCGGGCCGCCCATCAGCTTGATCATCCGCGCCGGGTCGAGGGCGCGGAACTCGTTCCATTCGGTCAGCACCACGGCGCCGTCGGCGCCGCGCAGCGCCTCATAGGCGCCGGCGGCGTAGTCGATGCCAGTCAGCAGCTTGCGCGCTTCCTTCATCGCCTCCGGGTCATAGGCGCGGACCCGGGCCCCGGCCCGCTGCAGCGCCGGCACCACGGTCAGGGCGGGTGAATCGCGCATGTCGTCGGTGTTCTGCTTGAAGGCCAGGCCCAGCACGGCGATGGTCTTGCCGGCGACGCTGCCGCCGAAGGCGGCGACCACGCGCTCCGCCATCTCGTCCTTGCGTGCGTCGTTGACCTCGATCACGGTCTCGATCAGGCGCTGGGGGGCGCCGGCGTCGCGCGCGGTCTGGACGAAGGCCAGCGTGTCCTTGGGGAAGCAGGACCCGCCATAGCCCGGTCCGGGATGCAGGAATTTCGGCCCGATCCGCTTGTCCAGGCCGATCGACCGGGCGACGTCATGGACATTGGCGCCGACCTGCTCGCACAGATTCGCGACCTCGTTGATGAAGGTCACCTTCAGCGCCAGGAAGCTGTTGGCGGCGTATTTGATCAGCTCCGCCGTCTCCAGCGCCGTGGTCACGATCGGGCGCTCGATCAGGTACAGCGGGCGGTAGACGTCGGACAGGACCTTTCTGGCGCGCTCGCCCTCGGTGCCGATCACCACCCGGTCCGGCAGCATGAAGTCGCCGATGGCGGAGCCTTCGCGCAGGAACTCGGGGTTGGAGGCGATGTCGAAATCGGCGTCCGGCCGGGCCTTGCGGATCACCTCGGCGACCTTGCGGCCGGTGCCGACCGGCACGGTCGACTTAGTGACGACGACGGCATATCCGGTCAGCGCCCGGGCGATCTCCTCCGCCGCGGCGAAGACGTAGGTCAGGTCGGCATGGCCGTCACCGCGCCGGCTGGGCGTGCCGACGGCGATGAACACCGCCTCGGCGCCGTCGACCGCCGCCGGCAGGTCGGTGGTGAAGGACAGGCGCCCGGCCGTGGCGTTCTTCGCCACCAGCGCGTCGAGGCCCGGCTCGTAGATCGGCATCTCGTTGCGCTTGAGCTGCTCGATCCTGCCGGGATCCTTGTCGACGCAGACGACGTCATGGCCGAATTCCGAGAAGCAGGCGCCGGACACCAGGCCGACGTAACCGCTTCCGATCATCGCGATGCGCATGGGGGCGCCTACTCCAAAAATCCGCCGGCCGGGCCGGCCGGGTCACAGGTAGCGGGTGACGGCCTCGCGCAGGGCGGCGGCCAGGTCCGGTCGGTCCAGGCCATAAGCCAGGTTGGCGGCGATGAAGCCGACCTTGTCGCCGCAGTCGAAGCGGTCGCCCTCGAAGCGCACGCCGTGGAAGGGCTGGTGGCCGATCAGCCGGGCCATCGCGTCGGTCAGCTGGATCTCGCCGCCGGCGCCGCGCTCCTGCCGGTCGAGATGGGCGAACACCTCCGGCTGCAGGATGTAGCGGCCGACGATCGACAGGTCGGACGGGGCGTCCTCCGGCTTCGGCTTCTCGACCAGGCCGGTGACCTCGGCGACGGTGCCGTCGTCCTGGCCGATCGCCAGGATGCCGTAGCGCGAGGTCTGGGCCTTCGGCACCTCGCGCACCGCGATCAGGTTGCCGCCATGGGCGCCATAGGCCTGCACCATCTGCGCCAGCAGCGCCGTCCGGCACTTGAAGATCTCGTCCGGCAGCAGCACGGCGAAGGGCCGGTTGCCGACCAGGTGGCGGGCACACCAGACGGCGTGGCCGAGGCCCAGCGGCTGGGCCTGGCGGACGAAGCTGAACTGGCCGGGCGGCAGCTCGGCGTCGCGTGCCGCCTTCAGCTGCTCCGCTTTGTTGCGGGCCTCGAGCGAGGCGTAGAGCTCGGCATTCTCATCGAAATGGTCCTCCAGCGCGGTCTTGCCGCGGCTGGAGACGAAGACGAATTCCTCGATCCCGGCGGCCTTGGCCTCCTCGACCGCGTATTGCAGCACCGGCTTGTCGACGACGCAGAGCATCTCCTTCGGCACCGCCTTGGTGGCGGGCAGCGACCGGGTGCCGAGACCCGCGACGGGAAACACGGCTACCTTGACGGGTTCGGACATGAATACCTTCTTCCGAAAAATCAGGACGCCCGTTTAGAACGCTTCACATCCCGCCTTGTGCCATAGAGCGAAGCGAAAGGGAAATCGGGCAGACGGCTCACGGCCGCCCTGGCCGGAAGGATGGCCCGCATCGGCCCGATGGACGCCGCCGGCGATCGCGCTATGGCAGCAGCAGGGGCGCCAGGTATTGCCGGATGTTCGCCTCGAACTGGCGGTCGAACTCGGCCATTCCGTCCTGCAGCAGGCCGGCCTCGGCGCGGCTCTGGTCGGCGACGCTGGAGCCGTCGGTCACGGTGGTCGAGCGCTCGACCCTGACGTCGGTGTAGCCGCCGGTGTAATTGCCGACCGGGCCGACCTGCAGCCGGGCGGTCAGCCGCAGGGTCAGCCTCTGCGACGGCTGGTCCTTGAAGATCGAGGTGATGCCGCCCTGGGTCGCCAGCGGCTCGCGGGTCAGGCCGGCCTCCTGGATGACCAGCTGCGCCGCGCCGGCGGGGCCGCCGGCCTGCAGCCGTGCGGCGGCCCAGCCGCGGATCGCCGCCGCCGGGCTCTGCCCCGACTGCGTCGCGCCCGGCACCGAGCGGTCGACCGTGTCGATCCGGGCGACGTTCAGCCGGATCGGCGGGCGGCCGGCGAAGCTGACCGGTGCGACCGCGGCCAGCTCCGGGCCGCCGCAGGCGCCGAGCAGCAGCAGGGCGGCGCCGGCCAGCAGGCTGCGACGGTTCGGATGGGTCATCGGGTCCTCCGGTCGGGTCAGGCGGCGTACAGCGCCGCGAGCTGGTCCCGGTCGAAATCGTACCGGGTGTTGCAGAACTCGCAGGCGACCTCGACCCGGCCGTCGACGGCCAGGCTCTCGATCTCCGCCTTCGGCATCGATTTCAGCATCGACGCCACCCGCTCGCGCGAGCAGCGGCAGGAGAAGCGCATCGGCTGGGAGGCGAAGACCCGGACGCCGTCCTCATTATAGAGGCGGAACAGCAGCGCCTCACCGGACAGGGCCGGCTGGGTCAGCTCGTCATCGGTGGCGGAGCCGAGCAGCACCATGGCGCGGCGCCAGTCGTCCTCGCGGTCCGTCGGCACCTGCTTTTCGGGGTCGGGCAGGCGCTGCAGCATGATGCCGCCGCCGCGCCAGCCGGACTCGCCGTGCCGGACGGCGGAGCGCAGCCCGGCCTGCAGCTGCTCCGACTGGCGGAAGTAATGCTGGGCGCATTCCCACAGCGTCTCGCCGGACAGGTCGACGATGCCCTGGTAGCGCTCGGTGTCCTGGCCCTGGTCGACGGTGAAGGCCAGGTGGCCGCGGCCCAGCAGCGCCGGCACCGTGGTGGCGGTGCCGCTCAGCCGGGCCTCGTCGAACATGGCGTTGGCGCGGACAGCGCCGTCGGTGGTGACGTCGGCCACCACCAGCCGCACCGGCCCGTCGCCCTTGGCCTGCAGGGTGAACACGCCCTCGTATTTCAGGGCGCTGGCCAGGAGAGCGGTCAGCACCACCGTCTCGGCCAGCAGATGGGCGACCGGCTCGGGATAGGCGTGGCGGCCCAGGATCTCGTCGAGCAGCGGGCCGAACCGGACCAGCCGGCCGCGCAGCCCCGACGCCTCGATCTGGAAGGGGAGGATGAGGTCATCGCCCCCCGTCTTTGACACCGCCATGATCACTTCGCCTCGAGGGCCTCCAGGCACCACAGCAAGATCCCCTTCTGGGCGTGCAGGCGGTTCTCCGCCTCGTCCCAGACCACCGACTGCGGGCCGTCGATCACCCCGTCCGTCACCTCCTCGCCGCGATGGGCGGGCAGGCAGTGCATGAACAGGGCGTCCGGCTTGGCCTGCGCCATCAGCCGCTCATCGACCTGATAGGGCCGTAGCAGGTTATGGCGCGACGGCGCGTCCTTGTCGCCCATCGACACCCAGGTATCGGTGACCACCAGGTCGGCGCCGCGCACCGTGGTCTCCGGGTCGGTGCCGACCGAGATGCGGGCGCCTTCGCGATGCGCCCACTGGATCAGGTCGGCCGGCGGCGACAGCTCGTCCGGGCAGGCCAGGCGCAGCTCGAAGTCGAACATGCCGGCGGCGCGGATCCAGGACCGGGCGACGTTGTTGCCGTCGCCGGTCCAGGCGGCGATACGCCCGGCGATCGGCCCGCGCTTCTCCTCGAAGGTCATCACATCGGCCATCAGCTGGCACGGATGGGTCTCGTCGGTCAGCCCGTTGATCACCGGCACCGTGGCGTTCTCGGCCATCTCGCGCAGCCGGTCCTCGTCCGAGGTGCGCAGCATGATGATGTCGACATAGCGCGACAGCACCCGCGCCGTGTCGCCGATGGTCTCGCCGCGGCCGAGCTGGATCTCGGTGCCGGTCAGCATCACCACTTCGCCGCCGAGTTGGCGCATCCCGACCTCGAAGGAGACGCGGGTGCGGGTCGACGGCTTCTCGAAGATCAGCGCCAAAGTGCGGCCGGCCAGCGGCTTCGACGCGGCGCCGCGCGGGTCGGTCTGCTTCAGCTCGATCGACCGGTCGATGATCCGGCGCAGATCGGACTTCGGCAGGTGGTGCAGGTCGGTGAAGTGCCGGATGTCAGCCATTCACGACCGCCTTCGCCGCCCGGGCGGTGCAGACCTGGTCGAGGATGGCGACAGCCTCGGCGATCTCCGTCGCGCCGATGGTCAGCGGCGGCAGGATGCGGACGACGTTCTCGCCGGCGCCGACAGTCAGGAGGCCGGCGGCGCGCAGCTCGGGGACCATCTGGTCGCTCGGCTGGACGCATTTCAGCCCCAGCATCAGGCCGGTGCCGCGCACCTCCTCCAGCACCGCCGGGTGGCGCGCCACCAGCGCCTCCAGCTCGGTCTTCAGCTGCCGGCCGGTGCGCTCGACGCCCTCGAAGAAGCCGTCGGCCAGGACGATGTCGAGGACGGCGTTGCCGATCGCCGTCGCCAGCGGGTTGCCGGCATAGGTCGAGCCATGGGTGCCCGGCGTCATGCCGCAGGCCGCCTCCTCGGTCGCCAGGAAGGCGCCGAGCGGGAAGCCGCCGCCGATGCCCTTGGCGACGCACATCACATCCGGCGTGATCCCGGCCCATTCATGGGCGAAGAACTTGCCGGTGCGGCCGTAGCCGCACTGGATCTCGTCGAAGAACAGCAGCAGGCCGAACTCGTCGCAGACGCGGCGCAGCTCGCGCAGATACTCCGGCGTCGCCGCCTTGATGCCGCCCTCGCCGATGATCGGCTCGATGCAGATCGCCGCGGTCTCGTCGGTGATCGCCGCGCGCAGCTCGTTCATGTTGCCCCAGGCGACCTGGTCGAAGCCGTCGACCAGCGGGCCGAAGCCCTTGATCAGCTTCTCGCCCTTGGCGGCCGAGATCGCGGCCAGGGTGCGGCCGTGGAAGCTGTTGGTGACGGTGATGATCCGCCAGCGCTTCGGGTTGCCGCGGGTGTAATGGTATTTGCGCACCAGCTTGGTGGCACCTTCCCAGGCCTCGGCGCCGGAATTGGTGAAGAACACCGTGTCGGCGAAGGTGCTGTCGACCAATCGCTGGGCCAGGCGCTCGCCTTCCGGGATCCGGTACAGGTTCGAGACGTGCCACAGCCTGGCGCCCTGCTCCTGCAGGGTCCGCACCAGATGCGGGTGGCAGTGGCCCAGTGCCACGACCGCGATGCCCGCCGCGAAATCCAGGTATCGTCGCCCGTCGGTCCCGAACAGATACGCCCCTTCGCCCCGCTCGAAGGCGAGGTCGGCACGCGCATAGGTCGGCATGACAGCGGGAATCATGGACAGGCTCGCTTGGAGTGAGTCTCGGTCAGAGTCTCGTGGTTGCGGGAAGGCTCGGACTAAGCCCAGCTTATGCGGCGCTTGTCAACGCGCGCCCGTGCCGTTATAACGCGCGCTCCGTTCGGGTGGCGAGGCCGGGGTCCGATCCCCGGGGCATGCCCAACCACCCATCCATCGTCTTCCTTCGGAAGGACCGAAAATGCCCAAGATGAAGACCCATTCCAGCGCCAAGAAGCGCTTCCGGCTGACCGCCTCCGGCAAGGTCCGCTACAACTCTGCCTATCGCCGCCACCGCCTGCTGACCAAGACCAAGGCGGCCAAGGAGCGGAACCAGGGCACCAAGGTGATGTGCGACGCCGACGCGACGAAGGTGAAGCGCTACCTCCTGGTTAACGGCTGAGCAGAGGAGCGCTGAGCAATGGCACGAGTTTCCCGCGGCGTCACCAGCCACGCCCGCCACAAGAAGATCCTCAAGCTCGCCAAGGGCTATCGGGGCCGCGCTTCGACCAACTATCGCATTGCGATCGAGAAGGTCGAGAAGGCACTGCGCTATGCCTACCGCGATCGCCGCAACAAGAAGCGCGACTTCCGCGGCCTGTGGATCCAGCGCATCAACGCCGGCGTGCGCGAGCACGGCCTGACCTATTCGAAGTTCATGCACGGCATCAAGCTGGCCGGCATCGACATCGACCGGAAGGTCATGTCCGACATCGCCACGCGCGAGCCGGAGTCGTTTAAGGCCTTGGTCGATCAGGCCCAGGCCGCGCTCAAGAACGCCGCTTGATCCTCTCCCGCCCCGGCGGGATCGGATAAAGCGAAAGGAAGCGGGGGTCGGGCCTGAGGGCTCGGCCCCTTTTTTCATGGCCGCTTGCCGGCCGATGCCATCGGGGATACAGGCGATGGAACAGGTAGAGACGCTGAAGCGCGAGGTGACTGCGGCGCTGGCCCAGGCCCCGGATCTCGCGGCGCTCGACGCCGTGCGGGTCGCGGCGCTGGGCAAGAAGGGCAGCCTGACCGGCCTGATGGCGGGCTTGCGCGACCTCGACCCCGAGGCCCGCCGCGCCTTCGGCGCTGCGCTGAACGTGGCCAAGGACGAGATCACCGCCCTGCTCGACGCCCGCAAGGCCGAGCTGGAGCGTGCGGCGCTGGACGCCAGGCTGGCGCGCGAGACGGTCGACGTCACCTTGCCGGTGCGGCCGGAGCGGACCGGCCGGATCCACCCGATCAGCCAGACCCGCGACGAGATGATCGCGATCTTCGCCGAGATGGGCTTCACCGTCGCCGAAGGCCCGGACATCGAGGACGACTGGCACAACTTCACCGCGCTGAACATCCCGCCGGAGCATCCGGCGCGGCAGATGCACGACACCTTCTATCTGCCGGACCGGCCGGACGGGAAGGCGGCGGTGTTGCGCACCCACACCTCGCCGGTGCAGATCCGCACCATGCTGTCGCAGCAGCCGCCGATCCGCATCGTCGCGCCGGGCCGGACCTTCCGGTCGGACTATGACCAGACCCACACCCCGATGTTCCATCAGATCGAGGGGCTGGTGATCGACGAGGTCATCCATATGGGCCATCTGCGCGGCTGCCTGATCGAGTTCTGCCGCGCCTTCTTCGACCTGCCGGACCTGCCGCTGCGCTTCCGCCCCAGCTTCTTCCCCTTCACCGAGCCGTCGGCCGAGGTCGATATCGGCTGTTCGCGCAAGGGCGGGGAGCTGAAGCTGGGCAATTACGGCGACTGGCTCGAGATCCTGGGCTGCGGCATGGTCCATCCGAAGGTGCTGGACGCCTGCGGCATCGACTCGACCCGCTATCAGGGCTTCGCCTTCGGCATGGGGATCGAGCGCCCGGCGATGCTGAAATACGGCATCCCCGATCTGCGCACCTTCTTCGAGGCCGATCTGCGCTGGCTGAAGCACTACGGCTTCGTGCCGCTCGACGTGCCCAGCCTGGCCACCGGCCTGACCCGCTAGACCGCCCGCCGCACGAGGCCGAGATCATGAAATTCACGCTGTCCTGGTTGAAGGACCATCTCGACACCACGGCGCCGCTGGGCGAGATCACCGACACGCTGACCAGCCTCGGCCTCGAGGTCGACGGCGTCGAGGACCCGGCCGCCGAGCTGGCGCCCTTCACCATCGCTTATGTCAAATCGGCGGTGCAGCACCCCAATGCCGATCGGCTCAGGGTCTGCATCGTCGACACCGGCCGCGGCGAGGTGCAGGTGGTGTGCGGCGCGCCCAACGCCCGCACCGGCATGAAGGGCGTGTTCGCGCCGGCCGGGTCGTACATCCCCGGCACCAAGGTCGACCTCAAGGCCGGGATGATCCGTGGCGAGGCCTCGAACGGCATGCTGGTGTCGGAGCGTGAGCTCGGCCTGTCGGACGAGCATGACGGCATCATCGACCTGCCGGAGGATGCGCCGCTCGGCGCCTCCTTCGCCGCCTGGCGCGGCCTCGACGACCCGGTGATCGAGATCGGGCTGACCCCGGACCGGGCCGATTGCGCCGGCATCCGCGGCATCGCCCGCGACCTCGCCGCCGCCGGCCTCGGCACGCTGAAGCCGCTCGACGAGACGCCGGTGGAAGGCCGCTTCAAGACCGACCTGACGATCGGCCTCGACTTCCCGGCCGATGCCGCCTCGGCCTGCCCGATGTTCGCGGCGCGGGTGTTCCGCGGCGTCAGGAACGGCCCCAGCCCGGCCTGGCTGCAGGCGCGGCTGAAGGCGATCGGCCTCAGGCCGATCTCGCTGCTGGTCGACATCACCAACTACTTCACCTTCGACCGCAACCGGCCGCTGCATGTCTTCGACCAGGCCAAGGTCCGCGGCGGCTTGCGGCTGTGCCTGTCGCGGGGCGGCGAGACGCTGGCGGCGCTGAACGACAAGACCTACACGCTGGGCGCCGGCGTCACCGTGATCGAGGACGACAGCGGCCCGCTCAGCCTCGGCGGCATCATGGGCGGCGCGTCGACCGGCGTGTCCGGCGAGACCACCGAGGTGATCCTGGAGGCGGCGCTGTTCGACCCGGTACGCACGGCGATGTCCGGCCGGGCGCTGGGCGTCACCAGCGATGCGCGCTACCGCTTCGAGCGCGGCGTCGATCCGGCGGCGGTGATCGCCGGCATCGAGCAGGCGACCCGGATGATCCTGGAGCTTTGCGGCGGCGAGGCGTCTCAGCTGGTGATCGCCGGCGGTGAGCCGGATTGGCGCCGGACCCTGACGCTGCGCCCGGCGCGGGTCGAGAGCCTGGGCGGCCTCGACGTGGCGCGCGACCGGCAGGTGGCGATCCTGTCGGGGCTCGGCTTCGGCGTCTCGGATGGCGCCGACGGGATGATCCAGGCGGCGGTGCCGTCCTGGCGCGGCGATGTCCAGGGCGAGGCCGACCTGGTCGAGGAGGTGCTGCGGGTCACCGGCTATGACGCCATCCCCGCGGTGCCGCTGCCCAAGCTGACCTCGCTGACCCAGCCTGCCCTGACTCCGGCGCAGAAGGCGCGCGAGCTGGTGCGGCGCACCCTCGCCGCCCGCGGCCTGGACGAGGCGGTGACCTGGTCCTTCATGGACGCGCGCGACGCCGGCTGGTTCGGCTTCCAGAACAGCGGGCTGAAGCTCCTGAACCCGATCGCGTCGGACCTCGACACGATGCGGCCCTCGGTGCTGCCGAACCTGATCCGGGCGGCCGGCCGCAACGCCGCGCGCGGCTTGCCCGACGTGGCGCTGTTCGAGATCGGCCCGGCCTATCGCGACGCCAGCGAGACCGGCCAGGCCATGGTTGCCGCCGCGGTCCGCTCCGGCCTCAGCGGCCCGCGCCACTGGGCGCAGCCGCCGCGGCCGGCCGACGTGTTCGACGCCAAGGCCGACGCCATCGCGGCGCTGGAGGCGGCGGGGGCGCCGGTCGCCAACCTCGCGGTCTCGACCGACGCGCCGGACTGGTACCATCCGGGCCGTTCCGGCTGCCTACGGCTGGGGCCGACGGTGCTGGCGCATTTCGGCGAGCTGCACCCGGCGGTGCTGTCGGCGCTGGTGGTCGACGGGCCGGTGGTCGGCTGTGAGGTCTTCCTCGACGTCGTGCCGCAGCCGAAGAAGAAGGCCGGCACGGCCAAGCCGCTGTTGAAGCTGGCGGCGTTCCAGCCGGTGGTGCGCGACTTCGCCTTCCTGGTCGAGGAGTCGGTGCCGGCCGACCGCATCCTCAAGGCGGCGAAGGGGGCGGACAAGGCGCTGGTCGCCGATGTTGCCCTGTTCGACGTCTATCGCGGCCCGGGGGTGGCGGAGGGCCGCAAGTCGCTGGCCCTGGCGGTGACGCTGCAGCCGGTCGAGGCGACCCTGACCGACGAGGCGATCGAGGCCGTCGGCAAGAAGATCATCGCCGCGGTCGAGAAACAGGGCGGCACGCTGCGGGGGTAGGGGCGGGCTCGCGCCCCGCTCCCCCTCCTGTCATTGCCGGGCTTGACCCGGCAATCCAGGGGCGGCCTGCGCTGCGGTCGGCAGTCTCTGGATCACCGGGTCAAGCCCGGTGATGACAGTTGGAGAGGGTGGCTCCGTCAGCGTCGGCGCGATGGCCGGAGCTTGGGCAGGGGGAAGTCGGCCAGGGCGCTCGGCACCGGCTCATAGGCCACGCGCTGCGCCTTGGGGCGGGCGTGCATCGCGATCATCGCGCCGATGCCGTCGGTGCCGGCCGTGCCGTCATCCTCGGCGTCGCCCTCGCCGTCGGCTGCGGCCAGCAGCGGCTCGTCCAGCACGTCCGGCCGGCGGTCCGGCACCGGCGGCTGGAACGCCGGAGAGGCCACCCGCGGCGTCGCCGCGGCCGGCGCCTCGGCGACATAGGTGCCGGTGCCCTCATGCGACTCGAAGGCCTCGTCCAGCAATTCCGCCATCTTGGCGTTGCGCATGATCGGGCTGGTGCCGCCGAAGATCACGCCGATCAGCCGGGTGCGGCCGCGCACGGCCGACGCCACGAGATTGTAGCCCGCGGCGCGGATATAGCCGGTCTTCATCCCGTCCATGCCGGCATAGGACTGCATCAGGCGGTTGTGGTTCGGGAAGTTGCGGCCGCGATAGCGGAAGTTCTTGGTCGCGAAATAGGGGTAGTACTGCGGATAGTCGTTGATCAGCGCCCGGGCCAGCACCGCCATGTCGTGCGCGGTCGAGACGTTGTCCGGGTCCGGCAGGCCGTTGGTCGAGGTGAAGTTGGTGCGGCTCATGCCCAGGGCCCGCGCCTGCTGCGTCATCATCTGGGTGAACCGGGATTCGCTGCCGCCGATCGCCTCGGCCAGCACCACCGATGCGTCATTGGCCGACTGGGTGACCAGGCCCAGGACCGCGTCCTCGACCCGGATGCGGGACCCGGTCGGAAGCCCCAGCTTGGTCGGCGACTGTGAGGCGGCGTAGGACGAGACCGACAGCCGCGAGTCGAGCGTGAGGTCGCCGTTCTGCAGGCTGCGGAACGTCAGATACAGCGTCATCAGCTTGGTCAGCGATGCCGGGTACAGCCGCGCGTTGGCGTTCTCCTCGTGCAGCACCTCGCCGGTGCGCGCGTCGATGACATAGGCGGCATAGCGCGGCGCCGCCTCCGCCCGGGCGGGCAGAAGCGCCAAAGCAAGGCAGGCAAGAAAAACTGCCGCCGATCGCGCAACGAAACCTGCCATGCCGACCCCCCGCCCACGCCGCTTGCGGATCTTGATTCAAGCGTGATTTCAGAAGTCTAATTTAAGTCGTTGATTTTTGTCCATAAACCAATTCGTGAACACGGCAAAAAGATGCCGATGCCCGACGTCGGCCCGGTTGCAGACATCCTGACAGCATCGCCTAATTCGGGGCAACGCCCTTGGCGGCCGGCCACCATTATGTCCGGCATGTTGCAGTGCACAAAAAACGTTGACAGATCGAATCGATCTGCCCATATTGGCCGCCATGTTGCAGTGCAGCATGGCTGGGCGATGCCCCTCGGGGCGGCGACGGCCGGCTGCGAAGCATAGGAGCCGTTCGTCATGACCACCGCCAAGAGCCGTGCCGGCGCGACCAAGATCGCCGCCGTCGACGCCAACATCGAGACCGTGAGGGACACCGTGAACGACACTGTCAAGGCCAGCCAGGCCGCCGTCGAGAAGAATGTCGCCCAGGGCCTCGCCCTGTCCAAGGATCAGTTCGAGAAGGCCGCCCAGGCCGCGACGAAGAACGTCGACGAGCTGGTCGCCTTCGCCAAGGGCAATGTCGACGCCGTGTTCGCGTCGGCCGCCATCTTCGCCCAGGGCACCGAGCAGCTGACCCGGGCCTGGTTCGCCCTGCAGCACGGCGCCGCCGAGCAGGCTGCCGAGGCGACCCGCTCGCTGTTCGCCGCCAAGACCCTGCGCGAGGTCGTCGACCTGCAGTCGACCTACAGCAAGACCGCCTTCGACGGTCTCGTCGCCGAGAGCAGCAAGCTGTCGGAGCTGGGCCTGAAGGTGACCAACGACGCCGTGGCGCCGATCGCCGCCCGCGTCAACGTCGCGGTCGAGAAGCTGTCCAAGCCGCTCGCTGCCTGATCCGTCCTCCTCCCCCGGATCGGCGGCCGCACGGCCCCGGCGACATCGCGTCGCCGGGGCCGTTCGCATTTCAGCTTTCCGCTTTCTTTCGCATCGCAGGCCTACAACTCCGGGCCCCGCGGCACTATCATCATGATCGGGTTCAAAACCGGCAGCACGCATCCCATATCCATGAGCGACACCGAACGGAAGGATGATCGAGGAGGCGGCAACGACGCCGGCACGGGGGTTGTCGTTCAGACCAGGACGCGGACGAAGAAGCCGTCCATGTACAAGGTCCTGATGCTGAACGACGATTACACGCCGATGGAGTTCGTCGTCCATGTCCTGGAACGCTTCTTCGCGAAGAGCCGCGAGGAAGCCACCACCATCATGCTCCATGTGCACCGGCGGGGTGTGGGCGTCTGCGGCGTCTTCACCTACGAGGTTGCGGAGACGAAGGTGGCGCAGGTGATGGACTTCGCACGCCGCAATCAGCATCCTCTACAATGTATTCTTGAGAAGGCCTGACCAGAGGTCTGGCGGGCCCTTCCGGCATGGGGACGACCGATGCTCTCGCGGAATCTGGAGCAGACGCTGCACAGGGCCCTCGCTTTCGCCAATGAGCGACGGCATGAGTACGCCACGCTCGAACACCTGTTGCTGGCGCTGTCCGAAGACCAGGATGCCGTGGCCGTGATGCGGGCCTGCGGCGTCAATCTCGAAAAGCTGCGCCGCGACCTCGTCGGCTATATCGACACCGAGCTCGCAACCCTGAAGATCGACGGGATCGAGGACGCGAAGCCGACCGCCGGCTTCCAGCGCGTGCTGCAGCGCGCTGCGATCCACGTCCAGTCCTCGGGGCGGGAGGAGGTGACCGGCGCCAACGTGCTGGTCGCCCTGTTCTCCGAGCGCGAGAGCCACGCGGTGTACTTCCTGCAGGAGCAGGACATGTCCCGCTTCGACGCGGTGAACTACATCAGCCACGGCATCGCCAAGGCCGGTGCTTCGGGCGCGGCACGGACCGGGTCCGGGTCGGGCGAATCAGCGCGTCCGGTGTCGGGCGCCGACGAGGACGCGCAGGCGGAGAAGGTCGTGAAGAAGGGCTCGGAGGCGCTCAGGACCTATTGCGTCAACCTCAACGAGAAGGCGACGAAGGGCAAGATCGACCCCTTGATCGGCCGCGAGGCCGAGATCGAGCGGACGATCCAGATCCTGTGCCGCCGCTCGAAGAACAACCCGCTCTATGTCGGTGACCCCGGGGTCGGCAAGACCGCGATCGCCGAGGGCCTGGCCCGCCGCATCGTCGACGGCGAGGTGCCGCCGGTCCTGGCCGACGCCACCATCTTCGCCCTCGACATGGGCGCGCTGCTGGCCGGAACCCGCTATCGCGGCGATTTCGAGGAGCGGCTGAAGGCGGTGATGACCGAGCTGGAGAACCTGCCCGGCGCGGTGCTGTTCATCGACGAGATCCACACCGTGATCGGCGCCGGCGCCACCTCGGGCGGGGCGATGGACGCGTCGAACCTGCTGAAGCCGGCCCTGGCCTCGGGCGCGCTAAAATGCATCGGGTCGACCACCTACAAGGAATACCGGAACTACTTCGAGAAGGACCGCGCCCTGGTGCGCCGGTTCCAGAAGATCGACGTCAACGAGCCGTCGGTCGACGACACGATCAAGATCCTGCAGGGGCTGAAGACCTATTACGAGAAGCACCACCAGGTGCGCTACACCGCGGATGCGATCCGCGCCGCGGTGGAGCTGTCGGCCCGCTACATCGGCGACCGCAAGCTGCCGGACAAGGCGATCGACGTGATCGACGAGGCCGGCGCCGCCCAGATGCTGCTGCCGCCGTCGCGGCGCAAGAAGACCATCGGGATGCGCGACGTCGAGGCGGTGGTGGCCAAGATCGCCCGGATCCCACCGAAGAGCGTCAGCCGCGACGACAAGGCGCTGCTGCAGACCCTGGACCGCGACCTGAAGACGCTGGTGTTCGGCCAGGACCAGGCGATCGACGCCCTGGCGGCGGCGATCAAGCTGGCCCGCGCGGGCTTGAGGGAGCCGGAGAAGCCGATCGGCAACTACCTGTTCTCCGGCCCGACCGGCGTCGGCAAGACCGAGGTGGCGCGGCAGCTGTCCCGGCTGCTCGGCATCGAGCTGGTGCGGTTCGACATGTCGGAATACATGGAGCGGCACTCGATCAGCCGGCTGATCGGCGCCCCGCCGGGCTATGTCGGCTTCGACCAGGGCGGGCTGATGACCGATTCGGTCGACCAGCACCCGCATTGCGTGCTGCTGCTGGACGAGATCGAGAAGGCGCATCCGGATGTGTTCAACATCCTGCTGCAGATCATGGATCACGGGAAGCTGACCGACCACAACGGCAAGTCGGTCGATTTCCGCAACGTCATCCTGATCATGACCACCAATGCCGGCGCCACCGAGCTGACCAAGCAGTCGATCGGCTTCGGCGCCACCCGCAAGGACGATGCAGGCACGGAGGCGATCAACCGGATGTTCACGCCGGAGTTCCGCAACCGGCTCGACGCCACCATCGCCTTCGGCCATCTGACGCCGGACATCGTGGCCCAGGTGGTCGACAAGTTCGTGATCCAGCTCGAGACCCAGCTGGCCGACCGGCACGTCACCATCGAGCTGTCCTCGGCGGCCCGGCAGTGGCTGGTCAAGCGCGGCTATGACGAGCTCTACGGCGCCCGGCCGATGGCCCGGGTGATCCAGGAGCACATCAAGAAGCCGCTGGCCAACGAGCTCCTGTTCGGCAAGCTGGTCAAGGGCGGCCAGGTCCGGGTCGACGTGGCGGCGGACGGCGAGAACCTGGCGTTCGAGTACATCGAGAACCCGACCGCCCCGGTCTCCTCCGACGACGCGGCCAAGGAACCCGAGCTGGCCTGACCGGCGGTCCGGTTCAGAAGTCGAAAGGGCGTCCCGATCGGGGCGCCCTTTTTTGCTGGGGTGGGGCCGGGCCTTTCGTGTTGCCTCTCCCGCTTGCGGGAGAGGTCGGAGACGCGAAGCGGCTCCGGGTGAGGGGATTTCGTCGAGGCCAGTGCCAGCCCTCACCCGGCCGTCCTGCGGACGTCCGACCTCTCCCGCCAGGCGGGAGAGGCAATCGGCTCTACCGGCCGATGATTCCCGCTTAAATTCGCATCGCCTCCTCCAGCACCGCGAAGATGCGCGGGCTGGCCGACTGTCCGACGTTGAAGCGCAGGTAGCGGCCGGCGCTGCGGGAGGGGCTGAACACGTCGCCCGGCGCCAGCACCACGTCGCGGGCCAGGGCGCGGCGCGCCACCTCGGCCGAATCGAGGCCGTCGGGCAGGGCCGCCCACAGGAACATGCCGCCGCGCGGCTCGACCCACGGCACCAGGCCCAGCGCGCCGAGCCGCCGCGCGGTCTCGCCCATCGCCCGCGCCAGCCGGCCGCGCAGCCCGTCGACATGGCGGCGGTAGCTGCCGTCGGTGAGCAGCCGGTGCACCAGCCGCGCCGCCAGGGCGCCGTTGGAGAAGCTGGTGGCCAGCTTGAGGTCGGTCAGCCCCTCGACCCAGTCCGGCCGGGCGGCGATGAAGCCGCAGCGCACCGCGGCCGAGAGGGTCTTGGAAAAGCTGCCGATATGGATCACCCGCTGCAGCCCGTCCAGCGCGGCCAGGCGCGGCGACGAGTCCGTCTCGAAATCGGCGAAGATGTCGTCCTCGACCACCACTAGGTCATGCGCCTCGGCCAGGGTCAGCAGCCGGTGCGCGGCCTGCGGCGACAGGCTGGCGCCGGTCGGGTTGTGCAGGGCGGCGTTGGTGACGTAGAGCTTCGGCCGGTGCTCCGCCGCGGCGCGGGCGAAGGCGTCCAGGTCGGGGCCGGCCGGGGTCCGCTTCACGCCGATCACCCGGGCCCGGTGGGCGCGCAGCACGCCGAGGAAGTTGAAGTAGCAGGGGTCGTCGACCAGCACGGCATCGCCCGGCTCCAGCAGGAAGCGGCCGATCAGGTCGATCGCCTGGGTGCCGCCATCGGCCAGCAGGATCTGCCCGGCCTCGGCGGCGATGCCGCGCTCCGCCAGCCTCCCGGCCAGGTGCCGGCGCAGGGGCGCGAAGCCGAGCGGCGAATCGTACTCGACCAGGCCTTCGCCCTCCGACCGCGCCAGGCCGCGCAGCGCCCGCCGGATCGCCGGGTCGGGCATCCAGTCGGCCGGCAGCCAGCCGCAGCCGGGCTTCAGCACAGAGGCGCCGCCGGCCTCCGGCGTCTCCAGCGCCTGGCGGGCGATCCACAGCGGGTCGATGGTCAGGTCCAGCCGCCGGCCGGGCTCGGCCAGGGTCAGGGGCTGCGCCTTCCGGGCGACGTAGAAGCCGGATCCGGGGCGGGCGGCGATCGCCCCCTCCGCCGCCAGCCGGTCATAGGCCTCGACCACGGTCGATTTCGACACGCCCAGCGCCTCGGCCAGGCGGCGGATCGACGGCACCTTGGCGCCCGGCGCCAAAGCGCGGCTCTCGATCCGCTGCCGGATGCTGTCCATCACGGTGGCGACAAGGGTCGCGCCGGTTCGCGGCGGGGGAACGAGATCGAGCATCCGTACCGGGCTCCGGACCAGGACAGTTCGGCGAAACCGTACTGTACCATCTCTGGCCGGCGCCGTCGCCGGGCGCGATGGTCGCGGCATGGAAGCGACACGGACACTCGGATCCTCGAACGAGGCGGCGGCGGGCTGGATCAACGGCCTGCTCGGCGTGCTCATCTTCAGCGGCTCGCTGCCGGCGACCCGAGTGGCGGTGCTCGACCTCGACCCGCTGTTCCTGACCGTGGCCCGGGCGGCGATCGCCGGGCTGCTCGGCGCCGCGATGCTGCTGGCGCTGCGGCCGCGGCGGCCGGAGCGGGCGGATCTCGGGCCGCTGGTCGTGGTGGCGCTCGGCGTGGTCGTGGGCTTCCCGCTGCTGACGGCGCTGGCGCTGCGCTACGTCACCTCGGCCCATGCCATCGTCTTCGTCGGCCTGCTGCCGATCGCGACGGCGGTGTTCGGCGTGCTGCGCGGCGGCGAACGGCCGCGCCCGGCCTTCTGGGTCTTCTCGGTGCTCGGCGCCGCGATCGTCGGCGGCTATGCGCTGCGCCAGGGGGGCGAGGCCTCGCCGCTCGGCGACGGGCTGATGCTGGCCGCCATCCTGGCCTGCGGCCTGGGCTATGCCGAAGGCGCCCGGCTGTCGCGGCGGCTCGGCGGCTGGCAGGTGATCTCCTGGGCGCTCCTGCTGTCGCTGCCGCTGTCGCTGCCGGCATCGCTGCTGAGCTGGCCCTCCTCCTGGGCCGGGGTGGGCTGGCCGGCGCTGGCGGCGCTGGCCTATGTCTCGCTGTTCTCGATGCTGATCGGCTTCATCTTCTGGTATCGCGGCTTGGCGCTGGGCGGTATCGCCGCGGTCAGCCAGCTGCAGCTGCTGCAGCCCTTCTTCGGCTTGGCCCTGGCGGCGAGCCTGCTGCACGAGCCGGTCGGCTGGGGCCTGGTCGGCTGCGCCGCCGCGGTCGTCCTCTGCGTGGCCGGGGCCAAGCGGTTCTCGCGTTAGAGACCGTCCGTAAATGCTACTGGCGCGGCCGTCTGACGGCGGTTTCTCCGCTTCCGGTGCTCACGCACCAAACGTGCGCTGCGCTCCGGTTCTCGAAACCACCGCCAGCCGACTCACGCCAGCGCATTTCCAAACGGTCTCT
>Ga0207426_1000966_pt1 | contig 28363 bp, 25 predicted proteins | sample AraplaMF_Cvi_mMS_FD_184265 | JGI IMG/M metagenome (GOLD analysis project Ga0207426, IMG submission 184265) | Arabidopsis root microbial communities from the University of North Carolina, USA - plate scrape MF_Cvi_mMS (SPAdes) (version 2) | ecosystem: Host-associated > Plants > Roots > Endosphere... | reverse complement strand
CAGCCGAGCACAGCGCGGGCAGCGCAACAGCCGTCCGGGACCGAGCCGGTCGGTGGTCTGCATCGGGAACGAAGCGGTGCTGAACACGTGGCCCTCGGCACAACGTACGACGGTGCGCTCCATCAAGTCCCTCTCCCAACTGCGTGGACAACAAATGCCACATTAGGGGATGAACTGGGCGCCCTCATACGCGGCACTCCGACGTCCAACCGTACGCCCCAACTCCCCCACCCCGCACCCGCATCCCACCCCCGACACCACGGGCTCACACCCCGCCCGACACCCCCACCGAACACCCGTCTCACGGCATCCGGGCACGCCAAATGCACCGCAGGGCGGCGATGGGGTAGAGTGTGCGACGATGTTCCGCTCTCGATCCGAGGCGGGATTACGCGGGTGTAGTTTAATGGTAGAACATGAGCTTCCCAAGCTCAGAGCGCGGGTTCGATTCCCGTCACCCGCTCCATAGTTGAGGCCCAGGTCAGCGATCTGGGCCTCGTTCATTGTCTAGACCTCTCCGGCGCGGGCGTGCCCTCCGCGTGCCCCATATCGCCAAAATGCTTCAGGTGGACGGGGCCCGGCACCCCGACCGCACCCTCCGACTCACCGAGTTCGCACGCGGCAAGTACCAGAACTGCGACCTACGCGGCAACGGCTTCTCCACAGTCCGCGGCATCGCGGAACCACGGAAGGTCATCATCGACCGGGCACAGCAGACCCAACTCGTGGAAGCCCTCGCCGCCGAGCTCGACGTCACCTACGGCGAAGACCTGGACGACCGCCGGCAGGACTGAATCGAAGGGGAGGGATTCGTCGTGGACCTGCTCATCGCCTTCCGGGAGTAGCTGGACCTCCGCGATCACTGCGAGGTCGTCAGCACGCGCATAGCCACACGAGAAGCCCCGTATGAAGACGGGGCAGTCGTCCCTGCCGGCGACTGGCGACCGCTCGCTCCCGGCCTGGCCCAGCGCCAGCGCGACTCGCTGTGGAAGCCAAGCAGTGCCTGCATCACGGCCAGGCACAGCAGTTCCGAGTGACTGAGCCTCGGCTGCCGACCAGACACCTGCCCAGTCGGCCCGCTCATCATCGGTCTTCACATGGAGTGCGGTCACGAGGGTGTTCAGATCGCTCGTCACAAACTGATCTTCAACACCCTCTCCTTGTGCCCGCAGGCATTCGGACTGTCTCGTCTACGACCCGCGAACATCCCGTTGGACCTGTCGCCGTCGCCCCAGACAAGTCGCGCCATGGGCACGGCCAGGTTGGCACGCGTGAGCCACGTCACTTGTCGGGGGTGCATAGCGGGGCAGGGGCCAGTGTCTTTATTGAGGGTGTAGGGGCGTGTGAGGTGAGGGGGACGCTGATGGGGCAGTTGCGGGCCGATGAGTTCGACCGGTTCGTGGCGGCTCGGTGGTCGGCGTTGCTTCACCTGGCGCGGCTGTTCACCGGTGGAGACCGGCACCGGGCCGAGGATCTTCTGCAGGAAGCGCTTGTCAAACTGTGGTTTGCCTGGCCGAAGGTGGCCAAGGAGGCGCCCGAGGCGTATGTGCGCAGGGTCTTGGCCCGTGCTGCGGCTCGCTCGGCACGGCGTCGCTGGTGGGGCGAGCACCCTGTGGACCAGCTGCCTGACCCGCCCGAGGTGGCAGATGAGACCGCTGCCGTGGACGAGCAGACCCGGTTGGAGGCCGTATTGGCGTTGCTGCCGGCACGGCAGCGGGCTGCGGTGGTGCTGCGCTACTACCAGGACCTGCCCGAGCGGGATGTCGCGGAGGCACTGGGGTGTCCGGTGGGTACCGCCCGTTCACTGACGGCACGCGGCGTTGCACGGTTGCGTCAGCTTCTGGCTGAGGCAGAGCCGGTGGAGTGAAGAGGGAGCCATGGATCACTTCGAGCAGGAGCTGGCGCGGATGATGCGCGACAGCCAGGAGGACACGCTCTATGAGGACCGGCACCGAGACCGGCTGCAGGCTGGCGTTCGCGCACGCCGGCGGGCTCGAGCGGCCTGGACGGCCACGGGATCAGTACTGACCGCTGCCGGGCTCGGAGTCGGACTGATGGTCCTGCCAAGCTCCTTCGCTCAGGACGGCCCCACCGGCCCTCAGCGCCGCCCCGGCACCCCCGCCGAGTCGGCCCCGTCGACACCCCGCCCCGTGCCCAGTGCCACGAAGGCGCCGATGCCGACCTGCACGTCAACCACTCGGCCGGTGCCTACGCCGTATCGCCTCTCGCCCCCCGAGCCTCCGATGCCCACCCGCACATCACCCCCCAAGCCGGTTCCGATGCCGAACTGCACCTCAATCACCGGTCCGGTGCCGATGCCGTACCGTCCCTCAACCGCCGAGCCGGTTCCGACGCCGACACAAACCCCGACCGCCAGGTAGCGCCCTGGCCGCATTCAAGCGGTCCCGCTGGGTGTGTACGGAAGCCCAGTGCCCGTACACCTGGGCGAGAGAGACGGCGACTTCGTTTGCGCGCACCACACCCTGCGCAACCAAGTCGGCCACGGGGTCCTGCCTCAGAACCCGCCGTGCGGGCGAACTCCGCACAGCACAGCCGCTTACGTATTCGTCGATCCTCAAGACCGCCGCCCCCTGCCCTAAAAGTGGCGGGAGGCGCAGGAGGCACCGTGCTCACCGCGTTCGCCCGAGCGTTCAAGACGCCCGACCTGCGCAAGAAGCTGCTGTTCACACTGGGCATCATCGTGCTCTACCAGATCGGAGCGCACATCCCGGTCCCAGGGGTGAACTACGCGAACGTCGAGTTCTGCATGGAACGGCCCCACGCCAACAGCGGGTTGTTCGGCCTGGTGAACATGTTCAGCGGTGGAGCGCTGCTGCAGATCACGATCTTCGCCCTGGGGATCATGCCGTACATCACGGCGAGCATCATCCTCCAGCTGCTGACCGTCGTGATCCCGCGACTGGAAGCCCTCAAGAAAGAGGGCCAGTCCGGCCAGGCGAAGATCACCCAGTACACCCGCTATCTGACCGTGACGCTCGCCGCCGTAGAGGGCACCGCCCTGGTAACCGCCGCCCGCGCCGGTTCGCTCTTCCAGGACTGCCCGCGCCAGATCGTGCCCAACGGCTCGGCCTTCACCACCATCACGATGGTCATCACGATGACCGCCGGCACCGGCCTGATCATGTGGCTCGGTGAGCTGGTCACGGACCGCGGTATCGGCAACGGCATGTCGATCCTGATGTTCATCTCGATCGCCGCCCGCTTCCCGAGCGCGCTGTGGCAGGTCAAGCTCCAGGGCAAGCTCGCCGGCGGCTGGATCGAGTTCTTCGCGGTGATCGCGGTGGGCCTGGCGATGGTCGCCCTGGTGGTCTTCGTGGAGCAGGCACAGCGTCGCATCCCGGTGCAGTACGCGAAGCGCATGATCGGGCGCCGGTCCTACGGCGGTACGTCCACCTACATCCCACTCAAGGTGAACCAGGCAGGTGTGATTCCCGTCATCTTCGCGTCATCGCTGCTCTCCATCCCGGCGCTCATCGCACAGTTCAGCGGGTCGAAGGCGGCATGGGCGACCTGGATCGCCACCAACTTCACCAAGGGAGACCACCCCGTTTACCTCGCCGCGTACGTCTTGCTCATCGTGTTCTTCGCCTTCTTCTACGTCGCCATCAGCTTCAATCCCGAAGAAGTCGCCGACAACATGAAGAAGCACGGTGGCTTCATCCCGGGCATCCGGGCTGGTCGCCCGACGGCCGAGTACCTCAGCTACGTGCTCAACCGGATCACGTGGCCGGGCTCGCTGTACCTGGGGCTGATCGCGCTCGTACCAACAGTGGAGTTGGTGCTTTTCCACGCGAACCAGAACTTCCCGTTCGGCGGGACAAGCATCCTCATCATCGTGAGCGTGGGCCTGGAGACCGTGAAGCAGATCGAGAGCCAGCTTCAGCAGCGCAACTACGAAGGATTCCTCCGCTGATGCGAATCGTCCTCGTCAGACCCCCGGGGGCCAGAGGGTTCGCCAGGAACCGCCCCCCAATGCGGCGTCTTCGCAGGTCAGGACGGCACTAGACGCCCGAAAGCCCGCTGATTCCCAAGCTCAGAGCGCGGGTTCGATTCCCGTCACCCGCTCCATAGCGAAGGCCCAGGTCGGAGACCTGGGCCTCTTGTCGTCCCGCGTTAGGCGCGCCTCGGCCGCGGGCAGCACGAAGCCGCCCAGGAGCAGCCGATGTCTCCGGAGCACGTTTGACCGCGCCCCGCGGCGCCCGCCCGGGCTGCCGCCTGCCGTACCCCAACCCCCGTATGAGGTACGGCAGTCAGCGGATGTCGCCGGGGTCAGCGGCCCGGCAACACCAGAGCCCGCGGCTGGGTGAGCGGGACGGGCTGCTCCGCGAGAGTCTTCGGTGCGGGTGCAGCCGGGGGCGCGGACGGTCCCGGTTCGGTGCCCGGCTCGGCGGGCGCATCGTTGTCGCACATCGCCTTCGCCTGGAAGGCTCCGATCGCGGCGTCGATCGGCCCCGGCTTGACGTGCCCCGTCGCGTCGACCTGCTGGTACTTGGCGCGGTTGAACCCGATCGTCATCTGGCGCTTGCCGTCGGGCGTCGAGTACGTCACCGTCTCGGCGCCCCATACCGAGCCGGTGTGTCCCCAGAAGCGCCCGCACACGGTGTCGATCGCGCTGATGCCGAGGCCGTAGTGCATCAGCACATCGCCCTTTTCGTCCTTGGCCTCGACGGTGGTCTGCATCTGGCGGAGTTCGGCGGGGGCGAGCAGCTTGCCGGTCAGCAGCACCCGGTAGAAGTCGTTCACGTCCTCCATCGTCGCGACCAGCGCCCCGGCGGTGCCGGCCCAGGACAGGTCGTACGTGCTGTAGTCGCGGGCCGGGCTGATCAGCCCGAAGAAGGATTCGTACATCTTGGAGTGCGGCCCGGATATCCGTGCGGAGGCCGGGAAGTAGGTGTGCTTCAGCCCGGCCTTACGGATGACGTTGCGGGTGATGTACTCCTGAGGATCCTCGCCGGTGACCTTCTGCAGCAGCATCCCCGCGATGACGTAATTGGTGTTGGCGTAGGACCACTTCTCGCCGGGCTTGCCCGTGGGTGCCGCCTGCAGGCCGAAGCGGACCAGTTCCTCGGGGTCGAAGTGCCGGTATCGGTTGGCGTCGATGCTCTTGGTGCTCCCCTTGAGGAGGGAGGGAAAGGCGCCGGGTATGTAATCGGCGATGCCGCTGGTGTGGTTGAGCAGCATACGGACGGTGATCTGCCGGCCGCGTTCACCGGGGACGAGGTCGGGGAGGTAGCGGGCGATGGGGGCGTCCAGATCGATCCGGCCCGCGCCGACCTGCTGTAGTACGGCGACGGAGGTGAACGCCTTGGTGATGCTGCCCACGCGCTGCCGCATCTGCGGCCCGACCGGGCGGTTGCTGGCGATGTCGGCGACACCGGCCGCGCCCCGCCATTCGTCCCGGCCCTCCCGGACGGCCGCGTAACTGCCGTACATACCTGCTGTGTGCAGCGCCGCCAGCTTCTCGTCCAGTGCCTTGTGGTCGAGATGGCCCGGGTGGGCCGTCGTTCCCGCGGCGTGGGCGCCGGGCGCGGGGGCGGTTGCGGCCCATGCGGGCACCGCCACTGCCGTCAGCGAGAGCAGAACGGCCGTGGTGGTAGCGGCGACCCGGGTACGACGGCGGGCTGGGCGGGGCAGGGACATGGAGTCTCCCGTGACAACTTCCTGCACTGCGGTCGATCACATAAGCGATCTTGGTCGTCTCGATTCTCTCGGCCGACTGCTGTCCCCGCCGTCCTCCCCCAGAACGACCCGTCTCATCAACACTGATGACATTTGTCAGGCATCTACGAGGCCGAAGTGTGCATGCCTGCAGGGTGATTGCCGAACCTGCGACTGCCGATCCGTGCCAAGCGGGGTTTCACGGTCTCGGACCAGCACGACCGAAACTCGCGCGCCTGGAGTTCCGCGAGCGTCGGGGAGCACCGTCGTGCGGGGTGTTCCTCCCGGACGGCCGCACGCTGCGCGCCCGCTCGTCGGCCCCTCGCACTCAGACGGCAGCGAGCGCGGGCAGGGTCACGCATAAGGGCGTACGGCGCGTATGGGTGCTCCAAAGCGGGCGGGCGGGGAACAGTGATGCCCCGGACCGTACCGAGCCGGGGCATCGCTTGAGGGGCTTTAAACCTTCAGGGCGTCAGCCCGGTCGTTCCACGATCCGGACCCGATCCCCGAATAGTCGATGTCGTCGTAGTTCCGGTAGCAGTTGCCCAGGGGCGTGATCAGCTCCGGGTCGGGCATCATGTCGCGGTAGTCGATGACATCCGCTCCGCCCATCTCGTCGTTGTTGCAGCCCGACGAGGCCCGGTCACGGAAGTTGTATCTGCCGAGGGTCTTGACGCCGTCCTCGGACCACTGGAGTTTGCGCCCGCCGTAGTTCTTGTGCTGGTACACGCACACCCAGCCGAACGCACAGTTGGCAGCCGCCTTGGTGTTCACCTGGCTGGTTGCCGCGGTCTCGGCCTTGACTTCGGCCTTGGCCGTGTTGGCCGCGGTGATGTCCGCGCCCCCACCGAGGTCCGGAGGCGGGGAAAGCGGTCACGGCCAGGGTGGCCACCCCCCACAGGAGTCACCCTGGCCGTGATCGCGTCGTAGGGCGATCACGCGCCCGTATGCGGTTCTGCGTCGTGGGACGCCGCAGCGTTACCCGGCCGAGCGATACGTCCGATACGCGGGGCCCTGTGCGCGACGTCCAGGGGGACAGGCGGTCGTCGCCTCGGAGGACGGCTACTGGCGCTGGAACTTCGCCGGGACCTCCACCACCCCGGCCGTCAAGGCGACCGGCGACTTCGTGGACGTGCAGTAGCCGCACGCCGGGCAGACCTCTCACGGCGGTGCGGCCGTCGGCGACAGGTGCGGTACGTGCGGTGCGGTACGCCGCTGGACCGTATTAGTCGTCTGTTAGTGGAACGCCACCTCGGTCTTCGAAGCTGATGATCGTCCGGGAGCAGGACGAGAGAACACAGCAACAGGAGATCCGATGAGCACCGCCACCTTCACCCAGCGCTTCCGCGGCCGCGCCGGCCGCCGCCTCGCCACCGCGATCGTCGCCGCGGCGGCGCTGGGCCTGGGGGCCACGGCCTGCGGGGAAGACACCGGGGCGGCGGGCGCCGGCGGTTCCTCGGGCTCGTCGGCCGCGTCCGACGCGCAGCACGCACCGGACGCGGCCCAGCCCACCAGCGGATCCTCCTCGGGCCAGTCCGGCTCGCAGGGTCAGGACGGCTCGAAGGGCCAGCCCGGTTCGCAGGGCCGGAACGGCGGCAAGTCCGCCACGAGCGGCGGCGGGTCCGGCTCCCGCGTGGGCGGCGCCGCCCACGCGGGCAACCGCCGCACGCTCGTCGGCACGCTGGAGTACCTCGCGCCCGGCAAGCTGATCGTCAAGCCCCAGGGCGGCGGCACGGACCAGGCATTCTTCGTCGCCAACGCCACCACGGTCCTCGGCGCGGCCGCGATCTGCTCCGATGACTCGGGCAGCGTGTCCATCGGCGGAGACGGCTACGGCACCTCGAAGTGCACCGTGGAGCAGCTGGAGAAGGCCGCGAAGACCGGCAGTGTGACCGTCCGCGTCACCATGGACACCAAGGCCGGCGCCGCCGAGACGGTCGAGGAGAAGTACCACCCGTAACCCTTCGCAAGCCTCTCGGGCTGAGCGGGTCGCCTCCGCCGCTCGCCGGACAGCGCCCCTGGAGTCCCGCACCGCCGCACGCCCCACTTGCGCCTCACTTGCACCCCAGTACCTTGCACCGCACTAGCTTGTAGTGCATGACTCTTGCTATGTAAGGTATTGGCCATGGAAGAGACATCCACCCCCCGCGCCCAGTGGCTGCGAGGGGTACTGGATATGTGCTTGCTGGCCCTGATGGCGGAGGCCCCGGTCTATGGCTACGAGATGACCGTCCGGCTCGCCAAGGCCGGGCTCGACGTCGCGGACGGTTCGATCTACCCGGCGCTGGCGCGCTTGCGCAAACGCGAGCTGGTCACGGTCGAACGCCGCAGCGGGGATGGGGGCCCGGCCCGTACCTACTACACGCCCAGCGAAGCGGGGATGCGGATGCTCCGGTCGTCGAGCCGCGACTGGGGCGAATTCGCGGCGAGCATCCACACCATCATCGACCCACCTGCGCGGGAGGAATCATGACACCGACGGTCGACGACGCGATACACACGGCCATGGAGACCTGGCGCCGCCTCGGCGTCGAACAGGCGACGGCCGAGGAGATGGCTGAGGAGCTGGCCGCGGATCTGACCGCCGCTTCGTCGGACGGCCGGTCGGTCGCCGACTACATGGGCGGGGACGTCGAGGCGCTGGCCACCTCCTGGGCGGACGAACGCGGCCTGGTGCCGGTGCGCCGGCATCTGAAGGAGACTGCCGTCGCGGCGGCCCAGGGCGTCACGCTGCCCGCCCTTGCCGCCCTCGCGTTCTGGTATGTGAACTGGTCCCACCTTCTGGACCCCAGCGGCACATCCATGACGACCACGCTCGACGGGAATGCGGAGTGGGAGATACGCCGATTCCCCAATCCCGGCGTCCCTTTGATGTGGGTGGGCTTGCCCCTGTGCGTGGTTGCCGCCTTCTTCTTGATCCGGCGCGCCGTGCGCGGGACGCTCCAGCACCATCACGCCCCTGTGATCGAAGCGACCATGCAGGCCCTGACCAAGACACTTCCCGTCATCCTCGCGGCAGCAGCCCTACTGGCTGTCGGGATCGGCTACTTCGGGGACTACCTGGTGGGGTACTTCCAGCTCCTCTTCACCATCCCCATGGCGCTGGCCGGAATGATCGGCGCCGTCGCAGCCGGCGCCGCCTGGGTCCGGAACCGCACCTGCCCGCCGGAGACCGCCGGCAGTTGAACCCCCGTCGCTCAGGGGACACGGGGCGGGATGCGCCCCCTGAGCTCGGCGGAAGCACCGTCAGAGGCGTCGCAGCCAGGCGGCTGCGCCGTGGCCGACGGCCAGGTAAATCAGCGCGGGGAGGCCGTAGTTGAAGAAGACCCGCAGCCCTTCCGTCTCCATCATGAAAATGTCCTGCGACCAGCCGGCGAGCCAGTCGGCCATGCCGTGCACGAAGTCGACGAAGACATTCGCGTGATTCGCTTCGAGCAGATACAGCAGGATCCACAGCCCGAGAAATCCCGCGGCAATATCCGCGAGGCTGTGAATGATCAAAGCGAGTCGATCCGCTCCGACACCTCTCCGGTTTCCTCGCCCACTCCCCCTGCTGGTTTGGGGGGCGGGAGGTGGAGCGGCGTGGTACGGGTCGGTGGGGGCGGGATGGTATGGCGAGGGTGCATTGCCGGGATACGGAGCATGCACCCCGACATTCGGCAGCGGAGCCGTATCACCAGCCTCCGGCGAGTGTGCTCCGCCGGGGTAGGGGGAGTTTGAACTGGGGCCGTATGGACGATTTTGCGGCGTGCCGTCATTGAGGTAACTCACGGTGCCGCACATTTCCCGTTGGCCGATTCCGAAACTCCCTTCACGGCTCATTCACATCGTTGTCCTCGGTCCGCCACCTCGCGGTCGGCAGACCGATGGCGCGGACGGCCCGGCTGGGGGCCGCCCGCGCCACGCACGGCGACTTGAAGCGGGGGGGGACCGCAAACATCAAGGCACCGCGCGACCGAAAACGATCGGCACCACCCACAGCGGCGCGCCGCGCGAAAGTGTCACACCCGGCTGCGGCGCCGGGCCCCCGCGCAGGCCGCGACGCGCCAAGGGCGGAGCCGCGCACGGCGTCCCGGCACGGAGCGAGCGGTGGCGGGCAGGCGCCCGCTACGCCGAACTCTCCTGCCCCCCGGCTTCATTAGCCGCGTACGGGTGGATGAAGCACCTCGCATCGAATGGCGTGAACCAGCGATCGACGTCCAACGACCCGCCTTCTGACGTCATCACGTCAGTTTCCCCGTCGCCATCCCCGGCCATCTCGTACCGCAGCTCGTAACCGAATTCTTCCAGCATCTCATCCGCAAAGGCTTCCCAAGCAGCGGCAACCCCGTCGCTCAAAAGGCCGTAGCCATCCAGCACCACCCCGGCCTCCCGCAGCAGGAAATTCAGCAGGAATTGCTCGGCCACACAGCCCAATTGCACGAAGTCGTCGCGGGTGAGGCGTGCGGTGAGTGAGACGGCGGTGACGAGGAAGCGGCGGGCGAAACGGACAGTGTACTGCGCGGCGAACTGTTCCGGCAGGTCATCGAGGTACCAAAGGAGCCCGTCGCATTCCTCGACGGATTTCTTCGCTTCGCTGAGCGTGTGCACATCGTGGAAAAGCTGGTCCACCAGGAGATCGATGGCGTACACCAATGCCCCGGCGGCCAGCTCCGCGTGTTCCCGGTCGACGCCGGACTCGTCGTCGTCCTCGCACCAGCCGAAGGAGTCGAGCCCGAATGCGGTGAGGCGGGGCGCCATGGCGCGGACCGTGACGCCCATCGCTTTGACCTCTTCGTCGGGAAGCCGCACGGCAGTGGCCTCGGCCCGCGCCTCAGCGTATTGAGCAGCACGTACCACCGGATCGGCCGGCGGCGCGTCCGGGCCGTCCGCGGCATCCAGACTCTGCTGAGCGAATTCCGGGTGCAGCTCGACCTCGCACTTGGTGATCTGCCATTCGCTGAGCAACTCCGACTGCTCCAGGACCTCGCCCACGACTTCCCGCATGGCGTCCTCGGCGACCTCCAGGGCAGGCGCGTCCACGAACAGCTTCAGCAGGACCCCACCGGGGTGAGCGGCCAGGATGGAATCGAAGATCTCGATTTCCACGTCGTCCGGCCCCTCGACGGCCTCGATCGCATCGAGGCCCTTCCGGAGCAGGAAGATGACACCCTCCCGCTGAAGAGCGTCCAGTTCCGCTGCACCGGCCGGAAGGCGCGTGTCCACGCTCACCACATATGTCACGCGGCCCATCGTGCCGGAGCGCCACTGCTCAGCGCGCGGGAATGTGTTCTCTTCCACCGTCGGGATCTGCGGCTGCCCGGCGGCACTTTCCGTTTCCGATGCCGTCAGTCCGTGGCGCGCACCGTTCCTGTCACCTTCGCCTCCCACTCAATGCGATGGAAGTGCAGCGGGCGGAGGGATTCTTCAAGGCTGGGGAACGCCGGGACGGGAGCGTCGCTCTTGCCGGACTTGACCTTGTTGACGGCCGCGGCGCTGCGGCCGACCGCCTCCACACGCCGGCGGCGCAGGGCCTCGTAGGCGGCGAACGCCTCGCCCGGCGACGGCAGATCGCGCAGGCAGCGGGCCAGTTCGACCGCGCTCTCGATGGCGAGCGAGGCGCCCTGCCCGGAGCTGGACGACGGGGCGTGCACCGAGTCCCCGACCAGCACCATCCGGCCGCGGTACCAGTGCGGTACGGACGGCATGCGCTCCATCCGGCCGACCACCATCAGGTCGTCGGGGCCGGTGTGCCGCAGCAGCCGCTCGCCCGGGACATGACCGGCGTAGAGATCACGTAGCCTGCTCAGCCACTCGGCGCCGGGTACCCGCGCCAGGTCGGCCGGGCTCGGCGGGGTGTCCGTGGGCAGACCCGCGAACCAGATCATCCGCCCGTCCGGGCCCTGCCAGTAGCCCATGAAGGCGCGGCCGAACGCGAAGTACATGGTGCCCGGTGCGGCCCCGGCCTCCCTGCCCACCGTGGCGTAGCCGCCAAAGCTCAGCACGCCGCCGTACTCGGGATCGGGTGCGTGCGGGTCGATGACGGTGCGGACGGTGGAGCGGATGCCGTCGGCGCCGATCAGGATGTCGGCGGTCGCGGAGGTCCCGTCGGCGAAGTGGGCGGTGACGCCCTCGGGTGTCTCCTCGGCGGCGACCAGCCGCTTGCCGTATGCGAACCGGATGCCCGCGGCGGCCGCGTGGTCGGTCAGCGCACGATAGAGCCGGTCGCGCGGCAGCGTCAGCGTGGCGGGCAGTTCCGGGAAGCCGCCGAAGCCGGTGAGCTGCTTGCCGAGGCCGTCCGCCATCACCATGCCGGGCACCGGCTGCCCGAGGGCCGTCACCGCCGCGTCGGCACCGACCGCCGCCAGCGCCGCCTGCCCGTTCGGCGCCAGCCCCAGCCAGGCCCCGACGCCATCCGCCGCACTCGGATACGCCTCGTGGACCGTCGCCGCGATGCCCGCCTTGCGCAGCGCGAGTGCCGTGACCGGGCCCGCCACACCTCCCCCGATGACCAGTGCCGACCGTACGCCGGAGCCGTGGCCGTGGTTGTCGCTCATAACCCCTCCCATGGGTCATGTGGATGCGCCGTATGAACGCTGCACCCATAGTGGCAAAGGAACTAGTAGCAATGCAACTAGTTCTTCATTGCCTACGATGCCTGCATGACCGCCTCCGTGAAGAGCTCGCCGCTGGGACTGGCCGTGCTGGCGCTGCTGCACCATCGGCCGCTGCACCCCTACGGCATCCAGCAACTGCTCAAGCAGTGGGGCAAGGAGCAGGTCGTCAACGTCGGCCAGCGGGCCGGGCTGTACCGCACCATCGAACGGCTACAGACCGGCGGACTGATCACCGTCCGGCAGACCGAGCGCGACCAGCAGTACCCGGAGCGGACCGTCTACGAGGTCACCGAGGAGGGCCGGGCGGTCACCCGTGAATGGCTGGAGCAGATGCTGGCGGTACCCAAGGCGGAATTCCCCGTGTTCCCGGCGGCACTGTCGAACATGCTGCTGCTCAGCCCGGACGAGGCGGCACCGATCCTGGAACGACGGGCCGCGCGGCTCGCCGGCGAACGCGCCGAACTGGAGCGGCAGTCCGCCGAAGCCCCCACCGGACTGCCGCGCATCACGCTGATCGAGAACGAATACCGGCTCGCCGTCCTCGTCGCCGAGGAACGCTGGCTACAGGGAGTGCTCAGCGATCTGCGGGACGGCAGCCTGACCTGGTCCCCGGAGATGCTCGCGGCGTTCCAGGAGGCGTCCGCACCGGGTTCGGCTGCGACCTGACGGGCGTGGGGGGCGCGGGTTTCAGCGAAGGCGGGCCGATTCGGCGGCGCAGGCCTCCGCGCAATGGCGATGCAGTAGTTGAGGCCCAGGTCGGGGACCTGGGCCTCGTGCGCTGCCCGGAGCACCTCAGGCGCGGCAGATGATCTCGCCGTGCAGGACGCTTATCCAGCCGTCCGGGTCGGCGGCCCAGGTGCGCCAGGCCGCCGAAATACGGCGCAGATCGTCCTCGGTGGCGAGGCCGTCGCGGCGGGCCTGGTCGGCGATGGCCGAGTCCAGGATGCGGTCGGCCCACATACCGCCCCAGTGGGCGCGGTCCGCGTCGTCGGCGTGACACCAGGTGCCGGCGCTCGGGGTGATGTCGGTGAACCCGGCTGCCCGCGCCCAGGCCAGCAGGCGCCGCCCGGCGTCCGGCTCGCCGCCGTTGGCCCGTGCGCACCGCTGGTAGAGGTCCATCCACTCGTCCAGAGCGGGCAGTTGGGGGTACCACACGAACCCGCGGTAGTCCCCGTCCCGGGCCGCCACGATGCCGCCCGGCTTGCACACGCGGCGCATCTCGCGCAGCGCCTGCACCGGGTCGGCCACGTGCTGGAGCACCTGATGGGCGTGGACCACGTCGAAGGTGTCGTCGGCGAACTCCAGCGCGTGCACATCGGCGGTGCCGAACTCGACGTTGTCCAGGCCGCGTTCGGCGGCGACCTGCGCCGCCGCCTCCACCACGCCCGCAGCCGCGTCGACGGCGGTCACCCGGCCGGGGGCGACCAGCTCGGCCAGGTCGGCGGTGATGGTGCCCGGCCCGCAGCCGACGTCCAGGAGCCGCGCTCCCGGACGCAGATGACCGAGCAGATACGCCGCGGAGTTCTGCGCGGTGCGCCAGCGGTGCGAGCGCAGTACCGATTCATAGTGTCCGTGGGTGTACGTGGTCATACCCGTCTCTCCCCTCGTCCTGCCCGGCCGGGGGCCGCTGGGTCACGGCTGATGGACACCGGCACCGGGCCACACCGTCGCCATCCGTCCCCGCGGTCGCGGGTCAGCGATACGGCAAGCCCCGGAAGACGCGGGGGCCGCCGTGACGGTTATGGACGACTTTAGATTGCGTCTCGGGATCTGGGAATCACATCTCGTAGTGTGGACAGATAGAGCTGCATCCTCGGCCGGAAGAATGCCAGGGGGCGGCGCCAGCCGAGAGCACCGCATATACGACTCAGCTGTTCTCTGATGTGGTTGTCCGGGCCGGATCGGATGCCGAAGAATGCGCACATGGCTGAGGGGAAGAATTTCCGGAACGGGCTCGCGTCGCGCATCGCGCGTTTTGATCGGGAGGCAGCCGGGCGGGCCGCCGGCCAGGCTGAGAACGAGCGGCAGCAGGTGCTGGCAGCGTTTCCGCTGGAGAGCTGGGACAAGCTGTCGTTGGACCAGTACGCGCTGGGACCCGCGGGCCGACAGGGTGGGTACTCGTTCTGTCGGCTGATGGAGTACGGCACCGACTATTTCGGCAGCATCCGCGGCGGCAGCGCAGCAAAGCACATCGTGTACCAGCACAAGTCGGGCGAGTGGCGGATTGTGCCCAGCGCGCTGCGCGGACTCGGGGAGCACGAAGCATGGACCCAGGTGCGCGCCGAGTTCGTGACCGCCTTCGCCGCGGCGGCGCAGGGTGCGTACGAGCGCCTGGACGAACTGGAGTCGCTGTCGTACGGCCAGGCGCTCACCACCAAGGCCCTGGCGGTCTACTTTCCCGGCGAGTTTCTGCCGATCTTCTCCGCCACGCACATCCGCCACTTCACGGCGCTGTTGGGCGGCCGTCCGCATGCGTATTCCTCAGGCGTGCGCACCTGGCAGGCCAACCGTGAATTGCTCGAACTCGTCCGTCAGCAGCCGGAGTTCACGGGCTGGAGCGCACACGAGGTGATGGACTTTCTGTACGCCTTCCACGATCCGCGTCCCCAAAACCGCGTGGTCTGGAAGATCGCGCCGGGAGAGCGAGCGAGTCTCTGGGACGACTGTCTCGCAAATCGTCGCATCCGGGTCGCCTGGGACGAGGTCGGAAGTCTCGGTGAGTATGAAAGCGACCAAGAGCTCAAAGCTGCGCTGGACCAACACTGGCCATCCCGTACCGGCGGGAGTCTGCGGCTGGCGCGACAGCTGCTGACCTTCCGTGACCTGGAGCGCGGCGACCTGATCGTCGCCAACCGCGGGAAGTCGGAAGTACTGGCGGTGGGCACTGTCACCGATGGCTACTCCTACGACCCGGCCGCGGAGACGCACCGGCATAGCGTGGGGGTGGACTGGGACACCTCGTACGCCCAGCGCTTTGACTCGCCGCGGCATGCCTGGCAACCAGCTCTTGCCAAGGTTCCCGCCACCCTGATGCGGGAGATCCGGCGCGGGCGACAAGCGGCCCTCACCGAGGCCCCCGGCCCCGCCGAGCAGATGGAAGAGGCCGAACTTCCCGACGCCGTACGTAAGGTGAAGGATCTGCTCGCCCACAAGGGGCAGGTCGTACTCCAGGGACCGCCCGGCACCGGCAAGACGCGACTGGCACTCAGCGTCGCGCTCGCCCTGGCGGGACAGGCGGACCGTATCGACGCCACACCGGAAGAACGGGCCGCGGCTCTCGCCGAGTTGTCCCACGTGCCGGAGGATGCGCCCGACGACGCCAAGGCCGCCCGGCTCACGATGGTGACCTTCCACCCCTCCTACGGGTATGAGGACTTCATTGAAGGCTTCAAGCCGGACACGGCGAATGGCGGGACCGGGCTCCACCTGGAGATGAAGGACGGCCTGTTCCGCCGAGTCTGCACGGCGGCCGAGAAGGCGCCCGACGACACCTTTCTGATCGTGGTGGACGAGATCAACCGCGGCGACCTACCGCGCATCCTGGGCGAATTGATCACCCTGTTGGAACTCGACAAGCGCGGCTCCGTCTCCGTCACCCTGCCCACCAGCGGCCGGCTCCAGACCGTGCCGCCAAACGTCCGCATCATCGGCACCATGAACTCCGCCGACCGTAGCGTGGGGCACATCGACTCCGCGATCCGGCGCAGATTCGCGTTCCTCGATGTACCACCGGATGTGGACGTCCTGGACGGCGAAGTCGAAGGGCTCGGGCTGGCAGCTTTCCTGGAGGGCTTGAACGAACGACTCGACGAGCACTTCGGCCCCGACCACCTGCTCGGCCAGGCGTATCTTCTCGCCGACGACCGGCCGCTCGTCACTGCCGAACAGCTCTCCTACGCCTTCCACCACGAGATCGTGCCGCTCGTGGCTGACTACTGTCTGGGCCGGCCGGGGCTGCTCGGAAGCGTGCTGGGCAAGCTGGTGGACAGCAAGACCGGTCGGGTCGTACAGACGAATCCGCAGGATCTGCCCGGCATGCTGGCAGACACTTTCGTGACGCTCGGAACGGCGAGCGAGAACGGCACGGTCGGCTGGGACGGAGAGTAGCCCGATGCCGCAGGATGTCGCCGGGCGCGACGCCACGCTCAAGGAGTACCAGTCCGTCACCGTCCCGTATTCCCGGCTGAGCAGTGACGACCTCGACAAGCTCCGCAGGCTCAGCCTCGTCAACATCCGTGAAGGCCGAAGCGGCTATGTCCTCAGGGCGCGGACAACCACCGGGGTACTACAGCTCAGCCAGATGCGGCTGATATTGCAACCCAAGCTCCCGATCGCGGGCACGCGACTGATCGACTGGCTCTGTTACGCCAACGCGCAGGGCAAACCTGATGAGGCCCTGCGCAACTGGCCGCTCGGGAAGGACGGTTACGCAGGCCTGGTGCCCGCCGCCCTGCTGCACGAGTGCCGCCTGCTGTTGCGCCGCGGGCTGCGCAGGGATTACGTACGCCGACAGCGTGTTGACACATCCATGCGGGGACGTCTGGACGTGGAGGCGCAGGCGACCCGGTGCTACGGGGCTGTCGACCGGCTGCACGTGCAGACCTTCGAGTACGAGGAGGGCGGTTGGGAGAACCTGGTGTGCGGGGCGGCCCTGACCATAGCGGCCGAGCGGTCACTCGACCCGCAACTCGGTAGACAGCTGGCCGCCACCGCACAGGCCTTCCCATCCCCGGCCAGGCCCCTGGACGCACTACCTCTGCTCTCCCGGGGGCAGTACACCAGGGTCAACAGCCACTACCGGGCCGCGCACGCGTGGGCGCGCATGATGCTCAGCGACGGCGGGGTGACCGATCTGCTGGACCCTTACGGCTTCGGGGCGAAGAGCCTCCTGCTCAAGCTGGACGGTCTGTGGGAGAACGTGGTCCGACGGATGGCGGTCGAGGCGGCGATCGATGCAGGCGGCAGGAGGGCGCAAGCTAAGGACGACTACATCCGGACGAGCGGAGGACTCGGGGGCAGGACCCCGCCCTTCCTCCCCGATGTGCTGCTGGCCTTCGACCCACCGGCAGCGGGAACGGGCGCGACGCGCTTCCTCACTGTGGACGCGAAATACAAGGACTATGCGAAGAAGAACGTCTCCCGCGAGGACCGTCACCAGCTCCTCACCTATATCGCCGGCTACACCGGCCCTGAGCAGCCCCTCGCACTGGTGGTCCACCCCGCTCCGGATGGCCCCACCGAGCACGTCCTGGAGTTCACTGGCCCCCGTGGCCTCCTGGGCTGCATCCAGGTAATAGGCCTGGACACCCGCACCGACCCTCAGAACGCGGCAAAACAACTGCGAGAGGCGGTCGCCGGATTTGCTGCTCAGCCGTAGTCGCTCCCGGCAGCCCTGCTCCACGCACGCCGGGGCGGAAGACCGCCCGGCTCTGGCGTCAGGCTAGGCCAAAGGGGGCTGGCTAGTGGTTCTGCACCCACCACACCACGAGGCCCACGGCCGCAGTGCCGCAGGAGTACGACGCACCGCGCACGAAGTTGGTGGCAACCAGCCGAGCATAGCGGCGCCAGTGACGACTTGAGCGGCTGGGCGTCGGCAGGCGCTCGTCGGTAGACGGCATGTGGAGTCTCTCCTGAACGAAATGGCAACGGCGATCAGGCTGGTCCCTATGCGATAAGGCCAGTAGCAAGTCACCCCAGACACCGGACGTGACAGGTGGAGTTAGCCGGCAGAGCCTCGTGCTGTCACGGGTACTGTCCTGGCCGAAGCGACTCAGCAGCGATGAGATACCACCCACGACACGGCCATATCCAGCGGCATTTCGCCTGGCGTCGGCACATGCATGGCTAGCTGCGCCCATGGCGGGGGTATTGAGGAGTCAGGGTGCCGGCCCCACCGCGCCAGCACCCACATGCGACGACCTCAAACACGTATCGCTCGAGCGATACGATGCGCCGAACGTCTAGACCTCGACGATGCGAGCGCTCCATTGCCTCTTGGTGATTTTGGGCATCTGCTCCTTGGGGGATCGCCGCAAGAGCTTCATCTCGCGCCTTTCCACCCAGGCATTCCATGCCTTGAGGTAGTAGTGCAAATGCTCACGCGAATCATCGCTCTTGCGGTGACGCTTACCAGCAGCCAGCCCCAACATCGTGTTCCGAAGGGTCAGGCGGGGGTCCCCCGAATCCAATCCCGCCCCGCTTACGAGCTTGTCGAACCACTCGGTCTGATCGACGCCAGGCCGCTCGCGGCAGGTGACGTACCAGCCAATCGCGGAAGCCGTCACGGTGATCTTCATCGCTCGGTTCAGGGCAATGCCGCGACTGATCGCTTCGCGCATACCCGGGTGTTGCTCCAGCATCATGAGCAGCTGGTCGTTAGTCGTCAGCGCCGAGCCACCAGACCACGCGGAATCCGGCTGATTCAGGAACAGGTGTAGGCCACGCAGGGCCGCAGCCAGATGGGTGCTGTTTGTCTCGCCTGCCAGCGTGAGGGCGTCGCGTCCGGTTCGTTTGCGACCCGTGTCCATGACTGTGAAGGCAGCCCTCGGCACGCCGTACGTTACTGACATTTGCACAGGCGTGCCCGACTTCTCGATCGCTGCCAGGCGGTGCTGACCATCGATCAATACGTCGTCCTCATCAAAGGCAATTCCCTGGTGAGTGAGTTGCCATTCTCCGCGCTCAATAGCGCGCGCCAGATGAGCAACCGACTGCCTGCTCAGAGGCCGATTCTTATTATTCTTCCGATCCAGCCATTCGCGCGCCAACTCTGGGGATACCGTGCGCACTTCTGTACGCAAGCCTGCCTCCTGTTAGAATTTCCTAGCGCTCAGAACGCTCGGCCAACCTGGCCGTAGCATGCGTCACGTAGTGGCAGCAATCGTTGGAACGAGTTACCTTTGCAGGAATCGAGGTGCATGCGCTTCCCTGGCGTGACGCCTCCACCCAAAGCCGCAGGAATTTGTTCCTCTCAGCTTCAAGGTCACGCGGGATGATGCAACGACCTACCAAAACCATGACGATCGACTCGACCGTCGACCATCGCGGAACCCCTACGCACATGAGAGCCTTGCGGATCGTCTCGTGGCTCGCATATTCCGGGTAGCGGGGGTCCCTGAGCTCCTTGCTGATACTCCGAAGACTCGGCCCATCTGCAGCGCTACGTAGCTCGGCGAGCTCTCGCACAAGCGATCGCTGCGGACAACACACGCTGGTATCCGACGCCATGGTCCCTCTCGCTGCCACGAGTTAACTTCCCTCAACTCGCTGACACACTAGGCCAGTAGGGGCCTGGGCGTCCGTCCAAACAGCCACTTCCCGTGTCTAGAAGTGTCAACTGCTATACAGGGCAAACGACCTGCCTCTGCAACCACACCTTTGTGACGTATACGGGGGACGTTTCCGCCGCTCAGCACACGCGCAAGTGTGAGGCGTGCCCGAATCGTGCCACCGGGCAGGGCCCTTGTTTGACGTGCAGATGGATACAGAACCTGCTGGTCAGCCAGCGGCGCCGGGCCGGTAGCTGAGCTACGGCCCGAAGCTCTGGAGAGACAACCGGCATCCCCGACGGCCTCGGCGATCTCCCTCGAAGTACCAGCACACGTCGGACGTGCTGCGACGCGGCGGCCTGCCACCGGCGAAGGGCGGGCAGCATCGGCCGTCTCCTGCCAGGACCGTGCTCCCCCACCCGCTCCACGGCACCAGCCCCAGGTCGGTGACCTGGGGCTGGTGTGTTCCCGGCCGAGGAGGTAGCCGGGGGGTGAGGGCTCCTGGTTGCCGGTGCGGGGCTCGTGATCGACACCGGGGCGGCAGGCCCTCGCCCCGAGTTGGGGACGTTCACGGAATGCCGGTGGGCACCGGATTCCGCGCCAACTCGGCTAGCTGGGGCTTGAGTTGCCGCAGCGGCTGGTGCGCTCTTCGTCGGTCATGGGGCGGGACTGGATCCTGATGATCTTGTAGGTGATGTCCCCCTCGACATCGGTGAAGTCGTGAGGACCATGGGAGTTGTGCTCGTTCACGGGAGCGAAGGGGTTCGACTGGTCGACGCCGTTGAGGTGCCAGTTGCCCTTTGCCTTCCGGGTGACCGAGACCTCGTCGACCCAACCGATCTCGCCGGGCTTCAGAGTGCCCGTGGTATCGCTGCTCTCCGTGTTCTGCTTGAACCAGGTGTGCTCGATCTTCGGCAGCACCGAGACGGGGTTCTCGCCGACCGACATGCCGATGACCGTCGTTTCGCCGGTGGTCTCCGCCTCGCCCTGCTTGAAATCGGCGTTCTCGGTGGTGCAGTTGTCGCGATAGTCTCCCACCAGCGTCGGCGTGCCCTCGGTCGGCTCCCCGACCCATTCGGTGGGGGTGAAGGTGCAGTCCCCGCCGCAGTCGGCGAGGAACTCCGCGACTTTCTCGGGGGTGCTCCAGATGCCGTCGCCCTGGGAAACGGGCATGTCCGGCGGGTCGGTTATCCAACCGCCTCCGCCGCCGTCCGCCTGCGCCGGGGCGATGGACAGGCACAACGTCGCCGCGAGGGCCATCGATCCCACCGCGAGCGCCTTTACCCGCCGGCCTCTGCCGGACGGGAGGACGTTGCGTACGCGTATGTTCATTTTTCGGGTCCCTTACTTTCCACCTGAAGCGCGGATTGCGTCCTGCGAATCCGTTCACGACTCCGGGTGTTGCCGTCCCGGGAAGGCGGCACCCGTCGTGAGCGAGGTGTGCAGCAGCTCCGAACCGGCCAGGAACGGAGTGCCGCCGGCCACGCGCCCCTGAGGGACTGCCGCTGCGACCGGCACAACACCGAGATTCGGCCACATGGCTCACATTCGGCTCACAAGCCGCTCACAGGCGGCGCCGCTACACAGTCCGCGGTGCCGCCCGTTGAGGGACTCGGGCACCGCGGGCTGTGTAGCGGGAGGCGGTGCCGCAGCGGCCCCGGCGTTACAGGTTGTCGCCCCAGCCGCCCTGGATCATGGTCTGGAAGGCCCACGTGCCGTCCCGCCTGACCAGGATGTCGGCGTAGCGCAGCTGCCGGGTCTCGCCGCCCATCGTCATGGTCGAGTCCGAGAAGACCACGGCCATGGCAGGCGAGAGGAAGACGGGCGTCCGCGTGGACTCGAAGCTGATGTCCTCGCTGCCGTCGCCCATGACCTGCGTCATCGTCGCGATGTACTGCTCGCGGTCCCACTGTGCCGACCGGGCGTTGCCGGCCGCGTCGTCACTCACGAGGTTGAGGGGAAACACCGCCATGTCGGCCATGTGCTGGACGTCGCGCTTGGCGCTCTGTGCGTCGTACTCCGCGAACCAGGCCTCCAGGCTCGCGCGGTCCTCGGCGGTCGGGACATAGCCGGCATCCGGCAGGAAGGTCATACGGACTCCTCACGGTCTTCGGTTCGGCGGCCGGGGGCGTGGCGCGTGGGCGAGAGCCCCACCCCGGCCAACCACGCTAGTCATCAAGTTTGACTAGCTGGCGGATTGTGGAGGGTATGCCCTGCCACGGCTTTAGTCAAACTTGATTAGACGCCCTGCGGTTCCGTCCAGCGGCTGGGGGTGCGGCTCCTCGACCGGGGGCGCGTCGTGACATGTCCGGAGTATGGGAGGGGCCACCCGGGGATCTGCACCGAAGCGTCACACGGCCTTCGCGTCGCCCTCGACGGGTGTCGTTAGCGTTACTGCCCGCTCGATCCCGCGTGCGAACTGGATCAACTCGATCAGATCGCCGGCGTCCCTGGCGGCGCAGCCAGCACAGAAAGATCGCAGATGGACTACTGCTCATCGTGCCGCCGAAGCCTCAACGGGGCGCTCGTATGCCCGGGATGTGGCGATTACGCTCCCGACATAGCCCCGCCCACCCACCGTCGGCAGAGCGCGACGGGCACCGCCGCGATGTGGGAGTCCTGGCCGCCGGAGGAATCCCCCGCCCCGGGGCCCCGGCAGGGTCGGTACGACGATGCCGCGCCGTTCACCGGTGGCGCGCCGTTGGCCGGTGGCGCGCCGTTGGCCGGTGGCGCGCCGTTCGCCGGTGGCGCCTCCGGAGCCGCGCCGGCGGATACGGCGGAAATCGCTGCCGTCGCGGACGCGGAGGCGCCCGGCGACGCCGAGATCCCCGCGCCCACCGGGCAGGGCCGGGCGGCCCGGCGCCGGCAGCTGGCGCGGTGGAAGAAGCACCGGCGCCGGGCCGCGGCCGCCACTGCCTTCGCGCTGGTCGGCGGCGGTCTGACCGTCAGCATGCTCCAGAACAAGCCCGCCACCAACGGCACCCACGCCTCCTCGATGCCGGAGCCGGAGAGCGTGACCACGCCCCGGACGGAGCCCGCCGCCTCGTCGACGGACCGCTCGGACACCCAGGCCTCCCGGCACCCCGGTGCCCGCCCGTCGCTCCCGTCCGGCCGGCACGCACGCCGCGACGCCAATACGCCGCCCGCCACGACGGCCCGGCAGCCGCAGTCCGTCACCCCGTCCCACACCGCCGCACCCCCGCGCCCGGCCGCACCCACCGAGGCCACGCAGGACAGGGCGGCACACCCCGCCCACACCGACGCCGCGGCACCCGCGACGAGCGCCCCGGCGGCGTCCGGAGGTTCCGGCAGCTCCGGAGGTTCTGGCAGCTCCGGCGGCTCCGGCGGGAACACGTCGCCGTCGCATACGGCACCGACCAGCCCGTCCGCACCGGGGGCGGAACCGTCCACGCCGACGGATGTGTGTCTGCTGGGGTTGGTGTGCGTCGGCTGAGCCGAGAGGTCGGGGGCCGCCTCCTGGTGAGCGGGCGTATGTAGCGGGAGGGTCCGCTCTCCTGCCAACGGGCGTCCGGCAGGAGCGGTGTGCGTCGCCTGATGCCCGCGTCTCAGGGGCAGCTAGTCGGCCCGCTGCTTCCCGTGGCCGCCGGGGCCAGCTAACCGGCCCGCCGCGTTCCCCGGCCCCCGGAGGCCGCTGCGGCCGGGGCGCCCGCAGGTACGGCGCGCCTGGGCGTCTCCGCGCCGGGCGGACCGGCCGCGTCAGTGCCCTCCGATGGCGTCGGCCGGGTGCGGGTCTTGAGGACCTGGGCGGCGATGGTGAGTGTGACGGCCAGGAGCAGGACGTAGAAGACGCCGATTTTGCGGAGGTCGTCGAGGAAGAACCAGAGGGCGGCCAGGGACGTGAACCAGAAGGCGATGAGCGCGAAGCCGCCGGTGTGTTCGTCCTTGTAACCGGCGGCGAGGCACAGTGCGGAGACCACGCCCAGGACCAGGGCGATGATGACGTAGTGGGTTTCCCAGCCGATGTTGGCGCGGGCCAGCTCGGACCACACGGCCACGGCCTCCGCCACCGGGCCCCAGGCCACCGCGCAGGCGAGCCGTGCCGACCACAGCAGCAGCACCGAACCGGCGACGGCGGCGAGCAGCGCGACCCGGGAGAACTGACCGACCTCGATCATGTCGGTCCGGGATATCACCAGGCACAGCAGGCAGCCGAGCAGAGCGACCGCGCCTTCGGCCGTCGGCCGGAACACCACGCGCGCCGGTCGGCGGCGGACGGGCCGCGGCGACGGTGCGCTCCCGGCGTGCGCGGGCGGAGCCGCTGCCGGGGCAGCAGTGCCAATGGCAGGGGCGGGGCCGACGGCAGGGGCAGGCCCCGCCGCCGCAGGATCGAGTGCGGTCGGGGTCGGGGCAGGGGGCGTCGGTGCGGCGCGGGGGGCCGTGGTGAGGGCTGTGCGCATGGTGGCGGCGTCCGGGAAGCGGTCCTCCCGGCGCTTGTGGAGTGCGCGGGCGATCACCGCGTCCACTGCGGGCGGGAGTTCCGGGCGGAGCCGGGAGGGCGGTACCGGTTCCGCGGCCAGATGCTGATGCATGACGGAGAAGGGGGAGTCGCCGGTATACGGGGGACGCCCCGTCAGCAGCTCATACAGCAGACAGCCCACGGCGTACAGATCGGTGCGGTGGTCGGTCGCGGCCCCGTTGATCTGCTCGGGGGCGAGATAGGCGGGGGTGCCGACCGCCACGCCCGTCCCGGTCAGCCGGGTAGCCACCTCGCTCAGCGCCTTGGCGATGCCGAAGTCGACGACCTTGACCGCGCCGGAAGCGGTGAGCATGACGTTCGCGGGCTTGATGTCCCGGTGGACGATGGCGTGCTGGTGGCTGTGGTCCAGCGCCGCCAGCACCTGAGCCGTGATGTCGACGGCCCGCGCCACGGCCAGCGGGCCGTCCCTCAGCACCTGGCTGAGGGTCCGGCCCGCCACGTACTCCATGACCAGATACGGCTCGGCCGCACCACCGCCGGCGTCCTCACCCACGTCATGAACGGTGGCCACACCGGGGTGGTTGAGCGCGGCGGCGGCATGCGCCTCCCGCTGGAAGCGGGTGAGGAACTCGGGCTGCATCGCCAGCTCGGCGGAGAGGGTCTTGACAGCGACCGTGCGGCGCAGCCGGTGGTCGACGGCGCGGTACACCGTCCCCATCCCGCCGTGCCCGAGCTGCTCCACCAGCTCGTACCGCTGCCCCAACATCCTGTGTTCCACCGGGTTCCTCCAGGGACCGATCACGCCAACACGCCGGAAGACGTACGGGAGAGCGGACGGGTTCCCCGCCCCGCGAGGGGGCGGCGGCGTGCGACGCGGTACCGGACTACTGCTCGCCCGGAGGCGAACTGCCCGCGCCCTCCTGCTCGATGACGGTGAAGGCGGCTGCCGGGCAGAGTCCGGCAGCCAGCCGGGCCCCGGCGCGCAGCCCGGGTGGCGGCTCGGCGGTACGGAGCACGACCAGGCCGTCCTCGGCGTCCTGGTCGAACACCTCGGGGGCGGTCAGGGCGCACATCCCGGCGCCGATACAGCGGTCGCGGTCGATGCTCAGATGCACCGGACTACTCCTTGTCCCAGGTGACGGGGAGTTGGTGCACCCCGTGGATGTTCATGGCGTCGCGCAGCGGTACGTCCTCGGGCGGGACGGCCAGCCGCAGCGTCGGGAAGCGGCCGAAGAGCGCCGGGAAGGCGACCCGCATCTCGACCCGCGCCAGCTGCTGGCCCAGGCACTGGTGGGCGCCGTGGCCGAAGGCCAGATGCCCGGTCGCCTTCCGCTGAAGATCGAGGGTGTCGGGGTCGGGGAACTTCAGCGGGTCGCGGTTGGCGGCCGACACGGACACGGTGACGGTGTCGCCGGCCTTGATCAGTTGGCCGTCCAGCTCGACGTCCTCCAGGGCCGCCCGTATGCCGGTGTGGGCGATGCTCAGATAGCGGAGCAGTTCCTCGACCGCCTGGTCGGCGAGGCCGGGATCGGCGCGCAGGGCGGCGGCCTGCTCGGGGTGGCTCAGCAGGGCGAAGGTGCCGAGCCCGAGCATGTTCGCGGTGGTGTCGAGACCGGCGGCGAGCAGGAAGCCGCCGATACCGGCGAGTTCGTCATCGGTCAGGTCAGTGGTGGTCAGATCGCTGAGCAGGTCATCGGTGGGGTGGGCGCGCTTGGCCGGCACCAGTTCGCCGACGCATTCCGTGAGCGCGGTCAGGGCGGCCATCTGCTCCTCCAGGCCGGCATCCGGACTGCTCAGCATCGCGGCGTGCTCCTGGAATCCCGCGCGGTCGGACTGCGGCACACCAAGCAGTTCGCAGATCATCAGGGCCGGGACCGGGTGCGCGAACGCCTGCACCAGATCAACCACGGGCCCTTGGCGCTCCATGGCGTCGAGGTGGTCGGCGGTGATCTGCTCGACCCGCTCGGTGAGCAGGCGCATCCGGCGTACGGTGAACTTGCCCGCGAGCAGTCGCCGGTAGCGGGTGTGCTCCGGTGCGTCGATCCCGGTGAGGTCGCCGATCGGTGCCGGGGGCAGCGGACCGGAAGGCCCTCCCGGCACGGGGAGGCGCAGCAGCTCGTACCGGGAGCTGAAGCGGGGGTCGGCGGCGATCGCCCGGGTCACGGCGTGACCGGTGGCCAGCCAGCCGACGTGCCCGTCCGGGTATCGCATCGGGCGCAGCGGCTGCTGCTCGCGCAGTTCCGCCAGCTCAGCGGGCGGATCGAAGGGGCAGCCCGCGGCGCGGGTCAGCGGCAGGGTCACCGGCTCGGGCTGCGCCGCCGCTTGATGAGCGGTCTGCTCTGTCGCGGGTGCGGACAGGTCAGATGGCGCGGACGGTTCAGACGGTGCGGACTGTCCAGACGACGGTGCGGACTGTTCGTGCTGCATGAGGTCCTCCGATGAAGGATGACGGCACGGCGAAGCGTTGCCGGGCGGAGTGCAGGGTGAAGAGCGCGATGAAGAGTGCGGTGCAGCGCGCGGTCAGGGGCACGGTGAAGAGCGGTGCCTGCCTGCGAAGAGGCTGGTGGAGCGGTCTTGGGGAGCAGGCTCTGGAGCGGCCGTTCAGCGGGTGGCGCTGCGGCGGAAGGCCGTACGGGCCCACAGGTAGCCGACCAGGGTGAGGCCGAGGCACCAGGCCACGGCGCCTATCGCGGCGCCGCCGACCTCGGTGCCCATCAGCAGGCCGCGCAGGGTCTCGATGACCGGGGTGAAGGGCTGGTACTCGGCGAACCAGCGCAACCCGGTGGGCATGGACTCCGGGGGGACGATGGCGCTGCCGAGGAACGGGAGGAACTGCATCGGCAAGGGAATGTTGCTGGCCGTCTCGACGTTCTTGGCCACCAGGCCGATGGCGGCCGACAGCCAGGTCAGCGCCAGGGTGAGCAGCGTGAGCAGGCCGGCGGCGGCGAGCCATCCGAGCGGGGTGGCGTGCGGCCGGAAGCCCATGAGGAGCGCGATGCCGATGACGAAGGCGATGCTGACCAGCGTCTGGAGCACGCTGCCGACGACATGCCCGGTCAGGAACGAGGCCCGGGATATCGCCATGGTGCGGAAGCGGTTGACGATGCCCTCGGTCATATCGGAACAGACGCCGACCGCGGTGACCAGGGCGCCCGAGGTCGCGGCCATGAGGATGATGCCGGGGGCCACATAGTCGATGTAGTCGGCGCTCCCGCCGGTCGTCCCGCCGATACCACTCCCCAGGGCGCCGCCGAAGACATAAGTGAAGAGCAGCAGCATCAGGACAGGCATCGCGACGACCGAGATCGTCATGGAGGGGTAGCGCAGGGCGTGCTTCAGATTGCGCCGCAGCATCGTCCGGGCATCGCGGGCCGCGTAGGTCAGGGTGGTCATCGGGCGTTCTCCTTCGGGGAGTTGGCCTCGCTGGCGGACCGGTCGCGGCCGGTGAGGGTGAGGAAGACATCGTCGAGATCGGGGGTGTGCACGGTCAGTTCCTCGGCGCGGACCGACGCCTGGTCCAGGGTGTCGAGGACGGCGCGGAGGGCGGGGACGCTGCCGTCGCCGGGGACGTGCAGGGTGAGCGCTTCGCTGTCGTGTGCGGTGGCGCTGAAGAGGGCGGCGGCCGCGTCGAGTTGGGACGTGTCGCCGAAGCGGAGGCGGATATGGCCGCCGGGGATCCGTCGCTTCAGCTCGTCCGCGGTGCCTTCGGCGACCAGCTTTCCGTGATCCAGGACGGCGATACGGTCCGCGAGTTGATCGGCTTCTTCCAGATATTGCGTGGTCAGGAAGATAGTGACGCCGTCATCGGCGACCAGGCTGCGGATGATCTCCCACATGGTGCGCCGGCTGCGTGGATCGAGTCCGGTGGTCGGCTCGTCGAGGAAGATGATGCGCGGATTCCCGACCAGGGTCATCGCGAGGTCGAGCTTGCGGCGCATACCGCCCGAGAAGGTGGCGACGGGCTTGGTGGCGGCCTCGGCGAGGTCGAAGCGGCGCAGCAGCTCGGTGGCGCGCCGTCGGCCTTCGCGGCGGTCGAGATGGTGCAGGTCCGCCATGAGGAGCAGGTTCTCCCGGGCGGTGAGCAGGTTGTCCACCGCGGCGAACTGGCCGGTGACACCGATCGCGGCACGTACGGCGTCCGCCTCGCGGACCACGTCATGGCCGGCGACCCGTGCCTGGCCGGCGGTGGCGGGGATGAGGGTGGAGAGGATCTGCACGGTGGTGGTCTTGCCCGCGCCGTTGGGCCCCAGCAGGGCGAAGACCGTGCCTTCGGGGATGCGCAGGTCGATGCCGTCGAGCACCACCTTGTCGCCGTAGGACTTGGATAACCCCGTGGCGTCGATCGCCGTCGCGACGGCGGTCGTGGACGTCGTGATCATGAG
>Ga0207426_1000965_pt1 | contig 28363 bp, 29 predicted proteins | sample AraplaMF_Cvi_mMS_FD_184265 | JGI IMG/M metagenome (GOLD analysis project Ga0207426, IMG submission 184265) | Arabidopsis root microbial communities from the University of North Carolina, USA - plate scrape MF_Cvi_mMS (SPAdes) (version 2) | ecosystem: Host-associated > Plants > Roots > Endosphere... | reverse complement strand
AAGGGCTTCTATTCGCACTTCGACCCGACCGGTGCGCAGAGCGACTTCAACCTGCGCGGCGCGGTCAGGACGGGCGCCGATGGCACCTACGAAGTCCGCACGCTCATGCCCGTGGGCTACGGCTGTCCGCCGCACGGCGCGACGCAGCAGCTGCTGAACGCGCTTGCGCGTCATGGCAATCGTCCCGCACACGTGCACTTCTTCGCGACCAGCGAGAACCATCGCAAGCTGACGACGCAGATCAATATCGAAGGCGATCCGCTCATCTGGGACGACTTCGCTTACGCGACTCGCGAGGAACTGGTGCCGCATGTCGTCGAAAAGACGGGCGGCACGGCGCTGGGACTCAAGTCCGACGCGTACAAGGAAATCGTGTTCGACATTCAGTTGACGCCGCTTGTGCAGGGCAAGGACAACCAGATCGTCCATCGCCCGCGCGCCGCAGCCGCTGCGTAACAGCGCGAAGCGCGCCTGAAGCGGCGACAACTCTGTCGCCGCCAGAATCTCTGCACCAATCATTCGACACCGATGCATGTGCTCCGTCACGGGAACGCGCATAGGGAGAACTCATATGTCCGCCATCACCGACAAAGCCAGTCAGCTCGACGAACTGCTGCAAACGGCCGTTCAGGACGACAAGGAAAGCGGCGTATTCCGCTGCCGCCGCGATATCTTCACGAACGCCGATCTCTATGAACTCGAGATGAAGCACATCTTCGAGAGCAACTGGGTATATCTCGCGCACGAAAGCCAGATCCCCAACAACAACGATTACTACACGACGTGGATCGGCCGCCAGCCCGTGGTCGTCACGCGCGACAAGACCGGTGAACTGCACGCGGTCATCAACGCCTGCGCACACAAGGGCGCGATGCTGTGCCGTCGCAAGCATGGCAACAAAGGCAGCTTCACGTGCCCGTTCCACGGCTGGACCTTCTCCAACACCGGCAAGCTGCTGAAGGTGAAGGACGAAAAGACCACCGAGTATCCGATTCAATTCAACACGCACGGCTCGCATGATCTGCGAAAAGTGCCGCGTTTCCAGAGCTATCGCGGTTTCCTGTTCGGCAGCCTCAATGCGGATTCGATGCCGCTCGAAGACTACCTCGGCGAGACGAAGGTCATCATCGATCAGATCGTCGATCAGGCGCCGAACGGACTCGAAGTGCTGCGCGGCAACTCCTCGTACATCTACGACGGCAACTGGAAGATGCAGATGGAGAACGGCTGCGACGGCTATCACGTCAGCACCGTGCACTGGAACTACGCCGCGACGATGGGCCGCCGCAAGGTCGAAGGCACGAAAGCGGTCGATGCCAACAGCTGGAGCAAGTCGGTCGCGGGCGTGTATGGCTTCGATCATGGCCACATCCTCTTGTGGACCCGGACGATGAATCCGGAAGTGCGGCCGGTCTACCAGCATCGCGAGGAGATCAAGGCGCGCGTGGGCGAAGTGCAGGCGGATTACATCGTCAATCAGACGCGCAATCTGTGCCTCTATCCGAACGTGTTCCTGATGGATCAGTTCAGCACGCAGATTCGCGTGGTGCGGCCGCTCGGTGTCGACAAGACCGAAGTCAGCATCTTCTGCTTCGCGCCGAAAGGCGAGAGCGCCGAGGACCGCGCGACGCGCGTCCGCCAGTACGAAGACTTCTTCAACGTGACAGGCATGGGCACGAGCGACGACCTCGAAGAGTTCCGCGCATGTCAGTCGGGTTATGCGGGCATCACGGCCATGTGGAACGACCTTTCGCGTGGTGCGCCGCTGTGGGTTCACGGTCCGGACGAGAACGCGAAGAACATGGGTATCAAGCCGCTCATTTCGGGCGAACGCAGCGAGGACGAAGGGCTTTTCGTCGTGCAGCACGAATACTGGGTGAACGTGATGCGTGACGCCCTGAAGAAGGAACAAGGGGAGGCACTGGCATGAGCTTCGATTACCAGAAAATCTGCGCGACGCTGTATCGCGAGGCGCGCCTGCTCGATGACCGTCAGTGGGACGAGTGGCTGGGCTGCTATGCGGAAGACGTCACGTACTGGATGCCCGCATGGGACGACGACGATCAGCTCACGGACGATCACGAGAGCCAGATCTCGTTGATGTATTACCCGGATCGCGGCGGACTCGAAGATCGCGTGTTTCGCATCAAGACCGAGCGCAGCGGCGCATCCATGCCCGAGCCGCGCACGAGCCACAACGTCACCAATGTCGAAGTGCTCGCCGAACGCGAGAACGAGGTCGACGTGCGCTACAACTTCGACACGCTCAATCATCGCTACAAGATCACCGACCATTTCTTCGGCACGATTTTCCTGACGCTGCGAAAGGCCGACGACATTCTGCTGATTGCGCACAAGAAGATTGTGCTTAAGAACGACTATATCCGTCAGGTGCTCGACGTCTACCACGTCTGATGCCCCCGGTGATGAGACACGAAGTAGGAGGCAACATGTCCAGCTACAACATTGCACTCAATTTCGAAGACGGCGTGACGCGTTTCGTCGAATGCAAGGCGGGCGAGAAGGTGCTCGACGCCGCGTTCCGCGCCAAGATCAACCTGCCGATGGATTGCTCCGACGGCGTATGCGGCACCTGCAAGTGCCGCGCCGAAAGCGGCAGCTACGATCTCGGCGACGACTACATCGAAGACGCGCTCTCCGACGACGAGAAGGAAACCGGTCTCGTGCTCACTTGCCAGATGGTGCCGTCGAGCGATTGCGTGATTGCGGTGCCGGCTTCGTCCACCGCATGCAAGACCGCGCAAAGCAAGTTCGCCGCGACGGTCACGAAGATAGAGCCGCATAACGATGCCGCCGTCGTGCTCGAACTGGACGTCGATGCCGCCACGCCCGCGCCTGTTTTTCTGGCGGGCCAGTACGTGAATATCGACGTGCCCGGCAGTGGTCAGCATCGTTCGTATTCGTTCTCGTCCGCGCCGGGGCAGACGAAGATCAGCTTCCTCATCAAGAAGATACCCGGTGGCGTGATGAGTACGTGGCTCGAATCCGCGCGGGCGGGCAGCACTGTCGAGTTGACGGGACCGCTCGGCAGCTTCTATCTGCGCGCCGTCGAGCGGCCGCTTCTGTTCCTCGCGGGCGGCACGGGCCTCGCGCCGTTCCTGTCGATGCTCGAAGTGCTCGCGCGCGCCGGCTCGCAGCAGAAGATTCACCTGATCTACGGCGTGACACGCGACCTCGATCTGGTGCAGGTCGACGCGATCGAGGCGTACACGGCGAAGCTGCCGAACTTCACGTTCAGCACCGTCGTCGCCGATGCGGACTCGAATCATCCGCGCAAGGGCTGGGTGACGCAGCATATGCCCGCAGAATCGCTGAATGACGGCGATGTCGATGTATACCTGTGCGGTCCGCCTCCGATGGTCGATGCAGTGCGCAAGCACTTCGACGACAACGGGGTGAAGCCCAACAGCTTCCACTACGAGAAGTTCACTCCCAACGCCGCGCCGGTGACCGCATGAGCACACAACGATTTGCCGGCAAGGTGATGATCGTCACCGGCGCGGCGCAGGGCATCGGACGCGGCGTGGCGCTGCGTGCGGCCGCCGAGGGCGCGAAGGTGCTGTTCGTCGATCGCGCGGACTTCGTATCCGAAGTGTCCGCCGAAGCGCCGGGCGCGGAGACGGCAGGCTTCGTCGCGGATCTCGAGACCTATGAAGGCGCAGCCTCGGCGATGGCTTTCGCGGCGCGCAAATTCGGCGGCATCGATATTCTCGTGAACGGCGTCGGCGGCGCGATCCGCATGCGTCCATATGCCGAGTTCGAGCCCGCGCAGATCGACGCCGAAATCCGACGCTCGCTCATGCCTACGCTCTACGCCTGTCACGCGGTGTTGCCGTATCTGCTCGAGCGTGGTCGCGGAACCATTGTGAACGTGTCTTCGAATGCCACGCGCGGCATTCGACGCGTGCCCTATTCGGCCGCGAAGGGGGGTGTCAACGCGATGACGCAGGCATTGGCGATGGAATACGGCGAGCGCAATATTCGCGTGGTCGCGGCCGCGCCGGGCGGCACCGAAGCGCCTGTGCGACGCGTCCCGCGCAACGCGAGCGGCGATAGCGAGCAGGAAAAAATCTGGATGGGCGAAGCGGTGAAGCAGGTCACCGAATCGACCTTCTTCAAGCGCTACGGCACGCTCGAAGAACAGGTCGCACCGATTCTCTTCCTCGCTTCGGACGAAGCGAGTTATATCACCGGCGCGGTATTGCCGGTCGCCGGCGGCGATAACGGTTGAGTCTGCAGGAGACACATGCCATGAGTGAACACAAAGCTATCGTTCCGGCGGGAATGGAAGCGGTCTATGAAAAGATTCGCTACGCGCCCGCGATCAAGGCCGGCAACACGATTTACGTGTCCGGGCAGATCGGTCGTGATGCGGCCATGCAATTGGTCGAAGGCCGCGAGGCGCAGATCGTGCAGGCATTCGAGAATCTGAAGCGGGTGCTGGAAGCGGCGGGGGCGTCATTGAGCGATGTCGTCGACGTGACCACCTTCCACACGGACATGCGCGATCTGCCTTTGTTCATGCAGGTGCGCGACCGCTATCTGAACACGCATCCGCTGCCTGCGTGGACCGCCATCGGCGCGCACATGCTGGGCGGCGCGGCGGGTTATGTCGTCGAAATCAAGGCAGTCGCGGTATTGCCTTAGTCAGGAAACTGAACGCCGCGCAATTCCCGGCCGCATAGCGGGAAACCAGACCGGGAACGGACGCTGGTATCAGATAAGAACGTCAACGCGGGTATTCATCGGTGAGCCCCGGCTTTTTGCTGCGCTTTCAGTGCGGCAAGGGAAGCGCGCGTGCGCGTGCATCGAGCCGTCGAATCAATCCAGAAAGAAAATCGCGGAAATCAAAGCAAGTCCTACATTAATGGAGACAACCATGCGTCCTATCGACGTTCAGAAGTTATGCGACGATGCCCGGTTCACGAAATTTCATTTGCTACTGCTTTTCTGGTGCGCGCTCATCATCATTTTCGATGGATACGATCTCGCGGTCGTCGGCATTGCGCTTCCATCGATCATGAGCGACATGGGCATTCAGCCGACGAGCGCCGGATTCATGGTGAGCTCCGCCTTGCTCGGCATGATGCTCGGCGCGGTGTTCCTCGGAACGATCGCCGACCGGATCGGCCGGGTGCCCGCAATCGTCATTTGTCTCGTGCTGTTCAGCGTCTTCACGGCCGCCGCGGGACTGACCCGGGACCCCGTGATCTTCGGTGTTGCGCGCTTCCTTGCGGGACTCGGCATCGGCGGTGTCATGCCGAACGTCGTGGCGCAGATGACGGAGTATTCTCCGCGCAAGATCCGCAGCACCATGGTGACGTTGATGTTCAGCGGATACTCCGTCGGCGGCATGCTTGCGGCGCTCGTCGGCAAGGGCATGATCGAGCGCTACGGCTGGCAGTCGGTGTTCATTGCCGCAGGCGTGCCCGCGCTTCTTGCTCCGGTGATTCTCAAGTACATGCCCGAATCGCTCGCGTTCCTGGTGCGAAACAATCGCGCGGAAAGCCTGAAGAGCATTCTTGCGCGCGTCAATCCCGCCTACGTGCCGCAGCAAGACGACACCTTTTCGCTTTCCGACCGCGAAGCCGCGCCCGGTTCGACGATCGCAAGGCTCTTTGCCGAGGGCCGCGGACTGAGCACGGTCATGTTGTGGATCGCGTTTTTCATGTGCCTGTTCATGGTCTACGCGCTGAGTTCGTGGCTGACGAAACTCATGGCGGGCGCCGGACACAGCCTCGGCTCGGCCCTCACGTTCGTTCTCGTCCTGAACTTCGGTGCGATGATCGGGGCGATTGGCGGCGGATGGCTCGCTGACCGCTTCAACATCAAGCACGTCCTCATCGCGATGTACGCGCTCGCGGCCATCTCCATCAGCTTGCTGGGCGTGAAGGTTCCGACAGGCGTGCTGTTTGTCCTGGTCGGGCTGGCGGGCGCTTCGACCATCGGCACGCAGATCGTCACCTATGCGTTTGCCGGACAGTTCTATCCGATGGCCATTCGATCGACAGGCATCGGCTGGGCGTCGGGCATCGGACGCAGCGGCGCGATTCTCGCGCCCATTGTGATCGGCTTTCTCGTCAGCAGGGCGCTGCCGCTCCAGCAGAACTTCGTCGCCATTGCCATTCCCGGCGTCATCGCGATGCTGGCGGTCTGCCTGATCGATTCACGTCGTTCCAGGCGCGACGCTGGCCCGGCCGTCGCGCCACAGGCCGATCCGGTTTGACGCACTCGCCCGAGCACGCCCCGCACTCATTCCTTTCGGGATGTCGGCTGCCGGGGCTTCTGTGGCTCGGAAGGCGCGCCGCGTTGCGTCGGCGCTCGCGTGCACGCGTCCGGCGGCGTGACATAGGGCAAGTCGTCGCAGCAGCATGCGTAGACCGGAAAGCCATACGCGTTGGTGCGGATGATGGTCGTCGGCCCGTGCAGCGGGCACACCGCTTTCATGGCGCCTCCTGAAATTCGATAGTCGACGCGTCTATCGTACACGGCGCGCGCGGTCATCGGCGCCAATGCGCTGCCGATTGACCCAAGTCAAATTCCCGCTGCGGGCACCGCGATAAAGTCGGAAACGTTCATCCACTTCGCGCCATGCCAGGGAGCTCGCAGATGAAGGCACTCGTCTATCACGGTCCCGGAAACAAATCCCTCGACGAGCGGCCCCAGCCGACGCTTGCCGCGGCCACCGATGCGATCGTCCGCGTGACGCGCACGACCATCTGCGGCACCGATCTGCACATCCTCAAGGGCGACGTGCCCACCTGCGAGCCCGGGCGCGTGCTCGGGCACGAAGGCGTGGGCATCGTCGAGGAGGTGGGCGCGGCGGTATCGGCATTCAAGCCGGGCGATCACGTGCTGATCTCGTGCATTTCTTCGTGCGGCAAATGCGAAGCGTGCCGGCGCGGCATGTATTCGCATTGCGCGACAGGCGGCTGGATCCTCGGTAACAAGATCGACGGCACGCAGGCGGAATTCGTGCGCATCCCGCATGCCGATACGAGTCTCTATCCGATTCCGGCGGGCGTCGAGGAAGACGCGCTCGTCATGTTGTCGGACATTCTTCCGACGGGCTTCGAATGCGGCGTGCTCAACGGCCGCGTGCAGCCGGGCAGCACGGTCGCGATCGTCGGCGCGGGACCGATCGGTCTGGCCGCCTTGCTCACGGCGCAGTTTTACGCGCCTGCGCAGATCATCATGATCGACCGCGACGCGCATCGGCTCGAAGTCTCGCGCACGTTCGGTGCGAGCGCGTGCATCGACATCACGGGCATGGAGCCGGTCGCCGAAATCATGCGTCTGACCGATGGCGCGGGCGTCGACTGCGCGGTGGAGGCGGTCGGCGTTCCGGCGACCTTCGAGCTATGCCAGCAGATCGTCGCGGCGGGCGGGACGATCGCGAACGTGGGCGTGCACGGCGTGAAAGCCGATATCCATCTCGAATCGCTCTGGGATCGCAACATCACGATCACGACGCGCCTTGTCGATACGGTCAGCACGCCGATGCTGCTCAAGACCGTGCGTGCGGGACGGCTTCAGCCGAAGCAACTCATCACGCACCGCTTCACGCTCGAGCGCGCGCTCGATGCTTACGATACCTTCAGCCGCGCGGCGCAAACCCAGGCGCTGAAGGTCATCATCGAAGTGGCGTGACCATGGAAAGCGTGAGCGTGCCGACAGTGCTCATCGGTGTCTTCGTGGAGCGCATCGAACGCAAGCTCGGGCGCGTCGACAATCTGAAGGGGGCGGCGTGAGCGGAAGCAAAGGCCGGGTGACCATGTACCGCAAGATCATGGTGGCGCTCGATGGCAGTGCGTGTTCGCAACGCGCGCTCGACGAGGCGATTCGCATCGGCGCGCGCGCGAGGGTGCGGGTCGTGCACGTCATCGACGTGGCCGCGCTTTCGTCGTATCCGGCGCAGTACCGTGTGAGCGTTCGTGAGCAAGGCGCGCACGCGCTGGAGATCGCGTATGCGCGTGCGCTCGATGCGGGCATCGAATGCGAAACCGAACTTGCCGAAACACGCGATGTGACCGACACGATCGCGAAATGCCTGCAGCGCCGCGCGGTGCAGATGCTCGCGGACGTCGTCGTCATGGGCACGCACGGCCGCACCGGATTGCGCAGGCTTGCGCTCGGCAGTGTCGCCGAAGCGTTCGTCAGGCGCTCGACGTGTGCCGTGCTGCTCACGCGCGAGACGAGCGGTGCGTCGGGACATGCGTGAGGATCGCATGCTCTGACCGGAGAAGCGGCCGGCTCACGATCAAAACTCGTCTAACGCCGGTCCACGCGGCCGTATTGATCCAGATCAATACGCACCACGAATCCGTGGCAGAGACTGAGGGGATATGTCCTGAACGTCGAACCACCCCGCATCGATGCACCACGAGGTATCGGCATGAACATTACGTTTGCAAGCCAGCCGCCCGTCTATCAGGGCGATGTCCCTTCACTCACCTTCGCCGCGTTCGCCGACGGCGAGCGCATCGCGTGCACCATTTCCGCCGAGGCGCTGGAGGATCACTTCGGCGCGGCCTCCTGGCGGGAGGAAGATTTGCAGCAGGCTTTCGAAAGCCATCGCTCGTCGATCGAAGGCGCTGCCGAACACCTGCTGAACCGCGTCGGCGGCACATCGGTCATGCTGCGCAGCGGATTTTTCCGGTTTCGCCGGGCGCGCGCTCAGACGTCGTCGAGCCGGGCCTGACCGGGAAACCGCACGCACGCGCGATCCGCCGCGTTCGACTGACTCAAGGTGACGCCGGGACGCCGTTGTCGGCGCGACGTGTGAGCGGAATTTCCACGAGGATGCGAAAGCCTTCGCCGGGCGCGCTGCGAAACTCGATGACGCCGCCCAGCTGACGTACGCGCTCGCCCATTCCGAGCAGGCCGAACGTCCCGGCGGCGCGCCCGCGTGTGACGTCGGCGCCGCAACCGTCATCTTCGATCGTCAGCGTGCAGCGCGACCGCGTGCAGGCGATCGCGATGCGTACTTCGCTCGCCTGCGCATGGCGCACGACGTTCGTGAGCGCTTCCTGCACCAGCCGGAAAACCGACGTGGAGGCGCTCGTGTCGATTCCGCCTTCCTCACCTTCGATATGCAGTTGGATCGTCAGATCGTAACGCCGGCGAACGTCGCAGACGAGCCAGTCGATCGCGGCGAAGAGCCCGAGATCGTCGAGCACGGGCGGGCGCAGGCCAGCCGCGATTCGCCGCACCGATCCGATGATCGTGTCGATCTGCGTCTGCATCGCGGCGATCTGCGCGCCGGCGTCGAGCGTCGATAACTGCATCTTCAGCGCGGCGAGCTGCTGGCCGAGATCGTCGTGCAATTCGCGGGCAATCGACGCGCGCTCGTTTTCGAGCGCGCTCTGCACGTGCGCGGACAGTTCGCGCGCGTGCTGCAACTCGGTGAGCCGCAGCCGGTCGGTCATGTCGCGCGTGACCTTGGCGAAGCCGAGCAGATTGCCGCGCGCGTCGCGCAGTGCCGTGATGACGACATTCGCCCAGAAGCGGCTCGCATCCTTTCGGACGCGCCAGCCTTCGTCTTCCACGCGACCGGCCTGCGCCGCTATCGAAAGCTCGTTTTGCGGCTTGCCCGCCGCGATGTCGTCGGGCGGATAGAAGACGGAAAAATGACGGCCGACGATCTCCCGCGCGTCATAGCCTTTGATCCTCTTTGCGCCGGAGTTCCACGTCGCGACGTTGCCGTGGGCGTCGAGCAGGAAGATCGCATAGTCTTCGACGGCCTCCACGAGAAGCCGGAAAGACGCATCGTTCTGCAGCGCGGACGAGAGCGGGGCGCGTGGATCGTCGGGTACGGCTGCTGAGGCGTTCGTCATCGTTGCTGGGCCCGGTCGCGCAAGCAACGTCCGACGCGTTGCAATGCTATTGCGTGGTCAACGTGAAAGGCGGCAACGGCATATCGTCACCGTCCAGAAAAGCGGTCGCACAGCGAACCGCGAAACCGAGCGCGCCATCCCTGCTCGCGAAGGCGCCGAGATTGCCGAGCGAGGTGGCATGGCCGTCCTCTTCCAGAATGGACGCGGTTGCGACGAATGCATTGCCTACTTGAGTGACGGAGGGCTGAAAAGCCGCTCCCCGATGATAGATGATCATAGATTGTGCCGAAGTGGTCGAAGCGCGAGCGGCATGCATGCCGCCGGGTGCGCGGGATCAGGCGTGCTGGACAACGCGAGCGCCGTTCGAATGGGGCGGATGTCGCATGGATTGTCGATGATCGATTTCGGCCATGCCATAGGCAAATGCATAGCGCACGGCGCCTGTCGCGCTCGTAAATTCGCCGAGCATGCCGCTCGAACGGCGCGTGCCGTCCGGTTCGCGCACGATGAGCATTGCCGTGTAGCGATCCTGTTCCAGCACGGCCGTCGCGCTCAGCACGTGGCCTTTGTAGATGAGATCTGTGGTTTGGGTCATCGGTCTCTCAGGTTTTATGTTTTCGATGTACCGCGTGTCAGTCCTACATTTCGTAAGCAATAAGCCTAACCGTTCAATTTTTGTCGTCTTACCCGATTTAAGCTTTTTTACTTTTTTCCGGTGATCGCTTAAGTCGGATGAAATAAATACGCGTGGACATGGATCGCGCGCATCGTTCCGCCAATTCCTAGCCGTCGCCCGACGATCTTTTCCCTTGTTAAGCCGGCACAGACAATAATCGCCACAGCACCGGGTCCGAGCCCGGTGAACGGAGATCCACAGATGAAAGGGCATTTATCGGTTGGCGTAACCGCAGTTGCCATTGCAGCGATCATCGGTGGATGCAGCGGGGGAAGCTCCAGCTCCGATCCGTCCACGGCTTCGGGAGGCTCGTCATCGGCATCCGGCCCGGCTGCGGCGTCGGGTCCATCGTCGCCGGCAAGCGGCGCGAGCGCGCCGTCCAGTGCAAGCACGCCCGCGACGACCAAGCCGTCCGCATCGACGCCGATGGATGTCACCACGTATCACAACGACATCCGGCGCACCGCGCAGCAGCTCGCGGAGACCCGGCTCACGCTCGCCAACGTGAACGCATCGACGTTCGGCAAGCTCGGCTTCTATACCGTCGATGGCCCCGTCGATGCCCAGCCGCTCTTTCTCGGCAACGTGCCGATCGCGGGCGCAGCGCATAACGTGCTGTACGTCGCAACCGAGAAAGCGAGCATCTACGCGTTCGACGCCGATACGGGCACCGTGCTCTGGCACGTCTCCACGCTGCTCGCGGGCGAAGTGCCGAGTGACGATCGCGGTTGCGACCAGACCACCCCGAGCATCGGCATCACGGCGACGCCCGTCATCGATCGCGCGCGCGGGCCGAATGGCGCGATGTATGTCGTCGGCATGTCGAAGGACAGCGGCGGCGCGTATCACCAGCGCATTCACGCGATCGACATCGCGACGGGCGCGGAACTCTTCGGCGGCCCGACGGAAATCACCGGCTCGTATCCCGGCACCGGCTCGGGCAGCGTGAACGGCGTCGTGCCGTTCACGCCCGCTCAGTACATCGAGCGGGCGTCGCTGCTGCTCTTGAACGGCGTCGTCTATACGGCATGGAGTTCGCATTGCGACGCGTTGCCATACACGGGCTGGGTCATGGGCTACAGCGCGGACACGCTGAAGCAGACGGGCATCCTGAATGTCACCCCGAATGGCCAGATGGGCGGCATCTGGATGGGCGGCGCGGGTCTCGCATCGGATGGCACGTCGATCTATTTCCTCGACGGCAACGGTACCTTCGATCCGACCACCAACGCGCAGGAGATGCCCAACAAGAACGACTTCGGCAATGGCTTCCTCAAGGTCACGCCGACGCCTGCGCTGGCACTTCGGGTGACCGATTACTTCGAGCCGTCGGACACCGTCGCGGAATCGAACGCGGACCTCGACCTCGGCTCGGGCGGCGTGCTGGTCCTGCCCGATGTCACCGATATCAACGGCAACGTGCAGCATCTCGCGATAGGCGGCGGCAAGACGCGCGTGCTCTATGTCGTGAATCGCGACGCGATGGGCAAGTTCGATTCGAATGCCGATCACATCTATCAGCCGCTGTACTCGACGATCACCGGCCCGCTGTTCACCGCACCCGCGTTCTACAACAACACGATCTATATCGGCCCGGCGGGCGATCACCTCAAGGCGCTGCCGGTCGTGAACGCGGTGGTGGCGGCGGCCGCGTCGAGTCAGACCACGAGCCCGGCGGGCAACTGGAATTTCCCGGGTCTCGCGCCCGTCATCTCCGCGAACGGCAACACGAACGGCATCGTATGGGGCGTCGAGAACACGTCGCCCACGGCCGTGCTGCATGCGTACGACGCGAGCAATCTCGCGACCGAGCTCTACAACAGCAATCAGGCGGGCACGCGAGATCAGTTCGGCAATAACAAGTTCATCTCGCCGACGATCGCGAACGGCAAGGTCTACGTGGGCACGAAAACCGGCGTCGCCGTATTCGGCTTGCGATGAAGCGTTCCGTATGGGAAACGTCCGCATCGGGATAAGATCGCGGAACTTCAACCCGTGGAGCGATTTCATGCAACTGACCCGTCTTCTCGTTCCGACCTTCGTCCAGACGCTGAAGAACCTTTCGACGTGGCTCGACAAGGCGGCGGCGCAGCAGCAGGAGAAGGACGCGAACCCCGATGCGCTCATGACCCTGCGTCTCGCGCCGGATATGTATCCGCTCGCGGCGCAAGTGCGCTTCGTGTGCTTTCAGGCGCAGGAGCCGGCGTACAGATTGCGCGGAGAAAACGTGCCGCAGAGCTTGCTTGGCGTGCGTGAAGAAGGATGGAAGTCGAACGAGGAGCCCGGCTCGTTTGCTGACGCGCAGGCGCGCATCGCCGGGGCGATCGCATTTCTTTCGAGCCTTGCGCCCGATGCGCTCGATACCGGAACCGACGCGCAGATCGCGCTCGATCTGCCGAACGGCATCGTCTTCGATATGACCGGCGAGCAGTACGCGCGCGACTGGTCCTTGCCGCAGTTCTATTTTCACGCCGTGACCGCGTACGCGATTCTGCGCCATCACGGCGTGCCGCTCGGCAAGCCGGATTACGTCGCGCATATGTTCGCGTATATCCGGCCCGGCACGTTGCCGCAGGGTTGAAGCGTCAGGGCGTCACGCGTTCGACATCACGCCGCGTTGGTCGTCGGCACGATCCTCGTTGCCGTGACGCAGGCGCGTGCTGCACACCGCGGCGAACAGCAGCGCGATCGCGAGACACACGAGCCCGTTCATCGCGCGGCCGGTCGTCTGTTCGATGATGCCCATCACCGTCGGTCCGACGAAGCCGCCCAGCAGGCCGCACGAATTGACGAGGCCGAGGCCGCCCGCGAGCGCACTGCCCGAAAGACGCGACTGCGGGAAGGTGAAGATGATCGACTGCACCACGAAGAACATCAGCGCAGAGAGGCACACGCCGAGCAGCCCGATCACCGGCGACGCCCATGCCGCGATCAGCATGCCCGAGGCCATGATGACGAGCCCGGCGATCAGGATGCGACGGCTCTTCGACGAATCGCTCGCGAAGCGCGGCAGCGTGGCTGCGCCGATGGCGGCGGCGACCCACGGCGTCGCGCTGAGCAGGCCGATCGTCAGCGGAGAAAATTTCCCCGACGCGCCGATGATGCCCGGCAGGAAGAAGATCACCGTGTAGATCGTCAGCTGATGGCAGAAGTAGACGAGAATCGCGAGCCACACCTGACGGTCGCCGAGCACGCTGCGCAACGCGCCCGTGCCGTGGCGGCCGCCCTGCGCGTCCTGTTCGGCGGCGAGGCGGCGTTCCAGCGCAATGGCGTCCTCGCGTGAAAGCCACGGCGCGCTCGTCGGGCGATCGGGCAGCATCTTCCACACGACGAACGCCAGCAGGATCGCGGGTACCCCTTCGATCACGAAGAGCCATTGCCAGCCGTGAAAGCCGAGGCTGCCGTCGAGTTCGAGCAGCGCGCCGCCGAGCGGACCGCCGACGATATTCGCCACGCACACGCCGAGCAGGAAGTAGCCGGTGGCGCGGGCGCGTTCCTCGCGTCCGAACCAGTACGTCAGATAGAGCATCACGCCGGGGAAGAGTCCGGCTTCGGCCGCGCCGAGCAGGAGGCGCATCACGTAGAACGAAGTCTCGCCGGTGACGAAGGCCATCGCGACGGAGAGCGCGCCCCACGTCACCATGATGCGCGTGATCCAGAAACGCGCGCCGACCCGGTGCATGATCAGGTTGCTGGGAATCTCGAAGGCCGCATAGGTCAGGAAGAACAGACCCGCGCCGAGTCCGTATGCCGCGGCGGAGATGCCGAGATCGATGCTCATCGAATGCTTCGCGAGCGCGATATTCGTGCGATCGAGAAAGCTGATCACATAAACGATTACCAGCAGGGGCATCAGCTTGCGCAGCATCAGGCGGTTGAGCGACGCGTGCGAAGCGCTCGTCGTGGTGGGCTTGGACATGATGACTCCCGGAATCAGAATGGGCGCGGGATGCGCGCGGGTAATGCGGTGTCGGGAAGGCGTTTCAAGAAAGTGTCTCCGTAAGCGTTGTATTTTTAATGGCGTGAGCACGCGCCGATCGCGCGGCGCGTGCGCTCGAAAATCAGAAGTTCACGTTGTCGCCGCCCTTGAGCGAGAGCATCTGACGCGCTTCGGCGGGCGTCGCGACGTCGAGCGACAAGCCTTCGATCACTTGACGGATCTTGCGTACCTGCGCCGCGCTCGACTCGGCGAGCTGACCCGGCCCGATCCACAGCGAATCTTCGAGACCCACGCGCACGTTCGACCCCTGAGCGACGCCGATCGAGCCGAGCGGAATCTGATTGCGCCCCGCGCCGAGAATCGACCAGACATAGTCGTTGCCGAAAAGACGATCGGCGGTGCGCTTCATGTGCGCGAGATCCTCGGGATGTCCGCCGATGCCGCCCAGCAAGCCGAATACGCTCTGCACGAAGAACGGTCCCTTGACGAGCCCGCGATCGACGAAGTGCGCGAGGTTGTACAAATGCGAGATGTCGTAGCACTCGAACTCGAAGCGGGTGCCATTGGCCGAGCACGACGTCAGGATGTATTCGATATCGGCGAACGTGTTCTTGAACACGAGATCGCGGCTCTTCTCGAGATGCTGGCGTTCCCAGTCGTGCCTGAGTTCCTTGAACCGGTCGAGCATCGGATAGAGGCCGAAGTTCATCGAGCCCATGTTCAGCGATGCCACTTCCGGCTGGAAGTGATGCGCGGGCTTCAGGCGTTCCGCGACCGTCATGTGCGGACTGCCGCCCGTCGTCAGGTTGATGACTGCATCGGTCTGCGACTTGATGCGCGGCAGGAAGCGCTGGAACACGGCGGGGTCTTGCGTCGGGTGACCGTCTTCGGGATCGCGCGCATGCAGATGCAGAATCGCCGCGCCTTCCTTCGCCGCGGCGAGCGCGGCTTCGGCGATCTCGTCGGGCGTGACCGGCAGGTACGGCGACATCGAAGGCGTATGGATCGCACCCGTCGGTGCGCACGTAATGATGACCTTGCGTTTCGTTGCCATGTGATCCTCGATGTTCTTCAGAGTGTTTCGACGTTGCCGCAGACGGAGAGCGCCTGACCCGAAATCGCGCTGCCCGCGGGCGAGCTGAGATAGAGCACGCTCGCGGCGATTTCCTCCTGCGTGACCATGCGGCGCAAGGAAATCTTCGCGAGATACTGCTTCTCCATCTCCTCGTAACCGATGCCGAGCTGTTTCGCGCGCGCGGCGATCACGCCTTCCATGCGCGGGCCCTTGACGATGCCCGGCTGCACCGCATTCACGCGAATGTCGTCGGGACCGAGCTCGATGGCGAGACTTTTCGCGAGACCGACCACGGCCCACTTCGTCGCGGAATAGGGCGTGCGAAAGCCATAGCCGAGACGACCCGCGACCGACGACATGAACACGATCACGCCGCCATCGATCGCCTCGCGCAGCATCGGCACGGCCTCGCGCGAGAAGTAGTAGTGGCTATTCAGATTCACGTCGATGGTCTTTTCCCAGTCGTCGGAATCGATCGCGTCGATGCCGCCCGTCGGGCCCGCGATGCCCGCGTTGTTGATCAGCACGTCGAGGCCGCCGAGTTCGCGCCGCACGTCTTCGAAAACGCGCTTCACGTCGTCCTTGTTCGCGACGTCCGCACGCGTGCCGGTGATCGACGGCGAAACGGTCGAGACCGCGTCGATGGCTTTCGGATCGACATCGCAGACATGCACGCGCGCGCCCGTCGACACGAACGCCTTGGCAATCGCGAGACCGATGCCGGACGCGCCGCCCGTGATCAGCACACGCAGGCCTGCGCGCGGGGTGAGCAGTTTCATGAAATCCATCGGGTGACTCCTTTGTGGTTATGTTTTGCGGGACGTGCGCCGTCCTCGCTCGGGGCGATCAGTCATACTAAAAATCGTGTGAACAGGCGCGTCTTGCGCCTTCTTCGTTCAGCTTTGCGCGTGACGCCGCACGCGCGTCTCCTGCGAACGAAGATGCGCTTCGAGATCGCGCGCGGCGTCGCGGATGTCCTTTGCGATACCTTCGCGCGCGGCGGCGCCGTCGTGTTTCCACAGCGCATCGATGATCTGCCGGTGCGCCTGCATCGACACGCGCATGTGCGCCACGTCGGGCGCCACCATGTTCAGGAACGGACCGATGCGCATCCACATGTTCTGGATCGTCGCGAGCGTCATGTCGCTTGCACCGTGCCGATAAATGCGCGTATGGAACGCGAAGTTGCAGCGCAGATAGGCGCGTGCGTCGCCGGCTTCGACGTGTGCATCCATTTCGTCGAAGATGCGCTGAACGGCGGCGACGTCGTCGTTCGTCATGCGGGCGGCCGCGCGTTCGGCGACGCAGCCTTCCAGCGCGACACGCACGTCGCGCAATTCTTCGAGCAGCTCGAGCGTCATCGGCGGGACCATCAGGCCGCGCGACGGGCCATCCACTAGCGCGCCTTCCGCGCGCAGACGCGTGAGCGCGGCGCGCACGGGCATCGTCGAGAGGCCGACTGCTTCCGCGACGCCGCGCAGGCTTAGCGGCTGACCGGCGGCGAAGCTGCCGCTCATGATCGCTTCGCGCAGTTGCTGATAGACCTTGGTCGCCATCGTCTCCGTCGCGATGACTTCGAGCTGCGGCAGGGGTTGTGTCAGAGAGCGGGGCGCCAAGTGTGTTTCCTTGCTGATCTATGATCTGTGATCACAGTTTGATTTCGCGACGAGGTTTAGTCAATGCGAACGGAATCAGGGATAACCCGACAGGGCGCGCAACGCATTTGGGCTGAAAGTGCGAGCGTTGGGCACAATGCTTGCGGACTCCCGAACCGCGACATCGCCCCCGCCAATCCGCAATGCGACCCACCGACTCCGACGTTTCTCCCGCCCTCGAATGCCGCCGCCTCACGAAGAAGTACGCTGGCGGCCGCATCGTGCTCGACGCGCTCGACTTCGCGCTCGGCGCGGGCGAGTTCGTCGCGATCATGGGCGATTCGGGCGTCGGCAAATCCACGCTGCTCAATCTGATCGCGGGTCTCGATACGGCCGACAGCGGCGACGTGCTGATCGACGGCACATCGATTTCCACGCTTTCCGACGATGCCGCCACGCGCCTGCGCCGGCAAAAGCTCGGCTTCGTGTTCCAGGCGTTTCATGTGCTGCCGCATCTGACGCTCTATCAGAACGTGGCGGTGCCGCTCTTGCTGAACGGCATGCCGCCCGCGCCGGCGTACGCAATGCTCGCCGCGGTCGGCCTCGACGGACGCGGCGACGACATGCCGCGCCAGCTTTCCGGCGGCGAACTGCAACGTGTGGCGATTGCGCGCGCGCTGGTGCATCGGCCGCGATTGCTGCTTGCCGACGAACCCACGGGCAATCTCGATCCGCAAACCGCGCACGAAGTGCTCGAATTGCTGCGCGCCGAAACGCGGGCGACGCGTGCCGCGACCGTGATGGTCACGCATTCGGAAGCGGCGGCCGCCTTTGCAGATCGCATCGTGATTCTGAGCGATGGCGCGTTGCACGCCGCGACGCTCGCGCGATGAGCGATAGGGCGGTCCCGCGCCGCGGATTCGACACACTCACGCGCTGGCTGCTCGGCGCGCAATGCCGCAGTCACCGGGGACGAGCGCTCGTCGCCATGCTGACAATCGCGCTGGGCGTCGGACTGGGCTATGCCGTGCAGCTCATCAACGGCGCGGCGTTCAACGAGTTTTCCGCCGCCGCGCGAAGCCTGTCGGGACAAGCGGACTTGCAGGTGCGCGGCGCGCAGCTTTTCATCGACGAGAACATCTATCCGCAACTCGCGACGTATTCGGGCGTCGCGGTCGCGAGTCCCGTGCTCGAAGTCGATGCCGCCGTGCCCGGCAGGAACGCGCCGCTCAAGGTGCTCGGCATCGACGTGTTCCGCGCGAAACGCGTCGCGCCGGATCTGACCGGCGTGCCGCGTCCGCAAGCATCGCTCGATGTGCTCGCCGGCGACGCCATCTTTCTTTCTTCGGCCGCAAAGACGTGGCTCGGCGCGCACGATGACGGATACGTCGAGTTGCAGAGCGGGACCTCGCCGGTGAAGCTGCGTGTGGCGGGCGGCATCGCGCGTACGCGTCCCGGGCAGCGCATCGCGGTGATGGATATCGCCGCGGTGCAGACGCATTTCGCGCTCGTCGGCAGGCTGTCGCGCGTCGATCTGCAACTCGCGCGCGGCGTCGATCGCGACGCGTTCCGGCAGACGCTGCAACGCGAACTCGGCGCGCGCCTCGTCGTGACGGAAACGCAGGATATCGAAAGCCGGACCGACCGCCTCTCGCGCGCGTATCGCATCAACATGAACGTGCTTGCGCTCGTCGCGCTCTTCACCGGGGCGTTTCTCGTCTTCTCCACGCAGGCGGCGGGCGTCGTGCGCCGCCGCGCGCAGTTCGCGATGCTGCGCGTGCTCGGCATGACGCGCGCGTCGCTCGTGCGGCAGATCATGCTCGAAGGCGCGCTGCTCGGCGTCGTGGGCGGCGTGCTCGGCATCGCGCTCGGCTTCACGGTCGCGGCGCTCGCGCTGCGCTTTTTCGGCAGCGATCTCGGCGGCGGATATTTTCCGGGCGTCGAACCGCGCGTCGTCTTCGAGCCCGTGGCCAGCGCGATCTTTCTGGCGCTCGGCATCGGCGTCGCGCTCGCGGGCACGCTCGTTCCGGCGCTCGAAGCGGCGCGCGCGCGTCCCGCGCCGGCGCTGAAGGCGGGCAGCGAGGAAGCCGCGCTCGCGCCGCTCGGCAGGCCGTGGCCCGCGCTCGCGTGCCTGGCAGCCGGCGCCGCGCTGACGCAGGCGCCGCCTGTCTTCGATGCGCCCGTTGCCGGATATCTCGCGGTCGCGCTGCTGCTCGTCGGCGGCATCGCGTTGATGCCTCGACTCACGGCGATCGTGTTTCGTCGCGCGATGAAGCCGCGCGGCGCCGTCGCGACGCTCGCGCTCGCGCGTCTTGCCAACGCGCCCGGGCAGGCGTCCATCGCGATGGGCGGCGTGCTGTCGAGCTTCACGCTGATCGTCGCGATGGCGATCATGGTGACGAGCTTTCGCGTATCGGTGGAAGACTGGCTCGTGCATCTGCTGTCGGCGGATCTCTATGTGCGCATGGCATCGAGCGGCGATACAGGCGGATTGCGGCCCGATCAGCAGATGCAGCTCGCCGCGGCGAACGGCGTCGCGCATGCGGCATTCACGCGGGCGTCGAAACTGACGCTCGATGCCGCGAAACCGCCTGTCGCATTGATCGCCCGCGAGCTCGACGCCGCCGATCCCGGCGCGACATTGCAGATGACCGGCGCGGTGTTGCCGCCTTCCTCATGGCGCGCCGATGAAACGCCGGTCTGGGCCTCGGAAGCGATGGCCGATCTGTACGGCTATCGCGTGGGCGAGCGCGTGACGCTGCCTGTCAGCGAGGCGAACGAGCGCTTCGTCGTCGCGGGAATCTGGCGCGACTACGTGCGCCAGACGGGCGCGCTGCAAATGCGTATCGCCGATTACCGCAGGCTCACCGGCGACACGACCGCGACCGATGTCGCGATCACGCTGCGCGCGGGTTCGAGCGCGGCGCAGGTCATCGGCGCGATCAGGAAACTTCCCTTCGGCGATGCGCTCGAGTTCTCGCAGCCCGGCGAGATTCGCGCGCGCACGCTGACCATCTTCGATCGCAGTTTCGCCGTGACGTACCTGCTGGAGGCGGTGGCGATCGTCATCGGCCTTTTCGGCGTCGGCGCGACGTTTTCGATGCAGACGCTCGCCCGCTCGCGCGAATTCGGCATGCTGCGGCACGTCGGCGTGACGCGCGCGCAGATTCTCGCGTTGCTGGCATCGGAAGCGGGGTGGCTCACGCTGCTCGGCATCGCGATGGGCTGCGTGCTCGGTTTCGCGATCAGTCTGATTCTCGTGTTCGTCGTGAATCCGCAGTCGTTTCACTGGAGCATGTCGCTGCATGTTCCATGGACGATGATCGCGATCATCGCGTGCGTGATGCTGGCGTCGTCGTGCGCGACTGCGGTGCTGTCGGGCCGCCGCGCCGTGTCGGTGGATGCGGTGCGCGCCGTGCGGGAGGACTGGTGATGCGCATTCTGCTGCTCGCGTGGCTGTTCTTGCCGTTGGCCGCATTCGCCGATGAACCGACGTTCGCGCCCGTCACGCCGGGACACGCGATCGAATGGCCGAAGGATAGCGGCGCGCATCCGCCGTATCGCACGGAATGGTGGTACGCGACGGGCTGGCTCGAGACGCCCGATCATCGGCCGCTCGGTTTTCAGATCACGTTTTTTCGCTCGAATACGGGACAGAAGCAGGGCGCGAGCGCGTTCGATCCCTCGCAACTGATCATCGCGCACGCGGCGCTGTCGGATCCCGCGTACGGACGGCTCGTGCACGATCAGAACGTCGCGCGGCAGGGCTTCGGCCTGGCGTATGCGAAAGACGGCAACACGGACGTCAAGCTCGACGCGTGGCGCATGACGCGCGAAGCGGACGGCCGCTATAAGGTCGTTGCCGATGCCGCCGGTTTCGCGCTCCATCTCACGTTCACCCCGACGCAGCCGCCGATGATCCAGGGCGAGCAAGGTTATTCGCGCAAGGGCCCGTCGCCGGAACAGGCGAGCTACTACTACAGCGAGCCGCAACTGACGGTAACGGGCAGTGTCACGCGGCCCTCGGCATCGGGGAAGGCGAATGCGAGCGTCGCCGTGACGGGGCGCGCGTGGCTCGATCACGAATGGTCGAGCACGCTCTTGTCGTCCGATGCGGCCGGCTGGGACTGGCTGGGCGCGAATCTCGACGATGGCTCGGCGCTGATGGCCTTCAAGGTCCGCGCGCGTGATGGGCACGCGGTGTGGGCGCATGCCGCGATGCGCGACCGCGACGGTCGAACGCGGCAATTCGGCCCGGGCGATGTGGAGTTCACGCCGGAGCGGCGGTGGCGCTCGCCGCGTACGGATACGGTCTATCCGGTGGCGATGAATGTGCGCGTTGGTGGGATGCGGTGGCGGTTGACTCCGCTGATCGACGATCAGGAGCTCGACTCGCGCGACTCGACGGGGGCGTTGTATTGGGAGGGTGCGGTCACGCTGGCCGGTGACGGCTCGAATGGACGGGGATATCTCGAACTGACCGGGTATGCGAAGACGCTGGAGGTGGAGAAGCGCTGACCGCGGCTGGAACACGATGCGAGAAAAAGCCGTCGATCCGGCGCCCCGATGCACGCTCTGTTACAGGCACCTATACTGACTCCGCCGGAGGTCACCAAAAAAGGCCCCACGGCAACGACGATAACCTTCAGCCAGAAACCCATGTCCCTCATCAACTACATCACGCAGATTCAGTTCGATTTCGGCGCGGTGCGCCTGCTTCCCACCGAGTGCGAGCGCATCGGCATCCGCCGTCCGCTGATCGTCACCGACGCCGGGATTCGCGCAGCGGGCCTGCTCGATACGGTGATCGATGCGCTCGGTGCGTCATCGCCCGTGCCGGTCTTCGATGCAACGCCGCCCAATCCGAACGAGGCCGCCGTGCGCGAAGCGGTTGCATTGTTCAAGGCGAATCAGTGCGATGGCGTGATCGCGGCAGGCGGCGGCTCGTCGATCGATCTCGCGAAGGGCGTGGCCGTGTGCGCGACGCACGATGGCCCGTTGCAAAGCTTCGCGGTCATCGAAGGCGGCCTCGCGCGCATCACGGCGAAGACCGCGCCTGTCATCGCCATCCCGACGACCGCGGGCACCGGCAGCGAAGTGGGCCGCGGCGCGATCCTGATCCTCGACGATGGCCGCAAGGTCGGCGTGATCTCGCCGCATGTCGTGCCGAAGGTTGCGATCTGCGATCCCGGGCTGACGATGGGCCTCCCGCCGGCGCTCACCGCCGCGACGGGCATGGACGCGATCGCGCATTGCCTCGAAACCTTCATGGCGCCCGTGTTCAATGCACCCGCCGACGGCATCGCGCTCGACGGGCTGTGGCGCGCGTGGCGCCACATCGAGCGAGCGACCCGCGACGGCTCCGACCGCACCGCGCGCTGGAACATGATGAGCGCATCGATGCAGGGCGCGCTCGCATTCCAGAAAGGCCTCGGTTGCGTGCACAGCCTGAGCCACTCGCTCGGCGGCATCAATCCGAAGCTGCATCACGGCACGCTCAACGCAATCTTTCTGCCGGCGGTGATCGCGTTCAACAGCAGCGCGCCGACGATGCAGGACGAAGGCAAGCTCGACCGCATCGCCCAGGCGATGGGCCTGACGTCCGGCGATGAAGTCGGCGAGGCGGTGCGCCGGATGACCGCGACGCTCGGCTTGCCGCGCGGCCTCTCGGAACTTGGCGTGACGCGCGAACTGTTCCCGCGCATCATCGCGGGCGCGCTGAAGGACCACAGTCATAAGACGAATCCGCGCGAAGCGTCGAGTGAAGATTACGAGGCGATGCTCGAAGCATCGATGTGACTCTGCCTCAACGCGTCCGGCGAAAGAGGGCCGGAGCGCTAACGCAATAACGGCGGCGCATTTGCGGCATTGCAACATGCTAGTAGGGGAAAACCCTTAAGTTTGTTAAAATGTCGCAAAGTTTGAGGACCCGATCATGCGCCGCCGTTACGAAGTACTGGAAAAAATCGCCTTTGCGTTGCTCACGCTGTCCGCCGTCATGGACGCGAGCTACATCACTTGGGAAAAGCACCCCAATTTCCGCGAAAACGTCACGCAAATCGTGAAAATAAGCACAGAGCTGTCGTTGGCCAATCCCGGTGTGGGCGATCAGACGCCGCTGGTGCCGATGGCCTTCAACTAAGCCTCAACGCCTGCCGGCGCGACGTTCGTCGCGCGCTCTGCTTCAACTCGCATACAGGTTATTCGGCCCGCCGCCGCACGGCGCGCGCGGGCTGCTTTATGCTGGCGGCTTCCCGTGCCGTCGTCGCCCAGCATGACCTCCGCTCTCCATTCGAACGCCGCCTTCGGCGATCAACTTCGCAGCTTCGCCCGCGCGATTGGGCAAATCGTGCTCCAGCGCAATGCCGCGACCGGCGCGCTGCTGTTTCTCGCGGTCCTCTGCGCGAGCCCGCGCCTCGCGTGCGGCCTTCTGATCGGCACGCTGACGGGCAACGTCATCAGCGTGATCATCGAAGATGAGGAGGCGCCCGCGTTCCGCGCCGATCTCTACGGCTTCAATGGCGCGCTCGCGGCGCTCGCCGCGTTCGCGTTCATCGGCGATGCATCGCAAGCCGCCGCCGTCGCGATCGTCGCGGCGATGTTCGCGACCGTCCTCGCCGGCAAGCTCACGCGCATACTCTCCCAATACCGGTTGCCGGCCTTTTCGAGCCCCGCCATCATCGTCACCTGGTGCTGGCTGCCGCTGTTCGCTGATTGCGGCGATACGGGCGCGATCCCGCAAGTCGCCGCCGGTGTCATCCCGATGCTTCAGGCCGCGTTCGCAGGTCTTGCGCCGATCACGTTCGCGACCGGCGCGCTCGCGGGCGCATTGACCGCAGCGGGATTGTTCGCGTCGCGGCCGTCGCGGGCGGGCTGGGCGCTCGCGGGCAGCGCGCTCGGCGCGGCACTGCACGGGCTCGGCGGCGCGAGCGATGCGGTCGTGCTCTCGGGCGCGTGCGGCTTCAACGCGGCGCTTGCGGCGCTCGCCGCCGCGCCGCTCGGCAAGCGCTATGCGATCATCGCGATCGTCGCGGCGGTGCTGATCGAACGCTTGATAGATTGCATCGGCATTGCTGCATTGACCGCGCCGTTCGTGCTGGCGTCGTGGGCCGCGATCGCCTTGCAGCGGCGCCTGTCGGGAACATCGGAACAAGGAGATTCGCATGTCGTTCACCCACACGCCTGAGCGCAGGATCGCGGAAAGCGGGCCTCGTTCGGCGGCCGAAGCCGCGACACGCGTCGAGCTCGCGGCCGCGTATCGCCTCGTCGCGCTCAACGGCTGGGACGATGTCGTCTACACGCATATTTCCGCGAGCGTGCCGGGCGAGCCGGGGCGCTTTCTGATCAATCCGTTCGGGCTTTCATTCGATGAAGTCACGGCGTCGAATCTCGTGAAGATCGATATCGACGGCAACGTGATCGGCGCGAGTGCGCATCCGGTGAACGCAACGGGCTTCGCGCTGCACGGCGCCGTGCACGCCGCGAGGCAAGACGCCGCGTGCGTGATGCATCTGCACGTGCGCGAGGCGATCGCCGTCTCGGCGCAGCCGCATGGCCTGCTGCCCGCCTCGCAACACGCGATGCGCTTTCACGGCCATCTCGCGTATCACGACTACGAAGGCCTCGCGTTTTCGCCGGCGGAAGGCGAACGCCTCGTCGCGAGCCTCGGCGTGCATCGGGCGATGCTGCTGCGCAATCACGGGCCCCTCACGCTCGGGCGCACCATCGCCGAGGCTTATGTGCTGATGGATATGCTCGTCAAGGCATGCGACATTCAACTTCGCGCGCTCGCGGGCGTGAGCAAGGTGATCGTGCCGACGCCGGACGTCGTCACGCGCACGGCGGCGCAATTGCACGACGACGACGCCATCGAAGGCGCGCTCGAATGGCCTGCGCTATTGCGCAAGCTCGACCGCATCGATGCGTCGTATCGCGACTGATTACCGGTTCAACTCAAACAGGAGATCAACGGCATGCCGACATTCAACATTCAATTGTTCGAAGGCCGCACGGCGGAAGAGAAGCGCAAGTTCGTCGAGGCGATCACGCGCACGACGTGCGAGACGCTCGGCTGCGAGCCGGGCTCGGTGGACATCATTCTGACGGACGTGAAGCGCGAGAACTGGGCGACCGCGGGCAAGCTCTGGTCGGAGCAGTAAGTCGTCGATGCGCACATACGGCGCGATGCCGCATGTGCGCGATCTATCGCGTTACGTCGATGCCTTCACGGCGAGACGGAACTTGTGCAGCAGCGGTTCCGTATAACCGCTCGGCTGCGTGCGTCCTTCGAACACCAGCGCGCACGCGGCCTTGAAGGCGAACGAGCTGTCGAACGAAGGCGCCATCGGGCGATAGTACGGGTCGGCTTCGTTCTGCTTGTCGACGACCGCGGCCATGCGCTCGAGCGTCTGGCGAACCTGCTCTTCCGTGACGATGCCGTGCCGCAGCCAGTTCGCGATGTGCTGGCTGGAAATGCGCAAAGTCGCACGGTCTTCCATCAGGCCGACATCGTGAATGTCCGGCACCTTCGAGCAACCGACACCCGAATCGACCCAGCGCACGACATAACCGAGGATGCCCTGCGCGTTGTTCTCGATCTCGTTCCTGATGTCATCTTCCGACCACGTGGGCTTGTCGACGACGGGAATCGTCAGCAGGCCATCGAGCAACTCGTTCTTCTGGCTGTCGTAGTCGACGCTTTCGAGTTCCTGCTGAACCTGCTGCACATCGACCATGTGATAGTGCAGCGCATGCAGCGTGGCTGCCGTGGGCGAGGGCACCCATGCGGTGTTCGCGCCGGCCTTCGGATGCGCGATCTTCTGCTCGAGCATCGCGTGCATCAGATCGGGCATCGCCCACATGCCTTTGCCGATCTGCGCGCGCCCGCGCAAGCCGGTGTTCAGGCCGACGAGCACGTTGTTGCGCTCGTACGAGCTGATCCATTTCGACGACTTCATGTCGCCCTTGCGCATCATCGGGCCGGCTTCCATCGACGAATGCATCTCGTCGCCGGTGCGGTCCAGGAAACCCGTGTTGATGAACGCGACGCGCGCGCCCGCCGCAGCGATACATGCCTTGAGGTTGACGCTCGTGCGACGCTCCTCGTCCATGATGCCCATCTTGATCGTGTGGCGCGGCAGGCCGAGCAGATCTTCGACGCGCGAAAAGAGCTCGTCCGCGAACGCGACTTCAGCGGGGCCGTGCATCTTCGGCTTCACGATATAGATGGAACCCGTGCGCGAGTTCATCTGGTTCTTCAGATCGTGCATCGCGCCGAGCGTGGTCATCACGGCGTCGAGGATGCCTTCGGGAATCTCGTTGCCGTCGCGGTCGAGCACGGCGGGGTTCGTCATCAGATGGCCGACGTTGCGGATGAACAGCAGCGAACGTCCGTGCAGCTTGATGGTCGAGCCATTCGGCGCGGTGTATTCGCGATCCGGGTTCATGCTGCGCGTGAAGGTCTTGCCGTTCTTCGTCACCTGCTCGGCGAGATGGCCCTGCATCAACCCGAGCCAGTTGCGATAGAGCTGCGTCTTGTCGGCGGCATCGACGGCCGCGACCGAATCTTCGCAGTCGATGATCGTGCTCACCGCCGCTTCGATCAGCACGTCCTTCACATGCGCGGCATCCGTCTTGCCGATGGAGTGGCTCGCGTCGATCTGGATCTCGAAGTGCAGGTCGTTGTGCTTGAGCAGAATGGCGGACGGTTCTTTCGCGTCGCCCTGATAGCCCGCGAACTGTTCGGCGTTGGCAAGGCCGGTCTTGACGCCGTCCTTCAGCGTGACGACGAGCTTGCCTTGCTCGACGCTGTACTTCGTCGCATCGGCATGCGAGCCGTGGTCGAGAGGCGCGTTGTCGTCGAGGAATGCGCGCGCATAGGCGATCACCTTCGCCCCGCGCTTCGGATTGAACTGCGCGGTGCGCTCGGCGCCGTCGCTTTCGTCGATTGCATCGGTGCCGTAGAGCGCATCGTAGAGGCTGCCCCAGCGCGCATTGGCGGCATTGAGCGCATAGCGCAGGTTGGAGAGCGGCACGACCAGTTGCGGGCCGGCCTGCTCCGCGATCTCGCGATCGACGTTGGCGGTGCTCGCCTGCACATGCGCGGGCGCGGGCACGATATAGCCGATCTCTTCGAGAAACTTGCGATAGGCGCGCAGATCGCGAACCGGGCCGGGATTGCTGCGATGCCAGTTGTCGAGCTCGGTCTGGAGGCGGTCGCGCTCGGCGAGCAGCGCGCGGTTCTTCGGCGCGAGATCGTGAACGATGGCATCGAATCCCTTCCAGAAGGACGCGCTGTCGACGCCCGTGCCGGGGATGGCTTCTTCATCGACGAATTTCGCGAGACTCGCGTCGACCTGCAGGCCGTGTTGTTTGATCATGTCGGTCATGGGCACTCCGGCTGAGTTTGCTGCTGCACAGGGTTTGGGGATGGGCTGGGCTCTATGGTAGCGCGTCTTGAGGGAGGATCGAAGCGCGGGGGATTTGCAAGTCGCGTGCCTGCAGGGGTGCGTGGCACGCGCGGGGCATCGGAGGCGCAAGCAACTGAAACGGCACCTCGGGATACGCTCGATCGCCGTGAGGACGTGGTCGACGTACTCGGGCAAAGCCGATGCGTCTCGGCTCATGCCGGAACGGCACCTGCAATGTTTGCATCGCGCGTGCGATCAGGTAGCGCGCGGGGGGATCTTCGCGCGATGAGCTTTTAGGGCGATCGAATGCACGTATCTTCGGTTCGGTCGCACGGGGTGAAGACCTTCAGTGAATGCAGCTTCAGTCCGGGTGCCAGATCGTTCTCAGCCAGGAATGGACGGCTGTCCGAGCCCGGCATTCGTGCCGATGAAAGACACGAAACACCGGGCTCAACGAGATCTACAGCTACGCCTTCAGCAAATCTTCAATCATCACCGGCAGCTTTCTCACCCGCACGCCCGTTGCGTGATACACCGCACCGGTGATCGCCGCCGCGATCCCCGCGAGCCCGATCTCCGCGATACCGCGCGCGCCCAGCTCGTTGAAGACCGTGTCCGGATGATCGAGGAAGGTGACGTCCATCTTCGGCGTATCGGCGTTGGTCGCGACGACGTAATCCGCAAGGCTGCTGTTGACCGGCGCGCCGCTTCGTTCGTCGTAGACGGTGTGCTCGAAGAGCGCCATGCCGACACCCATCACGACCGCGCCTTCGATCTGATTGCGTGCCGCACGCGGATTCAGGATCTTGCC
>Ga0207426_1000962_pt1 | contig 28389 bp, 17 predicted proteins | sample AraplaMF_Cvi_mMS_FD_184265 | JGI IMG/M metagenome (GOLD analysis project Ga0207426, IMG submission 184265) | Arabidopsis root microbial communities from the University of North Carolina, USA - plate scrape MF_Cvi_mMS (SPAdes) (version 2) | ecosystem: Host-associated > Plants > Roots > Endosphere... | reverse complement strand
GGTAATGAGAATATCCTCCACCCCGCGGGATTTCAGGTTCGTTAATACCCCCATCCAGAAAGCGGCACTCTCGTTTTGACAAATCCACATACCTAAAACTTCCTTATAACCGCTATTATTTAGCCCTACAGCTATCTGTACAGCTTTGTCTATGACTTTCCCTTCATGGCGAACCTTAAATACAATGGCATCCATCCAAACAACCATATACACCCGGTCCAGCCTTCGATTCTTCCACTGTTCAATATGATCTATGACCCGGTCGGTAATGTGTGAGATAGTCGCTTCGCTCATTTCCACCCCATACAGTTCTCTCACATGGCTTTCAATGTCCCTGGTTGTCATGCCATGAGTGTACAGTGACAGCACATTGTCCTCTATCTCTGCCATTATGCGGCTGCGTTTAGGAACTAGCTGTGGTTCAAAACTTCCTTCCCGGTCCCTGGGAACTTCCAGTGGAATTTCCCCCAGCTTTGATTTTACTTTCTTGTAGCTATGTCCATTACGGCTGTTGGAGTATTGCACACTTTCCGGTGCGTGCTTTTCATAACCCAGATGTTCATCCATTTCCGCTTTGAGCATCTCCTGGATGCCCATTCGGTACATTTCTGTAAACAGATCGGAGAGATCTTTACTGGATTTAATTTTACCGTTCTTCAAACGGTTGGCCAGTTCCTCTTGAATGGCCTGCTGTAGCTTGTCCATAAGATAACTGATTAATTAAAGTTAAGATTTTATCGGATGGTAGCTCAGCTTTTTAATACTGCTGAGCTATCAATCCTACCATCCTAACCTTTACACAGTTATCTAAACACTACCCATTTTTCTGTTCAACCACTGTTGCTCCAATTGCACAATGTAACATAAAGGCTACTCCTGTTGGTCAGCTTACCACTATTTTGTATTGCACTACCAACCCTTTAGCTGTTAGTTGTACAAAGACAGTTATTGTAAGAAGAATTCTTTAATAAGTAAAACATCTAGAAAAATAATACTTCAGGGACTGAGATGCCTCGGTCCCTGAAGTGAATTCCATTTATGAGTATTTTTGGTACGGATGTTTTAATACCCTGGGTTTTGCACCAGGTTTTTATTTTTCTCCAGTTCACTTAACGGGATTGCATATAATTTCGCACTACTCTTCCAAGCCCCACCTTTTTTCGGCGTAGCTATGGCCATTACAGCATCTATTTTATTTAGCCTTTTTAAGTCCAGCCAACGATGCCCCCATTCTGTAAATAATTCAACTTTCCGCTCATGCGCTATTATGTCTACAATTTTGTTTGGATCAATGCCAGATAAATTTGGCAGCCTTGCCCTGTTTCGTATCACATTAACATCTGCGACAGCTCCATTCAGGTCACCAGATTGTGCCCGTGCTTCTGCTCGTATAAGATATTGTTCGCCTAGACGTAATACCATAATATATTCTACAGTTGGGGTATTAACTCTTCCTATTTTGTATTTGAACGGATAGTAATAAGTTAAGCCATTTGCAGTTACGCTGTCAACCCAGTTGTTTTTACGTTGATCTGCTGGTTCAAAGTCGTTTAATAAATTGGTGCTTAAATATACCGGATTAAATATGTTGTTAGGCCCATCTGAAGGTAAAACAAATGTCGCCCCGTCTCCAGTATTACTACTTTCAAATTTGCCGACTGGTTGCAGCTGCCAGATAGCTTCCGAACTGTTTTTTAGAAATACTTCATTTAATGTTGTCAGATTGTATAAAGAGCTATGATCAATCAATTTCGTAGCTTCTTCAGCGGCCTGTTTATAGCTTTTTTCATATAGGTATGCGCGTGATAATAGTGCGGTAGCAGCCCATTTTGTAGGGCGCACTCTTTCTTCCGTGGACGTTTGTACATCTCCGCTCAAATACATGTCGCTCAAAAGGCCTTGTGCCTGTTGCAGATCTAAAACTATTTGAGTCATTACAGCTGTTTGGGCGGAACGAGATAGTTTTGCATTCAATTTATAATCGGTGCTGATTGTTAAGGGAATGTCTCCATAAAGGTTAGTTAGATAGAATAAATAGAAGGCCCGCATGAATTTCGCTTCTCCTAATAATTGATTTTTCACTGATGGGGTTAAAGAAGTTGTTGCACTCAGTCCTTCAATGGCCGCATTGATCGCGAAAAGTGCAGAATAACTGCCGTTCCAGAAATTAGGGATAGTACTATTAGTAAGATCGTTTGTGTAAAAAGGAAATAATGTGGCGTCATTTAAATTATAGAGTACAAGTTCATCACCTGATAATGCACTAAGAAGCGAAATGCTGCTGAGCCCATCACTAAAAAGATTTTGGTTTGTTGCACTTAGGTTTGCATATATATTGGTTAAAACAGATGCCGCTGTTTCAGCGTTAGTGTACACATTAGCAGAGGTGACTTTAGTAATAGGTGCAGGTATCTCTAGGAATTTTTTACATGAAAAAGGGATAGATAATGATGCAAAAAAAAGTATGAATATAAATAGCTTCTTAATACATGTTTTATCGCGTGCTGACATAATTTTAATTTTATAATTTGTAACAAGTAGTAGAGTAATCTCTTTATTGTCTTCTAGCTTAAAAAGACACCTGGGCGCCCACAGTTAGTACTTTTAGAGGAGGAAGAGACTTGACGCTTCTGGTCTCTGGGTCCAGGCTGCGATAGCTTGTAAAAGTAAGTAAGTTCTGTCCTTGAATATACAATCTTGCACTCTGTATATGAGCCTTACTTTTCCATACAGATGGTATTTGCCAGGATAGAGAGAGATTTTTTAGGCGTATATATGAAGCATCAGAGAAGGCGATGTTTGAGACATTTGCTATCAAATACGGTAAACTTACCCCCGAAGGATAACTGCTGCTAAACTTTTGGATTTCACTATTGTCTCCAGCTTGCTGCCAACGGGCTAAAACGTATATCGGTTGGTTGCCTTTTGCTATCCCGTAAGCATCACTACTAAAAAATCCAGGTTGATTGCCAAGAATATAGTTATTGCCCATTTGTTTTACAAACTGGAATAATAGATCAAGGCTAAATTCCTTATAGCTAAAACTATTTTGGAGGCCACCGAAGAATTTCGGAGATAGATTGGTGGTAAGAAATCGATCTTTAACGAAATCGAAATCTGGTAATAAAGTTATTTTTCCCGTTTTATCTGTAAATTGAGATATGCCAGTGGTTGAGTTCACGCCTGCAAAATTGAAGATTTTGCTTATTGTTATTGGCTCTCCAATTATTAGATCATTAGCCCTGGTTGACGTAGCCAGATCCTGATACTTAACTAGTTTGTTTTGTGGAATGGTTATATTCATATTACTCGTCCAGGTAAAGTTGTTGTTTTGAAAATTGGTGCTCATAAGTGTAAACTCCCAACCTGAGTTTTGTACGGTTGCAGGAAAATTTTGTAGTATGCTATAGAATCCGGTGGTAATCGGCAAACTGTAGTCTTGTAATTGATTGGAGGACCGGTTGCGATAATAGGTGGCATTAAGTAATAACCTGTCTTTTAAAACACCAATATCCAAACCTAGCTGTAATTTTCGCGTCTCCTCCCATTGGAGATAAGGGTTAGGTAAGTTGCTAGGCGATAGCCCTAAAGAGGCTTGATATGGAGTAAGCTGGTTCATGTTATTGTATAAGCTCATAAATTGATAATCTCCAATTTGATCGTTTCCAGTGGTGCCATAACTACCTCTAAATTTACCGAAGCTGATAAAAGGTACATTTTGTTTTAAAAATGTTTCGTTGGAGAATATCCAGGCGCCAGCTATTGACCAGAAGTTATGGAAAAGATTTTCTGATCCAAAACGTGAACTTCCATCTCTGCGTATTGTTAGGTTTACTATGTATTTGTCTTTCCAGTTATAGGAGGTGCGTCCAAATACGCCATTATAGCGGTAAAGTATATATTCATTACCTAATGAATATATTACAGGTGCAGAACTTAAATCTTCCAAAATCAGATCGCTATTAAAACCGGATGCAGAAAATGGCTGCCGACTCATGTCTTTTTGCTGTATGCTGCTGCCAATAAGTGTTTCAGATGTTCCACCCAGAATTTTATAGTTAAAAGCTAATTGAGGTTCTATTATCCAGGAGGTTATTTTACCATTTGAAAAAGAGGAATACCTAGCCTGAAATTGCCTTGTTTCAGGTGCATTTGCTAATAAGGGATTAGTAGTAACTTCATTTATTTGTAAATTAGTATAACCCAGATTGCATCGAGCATCTATTCCTGGTAAGATCAGATAACTGACAACAGCGTTACCTATTAAGTTGTTTGTGTTACTTTTAAATCCATTTAAAGTATAAGTGATAGGATTTTTCCATGTAGAGTTACCACTTGCGTCAGGGGCCCAGTTAAGGCTACCATCTGGATTATACAATGAAGGAGCATTGGGAGGTAGTAGTAGGGCTGCTGATGTCAGGTCTGTACTGATCAGGCGATTATTGTCAGATAGATAACTACCAGTTAGTTGTATTTTAAATCGCTGATTTGCAGATGTATTGCTAATGCTAAAATGTATAGATCCCTTTTTGTCTGCACTTGTGCCCGGGAATACTAAGGTTTCCCTATGATAACCCGCTCCAATGAGGAATTGTGTACTGGAAGTACCTCCGGAAACAGAACCTTGTACATCAGTATAATGTGCGATACCCCCGATCAAGGCTTTTTGCCAATCAGTGTATCTGGTACTATCCCAGGTACCATTAATATCATAATCAGTAGCATTAATTGGATTATTATCGTTCCGCTTGGCTTCATGGCGCATCTCCAGGTATTGCTGGGTATTCAGCAGCGGTAATTTTTGAGTCACTTTACCCCAGCCATTTTGTATATTAATGTTTACTCTGGTTTGGCCGGCTTTCCCTTTTTTGGTAGTTATTAGTATGGCGCCATTAGCTGCTCTGGAACCATATATTGCTGTAGCATCGGCATCTTTTAATATATCCATGCTTTCAATATCAGCGGGGTTAATAAAGCTTAAGGGATTGCCGTTTTCATTACCACCAGAATCTCCAAGTACACTAGCACCCAGGAATAATTGGGATGTGTAAGGTACACCATCGATCACATATAATGGATCATTGCCTTTGCTAAGGCTATTTTGTCCCTGTACCCTTACAGTTACCCCCGTGCCAGGCAAACCATTGGCCTGTGTAATAAATATCCCCGGCACTCTTCCTTGTAGAGCCAACAGCGGGTTATTCACCGGGCTTTTCTCAATATCCTTCGCTTTCACTGTGCTTACATTTCCTGTAAGCATCCTCCTGGTCGTTGTCCCGTAAGCAATCACCACAGTCTCATCCAGCTTACTCACATCCACATTCAACTGAGTCAATATTCTACTTCCGCTCACCGCTACCTCTCTTTTTTCGTACCCGACACTACTTATCATCAGTGTGCTTCCTTTTTTAACCTTCTCCAATGCAAAATTCCCTTCAGCATCTGTCGTCGCTCCCTGATTCGTACCCTTTACCTGCACGGTCGCACCTATCAGTGGCGCCCCCTTTGCGTCAGTCACCTTTCCGGTCACCATAGCAGGTATTACGGTGCTATCCACCTCCATTTTTTTTTCAGACACCACCGCCTCTTTTTTATGTATAACCAATACATCATCACTATACTTCCAGTCCAGTTCCTTACCCTTTAACAGATACGCGAGTACGTCATCAAGTGGAGTATCTTTAAAATGTACACTCACTTTTTCATCCTGGTTGAGGGCGGTGGCCGCAGTGCTATACATCACGGCAAACCCGGTTTGCTGTTTTATAGCCTTAAATACGGTCCGCAGGGTAATATTATTACCGTTTAGCGTTACCGGATGATCATTCTGTGCGCCCGTATAGGCATGGGCGTAAATACTGTTTAGGGATAAAATAAGAACATACAACAGCCTTTTACAGCATTGGCTGCGTAATAGCAATAACATTGGTTGCATACGCGTTTGGTTTGTTGGTCGGGTAATTAGTGGAACTCTAAAAGGCTATAGGGAGGGAAAGAATACATCTAAATTCCTGCTTCCTGTTACTATTACAAGGAGGAAAAATATCATGTACCACCCGTTTAATTCCATTAACATGACATTAAGGTTTCCATTAACATGTAGTTCACGTTCTTGTTTGGGCATCGTTTTAACTTTATTGCATGCCAATATGTTCTGTGGCAAATTGATTTTTCTACGTATAAAATATACCCACAATCATGTCAGTGTACGAAGAAGATATTATATTGCTGCAGCAGTTAAAAGCCGGATCGCCGGAAGCATTTGCCGCCTGTTATGAAAAGTACCGGCGTTATCTCATGATAGTGGCCAATTCTTTGCTGGATGATGAGATGGAAGCGCAGGACCTGGTGCAGGAATTTTTTATAGACTTTTGGGAGCGTAAACTGTACATGAAAATTGATCCCGGACAAAGCAAAAGTGAAACGGTTGTTATAAAAGGGTATATACACCGCATTGTTTATAACCGCTGTATGGATAAGCTGGGCCTGCGGAAAAGTAAACAAAAAAGAATGGCAGATATGCCGGTACCGGAAGAGGCTTGCGGGCCGGAGATCCGGATGGAAATAGAGCAATGGCAGCAGCAACTGGCCTGGTCCATTAACTCGGCTATCTCAAAAGTGCCGCCCATGAGTGCCCGGGTATTTGAGCTGTCTTACCGGCAACATAAATCCCGCTTACAGGTAGCTATGGAAATGGGAGTAAGCCCCCATACAGTAAAGAATCAATTGGTACGTGCCATAAAGATCCTGCGTAACCATTTAAAAAAAGCATAACGATCTGTAGTACATATGATCAGGAAACCCGGTAATAGAGATAATGAAGCGTGACCCCCGTGATATACATGAACTTATGAGTTCCTGGATGGCTGGTAATATCAGCGATACAGAGGCGCTGTACCTGAAGCAGCTTATAGCTACAGACCCTGAAGTACTGGAAGCCTGGGAGCAGTTCAAAGAAAAATTCTTACCGGAAGATGTGCACAATGATTTTCTGCGGTATGAAGATATACCATGGCTGCCTGCAGAAGTTATTACTAAAAAAGTTTCACGTAAACAGATCCAGCATATTTTATTGTACGTAAGTTTGATCGCAGCAGTGTTAACAGGTATAATAGCAGGTGGCTATTTGTTCTATAACAGGCGTGTACAGGTTGCCGCAGTAACAGAACACCCAACCAACAGCAACAATATTTCCCTGCAGCTGGCCAATGGAAAAACCATTGATCTTTCAAAGGCGCAGGATAATATACAGCTGGCAGGAGCAAGGTTAAATAATAACGGCAAGGCTTTATCGTATGCCTTAGCGGATGATAATAGCAATACCGCCGATGCTGCCGCCATCAGTAAGCTAACAGTTCCCATAGGGAAAGACTATAAGATCGTACTACCTGATGGGTCAGAGATCTGGCTCAATTCCGGCAGCCGGCTGCTCTTCTCTCTCTCTCTTAAAGGTCCTTCCCGGGAGATCACACTCTCCGGGGAGGCTTTTATTAAAGTGGCGCCTCAGGCCCACAGGCCTTTTCTGGTGCATACCCCACATGGCACTGTAGAGGTGTTAGGCACCAGCTTTAATGTGAATACATATGATCCCGGTGTGGTAAAAGTAGCGCTTGTAGAAGGAGCGGTGCGTTTTAAAGCCGGGAATGAGGAAGTGGCTATTAAACCAGATAACGAAGTTATTTACACGGTGAATAAAGGTATGCAGGTACAGCCCTTTGATGAGGATGAGATCCTGGGCTGGCGGAATGGCAAATATTACTTTTCAGATGCCACCCTGCAGGAAATTGTAAATGTACTGCCCCGATGGTATGGCACAAACGTGTTAATAGATAACCCAGATCTGGCCAGGGAACATTTCGCCGGTATGATGGATCGTAATAAGCCCATTACCGCCTTCCTGGACAACCTGGGGAACACCCGCAAGATCCGCTACCATTATGATAATGAAGGCGTTTTGCATTTGCAGTGAACAATGGAATGTTTCTCATTTTTCCACCAATATATACAGTAAGGCCGTTCTCCAGCGGTCTTTTTTAGGGGGATAAGAGGTGGATAATAAGTATGATGTCATTTCAAGATTTTTTTTGAAAATTTGCAACTTAATGATCACTTTGGATGTTATGTATGGTAAGTCAAAGGAACACGTGTGAACCGGAGGACAATGAAAGCCTATTGCCTATTCCTTTCTTTACTATCCACTATCTTAATTGAGGGCCCCAACAAAACAAAAAATAAACCACTATGATCAACAACATTGATCGCGACGAGTTACTATTATTGCTGATACGCCGGCAGGAGAATTGCACCAGTTGGGAGGAGGAGCGCCTGATAGATCAGATCCTGCGCCAGGACGAAGACGCCCGGGAAATGGCAGAAGATGTAAGGGTAACTTATGAGAACCTTGCCAAATCACCCCAAACCAGCACACAAGCCCGGGTACAGACCTTTATTAATATGGAGATACCACACAGGGTGGAAGAAAGAATGGCAAAACTGCCCAAACGCAGGCGCTACCTGAACTATGCCGCCGCCGCCCTGGTGGCCGTAACTACCAGCGCCATAGCACTGTACTTCCCTTTTTACGAAAAACATGTACCTACCGTTACACATATTAAAGGCGTGACCCTGGCCATGGCCGGCGGCGATGCCGTATTGTTGGGTACCAATAACGATACTATTGTAGCCAGTGCAGCCACGCTGCATACCAATGCCTCTATGTTATATTTTACTGCCACAACTGGCAACCCCAATGCCGGCAGGGATAATACCCTGACCGTGCCTGCGGGTAACATATACAGCCTTACCCTGGCCGATGGTTCTGTGGTGCACCTGAACGCCGCTACCATCCTTCGTTTTCCCTTTGCCTTCACCGGCCCCAAAAGGGAAGTGTTTGTAGATGGAGAAGCGTTCTTTAACGTGGCGCCTAATGCCAATCAGCCCTTTGTGGTACATTCCAGAAAGAAGGATGTACAGGTACTGGGCACCTCATTTAACATTAATACCTATAATGATCAGTTCCTGTTGTCGCTGATCTCCGGTAAGGTAGCTGTAACGGATGTGATAACACAGCCGGTAGCAGCCAAAGGCAGTGTACAGTTAACACCCTGCCAGCGGGCAGTAGTGGATCCAAAGACCAGCCGGATCTCTATAGAAACGATCAATGGCAGCAGTGAACTGAGCTGGTTGCAGGGTATATACCGCTTCCAGCAGGAGCCGCTTTCAGAAGTATGTAAGGTGGCAGAGCGTTTGTACGGTGTTAGCTTTAAGTTCGATAGTGAAGCGCTGGCAAACGTTACCTACACGGGTATACTGCATAGGGGAGAATCGGTGGATGTATTCTTAAATAACCTGAAGATCAATGGTAAGGTAGCAGGATACGCGCAGGATTGGGACGGCGTGATCTTATTGAAAGCGAAGTAAATTATTATTAAATAACCTGCGGCCTTGGGCCGCCTCTCTGGTACCTGGCAGATTATTCTGCCAGGTATTTTTTTTGCCGGTATAAGTGGTAAAACAGAGCTGTTATTAACCACCAGGTATATGATGACCGGATAGTACGATAGGCGCGTTTGCGTAGTATTTACAATATACTCAAATAACAGACGCGTAAATATCTACTCATGAAGAAGCTCATATTGCTGTTCTTATGCTTGCCATCATTTTTACATGCCCAGGATAACAAGGGTATACAGTTTGACACAACATTGACCTGGGACCAGATCCTGGCGCAGGCGCGGGCCGAAAACAGGTATGTTTTCGTGGACGCCTACGCCACCTGGTGCGGCCCCTGCAAAATGATGGACCGGGACGTGTACCCCGCCCCGGAAGTGGGTACAGCAATGAACAGCCGGTTCATTGCCGTAAAGGTGCAGGTAGATGAAACCCCGGAAGATGACGCCCGTACCAGGGCCTGGTACGAAGATGCCCGTAAGTTAAAGGAACAATACAAGATTGCGGCCCTGCCTGCGTTCCTGTTCTTTGCCCCGGACGGCAAACTGCTGCATAAGGATTTTGGCTACCGCAATGCAGCCGGTTTTGTGAAGCTGGCCGAAGGGGCCCTGGACCCTGCAAAACGTCTTTTATACCAGCAGTTAGCGGACTATAATGCCGGTAAAAAAGACTATAGCAACATGGGCGCACTTGCCATTTTTGTAAAACAAGTGGTGGAGGATAAAGGCAAGGCAGATTCAATTGCAAAGGATTATAAGCGGGTGTTAGATAAGCGCTCCGTACCTGCCGTTTATACGAAAGAGAACTTAGACTTCATCAATGAGTTCCGTTATTTAATGAGCTCTAAAGACCCGTTCTTTGCTTTATGTTATAAACAACCCCGTAGTGCAGACAGCATCGTAGAACACGAAGGCTGGGCTAACGCACAGGTGCGGCAAACAGTGATGCGGGAAGAAATAGAACATAAAGTGTTGAAAGATGAGAAACCACTTAACACCCTGCCTGACTGGGACAAGATAAAGGCTACAATTAATGAGAAATATACTGGCCTGGATGCTAAAAAAATGGTGTTGGATTACCAGATCTTATATTATGACCGTTGGAACAAGGATTGGGAAAAATGGGCTTTCTATTTGGATCAAAGGATCAAAGAGTATCCTCCGGAACCTGGTAGGCAAAGCTTTATGGAATTAAATATGAATGCTTGGAATACCTTTTTGCATTGTGATAATGAAAAGGTGTTAGCAAAAGCATTGGAGTGGAGCGACCTGTCAATAAAAGGAAATAAACCGCAGGATGTATTACAACAACTGGATACGCGGGCTAACCTGCTGTATAAGCTGGGAAAGGTGAAAGACGCCATTGAACAGGAGCAGGTGGTCTTGGAAGTATCGGGCAATATTGAGGGGTATCCTCTTAGGGATGAATTTGCGGAAACCTTACAGAAGATGAAGAACGGCGAGCCCACCTGGCCGGCAAAATAAAGCTGCTTAATCTATGCCATTTCCGGGATTGCCAACCGGGATTATAAAAGCGAACAGCTGGAGGATATCCCTCCGGCTGTTCGCTTTTAAGGTAGCCTTAAAGCCCAGGCCCGGTAGAAGATCAGACCAAACAAGCCCACTGTAACATGAGTGCAGCAGGATTACGGACCTTTTGATATCCGTATAACCCTGCCAACATGAAGCTTGCCTGCACCTTTACTCTACTGGCTTTACTGCTTACACTTCGAGCACATTCACAGGAAAAACTTCAGGGCGGCATTAGTGGTTATGTACAGGATAGCGCCACACAGCAAGGGCTGGCATCTGCCACCGTAAGGCTCAGGGGGGGGCAGGATACCACCTTTACAACGCTTATTACTACCAACCCGGATGGGCATTTTCGTTTCCGTAACCTGCCCCCCGGCCGGTACAGGTTACAGATCTCCTACATGGGCTACCAAACATTTATACAACACATACTATTGGATCCACAGCATAAGGATACGGACCTTGGCAGGCTGCTGCTGCAGCGTACCGGCGTACAGCTAAGGTCCGTAGAGATCGTGAAAAAGAGACCGCCTGTGAATGTAAAGAAGGATACTTTGGAGTTCAATGCAGAATATTTCACTACACGGCCGGATGGGTATATTGAAGAACTGCTGAAAAAGATCCCTGGCATACAGATCGCAAAAGATGGAACCATCACTGTGAACGGCCAGGTGGTGGATCAGCTGCTGATAGACGGGATACCCTTTTTTTCCGGTGATCCTAAGATGGCCACCAGGAACCTGAATGCGCTGATGGTGGATAAGGTGCAGCTGATAGACGCGGTTTCAGAACTGGCCAGGTTCACCGGTACCGGTAACGGGCGCAAAGAAAAACAGCTGAACATTATCATTAAAAAGGAATTTAAAAAAGCGCCGGTAGGAAGCATAACGGGTGGTTACGGTACCGGTGAAAGGTTTGCTGCTAAAGGGAACCTGAACCGTTTTGGCGATCAGCAACGTATATCCCTGATAGGCAGCGCTGATAATGTGAATGGCTATTATGATAATGCAGCAACTCCGGCGCCCGCTGGCGGTGGCATTACCCGTAACTGGCAAACCGGCATTAACTATAATGAAACCGTAAGCCCATCATTAAAATTAATGGGCAACTACACCGTGAATAGCACACACAATACCAGGCAAAGCACCAATGCACGGCAGAACATCTTTCCCGACACGTCCTATTATTACAACCAGCAATTAAATGAAACCGGTGACCAGACAGACCACCAGTTATTCCTGAGAATGGATTATAAAAAAGACACCCAATATATACTCATCGCTGCAGCGCAGCTGAATTACAACACCTATGAACGTACGCTGGGAAACCAGTACGCCACACTGGATAGGTATAAGTCCCTGGTAAACCAGGGCAACATCAATAATCTCAATACCGGCAATACACCCAAACTGTCTGCAGCCGTATCGTTTGGGAGGAACTTTCACAAAAAGGGCAGGGCCATAGGTGCGCAGTTCAGCTTCGATAATAGTCACCAGCATCAGGAACAGTTCAATAGTTCTTACAACACGTTTATGCTGGCTAATGGAGATAAAATGACGGATACAGTGCAACAAAAGATCAACAATGGTATTACAGATCAGCAGACCTATTTCAGCATAAATTACGCGGAGCCGCTTTTCAGTAATAACATTTTAAATATTAATTATGGGGTGATCTATTTAAAAAGCCACTCGAACAAAGATGCCTATGATTATGATCCTGCCAACGGATCCTATAACATATTGAACAATGATCTCAGCAGTCAGTTTGAAAGCACCATTACCAATCACTTTTTCAGTGCAGGGTTAAGAAAAGAAACTCCTAAATATATTTATAGTATTGGGGGTACTGTACAAAGCTCACAGCTCAATAACCTGAATGAGTTCACACACAACCAGGTTACATTAGCCGTTACCAAACCGCTGCTGCAGCTCTCATTCAACTATTTTTTTAATGCACGGAGTAAGCTGAATGTTTTTTATAATAACAACCTTGAACAACCGGGCATTACCCAGTTACAGCCCGTACCGGATAACAGTAACCCGCTGTATGTGCAGTCCGGCAATCCGGATCTGCAACCTGCGTACACGCACAACCTGATGCTGGAGTACAACACCATGAACCCGCAGACTATGCGCATCTTTAACCTCAGGCTTAAAACCCAGGTGATCAACAATAAGATCGTGAACAGTACCTGGCTGGATACGCTGGGCAGGCAGGTAAGCCAGCCCCTGAATGCCAGCGGCGCCCATAATATTACCCTTACAGTGAACAATACCTTTCCCATAAAAGCAATACACTCTTTTATAAACAGCAGTACTGAACTTACCTATGCCCGTGACATTAGTTATATGAACAGTGTAAAAGGTAGTACCAATAATTACAACATAACCCAGGCCCTGGGGTTTAACTATAGTGTTAATGAGCTGTTGGATCTTTCATTGGATGCCGGGCTTAATTACACAAACACCCGGTATTCCTTGCTGGCAGCGAACAGCAGCAGTTATTGCAGTTATACATTAGCATTAGCAGGCCTGGTGCATTTACCGCTGGGGTTTATGGTTAGCGGAAAAGCAAACTACCGGGGTATCACAGGCCTGGCCGCCGGTTATGATCAGGGTGGGCTGTTACTGAATGTAGCAATAGCTAAGAATGTGGGCAAGCGGAGCACGGCCAGGTTGCAGGTTTTTGACCTGCTGAAACAGAACCGGGGCATTACCCGTAACATAGGCCCCAATTACCTGGAAGATTCACGATCCAATACACTGCAGCGCTTTTTCATGATCGGTTATACCTGGCAGATCAGGAAAAAGGACGCTGAGTAATATGAAAGCTGCCAGTATGAAAACTATAGTTCTGTTCCTTTGCTTTTATTTCCATACTATCACCCTGTATGCGCAACGCTTACCCCTGGATACTTCCGTGTTCGGTAACTGGCCGGCTGTTAGCCAGGGAGCTATCAGTAATAATGGTCGTTATGCACTTTATACCATCCAGAGAAGCAGGCAAACAGAGTTAAGGGTATCTGGCCTGCAGGATGGCCGGGAACGGGCTATAACAGGCGCCGGCAATGCTGTTTTTACAGCCAATAGCCATAAGCTGATCTTTATAAAGGGGAATGATAGCCTTGGCATATTAAGCCTGCACAATTCAGCAATCACCTATATATCACAGGTAAGTGCATTCCGGCTGCAGGAGATCCAGGGAGCGGAATGGCTGGTTTTCCTGTCCGGTACCAGGCAGGATACATTAAACCTGCTGGAGTTGCTCACTGGCGCACGATCTGCTTACAACAATGTGCAGGAATATAAGGTTAGTAAGCGGGGCCAAGTACTGGTATACACGTCGCGCACAGCAGGGGCCTGCCATGTATACCGTGCACAATTGCCCAACCGCGCACCGCAACTCATTTTTGAAGGCCCGCAGCCGGCAGGCCTGGTGCTGGATGATGCCGGCCGGCAGCTGGCTTTTTTAACAGGGGAGGGGCGGGATAAAGTTTGCTGGTATTACAATCCGGCCATGCCCGGGGCTGTACCGCTATTGAACGGATCCGCAGCCAGTGATGCTAACCTGCAGTTACAGGATCTCAACACATTTTCCGCAGATGGCAAACGCCTGTTCATCACCCTGCAGGAGCCGCCTGCTGCCCCGCCAGCACCCGGCGCTGTAATGGTGGATGTATGGAGTTATACAGATGCCAAGCTGCAGGAGCAACAGCTGAATAACCTGGGGCCCCGCTCTTATTACGCGGCGCTGGAAATAGCATCCCCCCGTATTATACGCCTGCAACAGGAAGATGAGGAGATTGTTTGGAGAACAGATGATGTGTTATGTGTGGCCCGGCTGCAGGGAGATGATACTGAGAAATGCTGGAACAAGGCCGCACAGCCGCAATACTATATTGTATCTGCACAGGATGGCCATAGAAAGCCCGTGCCTTATGCAAGTTATGTACTGTCTGCCCCTTCTCCTCAAGGCAGGTATATAGCCGGCCTGGACTATGATATGTTTAACGTGTATAGTTATGAACCAGCTACCGGCATTACACGTAACCTTACTGCCTCGTTGCCTGTGCCACCAAAAGATCCTATGCACAGCAGGTACGAAGGCCCGCCGGATGAGCGGCAGCGCGGGATCTCATTCGCTGCCTGGCTGGATGATGACAGCGGGGTACTGGTATATGACGAATTTGATATCTGGCTGCTGGATCCTGCCGGGGTAAAAGCGGCGGTTAACCTAACCAATGGATATGGCCGGCAACACAACATCAGCTTCCGCCTTTCCGGCCCGCGGTACATGCATGCACCTGTACAGCATACCGGCAGTATTATCATTACAGCTTTTGATAATAACAACAAGTACAATGGTTTTTACCGCATGGCCATGCCGCCAAAGGCCGGGCTTCAGTTGCTGACCATGGGCCCCTGTGTGTATGAAGTACCGGACTATGGGTTACTGGGTGAAGCGCCTTTAAAAGCAAGAGATGCAGATGTATACCTCGTAAAACGCAGCAGCACCGGTCAGTCGCCCAATTATTACCGGACCAAAGACTTCCGGCAATTTACGCCCATTAGCCAGGTGCATCCGGAAAAGGGCTATAACTGGATGACAGCAGAGCTGATCAGCTTCCCAACCCTGGATGGAAGAACAGAACAGGCAGTATTATACAAGCCGCAGGACTTTGATTCCACAAAAAAGTATCCGCTGATCCTGAATTATTATGAATGGAAGTCGCAGGAGCTGCACAGCTATCATAAACCTCACAGCCCAAGCGGCGGCGATCTGGATATTGCCTGGTTCACGAGCCATGGTTACCTGGTTTGTACGCCGGATATTCATTATCCGCCTGGTGAGCCGGGAAAAGGTGTTTATAGCTCAGTAGTGGGGGCGGCTAAATACCTTGGCCGCTTGCCATACGTAGATTCCACCCGTATGGGCATACAGGGACATAGCTTTGGCGGATATGAGACCAATTACCTGGTAACGCACACCGGTTTGTTCGCTGCAGCCGTATCTTCAGCAGGCCCCAGCGACCTTGTGAGCCTGTATGGCAGTTGCTGGGGCTGGGGGCCCAGCTACCAGTGTTTCACCGAACAGCTGCTGATGCGTAACGGCAAAACCCTCTGGGAGGCGCAGGAACAGTATATAGCCGCCTCCCCGGTGTTCCAGGCAGATAAGGTCACAACGCCTTTGTTACTGATCGCCAATAAGCGGGATGGGAATGTACCCTTTTCCCAGGGGCTGGAACTGTTCCTGGCCTTACGCCGCCTGGGCAAAAGAGCGTGGATGTTGCAATATGATAATGGGCTGCACGGTGTATACGGGAAGGACTATACTGACTATGTAATGCGCATGACCCAGTTCTTTGATCACTACCTGAAAGGGGAGCCGGCGCCTGTTTGGATGACGCGAGGTATACCGGCCAGGATGAAAGGGATAGATAACGGGTTTGCGCCTGATAAAGAAATAACAACGCCCGGGCCGGGTTTGACGAAATAGATAACAAGGAAAGGTTAACGGGGGCGTCAGCCTTTTGGTGAACGAAAGCAAGTGAAGGTAAGGCTACATGGTTGTTTTCACAATGATATAACTAGTACATGCACCTCCGCCGGGAGTGCAATACAATGACCTGAATGGACCAGGAGCATTCAAATTGGTAGTAGCAATGATATTACAAAGGCTGGTTGGGCCATTAGCTGTAGTGGAACAAACTACATTGCCGATCCGGTGTGCCTTGAATGCCAGTACACCGCCAACTACAGATAGTACACCAATGGCTGTTAACAGGAATTTTGCTTTTTTCATGTCAGGGGGGCTTTTTAAATTCAAAAAGCTAAACTTTGATGCAGGTGAAAAAAAGGGAATGTGCTACAGGGATATCTTGATTAGCAGGAGCCAGGCTTCAGGGCATAGTAACGGTAGCTGGACTGATGTTCGGGGAAATTTTTTATCCGGGAGGGGCTAATAAGACATACCGGAGTGGAAAAGGAGGCCAATCATTTATTGTCTGAATAAAAGCGGACTTTGCAATAGTACATTTAAACTTTTAAAGGGTATTAATGTAGGGACAAATATATTTTAACAATTGATAGATTCAGATGCATTTTTTTTATATCGATGAATCAGGTTGCAATCTCCGGGACCTGACAAATCCGGAGTCACCTGTCTTCGTATTAGGCGGACTTGTTGTAAAAGACAAAGGCTGGAATAAAACTCACTCAGAGTATGAAAAATTAGTTTCGGGGTATTTTCAAGGAACCCTCCCTTGTAATTTTGAGCTTCATTCTCATGAGCTATTAAGCCCCAAGGGTGCGGGTGTGTTTGCAGATCATCCCAGGGAGAACAGATTAAAGCTAGTAATGGATGTATTAAAGCTAGTGGCAGATAGAGGCCATCATTTTTGTCTATTGCCAATTGAAAAACGCCAGCTTTTAGCATACGAGGTCTCGCGAATCCGTAATAAAGAGAATGTAGAACTAAAGCTTCCATACTTGCTTTGTTATGACAATATCATTGATACCATTGAGGCTTTTATCAGGGATGAAAGAGGTCAATCTGCAAGAGGGATGGTTATTATAGATGAGAAGGATGCAATAAAAAAGGAAATTGAAGCATTGACTAAGTTCAGACGTTTTCATCCGGTTGCAAGCAAAAGAATAAAGTGGATATCAGAGTTTAGTTATCCAATAGATTCCAAAAAGAATCCAATGATCCAGATCTCAGACCTGGCTTGTTTTATCACAAAGAAATTTTATGGGATTGAAAAAGGATATCATGATGCATATCCTCAGGCCGCGAAGGTTTTCTATCGTGATGCTTATCTATTAATTCACGAAAGACTTATAAAGAATGGATACACCCAGGAGGTTGGTAAGTATAGTGAATATTATAACGCTTTTATGGATGATGTCGTACCTAAGCCCGGTTACGGTTGGAAGAAAAAGACATATTGAGTCCTTTTTTAATCCTACTTTATATTTTAGCTTACTATGGTACTGTGCATAGGTGACACCCTAGGCGCAAGGTTTATATTGAATTGAACTCAATAAATTTTTCATGAGATCTTTCTTAGCCCTTCTGCTTTTCCCCAGTATTCTAAGTGCACAAAGTGCAATGGTTCAAATAGAGGAGAATATGGTGTCTGGTGTATATAGGATTGAAGTGTCTGATAAGAATAATACTTCCAGCTATTGCGGGACGGCTTTTATAGCCGAATATAAGCACAAATGCTACCTGATAACAGCTAAGCACCTGTTCCTAACCTACAGTCTCGCAGATTCGGTAAATATAAAAATTAATGAAGGCAGTAAACAAAATTCCTATAAAATGCAGGTGTACTTTGATGGTACTCCCGAGTCGTCGGATATTGCGGTTTTGCCTATTTTTACGCACGTAGAAAGACAAAATATTGCTTGTGATCTTGATACACCATTAACAGAAGTAAAAATGGGCGATCCCATTTTATATCTGGGTTTCCCGTCTACGTTAACCACATATGAAAATGTAAGCTTCAACACCGTGGACAGATCAGGGAATATATCCCCACTGGTTAAAAGAGGATATTTTTCGGGATACGATTATAGAAGTACAAAAAATAGCATTGCGATCTTTGATACGCAGAATACATCTGGTTTCTCCGGATCGCCGGTATTTGTATATAGCAGCACCTTAAATAAGAAAGGCATTTTTGCTGTATTAACCGCAGGAGTTAATGCTAATATAAAAGTGTCTGAAGGTCATAACCTGAAGACAGTAACTGACATGTTCTATATGACAGGACTATCTTATGGCTCTCTAATTGGCTATGCAACGTTGATCATAGATAATCTAATAAAATAGCGTAAGGTGTTTAGTCACTGAACCGCCTTTTATTTGTATCTGTCTGGCAACATGCTGCTGGTATAAAATAATTTTCTCAATTTATTATTAAGCGAAGAGGATGGTTAAAGGACTAATGAATCAACCGGATAATTATTCGTTCCTTGTCTTATATGGATTGGATACAGATTCAATCGCAAAGTTGGGTCTTCAGAACGTCGATATACAAGGGTTTAAAATGGGATCGGCCAAATTTAAAATGTTACTTAAAGAAATTACCAATTTAGAACGCTTAATGCATGAAGAACTTAAATGGGGTTCTTATTACCATGCAGATGAAATATCCTATGTGTTCTATTCAAGAAATAGAGGGGCACTTGATCACTTGTTTGATTTTTTGACAATCCTTTCTCCTTGGAAAATAATGCCCTGGCTGGAATTTGATGCGAAATTTTTGTCCTACGCAAAGGATGGAAAAACTGTACAGTATTATCATGCACCATCTCTTACCAGTAATACAATAGGTTCGTTATACCGGCAGTTGGAGAACTCAGATATCATTTACTTTCACAGAGGGGATAGCCGCCTTTTAAATAAGTTACTCTCAAAGTATTTTTCATTCACTCAGCCAGCTTATTACAAAAGATTATTAGCATTGTATAGGCAAGCATACGTGGAGAGCAGGGACTACTTTAAGTTTTTACTATTGTTTATGATAATTGAAAGTTTAATTATTGACGATGACACCTCTGGAGTTGTTTATAAGATAAGAAGGCTTTGCTCAGTTTTAGTAGGTGATGATTTAAAAATGAGTGAAGAGATCTTCAAAAAGGTAGGACAAGCATATACCGTAAGATCTAAATTAGTCCATCAGGCAAGGAGTACTTTACATGAAGGGCGTTATCTGCCTTTTATTCATTCGGTTGTTTGTGAGATATTAATGACATTAATGGTTATTGACCAGGCTGATGACAAAATATTTATGCGTGCCAATGCCTTAGGGTTTGGCGTGAAACAAAGCTTGATAAAAGATGTATCGTTTAAAAGATACCGCGTGCTTACGAATAATTATATAAATTTTTATGCAAGTTTTAAATAATATTTTGTGCGATTATCCCAGAGTGGATTGTCATGTCGTTCCCAGGTCTTAATAAGCATGTAGCTATACCCAAGTGGAAGAAAAGGACGCATTAGAGTTTTGCCGGATCTATTTAAGCTAATGAATTGCTATAATTATGATTGCTACCATAATCAGAACGGGAATAGATCCCATTGTTGTAGTACTAGCTATTCTTTCAGTTATAGCGCCCATTGCTACCTTTATTTTCAAGGCAGGCATAGATGCAGTGACTGCGAAAAAAGAAGATAAAGAAATTCGCAAAGAAGTGTATCGCTATGTAGAGATCATGGATAAGGGTGAGAAAGATGTCCTTTCCCTGATGATAAAGAATGTAGCGGACCTTAGGGAATATTATGTGATCAACAAACAGCAGGCGAGACGTTCTTTTTCTGCAGTACTGCTGATAAGTATATTAGGTTTTGTATTATTCGCCGGTGGGATAATTATTACCTATCCCGCCATCATTATGAGCTTTATTAGTACTGCTCATCCCTAACTAGTTTAAGTTTCGTTTAGCATCCATAGAAAAAATACACAATAGATAATTATAATTATGTATGCCGGAATTTGGATAATTCATTAAGTTAATTAACTTTGAATAAGCTAAAGACCTTTAGCTTAAGTGATCACCTCAATTTTACCATTATCATTATTGCGAGCCCCAAAATAATCATTAAGCAACGCTGATCTGCCAATAAAATAGTTTTTATATTCCTGTTTTAAATAATGCGCATAGATAAAGCGTTAGCGATATCCTTATATCTTTTACCCCCAAATCATGTGTTTATGCCTGAAGTAAATCCCTTATCTAAAGATGCTGCCACGGCGGCAGATACGACCAAAAAGGATACTGATCCACAACGTAAAAGAACGATCGACTATTTGACCTCTTTTTTCCTGTTGTTCTGTGTAGTCGGCGGCCTCACTTGTATCATTGCTATGTGCTTTTGTTTAAAGCCGAAAGCGCCTAATTCTTTTGCATCAGATCTAGGCCTGTTCCTGGCCGTTGCCCTGGCTTCTCTTGCCACTGGCGGGTTACTCGGTTTTCTTTTTGGTATTCCACGAAGTTTACAAAGGAATGCGGTAGATGTGAACAATGGCAGTTCGCATAGTGATAACACAAATCTTGAACAGATCTCCGACTGGCTTACAAAGATCATTGTAGGGGTAAGCCTTACGCAAATGAACCGGATCGGTGCAGCTTTCGACAACATGATGAAATATATGATCGCCGGATTTGACGAGGGCAGCCGGTCAATTGCATATCCATTTATGGGTAGTTTGATCCTGTTCTTTGCCATTTCAGGTTTTTTGACCATTTATTTGTGGTCAAAGATGGACCTACTGATAATGCTGGTGAATAACGACCGGCTAACCAGGCTTACCAGTGAGGTGGAGGCCAAAGTAAAAGAAACTGTACAACAGACCGTGACAGAGAAAGTAGCAGAAAGCCGTGTGACGCTTGATAAAGATATGCAGGATATGAAGAACAGGAACCTTGACCTGGAGATCGCAAGTTTGAGCACGAAACGGGACCTATTTACCCGGCAACGGACCCGCACCATTGATGCAGAAAGCATTCCTGAGTTTAAGAGTGTGATAGAATTAGTTAAGCCTGGGCCGATCACTGTACTGGATGATGCTCAAAAATTCAGATGGGGAGGGACGCCGGAAGCCGGCGGGTATCGCCTGGCGGCTGCCTATGAAAAGGATGCCAATGGCGAAAAATTCCATGTAGAGGTTACGGTAGCACCTATGGACCCTGCCGGTACGCTAACAGGAGATGTGTATTTCTTTTTACATGATTCTTACTATCCTAATAATGTAGTAAAGGTAGAAGCAACAGGCAATAAGGCTTCCTTTAAAATAGACGCAATAGAGGCATTCACCGTAGGGGCTATTTGCCTGGATGCACAGGTGATGCTGGAGCTGGATATGAACAGTGATCCAAATGCGCCCGAAGATTTTAAATATACAGAGCAGCTAACTACAATTTCCGCCCTGGATGAGCAACTGAGAATATTAACGGAGTTAAAGAGCAGTAATTAAGATCACTTTACCGGTAGCGTTATACGCATTTCTGCAAACGGACTAATAATTATTTGTCCCCAACCCGGTTGTACCTAACAGCCAACACATTTATAATTATTTCACAATTAAATCAAACCTTTATGCCCCAAGAAATAAAAGAACTTATTTTCTCGCTGGATAAGGAATATAAGTTAGCAGCAGATACGACCACTGTATCACTGAGCGTGATCGTAGGTGTTATGGGTCAAAGCCCTGATCTTGATGTGGACTTGGATGAAAAGGAATTGTTAACCCACCATAAAGGATCTATTACAGCGCTGCCAATTACTGCAACAGTTGGAGCCATATTGCAGATCATCGGAAATGTAGTTGATGTTGCATCTGATTCCAATAAAATTGAGGTGACCTTACAACTAGAAGGAGGGGTGCAATCGCTAACCCGCACATTCAGCGTTAATGTAGAACAAGATGGAGAAACTGTGGACGTTGTATTTATTATTCGTTTTATTTAATCCTCTACCTGTTATGCGTACTATTTCCACTTTCTTACTGCTGCTGGCAACCGCTTATGCAAGCGCACAGACAGAGAAGACGCCAGAAGGGGTAGACCTTCTTAAAGCCCCGGCATCTCCTTCAGCTCAATTGTTAAATATCGCTCCAAATGCAATAGAGCGTCCTACAGATCTGTCTTCTTTTTGGATCTCGGTGAATAACGTTACCAGTAATTTTACAAAGTTCCCAACGGATTATTCGTTTGATATTTCGCCTGTTTCTTTGTTTCACAGCACAGGAGTAACATTAAAAGACCTGAACACTAAAAACCTATCCAGCGTATTATGGCAAACTTTAATAGTGTCAACAGGTATCCGGTCTGTGGAGGATACACTAACCGGTCAGTCATTCTATAAAGCAGCAATTGGCCTTAAGATTTCTTTTATCAGGCCGAAATGGTCTGGTGCAACTGAAAGTAAATACCAGGCTATTAGTGTACTTCAGGAAGAAGTAACCGAAAAGATAAAGATTGATGTAAATGAGATACTGAAGGATTCTTTATATCAGCGCAAACTTACGGAAAGAGAGGCGGTGAAGAATAAGAAGTCTGCTGAATATAAGCGCATAGATAAAGAATTAGACGACCTGTTTTTAATTCTGCTGGCAAATAAACGTGTAGAGCGTATGGCCGATAGATCTGAATCATATACCCGTTTGAAGGAACTGGCGAGGGACTTCAAAATTGAGCGTGTAGGATTTTATCTGGATATGGCAGGTGGTTTTTCTGGTAGTTTCCCTACTAATAAATTAGGTTATTCTCTGGCCGACCGTTCGGGTGTTTGGCTAACCGGCGGTTATGATGGTGGCAATAACCACTTGAGTGTGTTAGGGTTGGCAAGATATTTATATCAACCTGAGACCATTTATGCTGATCCGGCCCATACAATACCCACCAAACGTATTTCCACGCTGGATATGGGTACGAGGTTACTTTACAGCGGCACGGACGATAAGTTCAATTTTTCATTGGAATCAATTTACCGGAGTGTGCTTAACAAGAATATTATAGGACCTTCCTGGCGTTTGATCTTTTCTGCGGAGTATGATACCGGGTTCAATACCAAGCTTACTTTAAACTTAGGACGTGATTTTGATGGTTCACTTATTAAAGGAGGGAATTTAATTGCCGGGCTTACTTTTATTGCCGGTTTCGGTAATAAGCGGAACTTGTAGTTTTACTGCTTCCATTTAAGTACTATCATTGCAATTTGAAAGTAATATTAACATCCGGTAGTACATTCATATTATTGGAGGTGTATGGTAATGAAAGCGGTCGCTTCCATTAATTCCTCAAACACATTGTCATGTCTGTCCCCAAAGCCTTTATTAAGGATGTAGCCATCCCCATTAGCGAAGATTACCATTTCGATAATTCCCCCTTTTCTTTTCCAGTCCATAATAACGGCTCTCCGATCACCCGTTTAAGAAGACGTTTAAGTCCATGGATATATAAAAGAAGGCTGGCCAGGGAAAAGGCCAGCCAGCATAAGGACCGGTCGTTCATTGGCCGTATTAAGGTCTCGCAGAAGTTCCTGCACTTCCTTCGGAGTGGTAATAAGAAAGGAGTGTTCATGGTCACTGGTTATCGGGGAATGGGTAAGACCAGCTTTGTGAATTGGGTGCTCCGCATTTATATGGAGTCGCATGATCAAGTTAAGAATATATTGTATCGGCTCTTTGGTTGGCATTCCGATATCTGCGTTATTCATATCACCATCGCCCAAAAGCAACCCAAAGAGCAGGATATCTTGCGCCTCATGTTGGTAAAGATCTATGAAGAGTGTAAAAAACATTCTTTACGCTACAAGGGTAAGCGGATGCTTAAGCAATTACTGCGGTTCTCCCTCCTGCTATTGGTAGTGCCTATTCTTTACCCAATAATGCTCGAGTATCTGCCGTTCATTGTTCCGTCCGAAGAGCTGTTCACCGGATTGCAGCTTCCTGGCTGGGTGGGGGATGTACAGCACCGGATAGCGGTTATTTTCCAGTATATAGCGGCCAAACATCACATTGTAGCGGCTATCTTCCATTATTATATAGTGGCTCCTCTTCAATTTATAGCGGCTCTTCCGCATATGGTAATGGCTCTCATTGAGTGGCTCAGCCACCGGTCAATATATTTATTGCTCTTGTCGGTCATGGGGTTGGTGTTCATAAGGGATAGTAAGGCCCTCATCTTGCTCCGGGATATCTTTAAACGCTGTTATGCTACGTCCAGTTCGGAAAGGTCTATGCAACACGAAATGGGCATAGCTCAGTGGTTACCTAAGCTCCTTGCTTTCTCCGAGAAGCAGACCTTGAACTACCCTGTAGCTTCCAATAAGGAAATAGAGATGGCCTTGATCAATTTTCTGGAGCTGGTGGATAATGAGTTCATTTTTGTGTTCGATGAACTGGATAAGATAGAAAGCACGGCCTTTGTTCAGCAGGATGGCGCAGAGGGGCCAGATAGGTCCACCATCACTTATCATGAGCAGGTCCGGGAACGGAAACAGGCCATCATAGATATCATTGGCGGATTAAAGAACTTCCTCACCACCGCCAATGCCAGGTTCATCTTCATTGCCGGCCGTGAGATGTTCGATGCAACCCTGGCAGATATTGCAGACCGGCAGTCCTCTCTGGGCAGTATGTTCAATGATGTGTTCTATGTGGAGAGCTTTCTAAAGGAGAGTTTTGATAACAGTAATAATAACTCTTCTGTAAGTATTGCAATAGAAGCTTATCTGCAGCATGTATTATACAACGATACAAGCGTTGCAGAGGAGAAGGGACAGAACCTCTATACACTTACCCGGGAGAAGATGAAGGCGGCCGGGATGCCGGACAGAGAGCAGGATAAAGTGATCTTTTGTTTACAGGAGTTCGTGATCTATCTCACCTACCGCAGTAATGGCTCACCACAAAAGATCATTAAAACAGTGCATGAGTTCATAAGGCACATGAAAAAGCCAGAAGGATCTAAATCCGGTCATACCATAGGTTCGGAGATGATCTATGCTGATATTAACCCGGAGGCCAGCCGTTCCCTGTATTTCAACTTTAAGGATCAATACCGCATCGGGTTCATAAATTATCTGTATCGCCCTTTTCTTATTGAGTATGGCCGAACCTTCAAACATTATGGAGATAGTATTGTGGCATCCACTTCATATCTGTTCGATCATTTATTGAAGTTCCATAATTTCGCCTTTTCCATCTCTCATCTTGAAATGATCCCCGAAGTACTTTCCGCCAATAGAACGCCGCAACTAAGGACACACATCAAAAAAATAGTGGATTATCTTTCAAATAAGCATATTAGGGAAACAGAGATCGGGTTGTTCCAATACAAGTTCATAAGCCGTACGCTGAATGAGATCACCTTCCTTTCCAAAACATTTGAATCAGAGTCCGCCGCCTTTAACTTTACACTGGACGAAAGCCATAGTATCAAAGTACATGTCACCAATAAGATAAACATACTACGGAATGCCCTGCAAAAGCTTCCCAACGGTTATAACGGTACAGAGCGTCAGAACTTTGCAATGAATTTCCTGCAGACCATGTTAGGCGACCTCTATTTCTTTGATCAGGAGTATGATGATGCGGTGATAGCGTATGCAGATGCAAAAAGGCCCATGAATGATAAAGAACTGGAAAGCATCAGTGCAGGGGATTTTCTTATACTCATTAAAACTAAATTAAAGTTAGGGCTGGCATTTGAAAAGATCAATTCCTATAACGACGCCCTCCCTTTTTATTCCGATGCCGTACAAGCTGCCAAACAGTTCTTTTACCATCAATTGAAATGCAAGAAGAAGATAGCTGCCGGCGAAAAGGTGGAAAGCGAAGTGCTGGATGCCAATATGCGTTTAAGGGCAGAGATCCTATATGATATCCTGCAGGTGGTGAACCAGTGTTTCATTGCAAATGCTGTTATTCAGGAGAAACTGGGATTGGATGGTATCTCTATCCGGAACCTGAACAGGGTATTGCATGAATATTTCTGTCTGTCAGAAAGTGTGCGGGATCATTGCGGGGATAATACGCTCATAGATGCCAATGTACTGCTGGTAGTAGCAAACCTGTTATATTTTAAGAATAACGACCGGAAATGGGAAAAGGAAAAGGTGCCTAATACCAGGCTAAAGGTCCTGGAACTGTTACAGATCATTAATGAGGATTATCCTGATCCAGCCAGTGCATTGCAGGTAGGGCCCGAATGGAGGACACTGTACCTCTACAGCGCCGGTCTAAGGAAGGTATTGTTAGGGTGTAATGTACCGGTTGATAAGTGGGCTTCTGATAGCATCGTGTTCGATCTGTTAGCCTCGTTCAAAAGACATGAAGTATGGGAGAACCGCCTGATCACAAAGAATGGGTTTAAATATATAGGCATCTTTCTTTCCAATATGGGCGATGCGTTATTAAGCAATCTCAAAGCTGGAGAGGAAGAAGGTATGAAGTTCAAGTTAAGTGATATTTTTAATTGGAGGACAGTGAGGGAAGAGGTGAAGAAGATAAAAAAATATTACAAAAGGAGAGGAGAGAATATTAAAGAGTGGTCTGATATTAAATACTTTGATAACGAATTCCCCAAAGATGCATTCTTAAATAGCCTGTTATCTTCGGAGAGTACTGTGGAATATACCATAGCAAATGTGTTAAGGTGTTATTTTATATCGGGTTATTCCTTTATAAGGAGAGGGCGTAAGTTCAGTACAAGTTTCCAGTACCGGAAGATCCTGTATGTATTACGGCTGATATTGGATAATGCGAGTTGGAGGGGGGCGGAAAGCGTTTTTGCAGTGGATGTCCTTTTTTTAATAGAACATACTATAAAAAGACCGATCGTATTTATCGCAAGCCAGAACCACGGGCATACAGACAGGCACATGCTCAATAAATATAAGAGCATATTCTCTGACGACCTCGCATATAGGACAGATAAATATCTTGAGCAGCATATATCCTTTCACCCAGATGTAAAGGAAGCAGAGATACTGTTCAATTATATTAAGGTACAGCTTGGGAAGGCCGATGAGGCCACCTGTCATGAGCTTGTGAATAACTATACCTCACTGGGCACACAGTACATACGTATATTGGAACTGGACCTTTTTGCAAAGTTGCACCAGACCAAACTAAAGGAGATAGGTAAGATAACAGATGCGGATGCCGTGGAGGCCTGCAGGGAATATCTGTATTGTTTGCTCACCATTCTCCGCTCAATGGACCTCTATGAAACAGACTATATGTTAGGGTACACTTATCAGGCCTATGTGCATTTTCGTATAGGACAGCTTTTGTTGCAGTTGAAGAAAGATCATAGCCATATACTTGAACAGGCCGTAGAACAGATCCTGTCCCTTTCGGAGTTTAAGGGATCGCAAACCTCCAGGGATGAGATATACCATTTCTTTATGGCCAAGAAATATTATGCAAAGGCGCTACAGCTGCATATGGAAGGCACCGAATACCGTGCTACCATGGAAGATATGATCTATCTGGAGGATGATATCAATGACAATGCTTACCATTTTGGAGCCGCCATGGAGCGTTATATGTTAGGGAATAAGCTTATAAAAAAGTATATACGGCTCTGTGACCAATATCTGAAAAGGCCTAATTAGGGCGTAATGGAGCCTGTTTTGCTTTTTTTGGGGATGAATGGTACCTTTTATTAAGTTTTACGCTTTTAGGGTTAGGAAGACCAAAAATTCCAATACAAGTATATTAATACCTACAGCATCGGTTAAAAATAACGATAGGGTATATTTGGGACTATCTCAAGAACTGTGTAAGTTTTAAAAAACGGAGTTCGTAGTGGGATCTATATTCTGATCCTATTTTCAAAAATAGTTAAAAACTGATCTAGGACAATGCCCCAGTTTCTAATGGGCA
>Ga0207426_1000961_pt1 | contig 28391 bp, 21 predicted proteins | sample AraplaMF_Cvi_mMS_FD_184265 | JGI IMG/M metagenome (GOLD analysis project Ga0207426, IMG submission 184265) | Arabidopsis root microbial communities from the University of North Carolina, USA - plate scrape MF_Cvi_mMS (SPAdes) (version 2) | ecosystem: Host-associated > Plants > Roots > Endosphere... | reverse complement strand
GCCAAGCGCCCCGAGGCGGTGATCCACCGCGAGATCTACCGGCCCTGGGGCACGGTCAAGTCGCTGCATGCCGGCGACCGCTTCCAGGTCAAGCGCGTGCTGATCCATCCCGGCCAGGCCGTCGCCCTGCAGCGCCACTACCACCGCTCCGAGCACTGGGTCGTGCTGTCCGGCACCGCCCGCGTCACCATGGAAGGCCAGTCCCGCATCCTGCGCGAGAACGAGGCCGTCTACCTGCCGATCGGCACCGACCACAAGCTCGAGAACCCCGGCAAGATCGACCTCGAGCTGATCGAGGTCCGCACCGGCCCCTATCTCGGCGAGGACGACGTCGTCCGGCTGGAAGCGGCCGACGCACTGCTGTTCGGATGATCCCTCCCAAACGGGGGGCTACCCCGAACGATTCATAGATTTAAAGTCTATGAACTCATGGAGGGCGTCATCGATTGCAGGTTTCGTTGCTCGATTCCTGGGGTACAGTAGGCTGCCGCTGCGGTCCGCTGCCCGCCCGCCCATGCCGAATCGTTGAAAGAAAACCGACATGCCAGCTGGCTCTTCGAGACTCCACGACCAGACCATCGCGGTGATCGGCATGTCCTGCCGGCTGCCGGGCGCGGCCGGCCTCGACGAGTACTGGTCGCTGCTGCTGCAGGAGCGCTGCAGCGTCTCCGAGATCGGCAGCGACCGCTGGGCGATCGAGCGGTTCTACCATCCACGGCGGGGCGAGCCGGGCCGCAGCTACACCCTGGCGGCCGGGCTGATCGAGGCGCCGAACGGCTTCGACGCCGGCGCCTTCCGGATCGCGCCGCGCGAGGCCGAGCAGATGGACCCGCAGCAGCGGCTGCTGCTGGAGCTGGTGTGGGAGGCGCTGGAGGATGCGGGCCTGCCGCCCTCCAGCCTCGCCGGCCAGCCGGTCGGCGTGTTCGTCGGCGCCTCCTCGGTCGACGGCTACACCCGGGCGGTCGGCGATGCCGGCGGCATCGACACCCATTTCATGACCGGCAACACCGCGTCGATCATCGCCAACCGGATCTCCTACATCTACGACCTGCGCGGGCCGAGCCTGACCATCGACACCGCCTGCTCCTCCTCCCTCGTCGCGCTGGACGCGGCGGTGCGGGCGCTGGCGCGGGGCGAGATCGACACCGCCGTGGTGGCCGGGGTGAACATCCTGGGCGCGCCGCAGGCCTTCTACGGCTTCTCCCGCGCCGGCATGCTGTCGCCGACCGGCCTCTGCCGGCCCTTCGCCGCAGCGGCCGACGGCTATGTCCGGGCCGAGGGCGGCGCCGTGCTGGTGCTGAGCCGCCTCGACGCCGCCCGGTCGCACGGGCGCACGCCGCGCGTCATGATCGACGCGACCGGGGTCAATTCCGACGGCCGCACCGTCGGCCTGTCGCTGCCCTCGACCGACGCCCAGCGCCGCCTGCTGGAGCAGTTGTATGGCGAGGCCGGGATCGACCCGAACGACCTCGCCTTCGTCGAGGCACACGGCACCGGCACCCGGGTCGGCGACCCGGCCGAGGCCGAGGCGATCGGCCGGGCCCTGGGCCAGAAGCGGGACGCACCGCTGCCGGTCGGGTCGGTCAAGTCCAATATCGGCCATCTCGAGCCGGCCTCGGGCCTGGCCGGGATGATCAAGGCGATCCTGGCGATCGAGCACCGGGTGTTGCCGGCGACGCTGCATCTCGACACGATCAACCCCGACATCCCGTTCGAGGCGCTGAACCTTTTGCCGGCGCGGGGGCCGGTGGCGCTGCCGCCGGGGCCGCTGACCGCCGGCGTTTCCTCCTTCGGCTTCGGCGGCACCAATGCGCACGCCGTGCTGCGGGCGCCGCGGCCGGACGAGATGCCGAAGGCCGCGCCCGAGGCGCCGGCCCGCGCCCTGCTGCTGTCGGCCCATGGCGAGGAGGCGCTGCGCAGCCTGGCCGGCCGCTATGCCGAGGCGCTGGAACTGGCGGATGCGGACCCGGCCCGGATCGCCAGCCATGCCGCCCATGAGCGGGAGCTGCTGCCGCACCGCCTGGCCCTGCCGCTCGGCGACGATGCGGCGGCCGAGCTGCGGCGCTTCGCCGGTGGCGACCGGGCGGCGCAGCTCGTGTCGGCCCGCGGCGAGGGTGACGCCGGCGCGGTGTGCTTCGCTTTTTCCGGCAACGGCTCGCAATTCGCCGGCATGGGCCTGCGGGCCTATCGCGCCAGCCGGCCGTTCCGCGAGGCCTTCGACGAGGTCGATGCGCGCTACCGCGCTTTGGCCGGCTGGTCGCTGGCCGAGGCGCTGCAGGACCCGGCGCTGGAGGAGCGGCTGCCCGCCACCTCGACCGCGCAGCCGCTGCTGTTCGCGGTGCAGATGGCGCTGACCGCGGCGCTGGCCGCCGACGGCCTCGTGCCGGCCATGGTGATCGGCCACAGCGTCGGCGAGGTGGCGGCGGCGCTGGCCGCCGGCATGGTGTCGCTGGACCAGGCGGTCCGGATCATCCATTGGCGCAGCCGCTGCCAGGAGCAACTGCGCGGCCTTGGCACCATGGCGGTGCTGATGCTGGGCCGCGAGGAGGCGGAGGCGGTGCTGGCCGAGGCCGGGCTGCACGACACCGTCGTCGCCGCGGTCAATAGCCCGGTCTGCGTCACCGTCTCCGGCCCTGCGGACCAGATCGAGCCGCTGCTGAAACTGGCCAAGCAGCGCCGGGTGGCGGCGCAGCGGGTCGGGGTCGACTATCCGTTCCATTCGCCGCTGACCGCGCCGATCGAGGCACCGCTGAAGGCGGCGCTGTCCGATACGGCGTCGGCCGAGGGCCGGATTCCGTTCATCTCCGCGGTCACTGGCGCGACCCTGGCGGGCGCCGCGCTGGACGCGGAATACTGGTGGCGCAACATCCGCCAGCCGGTGGATTTCGCCGCGGCGGCGCGGACGGCGCTGGAGCTGGGCGCCGGGATCTTCGTCGAGATCGGGCCGCGGCCGGTGCTGACCGGCCATCTGCGCGACATCGCCAAAGCGGCGGAGCGCGAGGTGGCGATCCTGCCGACGCTGGACAACAAAATGGGGGACAACAAGGCCGGCGAAGACGGGTCCGACCCGGTCGAGCGGGCGGTGCTGCAGGTGCTGCTGCGCGGCGGTGCGGTCGACCGGCGGCCGCTGTTCGGCGACCGGCCCACGGGCCGGCGCCAGGCCCTGCCGCATTATCCATGGCAGCGCCGCGACCTGCGCCAGGCGCCGACGCCGGAGCGCATCGACCTGTCGCTGGCCAAGCCGGCGCATCCGCTGCTGGGCGCCCGGCTGGGCGAGGGCACGCCGGAATGGCACGGGCTGCTGGATCCCGAGTTGCTGCCCTATCTGGCCGACCACAAGGTGGCGGGCGAGGTGGTGGTGCCCGGCGCCGCGCTGCTGGAGATGGCGGTGGCCGCCGGCCGGCAATGGTTCGGCGCCGATGCGGTCGAGGTCGAGGATTTCGACATCATCCAGGCGCTGATGATCGCCGAGGGCACGACGCGCGAGACCTGGCTGCGGCTGGCGCCGGGCACCGGCGCGGTCGAGATCCTGGGCCGGCAGCGCATGGCCGGGGAGGAGTGGACGCTGCACGCCCGCGGCCGGGTCGGCCCGAGCCCGGTGGCCACAGCGCCGGACCACGGCGCCGGGGACGACAGCACCCTGCGCCCCGTCGATCCGGCAGCGATCTATGCCGCGGCCGGGTCGGCCGGGATCGATTACGGCCCGGCCTTCCGCCGCGCCGCCGCCATCGTCACCGACGAGGAACGGCGGATCACCGTCGACCTGGCGCCGGAGACTGCCGATAACGGCCTCTATACCGCGCCGCATGCGCTGCACCCGACCGCGCTGGACGCCGCCTTCCACGGGCTGTTCGCGCTGTATGGCCGGCTCGGCGGCGGCGAGGGCGGCGCCTTCCTGCCGGTGCGCTTCGCCTCATTGCGGGTCTATCGGTCCTCGCCTGCCAGCCGGGCGCGCCTCGACCTGCGCCGCGCCACGGCGCGGTCGATCCTGGTCGACATCGCGCTGGAGGACGAGGCCGGCATGGTGGTGGCCGAGCTGCGCGGCGCCCGGTTCCAGCGCAGCGCGCTGCGCCTGGCCGCCGGGGACGAGCTGCTGTATCGCTCCGTCCGGCAGCCCTGGGATGACGGCCGCGCCGGCGTCGCCGCGGCGGATCTGGAGCAGGCCCTCGCCGGTCTGCTGGACCGGCACGAGGCCGGCGACGACTGGCTGCTGCTGACCGCCTGGGCGCGGTCGATGGCGCATCGGGCGGTGCGGGCGGTGGCCGGATCGGCCCGCTTCACCGTCGAGCGGCTGTGCCGCGGCGGCCGCCTGGCCTCGGCCGCGGTGCCACACTTCGAGGCGCTGCTGAAGGTTCTGGCCGAGTTCGGGTTGGCGACGGAGCAGGACGGCGCCTGGCGCCTGGCCCCTGCCCGCCTGCCGTCGCCCCAGGCGATCCTGCGCTCGATCCTGGCCGCGCATCCGGAGCGCGGCGCCGAGACGGTGATGGCCGCCCGGCTGTCGCGCGACCTGGTCGCGACGCTGCGCAGCGGGGAGCCGCTGCACTTCTCCAAGGGCGTCGAGGCGCATGCCCGCGCGGCGTCGCCGCTGCTGCCGCTGGCGGCGGAGCTGATCGGCCGCCTCGCTGCCGGCCGCACGGCGCCGCTGGCGCTGCTGCTGCTCGACCCGGAAGGCGAGCTGGTGCCGGCGCTGCTGCCGCTGATCCGCAGCGGCGCCCTGACCGTCACGGTGACCGGGCCCGAGCCGAAGGCGCTGGCCGGCCTGGCCGCGCGCACCTCGCGGCTGCCCGGGCTGCGGATCCTGGACGAGCAGACCACCGTTCCGCCGAGCGGCTTCGACCTGGCGCTGTCGGTCGGCACCATGGCGGCCGGGGATCAGGCCAAGCTCGGACAACAGGTGGCCGGGCTGCTGCGCCCCGGCGCCGTGGCCGTCACCGTAGACACCATCCCGGACACTGTGACCGCCCTGCTGCTCGACGGCATGGCGGACAACCTCACCTCGCAGGACGGGCTGGCGCAGGCCGGCTTCCGGCCGGCGGCCCAGCACCGCGCCGGCACCCCGGGGGCGACGGCGCAGCTGGTGGTCTGGGACCGGCCTGCCGTCGACGTGCCGGCCGAACCGGCCGGGCCGATCCTGATCCGCCCCGCCGACACCGACCTGCTGGCCGATCTCGCCGACCGGCTGCGCGGATGGGGCCGCCCGGTGCGCATCGACCCGACCGCCGCCGCGGCGGAGGGAGACACCGTGCTGCTGCCGCTGATGCTGGACACGGCGCGCGACCCGGTCGCCTACCTGACCAAGGCCATCCTGGCGGTGCGGGCTGAGGCCGAGGCCTTGCCGGCCAAGGCCACGCTGTGGCTGGTCGCCCGCTGCGGCAAGCTGAACGGCAAAGCCGATGGCGGCCGTGGCCTGGCCGAGGCGCTGGCGGCCTTCGCCCGCACCCTGGCCAATGAGCAGTCCGGCCTCGCGATCCGCTTCGCCACCCTGGCCCCCGCCCTGCCCGACGAGGCCGCGGCGGCGGCGCTGGCCAAATTGATCGGGTCCACCGAGACCGAGGTCGAGATCGACCGCGACGGCATCTTCGTCAGCCGGGTGGAAGCGGTGCGGCCGGCGCCGCAAGATGCCCCGGCGGAAGACCGGGCCGCCCGCCTGGCCCTTTCGGCCCCGGGCAGCCTGGGCCGGATCGGCTGGGTCGCGGCGGAGCGCCAGGCCCCGGGGCCGGAGGAGATCGAGATTGAGGTCGCCGCCAGCGGGCTGAACTTCCGCGACGTGATGTTCTCGCTGGGCCTGCTGCCGGACGACTATCTGGAGGACGGCTTCGCCGGCCCGACGCTCGGCTTCGAATGCGCCGGCACGGTCCGCCGCGTCGGTGCGGCGGTGACCGATCTGCGCGAAGGCGACCGGGTGATGGCCTTCGCGCCGGCCGCCTTCGCCACCCATGTCACGATCCCGGCCCAAGTGGCGATGCGGGTGCCGGAGGGCGTCGACCTGGCCGCCGCGGCGACCATGCCGGTCGCCTTCATCACCGCCTGGTACGCGCTGGTGCACCAGGCCAGGCTGGGCCGCGGCGAGACCGTGCTGATTCACGGCGCTGCCGGCGGCGTCGGCCTGGCGGCGCTGCAGATCGCCAAGCTGCGCGGCGCCACGGTGGTGGCCACCGCCGGCAACGAGGACAAGCGCGCCTTGGCCCAGCTGCTGGGCGCCGACCTCGTGCTGGATTCCCGGTCGCTGGCCTTCGCCGACGAGATCCGCTGGAAGCTGGGCGGTGTCGACGTGGTGCTGAACTCGCTGTCCGGCGACGCCATGCGGCGCAGCCTGCGGGCGCTGAAGCCCTTCGGCCGCTTCGTCGAGCTGGGCAAGCGCGACTTCGTCGCCGACACCGCGGTGGGCTTGCGCGCCTTTGCCCGCAACGTCTCCTATTTCGGGGTCGATGCCGACCAGCTGCTGAACGCCCAGCCGGGCCTGACCAGGCGCCTGCTGCGCGAGCTGGACCGGCTGTTCGCGCAGCGCCGCCTGACCCCGCTGGCCCACCGGGTGTTCCCGGCCGACCAGGCGGAGGACGCGTTCCGGCTGATGCAGGGCGCCGGTCATATCGGCAAGATCGTGATCACGCCGCCACGCGAGATCCCGGCGACGCCGGCGGCCGAGGCCCGGTTCGAGGCGCAGGACACCGGCTTCCACCTGGTCGCCGGCGGCACCGGCGGCTTCGGCTTCGCCACCGCGCTGTGGCTGGCGGAGCATGGCGCGAAGACGATCGTCGTCGCGTCCCGCCGCGGCACGCTCGGGCCCACGGAAAAGACCCAGGCCGAGCGGCTGGCAAAGCAGGGCGTCACCCTGGCGGCGGAGCGGCTGGACGTCACCGACCGGGCCGCCTGCGAGAAGCTGCTGGCGGGGTTGGAGCGCCGGCACGGCCCGCTGCGCGGCATCATCCACGCCGCCATGGTGCTGGATGACGGGCTGCTGCGCGACCTGGACGCGGCGCGGATCGAGCGGGTGCTGGCGCCGAAGATCAAGGGTGCCGTCCATCTCGACCTGGTCAGCCGCACCCGCGAGCCGGATTATTTCGTGCTGTTCTCCTCCGCCACCACGCTGATCGGCAATCCCGGCCAGGCCAACTATGTCGCCGCCAACGCCTATCTCGAGGCGCTGGCGCGGACCCGGCGGGCCCAGGGGCTGCCGGCGCTGGCCGTGTGCTGGGGCGCCATCGCCGATGCCGGGGTGCTGGCCCGCGACGCGGCCAAGGGCGACGCGCTGAAGCGGCGGATCGGCCGGTCGTCGCTGAAGGCGGCCGAGGCACTGGCGCAGCTGGGCCGGCTGCTGGCCCGGCCGGCGGAGTCGCCGGCCGAGGCGGTGGTGGCCTGCGCCCGGATCGACTGGCAGGCGGCGACCCGCGAGCTGCCGATCCTGGCGACGCCACGGCTGGCGTCGATGGCCGATGGCCGCCGGGCCGAGACGGCGGAGGCCGAGGTCGACCTGGCCGCCATGATCGCCGGGCGCAGCGACGCCGAAGCCCAGGCGATCGTGACCGAGACCATGCTGGGCGAGATCGGGCGGATCCTGCGCATGCCGCCGGCCGACATCGACCCCGACCGCGCCTTCGCCGAGCTGGGCATGGATTCGCTGATGGGGCTGGAGCTGGATGCGGCGATGCAGGGCCGCTACGGCATCGACCTGCCCTTCCTGTCGATCGGCGCCGGGCTGACCCTGACCGAGCTGAGCGGCCGCATCGTCGCCAAGCTGCGCGGCGGCGCCCCGGCCGCCGGCCCCGAGGCACAGCCGTCGGGCGAGGCGGCGCAGATGATCGCCCAGCATGTCGAGGCCGAGCTGGAGGCGGACACCGCGGCGCTGGTGCACGAGGCCGTCCGCGACCGGGCCAAGACCACGAGGCGGGTGCTGGGATGATCCCCGTATTGCCTCTCCGGCCCTTTCTTCGTCATGGCGAGGCGCGCAGCGCCGTGGCCATCCAGAGGCCGGTGCGAGCGGCCCTGGATGGCCACGCCCCTTCGGGGCTCGCCATGACGGATCAGTATTCTGGACCGCTGGTGTATCGCGATGACTAAAGGCCGTCTGTCCGACGCCGCGCTGCGGTCGCTGATCTCCGAGGTGCGCACCAAGGCAGCGGCGCCGGCCGCGATGCCGGCGGCGCCGGAGGCGCGATCCTACGACACCGCCTTCGAGACCCTGCCCGGCTATGAGACGCTGCGGATGCAGCGCGCGGCCGCCGACCTGCTGGGCGTCGCCAGCCCGTTCTTCCGCACCCATGAGCAGCGCGCCGGGGCGGTGTCGCGGATCGCCGGGCGGGAGGTGATCAACTTCGCCTCCTACGACTATCTCGGCCTGAACGGCCACCCGGCGGTGGCGGCGGCGGCCAAGGCGGCGGTCGACGAATTCGGCACGTCGGTCTCGGCCAGCCGGCTGGTGGCGGGCGAGCGACCGTTCCACGCGGCGCTGGAGCGGCGCCTGGCCGAGGTGCACGGCGTCGAGGACGCGGTCGCCTTCGTCAGCGGCCACGCCACCAATGTCGCCGCCATCGGCCAGATCACCGGGCCGGCCGACCTGATCCTGCATGACGGGCTGATCCACAGCAGCGTGATCACCGGCGCCCAGCTGTCTGGGGCGCAGCGGCGGTCCTTCCCGCACAACGACCTGGACACGCTGGAAGCGATCCTGACGGCGGAGCGGGACCGCTGGCAGCGCGTGCTGATCGTGGTCGAGAGCCTGTATTCGATGGATGGCGACACCATCGACCTGCCCCGGCTGGTGGCGATCAAGCAGCGCTTCGGCGCCTGGCTGATGGTCGACGAGGCGCATGGGCTTGGCGTGCTGGGCCCGACCGGGCGCGGCATCGCCGAGGCCAGCGGCGTCGACCCGCGGCAGGTCGACATCTGGATGGGCACGATGTCGAAGACGCTGGCCTCCTGCGGCGGCTACATCGCCGGCCCGAGCGCCCTGGTCGAGTATCTCAAGGTGATGGCGTCGGGCTTCGTCTACAGCGTCGGCATGCCGGCGCCGGCGACGATGGCGGCTCTGACGGCACTGGAGCTGCTGATCGCCGACACGGATGGCCGCGTGGCCCGGCTGCAAGCCAATTCCCGATACTTCCTGGAGCGCGCCCAGGCCGCCGGGCTGGACACCGGCCTGGCCCAGGGCCATGCGATCATCCCGATCATTCTCGGGGATTCGCTGCAGGCGGTGCTGCTGTCGAACCGGCTGCTGGAGCGCGGCGTCAACGTCTCGCCGATCGTGCATCCGGCGGTGCCGGAGAAATCGGCCCGGCTGCGCTGCTTCGTCACCGCCGAGCACAGCCGGGACCAGATCGACCGCGCCGTCGCCATCATCGCCGAGGAGCGGGAACGGCTGCTGCACGAGGCGCCGGCAGCGGCGCGGCTGGGAGCGGCGGTCCGGGGCTAGAGGGTCGCCGGGGCGTCGATCTCGAAGCGGAGGAAGCGGTCGATGAAGGCGGCGCGGATCGGGCGCGGCGCCAGGCGGCCCAGGCGGATCAGCCAGACCAGCGGCCAGGGGAAGGCCACCATGGCGCGGCCGCGGGCGGTGGCGGCGGCGATGTGCTGCGCCGCGCGCTCGGCGCTCCACTGGAACGGCCGGGCGCCGCGGTAGCGGTCGCTCATGCCGGTGGCGATGAAGCCGGGGCAGGCGATGGTGACGCGGATGCCATCCGGCCGCAGCCAGGCCAGCAGCGCCTCGCCCCAGGCCATCAGACCGGCCTTGGAGGCGGAATAGGCCGGCTGGTCGGCCAGCGGCATCAGCGCCGCCAGGGACGAGATCAGGACGATGCGGCCGAAGCGGCGGGCGCGCATCGGCTCGATCAGCGGCGACACCGTCGCGATCGCGCCTTCCAGGTTGATCCGCAGCTGCGCCGTGACCGACTCCTCGGGCTCGCTGCCGCGGCCCGGGGCCAGCCCGGCCTCGACCCCTGCATTGGCGATCACCGCCGCCACCGGATGGTGGGCGTCGAAGCCGCGCAGGAACTCGCAGAGCCGGGCGCCGTCGCGCACGTCGATCGCCGCCGTCTCCACCACAGCGCCGCGCTGCCGGCAGGAGGCGGCGACCTCGGCCAGGCGGGCCGGGTTGCGGCCGATCAGGGCCAGCGCCACGCCCGGCGCCGCATAGTGCCGGGCCAGCGCCGCGCCGAGCCCATGCGAGGCCCCGGTCACCACGACCGCCGTGGGCACGGCCGTCACGCTCATTCTCCCGCCTGCGCCGCCCAGGCGGCTTCGCGCAGCGGCTGGACCTCGCCGTCGAGGATGCGGCGGCGGGCACCGTCGACCGCGAGGTCGATGCCGTGGAGCGAGAAGAAGCTGCCGCGGATCTGGGTCCGCGCCACCACGACGCGGCGGAACGCCTCCAGCAGGTCGGGGCGCGGCGGCGGCGCTTCGGCCCAAAACCGGTCGAGCCCGCCCTGGAAGCTGAGGCCCGGCAGGTCGAACACGGCGGTGCCGAGCGTCTGCAGCGGCTTGCCGCGCTCCAGCGCGAACAGGCCGACGGTGGAGTTGACCACGACCACGCCGATGGCCCCGTCGACCAGCTGCTGCAGGTCGCCGCCGTCGATGAAATCGACCCGGTCGGCGACGCCGTGCCGCGCCGCCAGCGCCGCGATCCGCCGGCGCTTGGCGACGGGCCGGAAATCCAGCGGGTGCAGCTTCACCACCAGCCGGGTGGCGGGGTCGGCGCTGCGGGCGAAGGAGGCGATCACCTCATCCGCCGCAGCCACCGTGTCGCGATACGGCGAATGGGTGCGGATCTGGAAATCGGTGTCGAGCTGCAGCGGATGCAGGTAGTAGCGCTGCCCGGCTAGGCCCTGCATCACCTCGCGCGCCCGCCGCCGGACCCAGGGCGCCCGGACGAAGCGGCCGAGCCAGCCGGCATATTCGACCAGCGGATGGTCGAGGGCGTGGTGGCGGTAATGCGGGAAGGCCGGCATCAGCGCCACCAGCCCGACCGTCCACAGCACGTCCCACACCGCCCGGTGCAGGAAATAGGATGGCACCGGCACCGGCGGCGGCTCCGCCTCGGCCGCCCGCGCCAGGGCCTGGAAGGTGATGGCGCTGCGCGGCAGGTCGGAATGGCCGTTGACGCCCCAGGCCTCGCAGGTGACCCAGCCGGGGCGCAGATAGCCCTCCTCGAACAGGTGCAGCTTGAGGCCGCGGCGCCGGGCAAGGTCGATCGCCACCGCGTGGTGCGGCCGGCAGTCGCCGAACAGCACCAGGTCGGTGACGCGCTCGCGCTCGAGGATCCCGGCGACGAAGCCGCGCCAGTCCTCGAACCGGCCGCGGAAAGCGATGGCCGGGCGGCGCCAGAACACCACATCGCCGCCGCAGATGTTGATCTTTACGATGCGGACGCCCTCGGCCTCCAGCGCCGCCGCCAAGCGCCGTTGGAACGGCGTGGCGGCGCCTTGCAGGACCAGCACGACGCGCTGGCGCGCCGTGCCGCCCGGCGTCGGGACCACCCGCGCCGCAGCCGGCAGGGGGGCGGCCGGCTGCGGCGGGACGGGCCGCGGCGGGGCCAGCGCACCGGCCAGCCGCGCCGCAGCGGCGAACGGGCGCTGGGGTCGCCCGTTCATCACGGCCTCAGAACGGGATGCGGGCGTAGACGTCGCCCGACACCGGCCACAACGCGTCGTCGAAGGACACCCCCTGCGCCACCGGGAAGGCCTCGAACAGGTCGCGGCCGTCATAGCGCAGCGGCTGCCAGGTCTCGTCGATCCAGGTGATCACGTCCTCCCACGGCGTCTCCAGGCTGCGGTCGCGGCAGAAGGCGATCACGCCCGGCTTGCCGACGCCGGAGTAGAAGTCGCGGATGCGGTGGTCGATCCGGTTCTCCGGGTCGTCGACGTCGAGCAGCAGGCGGCCGCCCTCATAGGTGCCGAACCAGCCGCAGGGCACGCCGTAGGTCTCGGCGATCACCATGCCGTGCAGGCTGGTCGAGATGATCCGCTTGCACGACACGATCTCCTCCACCTTGGCGGCGAAGGCGTCGACCTTCGGCGCGGTGTAGGTGTTGATCAGCCGGATCGAGCCCGCCAGGCTGGGCGGGATGTTGTAGCGCTTCAGCGCCTCCTTCACCCCGGATTGCGGGTCCATCGAGGACAACTCGGAGATATGCAGGATCACGCCGAGCTCATGCGTCTTCTTGACGTGCTTCATCGGCATGATGCGCGGCAGGAACCAGACCGGGTCGCCGAACACGTCGGGCACCTTGATGCCCTGGCCGCGCAGCACCGCCTGGGTCTTGCGACCGCGCACGCCGTGCACGACGAAATCGGTGTTCTGCGGCCGGATGTACTGGCGGATCGAACGGTCGACCGGGTTCAGCGTCGCATCCATGCCGGTGCCCCAGAAGTGCAGCACGCCGTTCTTCTGGGCATGGCCGATGGTGCCGACCGCGACCATCCGCTCCGACGCGTCGTCGAAGGCGGCGCGGCGCACCGGCAGGCCGGCGATGGCGGACACCACCACGGCGCTGAGCGCATCGCCGAGATTGGCGTGCGGATGCTCGCTGGTGGTGGCGACCCATGACAGCGGGATCGACAGCCGCTTGGCGTTGAAGCGCAGCAGCGTCTCCAGCCGGTCGCGTGACGCCGCCTCGGGCTTGGCCACCGCCGGGGCGGCGACCGGGGCCGGCACTGGGGTGGCCTCAAGCACGGGCTCGGGCGCCCGGGCGAGGGCGGCGGAGCCCGCGGTCATCGGGGCGGCGGAGGCCGCGGCAGGCTTGGCCGGGGCGGGAGCCGAGGGCACGGTCATGGCGGAAACAACCTTCAGGGCCGGGGCCGGCTTGGCGGCCGGAACCGCGGCCGGGGCCTCGGTCTTGGCATCGCCGGCACGGGCGAGGGCGACGCGCTTGCGGTCCTCGCGGCGCAGCTCGTCCACGGAATGCTGGAGCACGAGGCCGGTCAGCACCGGGTGGTCCCACACGGTCTTGCCGGCCGGCGCCGCCAGCGGCTTGGCCTCGAGCGGGAAGGCGTTGATCAGCGCGTCCTCATCGATCGACACCGGCTCCCAGACATCGTCGACGGTCTCGATCACGTCCTGCCAGTCGGTGACGATGCCGCGCGGCTGGCTGTAGCTCCAGATCTTGCCCTTGCCGATACCGGTGTAGAGATCGATGATCCGCAGGTCGGTCGTGCCATTGGGGTCGAGATCGGTCTGCACCAGGCCAGGCTCGTTGCCCTGCGGCGAGAAGTACAGGCACGGGATGCCGTAGCTTTCGGCGATCACCATGCCGTGCAGGCTGGTCGAGACGATGCGCCTGCAGGCCAGGATCTCATCGACCTTGTCCTTGAGGCCGCCGATGCCGATCGGCGTCACCGTGCTGATCAGATGGACCCGGCCGGCGAGCTCGGCCGGCACCTCGAAGCGCTTGTAGTCGGCCCGCGGATTGGCCTGGGCGAAGGATCGGTCGGTCAGCTCCGACAGGTGCAGGATGACGCCGACATCCCACTTCTTCTCGACCTTCGGCTTGTAGAAGCGCGGCAGCAGCCAGACCGGGTCGCCATAGACGCCGCCCTTGGCCTTGCCGCCGAGCAGCCGGGCCGAGACCGGGCCGCGGCTGGCCGGAACGTGGAAGGTCGACTCCGGCGGCACGGTGAAGGGCAGCCGCTCCGGCATCGGCGCCGACGGATTCTTCCAGCCCGAGCAGCCGGTTCCCCAGAACCAGACTTCGCCGCCCTCGAAACCATGGCCGATGGTGCCGACCGCGCCCATACGCACGGATTTCGACTTGGTCGGGACGCGGGCGATGTCGAGGCCGGACAGCAGGGCCACCATGACCGGGCTGAGCGCGTCACCGAAATTCAGATAGTCCATCTCCTTGGTCGAACCGGCCCAGGAGAGCGGGATCTGTCCCGCGTCGCGCGTGGCCCGCAACAAGCTGTTCATCATGCGCCTCGTACAGTTCGATCAGGTCAATGTGTGGGTGCGGAATGGGGATGCCGCATCAGGCCCGGTCCGCTAGGGGCCGCCGCAGCAGCGCCGCCATGCGCTGCAGAGGCCCGGCCGGCCGCGCCGCGATCGCCGGCCGAGCCTCGGCGGCGAGAGGCCGGAGCACGCTCTGAGGCCGGTGCTGCAGCGGGATCTGCCGCAGCACCGGATGCTCGAACACGGTCTCGCCGCGCCGTGGCTGCAGCGGGTTCAGGTCCAGCGGGAAGGCGTCCTGCAGCGGCGCCGTGTCGAAGTCCGGCGGTGCCCAGGCCTGGTCGATCGCCGCCATCAGCGCCGGCCAGTCGGTGCGCTCGCGCCGCGGCTGGCCGTAGATCGGCAGGCTGCTGCGGCCGAGGCCACGGTAGAGGTCGACGATCCTGAGGTCGAGCGTGCCGTCGGGGTCGAGCTCCGCCATGTGCAGGCCGCGCGGTGCCCGCGGCGAGAAATACAGGCAGGGGATGCCGTAGCTTTCAGCGAAGACCATGCCGTGCAGGCTGGTCGACACGATCCGCTCGCATTCCAGGATCTCGTCCAGCCGGGCGCGCATCCCGTCCAGGCCGATCGGCGTGACGGTGTGGATCAGCTTGACGTCGCCGGCCAGTTCCGGCGGCACCACGTAGCGGAGGTGCTCCGTCTTCGGCCGGACCTCGAAGGACCGGTCCTGCAGATCGGCCAGGTGGATGATGACGCCGAGCTTCCATTTCTTGCGCTGCGGCCCCGAATAGAACTGCGGCAGCAGCCAGACCGGGTCGCCATAGACCGCCGGACCGACCGCGTTCTCCTCGCCCAGGATCCGGCGCGACACCGGCCCGCGCGTCGCCGTGATGTGGAGGCGGGTGCCGGGCTGCGGCGCCACCGGGACGCGCGCCTCGGCGGGGGCCGAGGGGTTGCGCCAGCGCGAGCTGCCGGTGCCCCAGACCACGACTCCGCCCTCCTTCAGGCTGTGGCCGATGGTGCCGACCGCCGCCATGCGCAGGCGTCGGGATTCATGCGCCATGTGCTCAACCGGCAGGCCGGCCAGCAGCGACACCATCACCGCGCTGAGCGCATCGCCGAGATTGACGTAGTCCTGCTCGCGCGTCGCCGCCACCCAGGTCAGCGGCACGATCTGCCGCTCCCGCGCCGATGCGGCCAAAGCGCGAATGGTCTCGTTGCCCGGCACGGCCATCGATCGTCCATGATTCCAGTTTCGTCCCGAAGGTTTTAAGCCGGAATCGCGGCCGCTGTCATGCATTTTGCGGTGCGAAATCGCAGTGCAAAGCGAAAATCAGCCTCGCGACGCCGCCGAGGCACCTTTCAGTTTGGGTTTAGAATCCGCTTCAGGATCAATATGATGTGCCGAGCGAACCTGAAACCGGCTTTTTCTGGGTCTCGGGCCGCGCAACCCGAATCACCTCGCCAAAGCAAAACCTGTGAAAGCTTCCCGTGCGACATCCGGCCGCTTCGCCGTAGCGATGGTTTCGACCATTCTGGCCGCGGGGGGGGAACTACGCCCGACAGGCAATGACGAGGAACTGCATGCAGATCCGTTTCCCGCTCCTCCCGGCCGCCGCCCTGGCGCTGGCCGCCGGTCTGGCCGCGGCGCCGCCGGCCCGGGCCCAGACCCAGTCCGACAAGCTGCAAGACTTCATGATCATGGATGTCTGCGTCGACCAGCACGACCGGATCGACCCGGCGCTGGTGCCGGGCGACCGCGACTGCACCCGGCGCCGCAACATCCGCGCCGGCGAGGCGGTGCCCTATCACCTGCACAACTTCCCCAGCCCGGGCGCCCCCTGCCCCGAACGGCTGGGCACGGTGTCGAAGGACAACATCCCGATCGAGAAACAGGGCGTCACCCGCATCGTCAGCTTCTACGACCGCGGCGTCGACCACAGCTGCCCGGACGCCAAGCCCGACGCCCCGAGCTTCGGCAAGCTCGACACCGGCCGCGAGGGCGGATCGGTGCAATGGGTCGACGAGCGTTGGGGCTACATCATGGGCAGCTGGAGCCCGGTCGCCTTGTCCTACTGGCTGACCCCGTCCTGCGAGGGCACGCCCGACACCTCCGGCCGGTTCCGCTACGGCTGGGTGATCGGCCCGGCGATGCTGCCGCCGGAGGGCCAGGGCGGCTTCGAGACGTTCCAGAGCAAGCTGGTCACCGCCAAGGATGGCGGCGAGCCGGAGGCCGGCTGCCCGAAGCGCTTTGCCAAGCCCTTCACGATGTGGATGCACGACCGCTTCAGCTACAAGGACGGCAAGGACCTGGACAGCCTGATCTCGCTGCGCTTCTCCAGCTCCAGCAAGGACGGCAAGGGGCCCGGCCCGGCGACCCAGGTCGAGATCACTTACTGGACCAAGGAGTTCGGGCTGACCCGCTGGGAAAAATGGGCCCGCGCTGACTGGGTGCACCCGCGCAGCCGCCAAGCCGCCCCGATGCTGGGCAAGACCCTGTTCGCGCGCGATACCTGCAGCCCGCCCTACAGCTTCCGCAGCAGCCCGGTGCCGGGGCTGACGATCAGCGACAGCGGCAGCAAGGACGACTACAGCCGGACCCTGACGCAGGGCGACGAATCGCACAGCTGGCACATGTCGCTGTGCAGCGACTACACCAACATCGTCAAGGATGCCGATGGCGGCTTGGTCCCGCCCTGGGGCCAGGCGCTTAGCAACATATTCTGGGTGGAATAGGCGGTGACGGGCTTCCGGTGCCTGGCGCGCGATCGCCATCGCGCTCCGACTTATCCGGCTCTAGCGCCGGAAGCCGTCGGGCCGCGGCCCTTCCGACCGGCGGTCGGGAACCGGCTTGACCCCGTCATGCCGCAGCCCGGCCGGCGCCCCGCGGCGATGACGGCGGCGCGCCCGCCCGGCCTCGACCCGCCGCGTCTCCTCCTGCAGCCGCAGCACCGTCGTCCCGCCGCCTTCCGAGGGCGGCACCAGCCGGCGGCGCCAGGCTTGGCGCTCCTGATGCGAGGCCGGCGGCACCATCGGATAGACCGCGGGCAATCCCCAGCGCCGGCGATACTGGTCCGGGCTGAGACCATGCGCCCGGTCGAGATGGCGGGCGAGGTCACGACAAGCCCGGCCGTCCTCGAGGCAGATCAGGAAGCCGAGGCCGATGGTCTCGGGCAGCGGCACCGCCGGCACCAGCACCGGCACCCGGGTCGGCGCCGCGCTCACGGTTTTCGGCGTCCGGCGCCGTGGCGAGGCCGAGAGATCGTCGAACGCCGCCAGGATCTTCGGGACCAGCGCGGGGTCGTCGCGCATCGAGGCGGGCTGGCGCGCGCGGAAGGCCCGCGCGATCTCGGCGGCGAAATCCCGGTGGTGCGGCAGCAGTTTCTGGAGGTCGATCTCCGCCCCGGTCAGCCCCCGGCCCGCCTGTCGGCTCGCGTCGTCACGCTGGTCAATTCGCATTCATTCATCCTTCCGACGCACAGCTTTGATGCCGGCTTGACCCAGTCGGAACCACTGTCGGCAAAGGTTCATGCAGGAGCTGCCCCTACCAACCCAATGATTCCATGGCCGGCCGACCGGCCGACATGGTTCCCCCTCCCCTTGAACCCTTTGTCATTGATTGCAACGCGGCGGCGCATATTCGGATAATGCACGCTCCGAATCGCGAAATCATCCTATCAGCAAGCGCCGAGCAGGTTAATCCTTAAAAACTATTGCGGAGGACCATTTTAAATCGAAGAGCTGAGGGCCGGACCGCCGCCGAGAGGTCGCCCCAACGATCGGCAATGCCGGAATCTCTACGGACTCCGACGGCTGGAACTTTCCGAGACCATGCATTGCGGAAGCCGGGAAAATATGCCAAGATTTCGATATAAAGGTTCTGAGATCTGCAGGCAGGCGATCGAATTCACCGGCGACACGCGGCGACCGGATTCGATTTCCGGCCTCTCCACACCCCACGGCACAACCTACAGGCTGCAATGTCGGCAAGGATCGGAGGGTATCGGGAGGCGACCATCGGCCACTCTGCAGGCCCGAAGCCGGTACCTTGTGCCGCAGCACCTGGATCGAACAGCTTTGCGTTATCATCTTGCGGAAATCGCACCAAACATCCTAAAATTGCACCTAGATTTTTAGCCATCCAGTGGAGGGAGGCGATTCGAATCCTTCGGCGGCCGCAAATTTAATCGCGCCTCGCCCCTCGGACGGATCGTTCACTAAGAAAGAGCAGCATGGCCCGCCCAAGCGAAACCGAGATCCTGAGGTTCACCAAAGAGATCGTTGTCGCCCACGTGTCCCGGAACACGCTCGACAGCGAGAGCCTTCTCGACCTGATCCGCAACGTCTACACCACGCTCAGCGCCACCCAGGGCGCGATGGTCGATGGCGAGAGCGACCTGCCGATCGATGGGGCCGACGGCCTCGTCCCGGCCGAGGGGGCCAGCGCCGAGCATGACGGGCGGGTGGTGGAGGCGGCGCCCCCGGTCCCGGCGGTGCCGATCGAGGATTCGGTGACGCCGGACTATATCGTCTGCCTCGAGGACGGGCGCCGCTTCAAGACCATGAAGCGCTGGCTGCGGGCCACCTACGGACTGAGCCCGGAGCAGTACAAGGAGCGCTGGGGCCTGCCGGCGGACTATCCGCTCACAGCGCCGAACTATACCAAGGCGAAGTCGGCGGACGCAAAGCGCCAGGGCCTCGGCTCCGGCCGTCCGGCCCGGGTTGCCCGGGCCAGCCGTCCCGGCCGCCAGCGCGCCGCGCGCCCGAGCGAGAAGAAGACCAAGCGCTGAGCCCTGCTATCCGGCCGCTGCAGGACGCGGCCGGACCGGCGCTGCCCCTGCACCCGGACGATGTCTGCCCCGTTCATGGGTCGGATACGGCGCATATCCGGGTCCGGCGACGGTTTGTCGGCATAGAACCAGCGTTCGATTTCAGCCCTGATTCGTGGACCTGGGAATCGCGTTGCAACTCGGCGGTGGTTCGTGCAGCGCGCATTCCCAATCTTCGAACGGTGGCTCGGCGGCTTTTCCGGTCACATACTGGAGCACAAATTGGGCGGCCCGATGCTCAGCCCATTTCGCGTTGAGCACTTTGCCGTCGTCATCCAACTCGATGACGTTGGCGAAGATTGCGTAGGTCGCCTCCAACGCGCTCGGTTCCTCGAAGATGCAGGATTAGTCGACGCCCTCGAGCAGCGGCGCCCCCAGTGTCCGGTTGGCGACCCAGAAGGAGAACGTCCTCAGGGCTCCGCTGAATGACGGGCTCAGCTTGGGCATGGGACGCTCCTGCAGGTGCGGTTTGGCTGGGGTTACAGCAACAGTGTTCCAGCAGCTGGCAAGTGTCAGCAGCCCGCCCTTCGCAGTCAGCCTGGGTTGGCCAGCGGGCGCTTGGAGCGGCCATCCTGCCCCCCGGAAGGAGACTGTGACCGAACGCGACCCGTTGTTGAGACTCATTCTGTCGTGATAGCTCAGGCCATGAATATCGTCGAACCCGAGCTTAGACTCTCGGCGCAACGCGCTCTGCTTGGTGCGATTCATTCCGCGATCAGGCTCGTCAAGATCAAGCGCGAGGGGTCACTCATCAGATTGACGATTATGGCAGTTGAACAGCTCGACGACGAAGCTATCAACGCACTCTCGGTGGCCGCCGCGGAAATCGTTGCCGACTTTCCAACCTGCCGGATTGAAGAGCAGGTGCTGGTGGATAAAGGCGTCTTGCCGACAGAGGATATCCTGGCTGAAGGCTGGATCTACCAACGGCTGGAGTGCAGCATCCGCTAACTGCCATTTGCAGTCGGAGACCAGAGGCTGGCACCGGACCTATGAACCTATCGCTCGCACAAGTGTGGGGCTTTGTGCGTTGCCTCGCCCACTTGCGAGATCTCTTCAGGACACCTGTTCCTCACCGTCATTGCAATGACAGTGTTTGGAATGCTGAGGGTCTCGCAAGCGGTAGAGGCAATCTGTTGCTATGCCCGCCGCCGATATCGCCCGATCGATGTGCGAACGCCGCAGCGCCCGTAGCCAGGCGGCTCCCGAGATGTGTACGATTGCCGCGTCTGTCAGAGCACATGGGTGGCTGGGTTGGCCAGCAATGCCGCGGATAAGGTGCCGACGCGATCGAGGGGCGCGCGACGCCGGGAGCGTTCCGTTCCCGGATATGCGAGCGGGGCCGATGCGCCGCTGCGGGCAACCGCGGATGCGCTGGAACGCGCCGAACATGCCCGGTCCATCGTGCTGGTCGAGGGGATCAGCGATCAGATCGCCGTCGAAACCCTGGCAAGTCTCCAGGCGCGAGACCTGATGGAAGAAGGCGTGGCCGTGGTGCCGATCGGCGGTGCCCGGTCGGTCTCGAAGTTCCTCGCCCGTTTCGGGCCGACCGGCGCCGGGCTGCGCGTCAGCGGCTTGTGCGATGCTGCCGAAGAGCGGCACTTCTGCCGGCAATTGGCACGGGCCGGCTATGCGCCGCCAGATACACGGGATGACCTCGAACGCGAGGGCTTCTTCGTCTGCGACCGCGACCTGGAAGACGAGTTCATTCGCGCGGTCGGACCCGACGCCATTGAGGCGATCCTGACGGAAGAGAAGGACCTCGCTGCATTTCGCACGCTCCAGATGCAGGCCGCATGGCGGGACGCCGGCTTCGTCGATCAGTTTCGGCGGTTCCTGGGGGCGGGCGCGCGCCGGAAGCTGCGCTACGCCGGCCTGTTCGTTCGGGCGCTGGACTTCGACCGCCAGCCTCGACCGCTCCAGGGTGTCCTGAGCCGGGCTTAATCCAGTGCCCGGCGCCGCGTTCGGACTCGACAGATCGAGCAAATGTTCTATATTCGTTCCAAGTCGTCCATCACGACCTGGACCGTCATGGGGCATATCCAGCAACTGGCTTTCGCGCTCGGGCCGATCGAGGCCAGACCGGCCACGCCGGCGCGGCCCCGGCCTGCCGGTCGACCGGACAGGTCGGTGGCGGCGGTGGCACAGCCGCTGCTGCCGGAGGTGGCGCTGGCCGAGACGACCGAGCCCGCAGCCGTGACCGCCCCGGAGCCGCTCCCGGCTCCTCCACCAGCGCCTGCACCACCGGCCGCCGCGCCGCCCTCCCCTGCCGTGGCGGCGCCGCTGTCCGACGACATGCCGTCGCCGGTGAAGGCCGCCCTTTATGTGGTGATCGGTTTCGCGCGCGGACGCGAGCGGCGGCGCGGCGGATGGCACCGGCTGGCGGAGCAGGGCTTCGCCAGCCGGCGCCTGGCCGAGGAGCATGCGGCGCGGCTGCTGGCGCGGGGCCGCACGGACGGCGTCATCCTGGCCCGGCAGGAGCTCCGTCCGGATCCGGATGCAACGGAGGAGCCGGTGATTCTGGCGCGCTTCGGCGAGCTGCCGGCGGAGCTCGCGGAGGGGTGAGGTGGCGGCCGGAACTGTTGACCCGTCGCGACGAGCGAGGGCTGGAGAGTCGGTCTCAAAGGCCCTTGGTCTCTGACGCGGAAAGGGCGCCGCGAAGGCGCCCTTTCGTCATGCAACCGGTACAGCCCCGCTCAGTGCACGCCGCTGAGCTGCCGCAGGCTCTGCCGCGCCCGGCCGAGGCGGGACCGGATGGTGCCGACCGGGACGCCGAGCGTGGTGGCGGCCTCGTCATAGGAGGCACCGCCCACCGCGACGATCTCGAGCACCTCGCGATGATCATGGCTGAGCTGGGGCCAGGAAGCCTGGACGCGGGCGATCTCCACCCTCTGCTCCTGATTGACCGGAACCGCGATCTCGCAGTCCTCGATCGGGAACTGGCTGGTGGCGCGCTTGGCCGGGCCGACGAATTTCGACAGGAAGATCCGGCGCATCATCACCACCAGCCACGCCATCAGGTTGGTTCCGGGCTGCCAGAGATGAAGCTTGCAGTAGGCGCGCATCAGCGTCTCCTGCAACAGATCTTCCGCATCCACCGGGTCCCGCGTCAGCGACGCCGCATAGCGCCGGAGGTCCGGCATCCGCGGCGACACCAGGGATGTGAAGCTGGCGGACGCGGTCCCTTCGATCCTGTTCGTCATTCTCCCACCCTTTCCTGCCCTGGGCCGTCGGCGGCGCGGGCAAAGTCTCTCCTGCTTCGGACTCGAGACCTTCGGCCTCCCGGTCCGGATGATGTGCAATGATCGGACGATCGATTGCCGCTTCGGTGTGAACTGATGATGAAACCCCCAACGAGTTTCCGTGTTCCGCCAAAATTCGGCCGGAATTTCGCTGCATCGATCGTCATTCGTACGGCAAAGGCCGTCGAATACGGCACAAAGGGCCGTTCCGCTTCGTCGCCCCTATCATTTGATAAGGCAAAAAATATTTCGTCTATCTGATCTATTACATCATTTGATAATTCGCATACTGAGATCGTATCCGCCGTACTTGGCAAGATGGACGGAGCCGCCTCAGTCATCTTCAATGGCGCGACTAGACCGTCTAGGCCTTGCCGCACAGCCGCGACTTGCGCCTGCAAAAGCCCTCCCGAATGATTGAGCTTCGACCCGTAAACATTCGTCAGACAAAGGGATTCGGCTTCCGCAGCCCTGGCCGCTTGGCGTATGGAGTCGGTACGCCGCCGGGCCGCTTGGTTCGGCTGGAACGTCGAGGTTCGGGCCTGGCCCCACCAAGATCCGCCGCGTTCGACGGCGGAGAATGCCTGCGCACAGCGCAGGCGTCGAACAGGAGAAGGTACAGGGAATGCTCAAGACGTATCTGACGGTGACGGCGGCGAGCCTGCTGGCTCTCACGGCCGCGGCTTATGCCCCCTCCGCGGCCGCGCAGGCCAAGGAGGAGGTCGAGGTGATGCATTGGTGGACCTCCGGCGGCGAGGCGGCCGCCCTCAACGTCCTGAAGGAGCAGTTGCAGAAGGAAGGCGTGTCGTGGAAGGACGCGCCGGTGGCCGGCGGCGGCGGCGATGCGGCGATGACCGCGCTGCGGGCCCGGGTGACGGCCGGCGACAAGCCGACCTCGGTGCAGCTTCTCGGCCTGTCGGTTCACGACTGGGCGGCGGAAGGCGTGCTGGCCGACCTGACCCCGCTGGCCGAGAAGGAGCACTGGGCCGACCATATCCCGCCGGCGATCCAGGCCTTCTCGACCTATGACGGCAAATGGGTCGCGGCCCCGGTCAACATCCACCGCACCAACTGGCTGTGGATCAACAAGAAGCTGCTCGACAAGGTCGGCGGCAAGGCGCCGACCAACTGGGCCGAGTTCGAAGCGCTGGCCAAGCAGTTCAAGGACGCCGGCGTCACCCCGCTGGCCCATGGCGGCCAGCCCTGGCAGGAGGCGACCACCTTCGACGCCATCGTCGTCGCCGTCGGCGGCAACGACTTCTACAAGAAGGCCTTCGTCGACCTCGACCCCGAGGCGCTGGGCAGCGACACCATGCAGAAGGCGTTCGACCAGCTGCGCGTGCTGCGCGGCTGGGTCGACCCGAACTTCTCCGGCCGCGACTGGAACCTGGCCTCGGCCATGGTGATCAACGGCGAGGCCGGCATGCAGGTGATGGGCGACTGGGCCAAGGGCGAGTTCATCAAGGCCGGGCTGAAGCCGGGCGTCGACATCGTCTGCGTGCCCTATCCGGGCAGCGAGAAGGCGTTCCTGTTCAACAGCGACCAGTTCGCCATGTTCAGCCTGGACGACAAGGCCCGGCAGGACGCGCAGCTGAAGCTGGCCAGCGCCATCGAGAGCCCGAGCTTCCAGGAGAGCTTCAACCTGGTGAAGGGGTCGATCCCGGCGAACACCGAGGTGAAGCCGGACAAGTTCGACAGCTGCGGCCAGAAGTCGATGGCCGATCGCGACGCCTTCAAGGCCACCGGCGGCATGCTGCCGAGCCTGGCGCACGGCCACGCCGCCTCGGCCGCGGTCAAGGGCGCGATCTACGACGTCGTCACCAACTTCTTCAACTCGAACCAGTCCTCCGCCGATGCGGCGAAGGCGCTGGTCGACGCGGTGGCGCTCGCCAAGTAACCCGCGTGCGGGGGCCGGCCGCCGGCCCCCGCCGCTTTTTCGCCCCTGCACATCCGAGGGCCTGCCGATGGCCGTGATCTCCGAGCCCGCCGCCGCGGGTCGCCGATCCCCCTTCGATTGGCTCCAGACGATCCTGCCCAAGCTCGTTCTGGCGCCGTCCTTCGCCGTGACCATCATTTGCGTCTACGGCTTCATCCTGTTCACGCTGTATCTGTCGATGACCAACTCGACGATGATGCCGCGGCTCGACAGCTGGGCCGGCCTCGTCCAGTACGAGAAGCTGTGGGCCGACCCGAAATGGACCATCTCGCTGGTCAACCTGGCGATCTACGGGGTCCTCTACATCGGCATCAGCACCGCAATCGGCCTGCTGCTGGCGATCCTGCTGGACCAGCGGATCCGCATCGAGGGGGCGCTGCGCACCATCTACCTCTACCCGATGGCAATCTCCTTCATCGTCACCGGCACGGCCTGGAAGTGGATCCTCAACCCCGGCCTCGGCCTCGACAAGCTGATGCACGACCTGGGCTGGACCAGCTTCACCTTTGACTGGCTGATCAACGGCGACATGGCGATCTACACCATCGTCATCGCCGGCGTGTGGCAATCCTCCGGCTTCGTCATGGCGATGTTCCTGGCGGGGCTGCGCGGTGTCGACAGCGACATCCTGAAGGCCGCGGCGATCGACGGCGCCACGCTGCCGCAGACCTACCGGCGGATCATCATCCCGCTGATGCGGCCGGTGTTCCTGTCGGCCTTCGTGGTCTCGGCCCATCTCGCGATCAAGAGCTTCGACCTGGTCATGGCGCTGACCGCGGGCGGCCCCGGCACCTCGACCTGGATGCCGGCCCTATATATGTACAGCCTGACCTTCACCCGCAACCAGATGGGCCTGGGTGCCGCCAGCGCCGTGATCATGCTGGCCACGATCAGCGCGATCATCGTGCCCTATCTCTACTCCGAGCTGCGGGGTGGCCGCCGTGACTGAGGCTTCCATCATGGTCCCCGGCCCGCGCTCGGGCCTGTCGGTGGCGCTGCGCTGGCTGCTGTTCGCCATCCTCGGCCTGTTCGCGCTGGTCTACCTGTTCCCGCTCTTCGTCATGATCGTCACCTCGCTGAAGACGCTGGACGAAGTGCGCGCCGGCAATCTCTTGTCGCTGCCGCCGAACCCGACACTGGAGCCCTGGATCAGCGCCTGGAGCACCACCTGCGTCGGCCTGACCTGCGAGGGGCTGAAGGGCTACTTCCTCAATTCGATCCTGATGACGGTGCCGGCGGTGGCGATCTCCGCCGTGCTCGGCGCGCTGAACGGCTATGTGCTGACCAAATGGCGGTTCAAGGGCGACGGCATCGTCTTCGCCCTGATCCTGTTCGGCTGCTTCATCCCGTTCCAGATCGTGCTGCTGCCGATGGCCCGGACGCTGGGGCTGCTGGGTCTCGCCTCCTCCACCCCCGGGCTGATCTTCGTCCATGTGGTGTACGGCCTGTGCTTCACCACGCTGTTCTTCCGCAACTACTACGCCGCCTTCCCCAACGACCTCGTGAAATCGGCGATGATCGATGGCGCCGGCTTCTTCCGCATCTTCTGGCGGATCCTGCTGCCGAACTCGATCCCGATCATCGTGGTTACGGTGATCTGGCAGTTCACCAACATCTGGAACGACTTCCTGTTCGGCGTGTCCTTCGCGGGCGGCGGCAGCGCCATGCCGGTGACCGTGGCGCTGAACAACATCGTCAACAGCTCGACCGGGGTGAAGGAATACAACGTCCACATGGCCGCGGCGATCATCGCCGCGCTGCCCACCCTGGTCGTCTATGTGCTCGCCGGCCGCTATTTCGTGCGCGGCCTGATGGCGGGCGCGGTGAAGGGATAACCGCACCATGGCATCGCTTACGATCCAGAACGTGATCAAGCGCTACGGCGCGATCGAGATCCTCAAGGGTATCGACATCGACATCGACGACGGCGAGTTCCTGGTGCTGGTCGGCCCGTCCGGCTGCGGCAAGTCCACGCTGCTCAACATGATCGCCGGGCTCGACACCGTCTCGGACGGCACCATCGCCATCGACGGCCGGCGAGTGAACGAGTTGCACCCGAAGGACCGCGACATCGCCATGGTGTTCCAGTCCTACGCGCTGTACCCGAACATGTCGGTCGAGCAGAACATCGGCTTCGGCCTGGAGATGCGCGGCGTGCCGAAGGAGGACCGGGCGAAGGCGATCGCCGACGTCGCCCGCCTGCTGCAGATGGAGCATCTGCTGAAGCGCAAGCCGAGCCAGCTGTCCGGCGGCCAGCGCCAGCGCGTGGCGATGGGCCGGGCGCTGGTGCGCGACCCCAAGGTGTTCCTGTTCGACGAGCCGCTGTCCAACCTCGACGCCAAGCTGCGGGTGGAGATGCGGACCGAGATCAAGAAGCTGCACCAGCGGCTGAAATCGACCATCGTCTACGTCACCCACGACCAGATCGAGGCGATGACCCTGGCCACCCGCATCGCGGTGATGCGGGCCGGCGAGCTGCAACAGCTGGGCACGCCGCGGGAGATCTACGACCGGCCGGCCAACACCTTCGTCGCCGGCTTCATGGGCTCGCCGCCGATGAACCTGATCAAGGCCAAGGTGGTCGACCACAATGGCGGCCCGCACGCCGCGATCGACCGGCTGCAGGACGGCGAGATCGTGCTGCCGCTGCCGGCCAATGACGGGCTGCGCGGCGCTGCCGGGCGGGAGATCATCCTGGGCTTGCGGCCGGAGAACATCACCGACCCGCAGGGCGCGGTCAGCGGCGGCGGGCCGGTGCTGGAGACCGACTGCCTGATCGAGGTGACCGAGCCGACCGGCCCGGACCTGATCGCCGTGGTCGAGATGGGCGGCAAGGAGGTGCTGGCCCGCCTGCGCCCCGACGCCGAGGCCCGGGCCGGCCAGCGCAGCCGGCTGGTGTTCGATATGGGCAAGGCCGTAGTGTTCGACGCCGGAACGGAAGCACGCATCGCATGACCTTGCGCATCGGACTGATCGGCTACGGTCCCGCCGCCCGCGTCTTCCACGGGCCCCTGATTTCCGCCTGCCCCGGCGCCGCGCTGGCCGCGGCGGCGGTGCGCAACCCGGAGAGCGTGACCGACGCGCCGCCCGGCCCGCCGATCGTCACCGTCGACGCCCTGCTGGCCGACCCGTCGGTCGAGGCGGTGGTGGTGGCGACGCCGAGCGGCAGCCACCACGCCGTGGCCCGCCGGGCGCTCGAGGCCGGCAAGCATGTCGTGGTCGACAAGCCGGTCACGGTGACCGCGGCCGAGGCCGACGACCTGATTGCCCTGGCGGCGGAGCGGCGGCGGGTGCTGACCGTGTTCCACAACCGACGCTGGGACGGCGATTTCCTGGCCCTGCAGAGCCTGATCGCCGAGGGCCGGCTGGGCCGGGTGCTGTCTTTCGAATCCAACTACGACCGGTTCCGGCCGACGGTGCGGATGCGCTGGCGCGAGCAGGCGGTGCCGGGATCGGGGCTGCATTACGATCTGGGGTCGCATCTGATCGACCAGGCGCTGGTGCTGTTCGGCCGGCCGGAGTTCGTGCGGGCCGAGCTGCGCGCCATCCGCCCCGGCGCCGAGGCGGTGGACGACGCCATCTTCATCCTCGGCTTCGGCCCCGTGCGGACGCTGCTGCGCTGCCGCATCCTGGTGGCGGAGCCGGGGGCCCGGCTGCTGGTGCAGGGCGACCGCGCCACCTTCCGCAAACTGGAGATCGACCCGCAGGAGGACCATCTGCGCGCCGGCACGGTCCAGACCGGGCCGGAGACCGGCTGGCTGACGGTGGGGCGCGAGGCCGGCGTGGCGGAAACGCAGCGCCTGGCGATCGCGCCCGGCCACTACGGCGCCTTCTATGACGGCTTCGTCGCCGCGGTGCGCGACGGCGCGCCACCGCCGGTCGACCCGTGCGACGGCCGCGACGTGATCCGGGTGATCGAGGCCGCGATCGAGAGCTCCGCCACCGGCCGCGACGTCCGGCTGGAGTGGTGAGGCCCTTCAGCTCGACTGGCGCCGGACCAGGGAGAAGCCGAGGTCGATGATCCGGCCCTCCTGAGGCCGGGCGCCCTTGCCGAGCCGGGCCAGGATCAGTTCGCCGGCGCGGCGGCCCATGTCGTAGGCGGGGATCCGGACCGTGGTCAGGGCCGGCTGCAACTGCCGGCCGATCTCGAGGTCGCCGAGGCCGACGATGGCGATCCGCTCCGGGACCGCGATGCCGCGCCGCTGGCATTCCAGCAGGCCGCCGACCGCCATCACGTCGGTGGCGAAGAACACGCCGTCGAGATCCGGCGCGCGGGCCAGCAGCCGGCCGAGCGAGACCCGGCCGGCCTCGATCGACAGGTCCGCCGGGGTCTCGCATTCGGGTGGGGCGGCGCCGGCTTCGGCCAGAGCCGTGGCGAAGCCCGACAGCCGCGCCGCGGCCCGGCTTTCGGCCGAGCCGACGAAGGCGCAGCGCCGCCGGCCACTTCCGAGCAGGTGTCGCGCCACCTCGGCACCGGCCGCGACATTCGAGAAGCCGACGGCCATGTCGACCGGG
>Ga0207426_1000960_pt1 | contig 28422 bp, 19 predicted proteins | sample AraplaMF_Cvi_mMS_FD_184265 | JGI IMG/M metagenome (GOLD analysis project Ga0207426, IMG submission 184265) | Arabidopsis root microbial communities from the University of North Carolina, USA - plate scrape MF_Cvi_mMS (SPAdes) (version 2) | ecosystem: Host-associated > Plants > Roots > Endosphere... | reverse complement strand
GCGCCAGTTCCTTGCCGCCGCTCTTCACGACACGGCCCTTCGACATCACGTGCACGATGTCGGGCACGATGTAGTTCAGCAGCCGCTGATAATGGGTGATGACGACCATCGCGCGCTTGGGCGAGTGCAGCGCGTTGACGCCGTCGGCCGCGATGCGTAGCGCGTCGATGTCGAGGCCCGAATCCATCTCGTCGAGGATGCACAGGCTCGGCTCGAACAGCGCCATCTGCAGCACCTCGTTGCGCTTCTTCTCGCCGCCGGAGAAACCGACATTGACGCCGCGCTTGAGCATGTCCTGCGGGATGTTGAGCGACTTCGAGACTTCGCGGACCTTCTTGAGGAAATCCGGCACCATCAATTCGCTCTCGCCGCGCGCCTTGCGCTGCGCGTTGAGCGCGGTGCGGAGGAAGTTCATGGTGGTGACGCCGGGAATCTCGACCGGATACTGGAACGCCAGGAACACGCCCTTGGCGGCGCGCTCTTCGGGCGCCATCTCCAGCAGGTCTTCGCCCTTGAACAGAATCTGGCCATCGGTGACCTCGTAGCCGGGCTTGCCGGCGATGACGTGCGAGAGCGTCGACTTGCCGGAGCCGTTCGGCCCCATGATCGCGTGCACCTCGCCTTCGTTCACGGTCAGCGTCAGCCCGTGGAGGATCTCACGCTCCTCGACACGAACCTTGAGGTCTTTCACTTCAAGCAAAGCCATTATGTTTTTCCATCTATCCCCTCATCCCAGGGAGCGCCGAAGGCGCGTCTCGAAGGATCGAGGCCACCAATCTTTCCGGTATCCATCCTTCGAGACGGCCGCTTATCGCGGCCTCCTCAGGATGAGGCCGGTGTTAACCGACCGACCCTTCAAGCGAGATCGAGATCAGCTTCTGCGCTTCCACCGCGAATTCCATCGGCAGTTGCTGCAGCACGTCCTTGACGAAGCCGTTGACGACGAGGCCGACGGCCTCTTCCTGCGAAAGGCCGCGCTGGATGCAGTAGAACAACACGTCCTCGGAGATCTTCGACGTCGTCGCCTCGTGCTCGAACGTGGCCGAGGAGTTCTTGGCTTCGATGTACGGCACGGTGTGCGCGCCGCATTTGTCGCCGATCAACAAGGAATCGCAGGCGGTGAAGTTGCGCGCGCCGGTCGCCTTGCGGTGCGCCGTCACGAGACCACGATAGGTGTTCTGCGATTTGCCGGCCGCAATGCCCTTCGAGATGATGCGGCTCGACGTGTTCTTGCCGAGATGGATCATCTTGGTGCCCGAGTCGACCTGCTGGAAGCCGTTCGAGATCGCGATCGAGTAGAACTCGCCGCTCGAATTGTCGCCACGCAGGATGCAGCTCGGGTATTTCCAGGTGATCGCCGAACCGGTCTCGACCTGGGTCCAGGAGATCTTGGAACGGTCGCCGCGGCAGTCGCCACGCTTGGTGACGAAGTTGTAGATGCCGCCCTTGCCTTCCGAATTGCCGGGGTACCAGTTCTGCACCGTCGAATATTTGATCTCGGCATCGTCGAGCGCGACGAGTTCGACTACGGCCGCGTGCAGCTGATTCTCGTCGCGCTGCGGCGCAGTGCAGCCTTCGAGATAGGAGACGTAGGAGCCCTTGTCCGCGATGATCAGCGTGCGCTCGAACTGGCCGGTGTTGCGCTCGTTGATGCGGAAATAGGTCGACAGCTCCATCGGGCAGCGCACGCCCGGTGGCACGTAGACGAACGAGCCGTCCGAGAACACCGCCGAGTTCAGCGTCGCATAGAAATTGTCGGAGGTCGGCACCACCGACCCCAGATACTTCTGGACCAGTTCGGGATGCTCGCGGATCGCTTCCGAGATCGGCATGAAGATCACACCGGCCTTCTTCAGCTCGGCCTTGAACGTGGTCGCGACCGAGACCGAGTCGAACACGGCGTCCACCGCGATCTTGCGGCGCGTCGGATCTTCCTCGCCGGGCTTCGGCTCGACGCCTTCGAGCATGGCGACTTCCCGCAAGGGAATGCCGAGCTTCTCGTAGGTCTTCAAAATCTCCGGGTCGATCTCATCGAGCGAGGACACCGACTTCTTCGGCTTCGGCGCCGCGTAGTAATAGAGATCCTGGAAGTCGATCTTGGGATAGTCGACGCGCGCCCAGGTCGGCTCGGTCATGGTCAGCCAGCGCCGATAGGCCTCGAGCCGCCACTGGAGCATCCAGTCGGGTTCGTTCTTCTTCGCTGAGATGAACTTGACGATCTCTTCCGAAAGCCCCTTGGGGGCCTTTTCGGTGTCGATCAGGGTCTCAAACCCATAACGATATTGGTCGACGTCGATGCGCTTGACGCGATCGACCGTCTCTTGAACGGCTGGCATTCCATCCTCCGCTCGCGGTTTCAAGGACCGCGGTGGATCAAACTCGAACGACTATTACGATGTTTCTGTGCGGAAAGCACGGGCTTAGAACGGTTCAAGCCGTGTTTCATCGCTTAGGCTCTAAGTAGGGTATTACCGAGCTTTCGCCAAGCCTCTAACGCCCTATTGATGTCATCCGGTTCCGTGGACCAGCCCAGACTGAGGCGCACCGCTCCCTGGGCCACGTTGGCATCGTAGCCCATCGCCGACAGCACATGAGACGCCTGGACCTTGCCTGAGGAACAGGCCGAGCCCGAGGACACCGCCACGCCTTCGAGGTCGAAGCCGATCACAGCGGTCTCGGCCTTCAGGCCGGGTGCCGTGAACAAGACGGTATTGGGCAACCTCTTCACGTCATGCGCGAAGATGCTGGCTTGGGCGATGCCCCGGATGCCGTTTTCCAAGCGATCTCTGAGGGTTGCCATACGCTCCGCATCTTCCGGAAGAGCCTGAAGCGAGGCCTTGATGGCCGCCCCAAAGCCGGCAATGCCGGGGACATTCTCCGTTCCCGCGCGCCGGTTCAGCTCCTGACCGCCGCCGCGCAACACCGGTTCCAATCTCGCGATCCCGTCCGCCACGACCAAGGCGCCGACGCCCTTGGGACCGCCGATCTTGTGCGCAGAAAAGGTCGCAAGGTCGGCGCCTACCGCGTTCATATTAAACGCAGTTTTCCCGAGCGCCTGGATCGCATCGACATGCAGGAGGCCGCCCGCCTCGTGGACGATCGGCGCGGCCTCGGCGACCGGCTGAAGTGCGCCAGTCTCGTTGTTGGCGGCCATGATCGAAACCAGCGCCGGCGGGCCGTCGGCGAGCAGCGCTCTGAGATGATTGAGGTCGATCACGCCCGAGCGGGTGACCCGGATCTGGCCGATCCTGTTTGCCGGGAATCGCCCTCCCGCCAACACCGAAGCATGCTCCACGGACGAGACCAGCAGCCGCTCGACCGGGCCACCGGGCGGGCCTTTCAACCCGGGCGACAGCGCCAGCGCATTGGCCTCGGTTCCAGCTGAGGTGAAGACGACGTTCCGCGGCAACGCACCAACGGCGCCGGCCAGCATGGCGCGGGCATCCTCGACCAGCCGCCGCGCTTCCCGCCCCTCGGCATGGACGGAGGACGGATTGCCGACTAGGTCCCAGGCGGCCAGCATCGCCGCGCGCGTCTCGGCACGCAGTGGCGTGGTCGCATTCCAGTCAAGATAAACGCGGGACGGCATCGAGTAATATGTTACCTGCATTCTCGGACCTGCCGGCCCGCATCGCTGACCGACATGGGCCGCGAACGCGCACTTGGCAACCGTGATTCCGGACCGACCGACGGAGATGACGCTCCCGCGACAAGCTAACACCTTGAGCCTATTGGCTGATGTTCAAGATGCTTGCTTTTTGACCCTCAGCCTATGTTAGAACGCCCGCGTCAAGTCACCGCGCGCCGTTTGCGCATCACCGCGAGGCGCACGCCTTCTCACCCTTCATTCGCGCTTACGTCGGCATCCGCCGATGGAGCCACAACGGTTGATGGCCGGGAACGTCTTCAAGACACGTCGCTCGAGCACATCAATCAAGAGATCATCGATGCCTGAAGTTATCTTTGCCGGCCCCGCTGGCCGTCTCGAAGGCCGCTACCACCCAGCCAAGCAGAAGAACGCGCCGATCGCGATGATCCTGCATCCGCATCCGCAGTTTCACGGCACGATGAACCATCAGATCGTGTACCAGTGCTACTACGCCTTCGCGCATCGCGGCTTCTCGGTGCTGCGCTTCAACTTCCGCGGCGTCGGCCGCAGCCAGGGCTCGTTCGATCACGGCACCGGCGAATTGTCGGATGCGGCCGCAGCGCTGGACTGGGCGCAGACCATCAATCCCGAAGCGCGCGCCTGCTGGGTCGCCGGCTTCTCCTTCGGCGCCTGGATCGGCATGCAGCTGCTGATGCGCCGCCCCGAGGTCGAGGGCTTCATCTCGATCGCGCCGCCGGCCAACCTCTACGACTTCTCGTTCCTCGCGCCCTGCCCGTCCTCGGGCCTGATCGTGCACGGCGAGAAGGACGCGGTGGTGCCGCCGAAGGACGTCAACACCCTGGTCGAGAAGCTGAAGACGCAGAAGGGCATCGTGATCGACCAGCAGATCATCCCCGGCGCCAATCACTTCTTCGACAGCAAGCTCGAACCGCTGATGGAGACCATCACGGCGTATCTGGACATGCGCTTGGCCAACGTGCGCTAACGCGGAGACCTTGTAGCCCGGATGGAGCGCAGCGAAATCCGGGACCCCTGCTCCTTGTGGAGAGACTTTCCCGGATTGCGCTTCGCTCCATCCGGGCCACGAAGCTGAAGCTCCGCGCTAAGCCAGCTTGAGCGCGACGATCCCCATCAGCACGAGCGCGATGCCGACAAGCTTCATCGCGCTTAAGGTCTCGCCGAACAGCACGACGCCCATGATGAAGGTGCCGGCGGCGCCAATGCCGGTCCACACCGAATAGGCGACGCCGACCTCCAGCACCTTCAGCGAACGTCCGAGCAGGACGACGAAGGCCGCAAGCAGCACCAGCGAGACGACGCTCCACCCCAAGCGCGTGTAGCCTTCCGCGTACTTCATCGAGATCGCCCAGCCGACATCGAGCAGGCCGGCGATCACCAGCGTCAGCCAGGCCATGGATTGCGACATCGGCGTTGCGCTCAGGCCGCGAGCTTGAGCAAATGCGCGTCGTGGCGCACGAGGAAGGCGCGCAGCAGTTGCGGATAGTCTTCGCCGACCGCCGTGCGCACGCTGGGTCGCTTTGCAAGCTCCGCGCGCCAAGCGCGGACCTTCGCCACATCGCGGAAGATGCCGTGATCGGCCAGATCGTCGAACAGATCGAAATAGCGAAACACCGGCGCGAACACGGCATCGACCAGGCTGAACGCTTCGCCGGCGAAATACGGCCCTGCCCCGAGCGCCGCGTCCACGCGCGCGAACTTGGCGACGAGCGCCTGCCGCTTGCTCTCGAACGTCGCCGGATCCGTCGTGGTCTCCAGCCCCCAGAGATCGCCGAGAACAGCCGAGCCGAACTCCATCCAGGCCCGATGCTGGGCACGGTTCAATGCATCCGCCGGATGCAGCCTGGCCGCGCTTTGCGTCTCCTCGATGTATTCGCAGATCACGTTGCTCTCGAACAGCGCGACCTCGCCCTTGTCGGTCGTCACCACAAGCACCGGCACCTTGCCGAGCGGCGAGAATTTTAGGAACCAGTGGGGCTTGTTGGCGAGATCGATATCGATCCGCTCGAACGGCACGCCCTTCTCCTTCAGCGCGATCACCGCGCGCTGCACGTAGGGGCAAAGCTTGTGGCTGATCAGTTTCAGTGAAGCGGACGTTTCGAGTGAAGCGGTCATGGCAGCGATCCCGGCGGTTAGATGCAACTGCATCCAAGATAGATGCATTTGCATATATCCGTCAAGATCAATGCATCTGCATCGACCTTTCGCCCTGTCAGGGCCGCGCGATCACCCCACCCGTCATTGGCATCGGCACGCCCGTGGTGGCCGGATAGGACAGCGGCAGGCCCTTCAGGCCGCGGGCGGCGAGGAAGCCGAAGGCTTGCGCCTCGATAGCGTCGGAGGCCCAGCCGAGCACCTCGGCGGCCTCGACGGTCGCCGAGCCGACACGCTCGCGCAGCATCCGCAGCATGGTGAGGTTGCGGGCGCCGCCACCACAGATGATCCAACTGCGCGGCCGCCGCGGCAGCAACGGGATGACGCGGGCGATCGCGGCCGCAGTGAAAGCGGTCAGCGTTGCTGCCCCATCGGCCGGTTGGACATCGCCGAGCTTGAGCGCGGCAAAGTCGTTGCGGTCGAGCGATTTCGGCGGCGGTACGGCAAAGAACGGCAGTTCCAGTGCACGGGCGATCCAGGCCTCATCGGCCTTGCCGAGCGCCGCGAACTTGCCTTCCGCGTCGAAGGCCTGGTTCATCGTGCGGTACATGAAATCGTCGAGCAGCGCGTTGCCCGGCCCGGTGTCGCAGGCGATCAGCGTGTCGTTGCCGTCGATATAGGTGATGTTGGAGACGCCGCCGATATTGACCACGACGATCGGCCCCTCGCGCTCCAGCGAATTGGCGAGCGCGCGGTGGTAGACCGGCACGAACGGCGCGCCCTGCCCGCCGGCCTCGACGTCGGCGGCGCGGAAATCATGCATCACGGGGATATGGATCGCGCGCGCCAGCGTGGCGGCATCGCCGATCTGGACCGTCAGCCGCCGCTCGGGGCGGTGCAGCACGGTCTGGCCGTGGAAACCGACGATGTCGATGTCCTCCGGCTTCATCCGGTTCTGGGCGACGAAGGCGGCGACCGCCTCGGCATGGGCCTGCGTCACCGCGCGTTCGGCCTCGGCCAGGATGCCCGGCCGGGCGTCGCGCTGCGGCAGGTTCACGGCCTCGCTCAGCGCCTGGCGCAGCAGGTTGCGCTCCGCCGGATTATAGGGGCGGTAGCCGGACGGTCCGAACGCCTTCACCTGCTTTCCGTCGGTTTCGATCAGCGCGACATCAACCCCGTCCAGCGAGGTGCCGCTCATCAAACCGAGTGCCGTCAACATCATGGATCAGCGTCCTCAAAACACCCCCTCCGGCATGCCGATCTTGTGCCAGAGGGGCACATCTTATAATGCCACAGCGCCAAGTGGCGGGCAGCAATCGAGTTCCCACGCAATACCCATAAATTGCGCCCAAAACAGTAAACCAAGAATTTCTGGGCATGCCGACAGATGACTGCATTTAAATCGGATTTCCTCAACACCCTGCAGGAACGTGGATTCATCCACCAGTGCTCCGATTTCGAGGGGCTGGACACGCTTGCCGCCAAGGGCGAGGCGATCGCCTATGTCGGCTACGATTGCACCGCCCGCTCGCTGCACATCGGCAATTACCTGACCATGATGATGCTGCACTGGCTCCAGCAGTCCGGCAACAAGCCGATCACGCTGATGGGCGGCGGCACCACCATGGTCGGCGATCCCTCCGGCAAGGACGAGACGCGCGCGATGCGCACCGTCGCCGAGATCGAGGCCAACAAGGAATCGATCCGCGGCGTGTTCGCCAAGGTGCTGAACTACGGCAGCGGCAAGAGCGATGCCATCATGCTCGACAACGCCGAGTGGCTGACCAAGCTGAACTGGATCGAGATGCTGCGCGACGTCGGCCGGCATTTCTCGGTGAACCGCATGCTGACGATGGACTCCGTTCGCCTGCGCCTCGAGCGCGAGCAGGAAATGAGCTTCATCGAGTTCAACTACATGGTCTGCCAGGCCTACGATTTCGTCGAGCTCGCCAAGCGCAGCGGCTGCCATCTGCAGATGGGCGGATCGGACCAGTGGGGCAACATCATCATGGGCGTCGATCTCGGCCGCCGCATGGGAACGCACCAGTTGTTCGCGCTGACCACGCCGTTGCTGACGACCGCCTCGGGCGCCAAGATGGGCAAGACCGCGCAGGGCGCGGTGTGGCTCAACGCCGACCAGTTCTCGCCGTATGATTTCTGGCAGTACTGGCGCAACACCGAGGACGCCGATGTCGGCAAGTTCCTGAAGCTGTTCACGACGCTGCCGATGAGCGAGATCAGGAAGCTCGAAGCGCTCGGCGGCTCCGAGATCAACGAGGCCAAGAAGGTGCTCGCGACGGAAGCGACCGCGCTGCTGCACGGCCGCGATGCCGCAAATGAAGCGGCCGAAACCGCGCGCCGCACCTTCGAGGAAGGCGCGCTGGCCGAGAGCCTGCCGACCGTGGAAATTCCGCGAGGCGAACTGGATGCCGGCCTCGGCGTGCTCAACGCCTTCGTCAAGGTGGGCCTCGTTGCTTCCAACGGCGAGGCGCGGCGTCAGATCAAGGGCGGCGGCCTGCGCGTCAACGACGAGGCCGTCACCGACGAGAAGATGGCGCTGTCCGCGGGCAACCTGACCCCGGAGGGCGTGATCAAGCTGTCCTTCGGCAAGAAGAAGCACGTCCTGATCCGGCCTGCATAGGCGTATGAGCTTTTGATGCTTGTCAGGGCGCGCCGAAGCGCGCTCCCTGACTGCAATGGATCAGAACACGCTCAAGACAACGACGGCGGAAGCGAACAAGGAACACGGCGCGGCAACGCAGCAGGCCGCCGTGCGCACCGCGCTCGTCGTGCTCGCGCTGTGCTTCGCGCTCGCCGTGCTCGGCCGCGGCCTGAGCGAGAGCTTCACCGTCTTCCTCAAGCCGATCTCCGAGAATTTCGGCTGGGACCGCGCGCAGGTCGTCTCGATCTATTCGCTGACCTGGCTGATCAGCGGGCTGACCGCGCCGCTGGTCGGGCGACTGTTCGACCATTCCGGCCCGCGCGTCGTCTACGCGCTCGGCCTGTTCCTGCTGGGCTCGGCCTTCCTGATCGCGGGCCGCGCGCAGGCGCTCTGGCAATTCCAGCTCTCGATCGGGATCTGCGTCGGCATCGGCGTCGCCTTCATCGGCAACGTGCCGAACTCGATCCTGCTCGGTCGCTGGTTCGGCCCGAAGCTGCCGACCGCGATGGCGGTGGTGTATTCGGCGATGGGCGGCGGCGTGCTGGCGCTGCTGCCGGCCTCGCAACTGCTGATCGATCATCTCGGCTGGCGCGAAACCTACCAGATCTACGGCTTCGTCGCGCTCGGACTCTTGGTGCCCCTCCTGCTGCTCCCCTGGCGCATGTTCTCGGCCGGCTCGCCGCACGTCACCAAGAGAACCGATCCCGATTTCGTCGACAGCGGCTGGACGCTCGTCAGCGCGATGCGCCACCACGCCTTCTGGGCGCTGTTCTCGACCTTCTTCTTCACGGCCGTCGGCATGTATTCGATCGCCGCGCAGATCGTCGCCTATCTGATCGACGCCGGCTTCCCGCCGCTGCAGGCCGCCACCGCCTGGGGCTTTTCCGGCGTCGTGCTGGTGTTCGGCATGATCGGCGTCTCGGCGCTCGACGGGCTGATCGGGCGCCGGCCGTCTGTGCTGCTGAGCTACGCGATCTCGATCATCGGCATCTTCCTGCTCTGGCTGCTGCAGTATTATCCGAACATCGTCCTGCTCACCGGCTTCGTCGTCTGCTTCGGCAGCATGATGGGCTCGCGCGGTCCGCTGATCACCGCGACTGCAATGAAGATCTTTCGCGGCAAGCGCGTCGGCACCATCTTCGGCACCATCTCGATCGGCAGCGGCCTCGGCTCGGCGTTCGGCTCATGGAGCGGCGGCCTCATCCACGACTACACGCACGGCTACAATCTGCTGCTCGTTTTCGCACTTGCGAGCGTGATCCTCGGAATGATTCCATTCCTGATCGTCCCCGCCTTGCGCGAGTAGGTCTCCCCAACGTAACCTGCATCCCTTGATGTCACCGCACTAGTACGGACGACATGCGGGATGCCGCGTGCGAAAAAATCCGGCGCAACCGGAGTGAAGGGACAGACTGCGGTGTTTTGTCCTACATGACGAAAATGTCAGCGCGGAATTGGCGTTGGGTGGCTTGCGAGGCGGAACTGAATACGGTCCAAGTCGCGCATTGGATGGAGGGCAAAAACCAATGAACTTTCCTTATCTCGTTCGCTTTCAGCCGGTTCTCTTGAGCCTGTTTCGATTCATCACCGGCCTGTTGCTGTTTCAGTACGGCGTCGCCAAGCTGTTCAAGTTTCCGGTGCTCCCCTACTTCGCCAACATCCCGCCGCTGATCTACGTCGCCGGTACGCTCGAGCTCGTGCTCGGCGCGCTGCTGATGCTCGGCCTGTTCACCCGCCTCACCGCCTTCATCCTCTCGGGTGAGATGGCCTTCGCCTATTTCATGGGGCACATGTTCAAGGGCGAGACGCCGGTGTTCCTGCCGCTGCTCAATGGCGGCACCGCGGCGATCCTGTTCTGCTTCGCCTGCCTCTATCTCTCGGCAGCTGGCGGCGGCTCGGTGAGTGCCGATGCAGCGATGGGCAAGGACTGATCGGCCGGCGCCGTCGTCCGCACGGCGCCAATTCACACGATTGATACGCAAGTTACCGATGGCACCGGCGGCTTCGCCGGCGCCATCTACCGCGAGCCCAGCACGTTCCAGATCAGGACCAGGGCCGCGACGAGCAGCACGGACATGATGAGGCGGTGAACGAATCGGTTCATGGCCGCTCCGGCAGAGCTCGACGACCGCCAAAGTTCGAGACTGCAACACCTCCGCAAAAATACGGATGCGCGACGATGCACGGCGTTTGGCCTGCACGTTTTCGCACGCGGCTGCGAACGGGCACGCGCGCGCCAGGCGCCGGCCGGCCTATGTTCATGAATGGTAAGAACTTCATGCTACCGATGCGAGCAATAACAACCATTTCTTAGGGGCTGTGATGAAGCTGTTGAGCCATTTGAAGATCCGCACCAAGTTGACCAGCATGGTCTGCCTCGCGGCGCTCACCGTCACGGCCATCATCGCGACATCGGCCTATCTCGGCAAGAGCCGCATGCTGGAGGACCGGACCCAGCAGATGAAGACCGCGGTCGACATGCTCTACAGCCTGGCGCAGTCGGTCCAGGACGACGTCGCCGCCGGCAAGCTGACGCAGGCCGAGGCCAAGTCCCAGTTTCACATGCGCGGACGGCGAATGCTGTTCAACGGCAACCAGGGCTACCCGGTCGTTTACAACGCCGACACCTCGCTGCTCGTGAACGGCGCCAATCCGCAGCTCGAAGGCAAGATCACCGGAGCTGTCGATTCCAACAAGGTCGTCATCGCCGACGCGATCATGAAGGCCGGCGAACAGAATGGCGGCGGCGTAGCCTCCTATCTGTATCCCCGCCCCGGTCAGACCGAACCGGTCCGCAAGATCGTGTTCGCCCGCAAGTTCGCGCCCTGGAATGCGACGATCAGCTACGGTCTCTATGTCGACGACATCGACGCCGACGTCCGCGAGCTGACGCTCGAGCTTGCCGCGGTCGGCCTCGGCCTGATGTTGTTGATGGCCGCGCTGTCCTGGCTGATCGCCCGTGACGTTCTCAGCGCGCTCGACCGTCAGAAGACCCGCATGCAGGAGATCGCCGAAGGCGCGATCGACAAGCCGGTCGCGGAAACCGATCGCGGCGACGAGATCGGCCGCATGGCCGAGACGCTCGAAGTGCTCCGCCAGACCGCCCTGACCGCGCGCAATCTGGAGGCCGAGCAGGTCGCCGCCAAGGCTCGCGGCGAGCAGGAGAAGCGCGAGGCCCTGATCTCGCTCGCCGACCGCTTCGACGCATCCGTCGGCCAGCTCGTCGGCCTGATGGCCTCGGGCTCCGGCGAGCTGGAAACCACCGCCAAGTCGATGTCGTCAACGGCCGAAGGCACCAACCGCCGCGCCGCCGTGGTCGGCTCGGCCGCCACCGAAGCCAGCCAGCGCGTCCAGACGGTTGCCGCGGCCGCCGAGGAGCTCTCCTCCTCCATCACCGAGATCAGCCGCCAGGTCGCCCAGTCCGCCGAGGTCACCGGCCGCGCCGTCGAAAGCGCGCGCCGCACCGACACCATCGTGCGCGCGCTCTCGGACGGCGCCCAGCAGATCGAGCACGTCGCCGAGCTGATCTCCAGCATCGCGGCACAGACCAATCTGCTCGCGCTCAACGCCACCATCGAGGCCGCGCGCGCCGGTGAAGCCGGCCGCGGCTTTGCGGTCGTCGCCTCCGAGGTGAAGTCGCTGGCCAGCCAGACCGCGGAAGCCACCCGAGAGATCGGCGACAAGATCGCGCAGATCCAGGGCGCGACCAAGGAGGCCGTGGATGCCATCGGCGGCATCACCGCCACCATCGAAGAGGTCAGCCGCATCGCCACCTCGATCGGTGCCGCCATCGAGGAGCAAGGCGCCGCCACCTCCGAGATCGCGCGCAGCGTCTCGCAGACCGCGGAAGCCACCAAGGAAGTCACCACCAATATCGGTGGCGTCAGCACCGCCGCGAACGAGACCGGCAACGCCGCCGGCATGGTGCTCGCCGCCGCCTCGAACCTGTCCAAGCAGGCCGAGCAGCTCTCCGGCGAAGTCGGCACGTTCCTGAAGGGCGTGCGCGCGGCTTAGGCTGCGATACACATCTCAAAGAGACGTCGTCATGCCCGGGCTTGTCCCGGGCATCCACGTTCTTGATGCCACGTGGTGAGACGTGGATGGCCGGGACAAGCCCGGCCATGACGGCCCGTTTCCTAAAATTGAGAACGCCCGCGCCTACCGCCGCGCGAGCGTGCAGCCGCTCGAGAGCTGGCGCGTCGCGCCGGTCTGGCCGTCGTTCGACTGCGAGGGGAATTCGTCGAACGGAGAGTTCTGCTTGCCGGTGTTGAACTCGAAGATCTTGCGGAACAGGCCCGGCGCCATCGCCGAGATCGGGTTGACGCGCATCACGGGCGCGGCCGGCGTACCGACGACCTCGTAGGTGACGCCGATCAGGCCTTCGTTGTTACCGCCGCCGAGGAAGATGCCGAACAGCGGAATCTGGCCGAAGATGTTGTTGACGCCGTACATCGGCACGAAGGTGCCGCTCATGCAAACCTGGTTGCCGGGATAGTCGATCGAGCCTTCGATGGTGGCGCCGATCATCGGTCCCTTGACCACGCCGTCACGGATTGTGAGCGAGCCGTTCTGCCGGGTGAACTCGGCGCGCAGCGCGCTGAAGGAGACGCCGTTGCCGGTGCCGTTCGGCGCGCCCGCGGCGACGCGCTCAAGCTGCGCCTCGCCCTTGACCGTGAAGTCGCGCACGTTGACGAGCCCCTCGCGCGAAGCGTTCGGCTCGGAGGTCGGCGGCTCCATCGCCACCACCAGCTGACCGCCGACGGCCTTGGTGTAGACGTCGGAGAAGCGCAGCAACGCGCCGGCATCGTTGGTCTGCAGGTAAATCACCTCGCGATTGCCCTGGGCACGGCCGCCGCGCAGATCGGCGGCGATCGGCGTGTCGCGGCCGATCTTGCCGCTCAACGCGAAGGCCTTGATGGCACCGCTACGCTTCGACATCTTGGCGTCGACGCTGCGCATCGCCTCGCCGTTGAAGCCGGCGACGGCGCCGAGCTTCACGTCGATGTCGAAATCGATGTCCTTCGTCTTGCTCTTGTCGTTCTTGGAATTGCCCGAGATCGCCGACTTCAGGAAGCCGCGCCCGTCGAACACGTCGCCGCGCATGGTGCCGCGGAGCACGCCGTCCTGACCGCGCTCGACCTTCAGCGAGGTCTTGTCGCCGTCGGTCGGCGAATAGACCGGGAAGTTCGCATTCATCAGATCGCCGTTCTGGTCGACTTCCACCGATCCCTTGATCGAGGAGCCGCTGCCTTCGACGACGATGTCCTCGAGGCGCGTCGATTGCGCCGTCGGCACCACCTTGAAGCTGGCCTTGCCTGATTTGCCGGGCAACTTGACCCAGCCCGGCAGGATGTTGTCGAGCTTGAGCGAGGTCAGGTCGGCCTCGACGCCGAGCTTCGTGGTCTGCTCCGGACCGCCGGCGATCTTACCCGACAGCTTGATCGGGACCGATCCGCTGACGGCGGGGCCGAGATCGAAGCCGAGGCGCGCACGGCTGGCATCGTCAAGGGTGGCCTGCAGCCTGACATCCGCGTCGCCCTCGGTCGGCTTGCGATAGTCGAGCGAGGCCGGCTGCCCGTTGATCTTGACGTCGCCCTTGACCTGATAGCCCTGGTTGTTGGCGGCGATCTTGAGGTTGTTGGCCTCGAGCTTCTGATTCATCACCAGCTTCTCGGCCGAGAAGCCGTTGAGGTCGGCGGTGACGTTGTAGGTGGTGTCGGACTTGGTGAGCTCGCCCTTGACCGGCAGGCCAAGCTGGATGTTCGCCGTGAACGTGCCCTTGCTGGTGTTGGGATCGACCACGGTTGACGACAGATCGCTGAGACGATCGTTCGACAGCATCTCGGCCGCAGCGGGCACGGGACCGTCCACGCGGAAGCGTGTTCGCGACGGCGACGGCTTCGGCGCCATGTCGGGCACCTCGAACACGAAGTCGGAGATCGTGACCTTGCGGCCCGCGGGCGTATCCGCGATGCCCTGGGCGATGTTCACGGTCGCGGTGCGGCCGGTCACGCGCGCCTTCAGGTCGGCGTCGTGCACCACAGGCATGCCGTCGACGGGGCGAACCGCAACGCCGCTCGCGACGATGTTGACCGACAGGCCGTCGTCCGGAATCGGTGGGCCCTTGCGCGGCAGGTTCTTGGTCGGCGAGTTGACGCCGATCTCGATGCGCTGGAGCGTGCCGCGTTCGATCCGCTCGATCACCCATTGGCGCAATTCGGGCACGACCAATGTCGGCCACATCCGTTTGAGCGCGGAGGCCGACATCGGTGTTCCCGCAAAGCCCAGCGTCAGGCGCGGCTCGCCCGAATAGTCGATCGCGCCGGTGCCGGCGACGCCGATCTCGCCGTTGCTGATATCGGCCTGCGTCAGCAGCATCCGCTTGTGGTCGGTGTCGAAGCGGAAGCCGATCGCGATGCGGTTGAAGACCAGCGGCGGCTCGTTGTCGATACCGCCGAGCAGGATCGATCCACCGCTGAAGCCGAGTTGCCAGTCGTTGATGGTGCCGTTGGGCGGCTCGACATGCGCCAGCAGCGTCAGACGGTTCGCCCCCGACAGGATCTTGAACGGCGCCACCAGCACCCGTCGGTTGGCGTCCCACTCGATGTTGATCTCGGCGGAGTCGATCGCCATCGGATAATCGGGCGTATCGGTGTCAGTGATGTTGCCGGCGCCGACGGTGATCTTGCCGCGGAAGAAGGTCGGCACGCCGTCGCGCCCGAGTTCGCCCTTGAGCTCGCCGGTCAACGGAAGGTCGGCGGTGTAGGTGAGGTCCTTCACTCGCAGCGCCAGCAGGATGTTCGAGGTGGAGACCTTGTCGGCCTTGATGTCGACCGAGCGCACGCCGTTCTCGGTGGGTCCGATGGTGGCACGCAGCATCCACGGGCGCGCGCCCTCCTCGCCGAGGCTGAGCGTGACGCCGCCGCGGCTCGGGCGGCGCAGGCTGAGCGTGATGTTCTCGAACGACCATTTGCTGCCGCGCTGCTGATCGTCGACGATCAGATTGCCGTTCTTCAGACCGATCTCGTTGAGGTTCTGGCCGTCGAGACCGGTCATGCTCAGACTGTCGAGCCAGTCCAGGCCCTGGAGAATGCCGCTTTGCGCGGTCGCCTGCGGCGCGGCCTGCGATGCGTCTGGGCTGGCCGGCGCGGTGGCGAAGGGCGGCGGCGGAACGCCGTTGCGCGGGAATGTCGGCGGCAGGCCCGCGTCCCTCTTGGAGGCGACACCTGTCGCGAGCGGCTTGGCGGTGTCGCCGGCGGACACGGTGACGGTGCCGTCGGGCGCGATGCGGATCGCAAGCTCGGCGTCGACCAGATTGAGGCTTTCGGCGCGCAGATGCCCCATCAGCAGGCCTGCGCCGGACAGCTTCACTTCGGCCTTCGGCGCGCTGGCGACGATGGCGTGGTCGCGGTCGCGCACGATGATGTCGCGAATGCGTACCGCGATACGGATGCGCCCGGCCCGCTCGATCTGGGTGCCGCCGACCTCGACGGTGTTGCCGTGGCCGATATTGTCTTCGATGGCGGCAGCGAGCCACGGCGTTGCGATGTCGAGATTGATGGGACCGGCACCGAGCCGCCACCACAGCGCACTGAAGCAGCCGGCGAAGATGACGATGAGCGCGCCGAACACGATGGCAAAACGTTTCAGCCAGCGGCCGCTGCCGCCGCCGAACCAGCGGCGCATCCCGCCGACCCCGTCACCGAAACGATGGAAGCCCGAATTGGAACGCGACAACAGCCGGCGCGCCCGGTGGCCCGCCGCCGCTTCCTGATCCGGGTCCCAGTCGGCTTCGTCCCATTCCTGCGGCTGTTGTTGAACGCCGCGCCGATCGAAATCCCGATTGTCGTCCTGGGGCGACGTATTCCTTGCCATTGCCTCTCGATACAGGCGCCCGTCGTGAGATTGAGCGCCGCCGGGACCGCAGCCGTCCGCGGGACGCGAAGCCCCCTGCGCCGGCACTGCCGCCATACCTCGAATATTCCTGCTGTTCGTCATGTCGCCCCGGGAGCGCGTTCAACGAGCAGTGGGGTGGTGCGTGGAATTCCTTGTAACCATACTCCGGCGTCGTCAGACTTGCCCAGTCGAGGGCGAGATTCCGGCACACCGGACGGGAGCTGCAATACCGCTTTGGTTGACCCGGCGAAAGCGTCGAAAGGAAGGCGTATGTCCAAGAAATCCCGAAAGAAATCGTCCAAAACGCCCTCCGGCATTGCAACGGCTAAGAAGAAGACCCCGAAAGCACGGGCGACTGTTCAAGCAAAGTCCGGCAAAACGCCGCGGATGCCGGCGACCAAATCAGGCGCCACCATAGCAAAAGCAGGATCACATAAGGCCGCCCCGAAACAGTTAAATTCTTCCAAATCGACCGCCGCGCCGGCGGGCGCAAAATCGCCGCTCACCGAGGGCCAGAAAGCCCCCGCCTTCCGCCTGCCGCGCGACGGCGGTGACGTGGTCACACTGGCCGATTACGCCGGGCAGAAGCTCGTCCTGTTCTTCTACCCCCGCGCCGACACGCCCGGCTGCACCAAGGAGGCGATCGACTTCACCCGGCTGGCCGGCGACTTCGCCAAGGCCGGCACCGCAGTGCTTGGCGTGTCCGCCGATTCGTTAAAGGCCCAGGAGAAATTCCGCGACAAGCACCGGCTGGCGGTGCCGCTCATCTCCGACGAGAAGCATGAGATGCTTGAGGCCTACGGCGCCTGGGGCGAAAAATCCATGTATGGCAAGAGCTTCCTCGGGATTCTCAGGACCACCGTGCTGGTCGGTGCGGACGGCAAAGTCGCCAGAGTCTGGCGCAATGTCCGGGTCGACGGGCACGCCGACCAGGTGCTGGAGGCGGCAACGTCCCTTTAACCAGCATCAACAATTCGAATAGACCCATTTCCAGAAAATTAACCATGACGAGGCCAGATTGCTGCGGCAATTGAGCCGTGAGGAACCGTTCCGACCGGCGCCGGAGTGCCGATGTCGAAAAGTTCTGCCCAATACTCGCAGTACCACCAGCATCACCCGCACGACCACGGCCGGACCTTCCATCGCCGCCCGGCGGCTGCGGTGGCAGCCGCGCTTCCCCTCGCCGCGACCGATGCCGATGACGCCTACACCATCGTCCATCACGGCAAGCAGGTCCGCCTCGGACCTGTCGTGTTCTGGATCGTGGTCGGCACCGTGGTGCTGCTCGGACTCTGGTCGGCCGCAACGGCCACCTATTTCGCCTTCCGCGACGACGTCCTGACCCGCCTGATCGCACGTCAGGCCGAGATGCAATACGCCTATGAGGACCGCATCGCCGAGCTGCGCGCCAAGGTCGATCGCACCACCAGCCGCCAGCTGCTCGACCAGGAACAGTTCGACCAGAAGCTCGACCAGATCATGAAGCGCCAGACGGCGCTGGAGTCCCGGGCCACGGCGCTTGGCGCCATGCCTGATGTGACCGGATCGATCCCGCGCTCTTCGCCGCAGCGGAGCGATTCGAGCCAGACCCAGGGCACGCCAAAGCCCTCCCCGATCAGCGACACCGTGATCTTCGTGGCACCGCCGGACCGCGAAGCGCGACTCGAATCGCGCGCACCGAGCGTCGCAACCGCCCCCACCAGCCAATTCGCCAAGAACCAGGGTTTCGACAACGTTCTGGTGCGCCTCACGACCTCGCTTGACCAAGTCGAACGCCGCCAGATCGCAGCGCTCAGCGCCGTCGAGGAAAACATGGACTCGCGGATGCGCCGGATGCGCGGCGTGGTCAGCGATCTCGGTCTGAACCTCGCCACCCTCGAAGCCGCGGTGCCGCGCTCCGCGATGGGCGGCCCCTTCGTGCCGGTCAAGCTGACCGCCAATGCCGGACCGTTCGAGAAGCAGCTCAACCGCATCAACGTCACGCGCGCGGAGATGGATCGTCTCAATCGCACGCTGGCGCTGGTGCCCTATCGCAAGCCTGTCGTCGGCGAAGTCGAGTTCACGTCAGGCTTCGGCGTGCGCAGCGATCCCTTCCTCGGCCGTCCTGCGATGCATACCGGCCTCGACTTCCGCGCCGCGACCGGCGATCCCGCCCGCGTCACGGCCAACGGCAAGGTGGTCTCGGCCGGCTGGTCCGGCGGCTACGGCCGCATGGTCGAAGTCGATCACGGCAACGGGCTCTCGACCCGTTACGGCCACCTCTCGGAGATCAACGTCAAGGTCGGCGAGATCGTGAAGCTCGGCCAGGTCATCGGCCTCGTCGGATCGACCGGCCGCTCGACCGGGCCGCATCTGCACTACGAAACCCGCATCGATGGTGAAGCCGTCGATCCGCAGAAGTTTCTGCGTGCTGGCGTGCGCCTGAGCGCGGGCTAAGGGCATCCGCTTGTGATCATGCCTGGCTAGGAACGTAAGCCAGATCGACGGATTGAAGGACTCCACGGGCGCCCCGGGAGATCCTCACAATGGCCAAAAAGACCAAATCCGATCGCTCACCCGCGAGCACGGCAATCGTCCACGATCAGAAGCTCAGCCGCGGCGAAGGCGGCGAACTCCATCAAACCGCAACGGGCAAAGCGAGTGTCCTGACAACGGCCCAGGGCGGGCCGGTGTCCGACGACCAGAATTCCCTGAAGATCGGTGGTCGAGGCCCGACGCTGATCGAAGACTTCCACTTCCGGGAGAAGATCTTCCACTTCGACCACGAACGGATTCCTGAGCGAGTCGTGCATGCGCGTGGATATGCTGCGCATGGGTTCTTCGAGACTTACAAATCGCTTTCGAAATACACCAGGGCCGATCTGTTTCAGCGCGCCGGCGAAAAGACACCCGCCTTCGTGCGATTTTCCACCGTCGCCGGCAGCAAGGGTTCGGTCGACCTCGCCAGGGACGTGCGAGGCTTCGCGGTGAAGCTCTACACGCAGGAAGGCAACTGGGACATTGTCGGCAACAACATTCCGGTTTTCTTCATTCAGGACGCGATCAAGTTTCCCGACCTGATCCACGCAGTCAAGGAAGAGCCGGACTGCGCATTTCCCCAGGCGCAGTCGGCGCACGACAATTTCTGGGACTTCATCAGCCTCACACCCGAGAGCATGCACATGGTCATGTGGGTGATGTCGGACCGCGCGATCCCGCGTTCATTCCGCTTCATGGAAGGGTTCGGCGTCCACACTTTCCGCCTGGTCAATGCAAAGCGGGAGTCGACGTTCGTCAAATTCCACTGGAAACCGAAGCTCGGTCTGCAATCAGTCGTCTGGAACGAAGCGGTCAAGATCAACGGCGCCGATCCCGACTTCCATCGGCGCGATCTCTGGACCGCGATCAAGACCGGCAACTTTCCGGAATGGGAGTTGCAATTGCAGCTGTTCGATCAGGACTTCGCCGACAGGTTCGATTTCGACGTTCTCGATCCGACGAAAATCATCCCCGAAGAGATGTTGCCGCCCGTTGCGGTTGGCCGGCTTGTGCTCGATCGAATGCCCGACAACTTTTTTGCCGAGACCGAACAGGTCGCCTTCATGACCCAGAACGTTCCACCGGGCATCGACTTTTCCAACGATCCCTTGCTTCAGGGACGCAATTTCTCCTACCTCGACACCCAGCTCAAACGGCTCGGAAGCCCCAATTTCACCCATATCCCGATCAACGCGCCGAAATGTCCGTTCGCGCACTTTCAGCAGGACGGGCACATGGCGATGCGCAATCCGGTCGGACGCGCCAACTACCAGCCGAATTCCTTCGGCGAAGGTCCGAGGGAATCGCCCGAGCGCGGCTTCACGCCGTTCGCCGAGGTCGAGCAAGGCGCCAAGCGCCGTTTGCGTGCTGAAAGCTTCGCCGACCATTACAGCCAAGCTCGACAGTTTTTCATCAGCCAGACTGCGGGAGAACAATCCCACATCGCCGCCGCATTGACGTTCGAGCTCAGCAAGGTGAAGACGCCGGCGATCCGTGAGCGCATGGTCTCGCATCTCCTCAACATCGACAACGCCCTGGCCACCAAGGTCGCAGACAAGCTGGGTCTGCAAAAGATGCCCAAGTCCGCGGATGCGGCTGTGCCGGCTCGTCAGGATCTGGAACCATCCCCTGCCCTGAGCATCGTTGAAAACGGGCCCGAGCGTTTTGAGGGTCGAAAGCTTGGCATCCTCGTTTCCGATGGTTCGGATGCAGCTGTCCTCAAGGCCCTCAAGACCGGCCTCGACAAGGCCGGAGCGACCTATGAGATCATCGCGCCAAAGGTGACGGGCGTCGAAGCCAGCGATGGCAGCTGGGTTGCGGCAGATCAGATGATCGACGGAGGGCCCTCCGTGCTTTACGATGCGATCGCGCTCCTGCCGGCGGCAGATGCGATGGATGATCTGCTGCTGGAAGCCTCGGCACGCGATTTCGTCGCCGATGCCTTCGCGCATTGCAAGTTCATCGGATATGTCGATGCGGCGCTGCCCTTGTTCGAAAAGGCGGGCGTCGCGGTCGAGGATTTCGATCAAGGCTGCATCCGCATCGGCAATGCGAAGGAAACCAGATCATTCCTCGACAGCCTCGCCGCGTTGCGGGTCTGGGAACGCGAGCCCAACGTCAAGATGCCTTAGGCGAGCAGCGACGGCGCGATGTACCCGGCGACTGGCTCCGTTACTGGCTCTTGGCGTGACCGACCTCGCCGGTGATGACGTCGCCGAACAGCTCCCAGGCCTGACCGTTGAAGCGGATCAATTGCATCTGCTCGATCGGGAAATAGTCGTCCGCTGACGTGTTTACCATGATGCCGGGCAGCATCAGATCGGTGTGGAAATTCTTCAGGCTGCTCGCCTGCTTCATCACGTTCTCACGCGTGAGATTGTCGCCGCACTGCTTCAGCACCTGCACCATCGCCTCGGCCTGGACATAGCCGTAGATGTTGTTGGCGTTTCCCTTGTCGCCATCGGCGTAATATTTGTCCATGAACTCGCGCCATTTGATCACCGCGGGATCCTTGTCCCAGGTCGGATCGGTCGGATCCTTCAGATATGCGGTCGAGATGATGTCCTTGGAATATTCGAGCCCGGCGGGCTTGAGCACCGAGGCGACCGAGGTCGCGGTGTTCGCCAGGAAGAATTTCGGCTTCCAGCCGAGCTCGCCGACTTTCCGGATCGCCTGTGCCGACCCCTTCGGAGCCGCCCATGAGAAGAAGATGTCCGCGCCGGAATCGTGCAGCGCGACGATCTGCGAGTCGATCGAGGGATCGCTGACCTCATAGGATTTGTCGGCGATGATCATGCTGGCCTTGTCGCCGAGCCCGTCCTTCAGACCCTTGAACTGGTCCTTGCCGGCGTCGTCGTTCTGCCAGAACACGGCGATCTTGCTGTTGGGGAAATGGTCGCGGATGTACTTTGCGTAGATCCGCCCCTCGCTCTGGTAATTCGGCTGGAAGCCCATGGTCCATGGAAAATTCTTGGGATCACCGAACTTGGTGCCGCCGGACGCCACGAACAGTTGCGGTACCTTCTTGGCGTTCATGTATTTCATGATCGCTGAATTCGAGGGCGTGCCGAGTGGCTGGAAGATCAAGAGCACCTCGTCGCTCTCGACCAGCTTGCGCGCCTGCTCGATCGCCTTCGGCGGCGAATAGGCGTCGTCATAGCTGACGAAGTTGATCTTGCGGCCGTTGATGCCGCCCTGATCGTTGATCATCTTGAAATAGGCGGCTTCGGTCTTGCCGATCACGCCATAGGACGACGCCGGCCCACTGTAGGGCATGATGTTGCCGATCTTGACTTCGGTATCGGTGGCTCCGGGATCGTATTTCTTCTGCGCCAGGGCCGGTGTCGTGGCGAGCACTCCGGCAGCAAGCATGGCGAGGGCAGCAAGGCTTTCGCGACGACCCGGCATCGTTCTCTCCCCTATTTTGTAGTCTTGTTTTGTCAGGCAGTGTCGCAAGCAGCCTCGCGACTGGCAAGCGTCACGATTTTCCGCGAGATGAAACGGCGAATCCGGAACTTACGTGACGCGCCGCAGCAGATTCAAAGCACGCCCGTCGATCACGAGCAGCGCGCTGCCGATGACGATGGCGCCTGCGATCTCCCGCATCGAGATCGCCTCACCGAGCACGAGCCAGCCGAGCAGGATGGACGTCACCGGCGCGAGCAGCGTTCCCAGCATCACATTGGTCCCGCCCGAACGCTGCAACACCCCGAAGAACACGATGTAGGCCAGCGCCGTCGACAGTCCGGCAATGCCGAGGACCGCGAGCCAGGTCGCTGCGCCCGGCATCGCAAGGTGCCAAGGCTGCTCGACGGCGCCCGCCACGATGGCCATCATCACCGTCGAGGCCATTAGTTGGAAGCAGGCCGCGCCCAGCGGCGGGACGTCTTTGAGCAAGCGCCGGGCCGTCAGCGCGGCGAAGCCGTAGCTCAGCGCAGCGCCGAGGCACAGCAGGATGCCGATCCCCTGCCCCGGCCGCGCCTCGATGCCCCATCCCTTCAGGATGATCACGCCGACCAGCCCCAGTGTCACGCCGGCTACGCGCCGCATCTGGAGCGTCTCCTCTCCCGCGCTCGCCAGCACCAGCACCGTCAACAATGGCGTTGTCGCGTTCAGGATCGAGGCCAGTCCGCTCGGGATGAAGGTCTGTCCTGTCACGATCAGCGAGAAGGGAATGACGTTGTTGAACAGCCCGATCGCGAAGAATGTTGTCCATCCGCTCGCACTGGGAAAACAGATTTTCCGCGCGCGCAGGATCGGCAGAAGAATGATTGCGCCGAGCCCGACGCGCAGGAAGACCAGCGTCAGCGGAGGCAATTCCCGCAAGGCCGCGCCGTTGAAGAAGAATGAGCATCCCCACAGGATCGAGAGCAAGCCGAGCTGCGACCAGTCGCGCGCATCCATCCTGTTGTCGTTGGGGGACATGCTGTTGCCTCGGCGGCGGAGGTCGCGTCGTAATACGACGCGGCGGAATTGGCCACCCGATTTCCGAGCAGCCGCTCATGCGACTGGAGACGTCTTCAGGATTGCGCGCGCTTGCGCGTGGCGCCGACGATATCGGCGACGACCGCGCCGATCACCAGCACGCCGCCGATCAGCGCATGCACGGCCGGCACTTCGCGAAAGGCCACCCAGATCCAGAACGGCATCAGCGGCGTCTCGAGCGTCGCGATCAGCGACGCCTGCCCCGATGGAAGCTGGCGCGATCCGATCATGTAGAAGGTCAAACCGAGCGCGACCTGGAGGCAGCCGAATATCGCGAGGATCGCGAGGCCGTTGCCGCCGACATGGCTGATGTCATGGGCGAACGGCAGGCTGACGAGACTGCCGATGAAGTTCGACAGCGCCGCGGCCGCCACCATCGAGGTCTCGCGGTGGCGACGGACCACGACCGTCATGGTGGAGATGGCGAGCACCATCAGGCAGCTCAGCGCCACGCCGCCGAGATCGGCACCAGCCCGCACGCCGCCGACCGTGATGACGATGCCGGCCAACGCGATCAGGCTCGCGATCAGCGTGCGCCATGTCGCGGCTTCACCGAGCCACAGCCATGCCAGCGCCGCAGCAACGAACGGCTGGGTCGCGATCAGCACCGCGACGTTCATGACGTCGGTCATCTGGAGCGCAGGAATGAATGAGATCATGCCGATCGCGGACAATGATGCGACAAGCAGGCCGCCTTTATCAGGCACGACCAGTTGCCGCAAACCGGCCCGCCCCTGCATCATGACGAGAAATACGGTGATCAGGCTGCCGCCGAACAGGCCGCGCCAGAACAGAATGGTCCAGGGATCGAACGGCAGCACGCGGGTGAAGAACGGCGCCGTGCTCCAGGCAATCGCGGCGGCGATGACGAGGACAATGCCGAGACCGCGTTCCGATCGAGGCTGTCCCATGTCAGAGCGTGATCCGGAAAAGTGCGAAGCGGCTTTCCGACAAGATCATACTCAAACAAGCTATGACGGCTTCTTCGGCCGCGACACCAGTTCGATCATCTTACCTTCGTCGTCATCGGGCATCGCCGCCTTGGCCTGCGCATAGGACTCGACCGCGGCACGCGAGACCAGCGGCTTGTCGGCCAGAAGGCTTTCGGCGAGCCTGACCGCGTAGGCGGCGTCCTTGTGCCGGAGCGCAGCCGTGAACGTCGCGCCGCTGAAGTCGCGGGCGACCATGCGCTTGGAATGACGCTGCACCTGCGGGCTTGCGGCCACGCCCGCCTGGATCGACTCCAGCACGAGCTTCATGTCGAGCCCGGCCTGCTCGGCAATCGCGAGGCCCTCGGCGAGCCCTGCGATCTGGATCGCGCCCATCAGGTTGTTGATGAGCTTATAGACGGTGCCGGAGCCGACCGCGCCGAAATGGCGGATGGTCGAGCCGATCGGCGTCAGATACGGCCGCGCGCGTTCGAGATCGGCGGCATCGGCACCGGCGAGCAGCGTCAGCTTTCCAGCGGCCGCGGCGTCCGGCAATCCGGTCACGGGGCAATCGATGTAGATCAGCCCGCGCGCGTTGAGCTCGCGACCCATCTCGCGGGCATGGTCATAGGAGACCGTCGAGCATTCGATCGCGATGGTGCCTGACTTCGCCGTCTTGGCCGCGCCGTTCGCCCCGAGCCACACCGCACGCGAGGCTTCGTCGTCGGCGACCATGGTCACGACGGCATCGGCATCGATCGCGGCATCCTCGGGCGAGGTCGCCCATTTAGCGCCGCGCGCGACCAGGTCTTCGGCCTTGGCCTTGCTGCGATTCCACAGCACCACCGTGAAGCCGGCATCGAGATAGCGGCCGGCCATGCCATGGCCCATCCGCCCCAGTCCGATGAACGCAACGCGCGGCATGATCAGTCCACGTCCTCGATGTCGCCCGTGGTGGTACCGAACGCGCGCTGCGCCAGCGTCGCGGCCATGAAGTCGTCGAGCTCGCCATTGAGCACGCCCGAGGTGTCGGAGGTCTGCACGCCCGTGCGCAAATCCTTCACCATCTGATAGGGCTGCAGCACGTAGGAGCGGATCTGGTGGCCCCAGCCGATATCGGTCTTGGCAGCCTGATCGGCGGCGGCCTTCTCCTCGCGCTTCTTCAGCTCGATCTCGTAAAGGCGCGCACGCAGCATGTCCCACGCCTGCGCGCGGTTCTTGTGCTGGGAGCGGCCGGCCTGGCAGACCACGGCCACGCCGGTCGGAATATGCGTCAGGCGCACCGCGGATTCGGTCTTGTTGACGTGCTGGCCGCCGGCGCCGCCCGACCGCATCGTGTCGACGCGGACGTCGGATTCCTTGATGTCGATCTTGATGCTGTCGTCGATGACCGGAAACACCTGCACGCTCGAGAACGAGGTGTGGCGCCGCGCATTGGAGTCGAACGGCGAGATGCGGACGAGGCGATGCACGCCCGCTTCCGTCTTAAGCCAGCCATAGGCGTTGTGGCCGGAAACCTGGATGGTCGCCGACTTGATCCCGGCCTCTTCGCCCTCGGACTCTTCGAGATATTCGACCTTGAAGCCGTGCGTTTCGGCCCAGCGCGTGTACATGCGCAAGAGCATCTGCGCCCAGTCCTGGCTCTCGGTGCCGCCGGCACCGGCGTGGACTTCGAGATAGGAATCGAAACGATCGGCCTCGCCCGAAAGCAGCGCCTCGAGCTCGCGCCGCGCCACTTCCTTCTTGAGGTTCTTCAACGCGGCTTCGGCTTCGGCCACGACGCCGGCATCGCCCTCGGCCTCGCCGAGCTCGATCATGCCGATATCGTCTTCGAGCTCCTGCTCGACCTTGCCGATGCCGGAGAGCGAGTCCTCAAGCGAGGTCCGCTCCTGCATCAGCTTCTGGGCTTTCTGGGGATCGTTCCAGAGGTTGGGATCTTCTGCGAGCTTGTTCAGCTCAGCGAGGCGCGCCGTCGATTTCTCGACGTCAAAGATGCCTCCTCAGCAGCCCGACTGACTGCTTGATCTCTTCTACCAACCGTTCGATTTCGGCGCGCATGGTGTTCTCTGGTCTCGCGGAATTGGTGCCGCGTCAATTGAGATCGGGATGTAGCGGCGGCAACGCCAAAGCGCAACCGCCCGCCTCGCCCGTATCAGGCGTTATCCGCTACCATAGCCCGCCGGTGCCCGGCCGTATCAGGAAGCCGGAATCCGGCTGCTGCTGCTGCGAGGCCGGCATGCCGCGCCCGTCGGCGTCGGCCACGCCGATGACCGAATAATTATCCGGCGGCGCCGTGCCTGGCTTGAAGGCTTCGAGGATGGTTCCGCCGGTTTCGCCGGGGCCGGCACGCATGCCGCTCTTGGCGACGACGCGAACCAGCTTGATGCCGGCCGGCACCTTGAACGGCACGGCGGGCTTGTCGGCGAGCGCGAGCTGGAGGAAGTCGCGCGCGATAGGAGCCGCGAGATGGCCGCCCGTCGCGGCGTTGCCTTTGCCGAGCGGACGCGGCTTGTCGTAGCCCATATAGATGGCGACGGCGACGTCAGGCGAGAAGCCGACGAACCAGGCGTCCTTGGCCTCGTTGGTGGTGCCGGTCTTGCCGGCGATCGGCTTGCCAACCGCCTTGATCACGGTCGCGGTGCCGGCCTGAACCACACCTTCCATCAGCTCGGTGATCTGATAGGCGGTCATGGAGTCCAGCACCTGCTCGCGGCGGTCGATCAGCTGCGGCTCGGCTTGGTTCTTCCAGCCGCCCGGCGCGTCACAGCCGCGGCATTCGCGCTGGTCGTGCTTGAAGATGGTGTGGCCGTAGCGGTCCTGGATGCGATCGATCAGCGTCGGCTTCACGCGGCGGCCGCCGTTGGCGAGCATCGAGTAGGCCGTGACCATGCGCATCGCCGTGGTCTCGCCGGCGCCCAGCGCGTAGGAGAGATAGTTCGGCAGTTCGTCATAGACACCGAAACGGCGGGCATATTCGCCGATCAGGGGCATGCCGATGTCCTGCGCCAGCCGCACCGTCACGGTGTTGAGCGACTGCCGCAGCGCGTTGCGCAGCGTCACAGGTCCCTGGAACTTGCCCGAGGAGAAGTTTTCCGGCCGCCATACGCCGGCGCCCTGCCCCTGGTCGATTTCGATGGGTGCGTCGAGCACGACCGTCGAGGGCGTATAGCCGTTGTCGAGCGCGGCCGAATAGACGATCGGCTTGAACGACGAACCCGGCTGGCGATAGGCCTGCGTGGCGCGGTTGAATTGGCTCTGGTCGAACGAGAAGCCGCCGACCATCGCGAGCACGCGGCCGGTCCAGGGATCCATCGCCACCATCGCGCCGGACACTTCGGGAATCTGGCGCAGCCGGTACTGGCCTTCGACCGGTTGTCCCTCCTTGGAGTAGAGCGGATCGGCATAAATCACGTCGCCGGGCTGCAACACCTGCGCCACCGAGGTCGGGGTCTTGCCCTTGGCGTTGCCCTGGGCCGCCCGCGCCCAGCGCACGCCGTCAACCGTGACGATGCCGGTCTCGCGTTGCTTGCTCACGGCGCCGCCGAGCTCGCGGCTCGGCTGGAAACCGATCCGGGCAGACTGGTCGCTGGTCTCCAGCACCACCGCCATGCGCCATGGCGAGATGTCGGAGAGCGACTTGATCTCGGCGAGCTTCACGCCCCAATCGCCCGAAATATCGAGCTTGCTCATCGCGCCGCGATAGCCCTGCTGCTCGTCATAGTTCACGAGGCCCGAGACCATGGCCTTTCGCGCCATGACCTGGATCTTCGGGTCGAGCGTGGTGCGGACGGAAAGACCGCCCTCATACAGCTTCTTCTCGCCATAGCGCTCGAAAATGTCGCGGCGGACCTCCTCGGCGAAATATTCGCCGGCGAAGGTGTGGGCGCCGTTGGACCGGTTGGTGACGGCCAGCGGCTCCTTGCGGGCCTTGTCGGCGTCGGCCTGCTTGATCCAGCCGTTCTCCACCAGACGGTCGATGACGTAATTCCGGCGCTCGATGGCGCGGTCACGGTTGCGCACCGGATGGAGCGTTGCCGGCATCTTCGGCAGCGCGGCGAGATAAGAGGCCTCAGCCACCGTCAGCTCGTTCACCGACTTGTCGAAATAGACCAGCGAGGCCGCCGCAATGCCGTAGGCGCCGAGGCCGAGATAGATCTCGTTCAGATACAGCTCGAGGATCTTGTCCTTCGAATAGGTCTTCTCGATCCGCA
>Ga0207426_1000958_pt1 | contig 28428 bp, 25 predicted proteins | sample AraplaMF_Cvi_mMS_FD_184265 | JGI IMG/M metagenome (GOLD analysis project Ga0207426, IMG submission 184265) | Arabidopsis root microbial communities from the University of North Carolina, USA - plate scrape MF_Cvi_mMS (SPAdes) (version 2) | ecosystem: Host-associated > Plants > Roots > Endosphere... | reverse complement strand
AGTTCGTCGCGATACCAATCGATTTGCGGCGGGCGCCCGTCCTGATCGAGATCGTGGTTGCCGAGCCCAACATAGACGGGAAAGTGCACGTGGTCGGCACCGCGTCCTTGCTGGTAGCGTTGAGAAGACTCCAGTAGCTGCGACCCTTCTGCGAACTCCGCAGTCTGGCCGCCGCCATCATCGGTCACATCGCCACACACGGTAATGCCCTGCGGCCTCGCAATCGGCTGACCGGCGAGCAGAAGGCCGCTCGGCTCCCCTGCGATCTCAGTGGGCCATGCCTGGTGGTGAATGCCGTTGAGCGCAAGAATGTGACGGAGCAGGTTTGCGTCGGTCTTGCCTTCACACTGGCAGTTGGGACTTAGCCCGTCTCCGAAGCGGCACGCATGGACGTCGTTGATGACAAGGAAGGTGACATTGATCGGCGGGACGCTGGCCGGCTCGCAATGGACGGCAGTGTCAGCGAGATTCCGGCGCCTACACTTTGTGCCAGCAGTGATCGTCGTGTCAGCATCCCGGCTCTCCCCGTTTTCGAGAATCTAGGGGCAAGGCGTTAGCCGGCAACAATGAAAAGGGCCGCGGCAGTTTCCCGTCGCGGCCCTTCGAACTGGACTGTTTTCGTGATCAGACTTCGTTGCGGCCGGAGGCCAGAATGCAGATCAAGGTGATGACGGCAGAAAGACCGAGATAGTAGCCGACATATTGCATGCCGTAGTTTGCCTGCAGCCAAGTGGCAATGTAGGGCGCCAGCGAAGCGCCGAAGATGCCGGCAAGGTTGAAGGTGATCGACGAGCCGGTATAGCGCACGGCAGTCGGGAAGGGCGCAGCAAGCGCCGTGCCGATCAGACCGTAAGTCATGCCCATCAGCGCCATGGAGACGATCGCGAACACAACAATGCTGCCTTCGCCGCCGGTCATCAGACCGGGCAGGAAGAACGAGAAGATACCGATCAGCAAGGTGGTGAGGATCAGCATCTCGCGGCGGCCGAAGCGCTCGGCGAGTTTGCCTGATATCGGGATGAAGATACCGAAGGCGACGGAACCGACGATCTGGATCTTAAGCGCGTCCGGGAACGGGATCTTCAGGACCTTGACATTGTAAGACAGAAGGTAAGCCGAGCCGATGTAGAACAGCACGAAAGTGGCGAGCGCCACGAAGGTGCCGAGGAACAGGCTGCGCTTGTGCTTGCGGAAGAGTTCGGCAACCGGGACTGCAACGCGCTCCTGCTTGTCAATCGCCTTCTGGAACGCCGGCGTTTCGGTGATCGAGAGACGAACCCAGAGACCGATGGCGATCAGCAGAATCGAAGAGATGAACGGCACGCGCCAGCCCCAACTCAGCAGATCATCTTGCGACATGACCTGCAGCAGCAGCCAGAAGATGCCCGAGGAGAGGAACAGGCCGACCGGCGCGCCGAGCTGCGGGAACATGCCGTACCAGCTGCGCTTGCCTTCCGGTGCATTCTCGGTGGCGAGCAGCACGGCGCCGCCCCATTCACCGCCTAGGCCAAAGCCCTGGCCGAAGCGGCAGAGCGCGAGCAGCAGCGGCGCGAGAACGCCAATCGACTCGTAGGAGGGCAGAAGACCGATCACGACCGTCGAAATGCCCATGGTGAGCAGGGCGGCGACGAGCGTCGTCTTGCGGCCGATCCTGTCGCCGAAATGGCCGAAGACTACGGCGCCCAGTGGACGGGCGAAGAAGGCGATCGAGAAGGTTGCAAAGGAAGCAAGCAGGGCCGTGGTCGGATCACTGTTCGGGAAGAACAGCGTCGGGAAGATCAGCACGGCGGCTGTGGCGTAAACGTAAAAATCGAAGAATTCGATCGTGGTGCCGACAAGGCTCGCGATCAGAACACGCGCCGGCGAGTTGACTTGCGCATTGTTCGATAAAGCGGGCGTCGGCGATACTCTGGATATCGCGTCTGACATTTTCATTCCAATTGGGATTACACCGGTGCCCTTGGGAGGCAGACGGCTCTTAACGCAATTTTAATTCGGCGCAAATGCCCACCGAGTAACAAACGCAAAAAAAATTAGTACGCTTTGCATTTTTCCGACGATTCGGCGCTTCTGGGTGGCCGAACCTCAAAGTTGACGGGCGGAAAAGCCATCGAACTGGTGCGAATTCCTGATGGGATGCTGCACGAAAGCCGCCGTTGTCGTGGGGTTTTCTGAACGTTGCACGGCCTTCCTCCGGAGGGGCGTTCGAGGCAAAAATTAACGAAAGTAAACACTTCATTAACCATAATCAGGCTCTAATACACCTGCGTCACCGAGCGAGATTCGGACGGGAAACAAGCTTGGTGCAAGCGTCGAAATTCACAGTGCAGGTTATTTTTGGGGGTGTTGATGAGTCGCAAGCATGTCGCTGTCCTGATGGGCGGGTTTTCCTCGGAGAGGCCGGTAAGCCTTTCCTCCGGGACGGCGTGCGCGGACGCTCTCGAGGCTGAGGGCTTCCAGGTGACGCGGATTGACGTCGATCGCGATGTGTCTGCCAAGCTTGCTGCCTTGCGGCCCGATGTCGTCTTCAATGCGCTGCACGGCCCCTATGGCGAGGATGGCACGATCCAGGGCGTCCTCGAATATCTTGAGATTCCCTATACGCACTCCGGCGTGCTTGCGTCAGCGCTCGCCATGGACAAGGAGAAGGCCAAGGGCGTTGCAGCTGCTGTCGGCATTCCGGTTGCTCAATCCGAGGTGATCAATCGATTCGCCTTTCCGGCGGAGCACCCGATGAAACCTCCCTACGTCGTGAAGCCTGTGCGCGAGGGTTCCAGCTTCGGCGTAGTGATCGTTCAGGAAGATCAATCCCATCCTCCGCAAATCATCAGCTCTCCGGAATGGCGCTATGGCGAGCAGGTTCTTGTCGAGCGCTACATCTACGGTCGAGAGCTGACCTGCGGTGTGATGGGCGATCAAGTGCTCGGCGTCACCGAAATCGTGCCGGTCGGGCATGGCTTCTACGACTACGATGCCAAGTACGTGGCAGGTGGATCGAAACACGTCATTCCGGCGGAAATTTCACCGAATATTTACCAAAAAATACAATCATTGGCGTTAAGGGCGCATCAAGCAATTGGTTGCCGTGGCGTGAGTCGCTCCGACTTTCGTTACGACGATCGCTTCTCCGAAGATGGTGAAATCATCTGGCTGGAAATCAATACTCAGCCAGGCATGACTCCAACCTCCCTGGTGCCCGAAATGGCCGGTCATGCCGGCTACACGTTTGGTGAATTTCTCCGTTGGATGGTGGAGGACGCTTCTTGTTCTCGGTGACGGTCAAAAGAATAGGGCGCCCAAGTCATCAGGCGGAGCTCTCGTTTCCCGAGGGTGATGGTCGGTTGGTTCTGCCGCGCCCGCTGCGTCGCGTTGTGCGCTTTCTTGTCAGCCTCGGGAGTGGCCGCATCCATATTCCGGCTCACGTTGGGACGGTATCCGCCTTGGCATTCTTTGCGGCGACGGGTCTCTACGGCATGTCGCTCGGTGGTCACACCGAAGCGGTTGCGCAGGCGACGACGACGGCTGCAGGCTTTGCGATTGATGACGTGAAGGTGTCCGGCAATTCCGAGACCTCCGAAATCGAGATCCTGCAGTTGTTGGGGCTGGACGGTACGACCTCGCTCGTGGCGCTCGATGTCGATGCCGCGCGTCAGAAGATCGCGAAACTTCCCTGGGTCGAGAATGTCGAAGTTCGCAAGGTCTATCCGAAGACGATCGAGGTAAAGCTCACGGAGCGACAGGCTTACGCCATCTGGCAGCATGGTCAGGAACTCTCTCTCGTGGAGAAGGGTGGCTCGGTCATCGCTCCGCTTCGTGACAATAAGTTTTCGCAGTTGCCGCTGGTGGTTGGTCGCGGTGCTGAAGTTGCCGCAACCTCGCTCGAAACCGAATTTGCGAAGTGGCCGGAGATCAGGGCGCGGGTAAAGGCCTACGTCTGGGTGTCGGGTCGCCGCTGGGATCTGCACATGGACAACGGCGTTGCGGTGAAGTTGCCGGAAGACGATGTCGATCTGGCTCTGGCGCGGCTGTCGAAGTTCATGAAGGAGCAGGACCTTCTGGAGCGCGACATCGCTGCGGTCGATCTCAGGCTCACCGACCGCACGGCAATTCAGTTGACGCCGGAAGCCATGGCGCGCCGGCAACTTGTGCTTGATCAGCGGACCAAGGATTTGAAGAAGGCGGGGCAAAATATATGAGCTTGTTCGGTTCGTCCCATTTCGGATTGCCGCGCCTGAAGCCGCTTTCGTCGAAGCGGTCCCACGTCGTTTCGGTGCTCGACATCGGATCGACGAAGGTCGTCTGCATGATCGGCCGCCTGACGCCTCGCGAGGAAAGCCAGGTGCTGCCCGGCCGCACGCACAACATTGAAATCATTGGGATTGGCCACCAGCGTTCGCGCGGCATCAAGACCGGCGCGATTTCCGACCTCGATGCGCTGGAAAGCGTGATTCGCCTTGCTGTCGATGCCGCCGAGCGCATGGCCGGCCTGACGGTCGAAAGCCTGATCGTTAACGTCACGGCCGGTCGTCTGACGAGCGACATCTACACCGCAACCATCGATCTCGGTGGCCAGGAAGTCGAACTGAACGACCTCAAGAAGGTTCTGTCGGCAGCCTGCCAGCAGTCGCTGCGCCAGGATCGTGCCGTGCTGCATTCGCTGGCAACCGGCTTCTCGCTCGACGGCGAACGCGGTATCCGAGATCCCTTGTCGATGTACGGTGACGTTCTCGGCGTCGACATGCACGTCGTCACCGCTGAGCGTACCGCGCTTAAAAATCTCGAGCTCAGCGTCAATCGCGCTCACCTCTCGGTTGAGGGAATCGTTGCGACGCCGTATGCTTCCGGTCTGGCAGCTCTCGTCGACGATGAAGTCGAGCTGGGCTGCGCGGCGATCGATATGGGGGGCGGAACGACGACGATTTCGGTCTTTGCAGAAGGTAAGCTGGTGCACACGGATGCCGTCAGCCTCGGCGGCCATCACGTCACTACGGACCTCGCCCGCGGCCTTTCGACCCGTATCGAAGATGCCGAGCGCCTCAAGGTCGTTCATGCTTCCGCAATGCCGAACTCCTCGGACGAGCGCGAGTTGATCTCGATCCCGCCGATCGGCGAAGACGAACGCGACCTGCCGACGCAAGTGCCGCGCGCTTTGGTATCGCGCATTGTCAGCGCCCGTATCGAGGAAACCATGGAATTGATCCGCGACCGCATCCAGCGCTCGGGCTTCAGCCCGATCGTCGGCAAGCGCGTCGTGCTGACGGGTGGTGCGAGCCAGCTGACCGGCCTTGCCGAAGTTGCGCGTCGCATTCTTGCCCGCAACGTCAGAATCGGTCGTCCGATGGGCGTCTCGGGCCTGCCGACTGCAGCGAAGGGCCCAGCCTTTTCGACGGCCGTCGGTCTGATGATCTATCCGCAGGTCGCGGACCAGGAAACACATGCGTCACAGAGCGGTCTGCTCATGTCGCTTGGGGGAAATACCAGCCGCTTTGCCCGCATGGGGCAGTGGTTGAAAGAGAGCTTCTGACAATTGAGTGAATTGGCCGGCGTGGCGATGCGGCCATAAAGAGAAGGAACGGTAACATGACTATCAAGCTGCAAAAGCCGGATATCACTGAGCTTAAGCCGCGTATCACCGTGTTCGGTGTTGGCGGCGGCGGCGGCAACGCTGTCAACAACATGATCTCCGCTGGCCTCCAGGGCGTCGACTTCGTCGTTGCCAACACGGATGCCCAGGCCCTGACGATGACCAAGGCGGAGCGCATCATCCAGCTCGGCGCCAACGTCACTGAAGGTCTCGGTGCTGGTTCGCAGCCGGAAGTCGGCCGTGCCGCAGCCGAAGAGTGCATCGATGAAATCATCGATCACCTGAACGGTACGCACATGTGCTTCGTCACCGCCGGCATGGGCGGCGGCACCGGCACCGGCGCTGCTCCTGTTGTCGCTCAGGCGGCTCGAAACAAGGGCATCCTCACGGTCGGCGTCGTTACCAAGCCTTTCCACTTCGAGGGCGGTCGCCGCATGCGTCTGGCCGAAGCCGGAATCGAAGAGCTGCAGAAGTCGGTCGACACGCTGATCGTCATTCCGAACCAGAACCTCTTCCGCATTGCCAACGACAAGACGACCTTTGCCGACGCTTTCGCGATGGCTGACCAGGTACTCTACTCCGGCGTTGCCTGCATCACCGACCTGATGGTGAAGGAAGGTCTCATCAACCTCGACTTCGCCGACGTCCGTTCGGTCATGCGCGAAATGGGCCGCGCGATGATGGGCACCGGCGAAGCATCCGGCCAGGGCCGCGCGATGCAGGCTGCCGAAGCTGCAATCGCCAACCCACTGCTCGACGAAACGTCGATGAAGGGCGCACAGGGCCTGCTGATCTCGATCACCGGCGGTCGCGACCTGACCCTCTTCGAAGTCGACGAAGCTGCGACCCGCATCCGCGAGGAAGTCGATCCGGACGCGAACATCATCCTCGGCGCGACGTTCGACGAGTCGCTCGAAGGCATCATCCGCGTTTCCGTTGTTGCTACCGGTATCGATCGTGCGATCAATGCCGCGGCAGGAAAGACCTTCCAGCCGGCAGCGAAGCCGATCGTGCGTCCTTCCGCGGCCGTTGCTCCGGCTCCGGCCGCTGTTCAGCCTGCACCTGTCATGCAGCAGGCACCCAAGCCCGTCGACTCGGTTGCACAGGCAATCCGCACGGCCGAGGCCGAGATGGAACGCGAGCTCGAGATCCACGCTCCGCGTGCTGCAGCTCCGGTGCAGCAGCCGGCAATGCAGGAGACCTTCCGCCCACAGAGCAAGATCTTCGCTGCTCCGGAAGCCGCTCCCGTCATTCGCCCCGCCCCGGTTCAGCAGGCTCCCGTTCACGCGCCTGTTATCAGCCAGCCGGCTCCGCAGCCGGTCATGAGCCAGCCGGCTCCGGTCATGCAGCAGCCGATGGCCGCCCAGCAGGCCGTTCGCATGCCGAAGGTGGAAGACTTTCCGCCGGTCGTGCAGGCCGAGATCGACCGTCGCTCGCAGCCGGCCGCTCCGTCTCACGCCCACGAAGAGCGTGGCCCGATGGGGCTCCTGAAGCGGATCACCAACTCACTTGGTCGCCGCGAAGAGGAAGTTGCGCCAGAGATGACCTCGGCTCCGGCTGCGGCATCGCAGCAGCGCCGACCGCTTTCTCCAGAAGCCAGCCTCTATGCGCCGCGTCGCGGAAATCTCGACGATCAGGGCCGAAGCGTTCCGCAAGCTCGCATGATGCAGGAAGACGATCAGCTTGAAATTCCTGCGTTCCTGCGCCGCCAGTCGAACTGAGGCAAGGGTCAGAATCGCCACAAGGATGCCCGGGAATACGCTCCCGGGCATTGCCGTTTCAAAGCTCTGAATTCGACACGAATTGCGGTGTTATTTCAAAGGCATGCTTTCGTAACAATGCGAAAGAAACAGTGATTTGGATTGGAACCCGGGCGCACGTATGTATGTGCTCAAGGAACCGTCTTCTTGCGCTTTGTCGCGGGGCTCTGACGGAGTGAAATGACCCCTGGCGGATGGTTCGGCATGTTAGCCGATGCGGATTACCAGGGATAATAAAGGCAAAAATTTATGGTTATTGGCATGTTGGGTTTTCAGACGACAGTATCGCGCCCGATTACGCTCTCGGGCATCGGCGTTCATTCCGGTGCTGACGTTTCGATTACCTTCAACCCGGCAGAAGCTGACACAGGCGTTGTCTTCAATCGCATGCACGACAACGGCGAGGTTTCCGAATATCGTGCCGTGTCTTCTCAGGTCGGCAATACAGATCTCTGCACCGTTCTTGGTTTCTCGCCGGCGCGCTCGGTCGCGACGATCGAGCATGTCATGGCCGCTGTCTACGCGCTTGGTCTCGACAACGTCCTGATCGAAGTTCACGGTTCCGAAATGCCCATCATGGATGGCAGCTCGATGCCCTTTATCGAGGCGATCGAACAGGTTGGCCTGGTATCGCTTGGCGTCAAGCGCCGCTACATCCGCGTCACCAAGCCGGTTCGCATCGAGCATGGTGGTTCGTGGAGCGAGTTCCGTCCCTATGACGGCATGCGCTTTGAGGTTGAGATCGATTTCGACTGCCCGCTGATCGGCCGACAGAAGTGGGAAGGCGACATGACGGCTGCGACGTTCAAGTCCGAGCTGTCGCGTGCCCGTACCTTCGGCTTCATGCGCGATGTCGAGCGTCTTTGGGCCTCCGGCCACGCGCTTGGTTCGTCGCTTGAGAATTCGGTCGTCATATCGGACGACAACACCGTTATCAACGTCGAAGGCCTGCGCTACGCCAAGGACGAGTTCGTGCGCCACAAGGCGCTCGATGCGGTTGGCGACCTGGCGCTCGCCGGTGCTCCTTTCATCGGCTGCTATCGGTCCTACCGCGGCGGTCACAAGATGAATGCTAATGCTCTCAAGGCGTTGCTCAGCGACCCGACCGCCTATGAGGTTGTCGAGACCTCTGCGCCGCGCCAGCGTGTTGCGGCTCGGGATTTCATCCGGGTCAACGCGCCGGAATTTGCTCCCTGGTCGGCATGACCTCCATCGCATTTATTAGGCCAGGGCCGCCTCCTTCGAGAGGCGGTTTCTTTATGGGGAGCAGGCCGGCGATGATTCCCCGATAGATGTGCTGCCGCAGATGCTTAGTAGCACCAGATGCAGCATTCGCAGTGTAAAACCGGCGTTTATCGCCTGCATCGCCACAAAAATGCGTTAATGCATCATCATTGCGTTGCTCTGGCTCCACATTTGTGGCTAGAAACGCCAGCAAGGCGTGGCTGCCGTTGAGGGATGGCGGCGTTGGGATATTCCGATGGGTTATGCAGGGTCTGATAGTATGATGAAGACAGCGCGCGCTTTGTTCGCATCGCTCTTGGTGCTGAGCGCAGGTGCCTTAGTTTCCGGATGCCAGTCGGACCCCGATATCGATATCACCAAGCTCGGCCTGGAGAACGATCCGCCGGATGTCCTCTATACGCAGGGCCTCGCCAACATGAAGGCCGGTAACATGGCCGAGGCGGCGCGCAAGTTCGACGCAATCGACCGCGAAAACCCGTTCTCAGAATGGGCGCGAAAGGCGCTCGTGATGAGCACCTTCGTCAAGTATCGCCAGGGCCGTCTGGACGACGCTCTCGCTTCGGGCAACCGCTATATGGCGCAGTATCCGAAGTCGAAGGACGCTCCCTACGTGCAGTATCTGATCGGTCTGACCTATTCGAAGCAGATCGTGGACGTCACGCAGGACCAGCGCGCGGCCGCCAAGACCGTCGAGGCCATGCAGGCTGTCATCGACAACTATCCGGATTCGGAATACGTCGACGACGCGCAGGCGAAAATCCGCTTCGCACGCGATCAGATGGCAGGCAAGGAAATGCAGGTCGGCCGTTACTACATGGAGCGCAAGGAATACCTGGCGGCGATCTCACGCTTCCGCACGGTTGTCGAGAAATATCCGAATACCAACCAGATCGAAGAAGCGCTTGCGCGCCTTGTCGAAGCCTATTACGCAATGGGCATCGTCGAGGAAGCACAGACGGCAGCCGCGGTTCTCGGCCACAACTATCCTGACAGTCAGTGGTATGCGGACTCCTTCAAGCTGCTGAAGAGTGGTGGCACCGAGCCGCGTGAAAACCCCGGTTCGTGGATTGCTGCCGCAGGCAAGAAACTCCTGCTCGGTACCTGAGGCCAATGCTGATCCAGCTTTCGATCCGCGATATCGTCCTGATCGAGCGGCTGGATCTCGCCTTCGAGACCGGCCTCTCGGTGCTGACCGGGGAGACCGGCGCTGGCAAATCCATCCTGCTCGATAGCCTGTCGCTCGCGCTTGGCGGGCGCGGAGATGGCGGTCTTGTTCGCCACGGCGAGGACAAGGGGCAGGTTACGGCTGTGTTCGACGTCGGCGCGGACCACAGCGCCCGCAAGCTGCTGCGCGAAAACGGCATCGATGATGACGGCGATCTTATCTTCCGCCGTGTCCAGAACGCTGATGGCCGTACCAAGGCTTACGTCAACGACCAGCCGCTCAGCGTTCAGCTCATGCGCCAGGTCGGGCAGATGCTGGTCGAGATTCATGGCCAGCACGACGATCGCGCCTTGGTCGATGCGCATGCGCACCGGATCCTGCTCGACGCTTTCGCAGGCGTGAACGAAGATGCTGCCGGAGTCTCCAATCTGTACCGCATCTGGCGCGATACCGAGCGGACGCTCAAGAAGCAGCGCGAAAAGGTGGCGAACGCTGCTCGTGAGGCCGACTACCTCCGCGCTTCCGTAGAGGAGCTCGAGAAGCTTTCACCGCAAGACGGAGAAGAGGACGAGCTCGCCGATCGTCGCCAGAAGATGATGAAGGCCGAGCGGATCGCCGGCGATATCGCCGAGGCTTCCGAATTCCTCAACGGCAATGCTTCCCCCGTGCCACATATCGCCTCGCTGGTGCGCAGGCTGGAGCGCAAGAGCCACGAGGCGCCGGGCTTGCTGGAAGATACGGTGGCGCTTCTGGATGCCGCTCTGGACCAGCTCTCCAATGCGCAGATGGAAGTCGAGGCTGCGCTGAGGAAGACGGAATACGATCCGAAGGAGCTGGAGCGTGTGGAGGAACGCCTGTTTGCCTTGCGCGCTGCCTCCCGCAAATACTCCGTTCCGGTGATCGAACTGCCAGCGCTGGCGGTTCGCATGATCAGCGATCTTGCCGACGTCGATGCCGGCGAGGAAAAGCTTGCCAAGCTTGAGGCCGAGGTCGGTGTTGGCAAGGCAAACTACAACGCAGCGGCGCGCACGCTTTCCGACAAGCGTCATCATGCCGGAGACGCCTTGGCTGCTGCTGTGATGGCGGAGCTGCCGGCGCTGAAGCTTGAGCGCGCGCGCTTCATGGTGGAGATCACCACCAATCCTGATGACGCGACCTCGGAGGGTATCGACGTGGTGGAGTTCCACGTCCAGACCAACCCGGGCACACGTCCTGGTTCGATTATGAAGGTAGCTTCCGGCGGCGAGCTTTCGCGCTTCCTGCTCGCCCTGAAGGTTGCGCTTGCCGATCGCGGTTCTGCGCCGACGCTCGTCTTCGACGAAATCGATACCGGCGTCGGTGGTGCGGTTGCGGATGCGATCGGTCAGCGGCTGAAGCGGCTCTCCGACCGGGTGCAGGTGCTGTCGGTCACACATGCGCCGCAGGTCGCCGCGCGTGCGGCGACGCACCTGCTGATTTCGAAAGGACCGGCCGCCGAAGGCTCGGAGAAGATCGCGACTCGCGTCGCGACGATGGCGCCTGGCGACCGGACGGAAGAAATCGCACGCATGCTGGCGGGTGCGTCGGTGACGGAAGAGGCGAGGGCGGCGGCGGCCCGGCTGCTGGCCGGGAACGGCTGATTTCCTAATCGCCGAATTGGGGAGAGGGCGAACGATGACCTCTCGCTCTCTTTCAATCCATTCATTTTGCTCTAAAACCGACTCCAGATTCCGTGGAGCGAGAGCCGTATGTCGACCGAAGCCATAGCCGTTGATGCCCTGACGATCGAAGATGCCGCCGCCGAGCTTGAGTGGCTCGCCAAGGAGATCGCCCGCAACGACGAGCTTTATCACGGCGAGGATCGCCCGGCGATTTCCGATGCCGAGTATGATGCACTGAAGCGTCGCAACGACGCGATCGAGGCGCGCTTTCCGGAACTCATTCGCGAGGACAGTCCGTCGCGGCGTGTCGGTATCGCGCCTTCGGTAACGTTCGCGCCCGTTGTGCATGCACGGCCGATGCTATCGCTCGACAACACGTTCTCGCAGGAGGACGTGCAGGACTTCGTGGCGAGCGTCTATCGCTTCCTCGGCCGTCTGCCGGACCAGTCGATTGCCTTTACCGCGGAGCCGAAGATCGACGGCCTCTCTATGTCGATTCGCTATGAGAACGGCAGGATGGTGAGCGCTGCAACGCGCGGCGACGGCACGACCGGCGAAAACGTCACGGCCAACATCCGCACGATCAAGGAAATTCCCCAGACGCTGCCGGCGGGGGCACCAGCAGTCGTCGAGGTGCGCGGCGAGGTCTACATGGCCAAGAGCGACTTCCTGGCGCTCAATAAGCAGATGGAAGCCGAGGGGAAGCAGACCTACGTCAATCCGCGCAATACGGCAGCCGGATCGCTGCGGCAGCTCGACGCCAAGGTGACTGCGAGCCGCAAGTTGAAGTTCTTCGCCTATGCCTGGGGTGAGATATCCGACATGCCCTCCGACACACAGTTTGGTATGGTCGAGGTATTCAAGAGCTGGGGCTTTCCGGTCAATCCCCTGATGAAGCGGTTGAATTCCGTCGCCGATATTTTAGCCCACTACGACGAGATCGGCCTGAAGCGACCGGACCTGGACTATGATATCGACGGTGTCGTCTACAAGGTCGACAGCCTGGATCTGCAGCAACGGCTCGGATTCCGCTCCCGCAGTCCGCGCTGGGCGACGGCACATAAGTTCCCGGCCGAGCAGGCTTTCACGACTGTCGAGAACATCGATATCCAGGTGGGCCGCACCGGCGCCCTGACGCCGGTTGCACGGCTGACGCCAATTACCGTCGGCGGCGTCGTCGTAACCAATGCGACCCTGCATAACGCCGATTACATCGAAGGCATCGGGAACTCGGGCGAACGCATCCGCGACGTCGGGCACGACATTCGGATCGGTGACACGGTCATCGTGCAGCGGGCCGGAGACGTTATCCCGCAGGTGCTCGATGTTGTCATGGAGAAGCGCCCCGCTGATGCCGCCCGCTATGAATTCCCGCAAAAATGCCCGGTCTGCGGCAGCCATGCGGTGCGGGAGAAGAACGAAAAGACAGGCAAGCTCGACTCCGTAACGCGCTGCACCGGCGGCTTCATTTGCCGTGCGCAGGCCACCGAGCATCTGAAGCACTTTGTTTCGCGCAATGCCTTCGATATCGAGGGCCTGGGATCGAAGCAGGTCGACTTCTTCTTCGAGAGCGACGATCCGGCGCTGCAGATCCGTAACGCGCCAGATATTTTCACGCTTGAGAAGCGGCAGGCCGGTTCGCTGACAAAGCTTGAAAATATCGAAGGTTTCGGCAAGGTCAGCGTCGGAAAGCTCTATACGGCGATCAACGAGCGGCGGAGCATCGCGCTGCACCGGTTCATTTACGCGCTCGGCATCCGGCACGTCGGCGAGACGACAGCCAAGCTCCTGGCACGCTCCTACGGCACCTATGCCGACTTCGAAGCAGCGATGAAAGCTGCCGCGCCGCTCTCGGGCGATGCCTGGAACGACCTCAACGCCATCGAAGGCATCGGTGAGATCGTCGCGCGCGGGATCGTTGAATTCTACAAGGAACCGCGCAATGTCGAGGTGATCTCGCGACTGCTCGCCGAACTGAATGACGGGACGCCCTTGCCCGCAGAGAAGGTTGCTGCTGCAGACAGCCCAGTCGCCGGCAAGACTGTGGTCTTCACCGGTTCGCTGGAGAAGTTCACGCGCGATGAAGCCAAGGCGCGGGCTGAAAGCCTCGGCGCTAAGGTCGCAGGCTCGGTGTCAAAGAAAACCGACATCGTGGTTGCAGGACCAGGCGCAGGCTCGAAACTCGACAAGGCACGCGAACTCGGTGTCCAGACGATGGACGAGGACGAGTGGCTGGCCCTGATCAGCGGATGAGGGATCGGCTGTCACCGACCTCGGAGCGTTCCTCTACCGCTTGATGCGCGCCATCGCGTAAGCATCGACGTAGCTGCCGGCGCGGAAGGCGAAAGCACGGAGTATACCTTCCTCTTCGAAACCAAATTTCCTGTAAAGGGCGAGGGCGGCTTCGTTGTCGGTGTAAACAGTCAATTCCAGGCGCATGATGTTCAGCCAGTTGTCGGCGGCATCGATGACGGCCGCGAGCATCGCGCTGCCGATGCCGCGACCGGTAAAGTCGTCATGCACGCCCATGCCGATGCTGGCGACGTGATTGCGGCGGCCGTGGTAACGGGTCATGCCGATGTCGCCGACGATCTGCTCGTCGATAATTGCAACCAGACGCATTGCATCCGGATTGCTGTTTTCGACATGGCGGCGGGTCTCTTCAATGCTCTGGTAGGGTGGACGCAAGGTACCGGCGCGGAAGCCCGGCAGATTGACCAGCGCCGTCAATGCCTCGGTGTCGGACGGACGGATGGCTCGGATCGACAGTCCGGCGGGTATTTCTCTGGGGTTTGGATTCTTCTGCATGCAACTCTCCTTCTCAGTTTGAGGAGAGCCGGTTCCCGAACCCTGCTCGCCTCGGCAGGGTTTAGGGATGACGGACTGCTTCTAACGCACCATCGCTCCCGCCAACCCTGCAAGGGTGGTCGTCCGCGTCAGCACAATGGTCATCAATCCGGTCATGCGCCATGATTTCGCAATCCGCTTGCGGATGTCAACAGCCGGATTTGCGCGGAGAGGGTGGGGAGGTTATGCCAGATCCATGCTATCGAATCGGAAATCTCGTTGAAAACCATCGCCATTGATTTCGAAACCGCCAACGAACAACGCGGCAGCGCCTGTTCGGTGGGACTGGCATGGATTGAGGACGGCAAGGTTACCCGCGTCGAGGAGCGTCTGATCCGGCCGAAGGAGATGCGGTTCTCCGGTATGAACATCGCCATTCACGGCATCCGGCCTGAGCATGTCGAGGACGCGCCGGCGTTTCCGGAAGTGATGGACGAATTCCACGACGATTTCCGAGGTGCGACCATGATTGCGCACAATGCAGCGTTCGATTTCAGCGTCTGGCGCGCGAGCCTCGATCTCTATCGGCAGTCCTATCCGGAGCTGACGTATCTCTGTAGCCTGAAGATGGCCCAGCGGATCTGGCCGCATTTCCTCTCGCACCGGCTCAACATGATCGCCGAGCATCTCGGCCTGCGTTTTGCGCATCACAATGCCGCCGAGGACGCCGCCGTCTGCGCGCATGCCGCGATCGCGATGGCAAAGGCTGTCGGGGCGGCTGCAGTGAACGCCATTCCCGCTCTGATAGGCATGAAGCCTGGCAGGCTGACGTCGACCGGGTATGAGGCCTGCACCTGCAGGAAGGCGTGAACACTTCCTTGTAAAGGCATCAGGCGCGCTTACCTAAGATGCGGATGCAATCAGGGAACCGTCATGTCCAGAAAGAGTTACATCGCGCTTGCCGCTGCTTCACTCATCGGCCTTAGCGCCGGCGCTGCCTCAGCCGACGTCGTCGGCAAGGTCGGGGTCGACTGGATTGGCAACGACATCATCATCGATGCGGTGGCCGACCCGCAGGTGAAGGGCGTGACTTGCCACGTCACTTATTTCGACCGCAGCGTTATCGATCGCGTGAAGAACGGCAACTGGTTCGAAGACCCCTCGAACAACTCCATCTCCTGCCGGCAGACGGGGCCGATCGAGATTGGCGACATCAATCTGTCGGAGGGCGGCGACGAGGTGTTCAAGACGGGCATGTCGCTTATCTGGAAGAAGCTGGTCGTCAACCGGATCTACGACAAGAAGAACGACACGCTGGTCTATCTCGCCCACTCCCGCGAACTGACTGATGGCTCGGCGAAGATGGCGATTTCAACCATCCCGCTATACGGCCAGAATGTCACGTGGAAGAACGGCAAGCCGCAATAGCAACACGCCTCGTCGCGCTAGGCGCGGCTCTTGGGATGTGCCGGCAGCTCGTCGCAGATGACATCCCAGGACACCTTTTCAGACGTCCAGACGTGAAAGGTCGGATGATACTCATCCGGGTCGTCGAGGCTGACTGTCATGATGTCGATCAGGTCTGGGTCGGCATCGTTCTGATAGCCGATCGGAGAACCGCATGAGCCGCAAAATGTCCTGACAACGCCTCTCGAGGAGGCAAATGCCCGAGGGGCTCCCTGTTCGTATACCAGCGTTCGCACGGGAAAGGTGACGAACGGAAGCGTAGGAGCCGAAGCGACCTTTCGGCATGTCTGACAGTGGCAGATGCCGCTCGCCAGCGGCGCCTCGTCAATTCTGTATCGGACCGCACCGCAGCCGCATCCTCCGGTGTGACGGGTTTTCGCCTCGCGCATTCTGCGTACCCCGTTGTTCTTCTGACAACCATTCGAACGCCCGTTCGCGCACTTCGTTCACTCGAAGCGACGTCGGACGATGCGATGAGGAGATAGCCTGCAATGCGGCCCTAACAATGACCGTACAGAAAAAACCGCTCGCAACGGTTCGATGCGAGCGGTTCGAAAATCTCTTGGCGGTTATGCTGGCTGGTCGCGTCAAGCAGCCTGTGCCAATTCGTCGGCGATTACGGTGTCGAGGTTTAGGAAGCAGACCATGGTCTTTTCCAGGGCGACGATGCCGCGGCAGAAGGCGCGCTGGGCTTCCGGGATGATCTCCGGTGCCGGCTGCAGGTCTTCGCTCTTGATGGTCATCATGTCGGAGACCTGCTCGACCAGCAGGCCGACGAGCTTGCCGGCAATGTCGGTGACGATAATGGCGGAGCGCTCCGACGGCTCGGTCATCTTCATGCCGAGGCGGCAGGCCATGTCGATGACCGGAATTACCGCACCACGAAGATTGATGAGGCCGAGGACGTAGGGCGGTGTGTGCGGCATTGGCGTTACGGGCGCCCAGCCGCGGATTTCGCGGATCGCCATGATGTCGATGCAGAACTCCTGCTCGCCGAGATGGAAGGAGACGATCTCGAGATGCGATCCGGTCTGGTTGATGACGGTATTGTTCATGATCAGAATTCTTCCCAGTTGTCTCCGGCCGGTACGGCCATGGCTCTGGCGGTTGCGCCGCCGCTGAATGCGCCCGCGACCTTGCCGATAAGGCTTCGTGCGGGAGATGGTTTCGGATGCGAGACTGCGGTGGCCTCCCGCGGCGTGGAACGGGCATTCATGCCTTCGCCGATCTTGAACGTCTGGATCAGGTGGATCAGGCTGTCGGCATCAGTGGCGAGCGCGTGACTAGCTGCGTTCGTTTCTTCCACCATGGCCGCATTTTTCTGCGTGACCTGGTCCATCTGGCTGATGGCCGTATTGATTTCGTTCAGTCCGGTAGATTGTTCGCGTGCAGAGGTTACGATTGATTTAACATGCTCGTCGATGCGCAAAACATCTTCGCCGATCTGGCGCAGGGCTTCGCCGGCCGCCGTTACGAGTTCGCCGCCGGCCTTTACCTCGGCGCCGGATTTTCCGATCAAGGCCTTGATATCCTTGGCGGCACCGGCCGCGCGGCCGGCGAGTTCGCGTACTTCCTGTGCTACGACAGCAAAGCCCTTGCCGGCTTCGCCGGCGCGAGCAGCTTCGACGCCCGCGTTGAGGGCGAGGAGGTTGGTTTGGAAGGCGATCTCATCGATGACGTTGATGATTGTTCCGATCTCGCGCGAGGCGGTCGCGATTCGCTCCATCGCAGCCATGGCATCGGTCACGACCACATCTGATTTCGCGGTATTCTGCCGGGTGTGGGCAACCATGTGGCCGACTTCCTCGGCACGGTTGGTGGCGTTGCGAACCGTTGCGGTGATCTGGTCGAGCGCCGCGGAGGTTTCCTCCAGCGAGGCCGCCTGTTGTTCCGTACGCTTGGCGAGGTCGTCTGCTGCCGAGCGCATCTGCTGGCTGTTTGCCTGGATGGAAGTCCCGTTTCGGGCGATCCCGGCCATTGTCTGGCGGAGCGTCGCCGTGGTGTGATTGAAGTCGGTGCGCAAGCGCTCAAGCTCTGCCGTGAACGGCTGATTGATGGTGACTGTCACGTCTCCGCCCGCGAGGCGCGTAAGGCCGTCGCCCAACGCATGGACTGCATCGTTGAGCGCTTCGGCGTCCGCAAGCTTCGCTGCTTCACGGCTGCGGCGCTCGGCGTCGCTCTGCTGGCGTTCGCTGTCGCTACGCGCCTGCAATTCCTGCTTCTCGATTGCGGCAAGCCGGAAGCTCTCCGCTGCGCGTGCCATGTCGCCGATCTCATCGCCCCGGTCAGTGGCGGGGACAAGGCTATTGAGATCGCCGCGCATGATGCCCTGCATGCTTTTTCGCACACCCTCGATACCGCGACGGATGGAACCGCCATGAATGTATTGCAGGGTGCCCATTGTCAGGATGGCGACGATGCCAAGTCCCAGCTGGATCAGTATCGCCCGCTCCGAGATTGCGTTTGCCTCGTCGATCCGCGCTTTGGCCAATTCGCCGCCTTCGTGGGCGAGCTTGTCCAGTGTCGCGCCCACCTTGTCGCCGCCACCGTCGATGGCGTCGTCCAGCTTGTCAAATTCACTGTCCGGCGCCCCGGCTTCGACAGCAGATTTCAAGTCTCCGACGACATTTTTCCCCAGAGACGCCACGTCTGCATCATAGGTGGACAACAGGTTTCCGGCGTTCAGCTCTTCGCCCAGGCGGTGCATCTCCTTGGAGCTGTTCTGCAGCTCGCCGATCGCCTCGTTCATCAGCTTCAGGCGTTCGGGCATCACGGCGCGATCGCCACGGTCGACGATGGTGTCCATGGCGGCAAGAATGAGGGTGAGGTTTGCGGCGCGCATCTCGTTAATCTGGTCGACGCTGGCCTGGATTTCGTTGGCATGTCTCAAAGCCGCGTCGGCGCTCGAATTTTGATACCAGCCAACTGCAAGCATCGAGCCGAAGCCAATGAACGCCGCGCCGGCAAGTGTCCCCAGCCGTTGGCCTACAGAGAGGCTCTTGCGCACTTTCATATCAGTCATTGATGATCATCCCCCTCCGCGATGAGACGCGGTGTGCATCTTGCGCTCACGCGGATAGCCGGGGATTGAAATGCCGGGTGGACCTCATGTCACGAGAACGTAGAACGTTCTATCCATTCCTAAATATAGATATGTATTTTTAAGTATTTGCTAACCCTCAAAGATTGCAACCGTCTTTGTTTCATCTGCTAAGTGGTTGAAGATTTTGGTTTTTGTGAAACCGATTTCGCCTTTTCCGTGTGCTGGTGGGGCAATCGGTCGCCACTGGGAAACGTGTTGTTGAATTGCGCCCCGAAGCAGGAGGCGATATCACCCGATAAACGGGAATAATCCCGATCTTTGAGGTTCGATCGATGAAGACTGTCCGCATTGCGGTCTGGGTTGCGGTGCTGCTGATGGCCGGAATTCTCGGCTGGCTGACGCTTAATGTCACCAAGACGAAGGAGGCCGTTTCCGAGGGGCCGTTCGGCGTGCCGTTCACGCTCGTTGCCCAGGACGGCAAGCCGATCACCGAGCAGGCCTTCCGGGGCAAGCCGACGGCGCTCTTCTTTGGCTTCACCCATTGCCCGGAGGTCTGCCCGACAACGCTCTTTGAGATGAACGGTTGGCTGGAGAAGGTCGATCCGGATGGCAAGAAGCTGCAGGCCTATTTCGTGACCGTCGATCCGGAGCGCGACACGCCTGAGGTGATGAACGAATACGTTTCCAACGTGTCCAAGCGCATCGTCGGCATATCAGGCGCGCCCGACAAGATTGCCGATGTCATCAAGGGCTACCGCGTCTACGCCAAGAAGGTTCCGGTGGACGAAAGCAATCCGAACGGCGACTACACGATGGATCACACGGCTTCTGTCTTCCTGCTCGATTCGGAAGGGCGGTTCTCCGGTACCATCGCCTATGGCGAAAATCCCGATACGGCTGTAAAGAAACTGGAGAACCTCGTCAGCAAGGGATGACGGCATGGCGTCAGGGCATCGCAGCATCTTGATCGCCGGAGCCGGTGCGACTGGTCTGACTGCTGCTCTTGAACTCGCCCGCCGCGGCCACCTCCCGCGCATCGTCGATAGCGACGCCGGACCGGTGCCCCTAACGGAAAGCCGTGCTCTCGGCATCAATGCCAGAACGCTGACGCTGCTTTCACCTTCGCGTGTGACGGACACGATCCTGCAGGAAGCGCAGCAGATACAGCACTTCCGGATCGCCGCCAAAGGCAAGGTCCTTGCCGACATCGACACCACGGAGGTTCCCGGTCCCTACAGTGCCATCCATGCGCTGGCGCAAGGGCATACCGAGCGGCTGCTGCTCGGCAAGCTTTCCGACTACGAGATTGCTCCGGAGTGGCAAACCGTCGTGGAGGCGGTTTCCGGCGATCTTTCGAAACCGAAGGTGACGCTAAGGAAGCTGGATGGTTCGGTCGAAACCGCGGATTTCGATATCGTGATCGCGGCCGACGGGTCCCATTCAACGGTGCGAGAAGCCCTCGGCATCGGTTTCCCCGGGCAGGTGCTGGAGAGCAGCTTTTACCTGGCGGATTTTCGCTACGCCGGACCGGTCGATCCCAGCTTTGCCGAGATCAGCCTGTTCGATCCTGGCATGATCGGGCGCTTGCCTGTGACGCGTGACGTGCTGCGCTACATTTCGACGCTCCCCGATTTCGAGAGCCGCATCGAGCATCCCGCGCCCATTGCTGAGCGGGTCTGGGCGTCCGATTTTCGCATTCACTTTCGTCGTACCGAGGTAATGGCGAGGGGCAACGTTTTCCTTGCCGGGGATGCTGCGCACATTCATTCGCCTGCCGGGGCGCGGGGGATGAACCTTGGCATCGAAGACGCATGCTGGTTGGCCTGGCTGATCTCGGAGAGGCGGGAGCAGGAGTATGCGGTGCTCAGGATGCCTGCTGTGACGACGGTGCTGAAGCAGACCCATCAATTGACATCGCTAATCACAATGACACATCCGATGGCAATCGCGATCCGCAATCTTGCCGTACCGGTTCTTTTGCGGATACCTGCATTCCGACAAAAATTGCTTCACGGTGTTTCCGGATATGATACGCAGTCGCCGCCCTGGATCGATGGCGCCCCATAAAAGAAAGAGTGATTGTGAGTGAAATACGCCTTTATGTGACGACGACCGAAGTGCAGGCCGGTGAGATTCTGGACCTGCTGTCCGAGGTCTTCGGCGAAGAAGACTTCGCGATCGCGACGACTGAAATCGACGAGAAGAAGGACATTTGGGAAGCCTCCGTCTACATGATGCTTGAAGACGAGGCGCAGGTTCGCGCGCGTGTCGAAGACGCGCTGAAGACGAGCTTTCCCGACGCCAAGGTCGAACGCGAGGTGATCCCTGACGTCGATTGGGTCGCCAAGTCACTCGAGGGCCTGAAGCCGGTTCGGGCAGGGCGGTTCCTCGTCCATGGCTCGCACGACCGCGACAAGGTACGGCCCGGGGACATTGCGATCGAGATCGATGCGGGCCAGGCGTTCGGTACGGGTCACCACGGTACGACGGCTGGCTGCCTGGAGACGATCGATCGCGTTCTTCGTTCCCGCTCCGTGCGGAATGCGCTCGACCTCGGAACCGGTAGCGGCGTTCTGGCGATTGCCGTGAGGAAGCTGCGTAACATTCCCGTTCTCGCCACCGATATCGACCCGGTCGCAACTCGGGTCGCGGCCGAGAACATCAGAAGCAACGGGATTGCGTCCGGTATCTCGACGGCGACAGCGCCGGGTTTTCACTCGACGGCCTTTTCCACACATGGTCCCTTCGATCTCATCATCGCCAACATCCTTGCGCGACCGCTGATCAAGATGGCGCCGCAGCTCGTCAACCACCTGGCGCCGGGAGGGTCGGTCATCCTCTCCGGCATTCTGGCCGCGCAACGCTGGAAGGTGCTTGCCGCCTATAATGGTGCGCACCTGCGGCATGTCCGCACGATCTGGCGAAACGGTTGGGTGACGATCCATCTCGACCGCCCTTGAGATGAAGGCAAAAGAAAAGGCGGTGCCAATGGCACCGCCTTGAGACCAGTTTCCCGGTCAGTGCCCGCGAGCTCGAAGGAGGAGGAGCGCTCGAGCGGGCTTCTACTGTTCTGATCGCCGATCCCGTGAGGGAGGAGGAGAAGGGAGCGGCGAGTTGCTCAGAACGTGTAGCTGGTTGCGACCTGATGGCGCGTAACCCTGTGGCCGGCGCCGAGCAGCTTGAGGGTGTCCTCATGCGGCGGACGGCGCGAGCCGATGATGTGACGCACAGTCTGGCGCTCGCCAGCCTGCACCGGGCTGCTGTAAGCGAAGCGCGACAGAGGGGCAGTCATATCCAAATTCCTTTTGTTTCGTTTCAGGTTCGTCTCGAACCCGTCTGATGGCGCCTATATAGCGATTTAGAAAAGCTGAGGGAGAGGGTTTCCTTCATGGGAGCCATGCAGAGAATGCATAAAGCGTGCCAGTTTGTGAATCGGCGCCTCATTTCCGCCGAATTATTGCGCGGCTCTCACTCAGGTATCGCGTCGCAATTTCTCGTATTCTCCTGAAATTCCGATACCATAGCCGAATCTCTTCGCTGAGGGGATCGTCCAAAAAAACGGGTTATTGAGCATGTTCCAGTCTTTCGAAGTCACCTCGACGCCACAATTCGGCCGCGATCGCGTTTCGGCCCTGCGCGCAAGCTTTGATGCGCTTGGCATCGACGCCTTTCTGGTGCCGCGCGCCGACGAGTTCAACGGCGAATACGTGCCAGCTTGCTCGGAACGCTTGTCGTGGCTGACGGGTTTCACGGGCTCGGCGGGGGTCGCGCTGGTGACGCGTTCGGAGGCGATTGTCTACGTGGACGGGCGCTACGTGACGCAACTTGCCGAGCAAGTCGACAACGCGCTCTTCACCGGTGGGGACCTTGTGAACGAGCCGCCTCATGCCTGGCTTGCAAAGAATGGCTCCAAGGGCTTGCGTCTTGGCATTGATCCCTGGCTGCACTCCGGGGCGGAGGTGCGGCGACTTGAAAAGGCGCTTGCCGAAATTGGCGGTTCGCTCGTTGTCCTGCCTCACAATCCTCTGGACAAACTCTGGAGCGACCGGCCGCAGGAGCCGTTGGGGCAGGTGACAATCCAGAACATCGTCCAGGCGGGCGTGCTCGCAACCGACAAGATCGCAACGGTCGCGGCCGATCTTGCAAAGAAGAACCTCAAGGCGGCGCTGATCGCGGATCCGTCTTCGGTCGCCTGGATCTTCAATATCCGCGGTGCCGATGTCCCGCACACGCCGCACCCGCTGGCGCGGGCGATCATCTATGCCGATGGCAAGGCGGACCTCTTCCTCGACAAGCGCAAGACCGGTATCGAACCCGAAGCCTATCTCGCTCAGATGTGCATGCAGCTTCCGCCGTCGGAGCTCGAAAAGAAACTGTCAGCTGTTGCAAAGGATGGTGGTCGCGTCTTCGTGGATCCTGACCTCACCTCGTATGCCCTGGCGGAGATCATTCGCAAGGGAGGTGGCGAAGTCGTGGAAGGGAATGATCCCGCAAAGCTTCCGCGAGCGGTGAAGAACAACGTTGAGATTAACGGTTCCGCGGCCGCGCATCTGCAGGATGGCGCAGCGATGGTCGAGTTTCTCTACTGGCTGTCGCAAGTCAAGCCCGGGACCGTGACGGAAATCGACGTGGCGGAGAAGCTCGAAGCAGCGCGCGCCCGTGTCGGGCAGAGCATGCAGAACCCGCTGAAGGACATTTCGTTCGATACGATTTCCGGTGCCGGCGAGCACGCGGCGATCATGCACTATCGCGTCACGACGGAAACGAACCGCAAGCTGGAAGCCGGGGAGCTTTTCCTGATCGACTCCGGCGCCCAGTACATCAACGGCACGACGGACATTACCCGCACCGTCGGGATCGGTTCGGTCACCGAGGAGCACAAGCGCTTCTTCACGCTGGTGCTGAAGGGCATGATCCAGATCAGCACCGCGCGTTTTCCGAAAGGCACCCGCGGCTGCGATCTCGATCCGCTGGCCCGCATCGCGCTCTGGCGGGCGGGGGCCGATTTCGCCCATGGCACCGGCCACGGTGTCGGGTCCTACCTTTCGGTGCATGAAGGTCCGCAGCGCATCGCCAGGTTATCAACGCAGGAATTACTGCCGGGGATGATCCTCTCGAACGAGCCCGGCTACTACCGTCCTGGCGCTTTCGGCATCCGCATCGAGAACCTGATCTATGTCCGCGAGGCAGAGGCAATCGATGGCGGCGACACGCCAATGCTCGGGTTCGAGACGCTGACCTTCTGCCCGATCGATCGCAGCCTCGTCATTCCAGAACTTCTGAACCATGACGAGTTGCATTGGCTCAACAATTATCATGAGCGCACGCGGGAGGCGCTGATGCCGCTGATCCACGACCACGACGTCAAGGCGTGGCTGGAGAACTCGACCTTGCCGCTGGAATACTGAGCCAGGCGGCCTTGCTCGCCGCCGATGGCGTCACATGCCGATCGTGTGACGCCAGCCCAGAACGAAGAGCCACGCGACGATCAGCATCCAGGTGTGCGAGGCCCGCAGGCCAACGACGAGTGCGACGAGCAGGGCCAGCTTCGAATCCCAGCCCCCGATGAAGAAGGCCGGCGCGACAAGCGTCGTCAAGACTGCGGCTGGGACCGCAGCAAGTGCGGCCTCCATGCGTGGCGGAATGCGCTTCATCGTGGTGATGAGGATATAGCCGCCGATGCGGGTTGCGTAGGTTGCAACCGCCGCAGCGACGATCACGAGTGCCATATGAAGATCGAAGGCCATCGTCATACCTCGTGCAGATCGGATTCGAGTTCCTGTTCGTGGGGCGGCGGTGGGAACAGGGCGGCAAGGATGATTCCCGCTGCGGCACCCAGGCTGACGTGCCAAGGTGAGCCGACATAGTGATAGGCGACAACAGAGGCGACCGCACTGACGGCGGCGACCGGCAGAAAGTTGTCGCGATGGCGGAAATCCAGGACGATGCCGAGGAAGTAGGCCGGCAGCAGGATGTCGAGACCGATCAACTTCGGGTCGCCGATGTAGTTGCCGAGCAGCCCGCCGAGCAGGCTCACCAGGACCCAGGGGATGTAGATGATGATGCCGAAGCCGAGGTACCAGACAAAGGTGACCGGCTTGCCGGCTTCGCCGCGCTTCAGCGTTTCGGCAAACTGCGGATCGACCAGCAGGAAAAAGGTGAAGAATTTCTGGAGCGGCGAAAAATGCTTGATGTAAGGGGCGATGGCCGCCGAATAGAGGACATGGCGAAAGTTGACGGCCAGGATGGAGGCGACGATCAGCCACGCCTGGACGTTATGGCCGAACAGTTCGAGGCCGACCATCTGGCTCGCGCCGGCATAGACCGTGGCGCTCATGAAGGTCACTTCCGCGAGCGACATGCCGTTATCGACTGCGAGCGCTCCAAACAATGCCCCAAACGGGGCCGAGGCCATCGCAATGGCTGAGCCACCGCGCAAGCCGTCGAAAAAATCAGCGCGACTCATCGGCGATAATCCTTCTGGAATTTTGTCCCCCGTCTAGGGACGGGCGGTATCCGCCGCAAGCAAATTTCCTTGATTGACCGATCGATTTCGCTGAACGATGCACACGCGACTGATTGCCGTTCGAGGAACAAAGATGACCCGGATCGAACTTTCGAAAGAGGAAAAGGCCGAACTCATTGCGCGGATCCAGCACTATTTCGATAGTGAGTTGGACCAACCGATCGGCCTCCTGAAAGCGGAGTTTGTTCTCGAGTTTTTCGCGAAGGAAGTTGGCGCCGCTTACTACAAGAAGGGGCTCGAGGATGCGCAAGTCGCGCTTGCCAGACGCATGGATGACTTTTCCGAGGACGTCTATGAGTTGCAGCGGACTGCGACGGAGTGATCAGCCTTCCAAAATTTGTCGGCTGGTGACGATGTCGATGCCGTGCTCGCGCATTTCCTTGACCGCGGTCGCAACACCTTCGGGCGTGATCCCACGGCTGGCATCTTCGACAAAGCGAACCCGCACTCCGGGCATCATTTCGGTCGCATCGAGGACGGAGAACTTCACACAATAGTCGGTTGCGAGACCGCAAACGTCGAGTTCCGTGACATCCTGCCCCTCGAGAAAGTCGGCGAGCCCGGTGAGGGCGTCCTGATCGTTGTCGCGGAATGCCGAGTAGCTGTCGACACCGCGATTCTCGCCTTTCTGGAGGATGAGATCGATCTCGCCCGTCTTGAGATCGGGATGCAGTTCAGCGTCCACCGTTCCTTGAACGCAATGGTCCGGCCACATCATCTGCGGCTTGCCGGAGAGCGTCCCTAGTTCGAACGGCTGCTTGCCGGGATGAGATGAGGCAAAGCTTCCATGGCCGGCAGGATGCCAGTCCTGGGAGGCGACGATCAGGTCATACTTGCCGCTCTCGATCAGGCGGTTTGCGATGGGAACCACTTGGTCGCCATCCGGCACCGGCAGGTTGCCGCCCGGGCAAAAGCCATTCTGAATATCGACTAGAAGCAAGGCTTTCATCGGTGCGACTCCCTCGATTTGCACTGCAACATGCCAAGGGCCGAGGGACGGCGCAAGCGCCGAAACGCTTCGCCGCATGGGCGGCGAAGCGGGCCTTGAAATGGTCAGGTCGGCCGGTGCCCCTTCAGCCCATAAAAGGCAATGTAAGCATAGCACAGAACCGGCATCAGGAAGGCGAGATGTATGCCGATCGTGTCAGCAAGGGCGCCTTGCAAAAGCGGCAGCAAGGCGCCGCCGACGATTGCCAGGCAAAGGATTCCAGAGCCTTGGCTCGTGTATTTTCCAAGGCCGTACAGTGCGAGACTGAAGATCGTTGGGAACATGATCGAGTTGAAGAGGCCGATTGCGAGGACCGACCACATGGCGACGTGACCGCCCGAGAAGACGGTGAGTAACAGCAACAGGATGACCGCGGCTGCATTGAAGGCCAAGGCCTTGCCGTCATCGACGTAGCGCATCACGACAGCACCAATGAACCGGCCGATCATCGCGCCGCCCCAGAAGTAGGATACATGATGGGCGGCCTCGGCTTCCGAAAAGCCTGCGATATCCGGCTGGCTCATGAAGTTGACCAGGAAGCTGCCGATGCTGACCTCCGCGCCGACATAGAGGAAGATGCCGATTGCGCCGAGCACGAGATGGCGATACTGCCAGGCCGAGCCGCCGCCGGTGATCGGCTCAATATCTTCCGCACCTTCAACCTGGGGGAGCTTGAGGGCTGCAAAGAGCGCGGCGAGTGACAGGAAGGCGACAGCCAGCAGCATATAGGGGAACTTCACAGCGCTCGCTTCGGCAAGCCTGACGGCGTCGAGTTGTTCCGGAGTGGTGCCCGCAACGGCGGCCGCTGTCGCAGACAGGATCAGGACTGCGCCGAACATCGGGGCAAGTGTCGTGCCGAGGGAGTTGAAGGCCTGTGTCAAGGTCAGGCGGCTTGCGGCGGTGTCGGGTGGACCGAGGACCGTGACATACGGGTTTGCCGCGACCTGTAGCACGGTGATCCCAGTTGCCAGCACGAAGAGGGCGCCGAGGAAGAGTGCATAGACACGGTAGCTTGCGGCCGGAATGAAGAGCGCGCAACCGATGGCGGAAATGATCAGGCCCGTCACGATCCCCCACTTGTAGGTGATGCGCTTGACGAGCGCGCCGGCGGGCAGGGAGACGATGAAGTATGCGCCGAAGAAGCAGAGCTGGATCAGCATCGATTGCGTGTAATTCAGCTGGAAGACGTTCTTCAGGTGCGGAATGAGAATGTCGTTCAGGCAGGTGATGAAACCCCACATGAAAAACAACGATGTCAGGGCCACGAGGGCAAATTGATAGCTCGCTGCCGGGGAAGCCGATGCCGGGCGCGTCGTCGCGGCACTGTTGGTGATGATACCAGCCACAGTCTTGTACCTCTTGTTCTTGTTGCGCCGGAAATTTTCTCTTGAAGCCGTCGAAACGGCGGGCCGGCGGTGGCTCGGCAAGGCGCTTGGGAGGAGGCATGCAGCAAGCCACAAGGCTCATATATCCATTTGAAACCAAATTGGTAGTATTCAAACGATTTTTATTGTGCGTTGCGGCGGGTGGTTCGCCCCTGCGAACATGTGCTGACGCGGCCGGTTCTTGCGCCGGCGTTCCAAGACCGTGGAGAGATTTCCTGCGCCGGGGAAATGGTCAGGCCGCCGAAGCGGACTTTTCATTCGCCGCGACGCTGCCTTGTCCTTCTGTCTTGCGGCTGGCGTGATAGGCGCGTTTCTGCGCGTACATCGCAATGTCGGCACGCCGCACCATGGCTTCCATCGTTTCCCCCGGCTCGCTTGTCGCGACACCGAGCGATATGCTGAGCGGAGCATTGGAGTAGAACTGATTGTTGATCTTCAGCAGCTCGCCGATGGTCTCGACCATTGCGGCGACAGCCTGCTTGTCGGCGCCGGGCATCAGCACCGCAAACTCGTCGCCGCCGATGCGGGCAGCATGGTTTGGCTGTGTGGCGGCGCCATTCAGAACTTCGCCGAGACGGCGCAGCAGCGCATCGCCGGCATCGTGTCCCAGCTGGTCATTGGCCTCCTTCAGGCCGTTGAGATCGATGACGACAGCCGAGACCGGCCGCAGCGACTTGCGTTCGAGCCTGTTCAACTCGTCCACGTAGAAGGCGCGATTGTGAAGCTTGGTCAGGACGTCGTGCTTGCCGAGATATTCGAGGTAAGCTTCGGCCTTCTTGCGCGCTGTGATGTCGGTGAGGGCTACCTGCACAAGTGCCCAGTCGCCCTCGTGGCCGGG
>Ga0207426_1000954_pt1 | contig 28530 bp, 23 predicted proteins | sample AraplaMF_Cvi_mMS_FD_184265 | JGI IMG/M metagenome (GOLD analysis project Ga0207426, IMG submission 184265) | Arabidopsis root microbial communities from the University of North Carolina, USA - plate scrape MF_Cvi_mMS (SPAdes) (version 2) | ecosystem: Host-associated > Plants > Roots > Endosphere... | reverse complement strand
GCTGCGGCGACACGCGCGGGGTGGGCGGCGGCGCCGGTTTCCGTAGTGCCAGGCCGATGATCGCGTTCCGGGTCTCGGAAGGCGATGACCTGCGACTGTGGCGCTAGGAGTATGCCCGATCGGAGGCCCCGCGTCACGGGTTGATCATCACTGGCCAAGGAGATCCGGCCCTGACAGCGGTCGGACGCGAAATTGGTCCGAACCATTGACCTACTGGTCTAGTCCTTCTACCTTCTCCTCCAACGTTCAACGCGTTCATGCCAATTCGGAACGCGGGTCAGGCTCCCCCCAGGGAGTGTCCGCAGAACCCCGCCGCCCGTCCGGAGCGCGGGCCGTTGGGGAGCGCGGGCACCCCTACCCCCCTCCGAGGAGACGACATGCCCCTACCTCACCGGCTGTGCGCCCCGCGCAGAGTGATCGCCGCCGTGACCGCGCTGTGTACGGCGGCCCTGGCCGGCACCCTGCTCGCCGGACCGGCCTCCGCCAGCCCCGCGAACGCCCCCACCACACCACGCGACACCGCCCAGTCGGCACCCGCAGCGGCAGGCGGCAAGGTCGTCGGATACTTCACCAACTGGGGTGTCTACGACCGCAATTACCACGTCAAGAACATCGAGACGTCGGGCTCGGCGGCCAAGCTGACGCACATCAACTACGCCTTCGGCAACGTCCAGGGCGGCAGGTGCGCCATCGGCGACTCCTACGCCGACTACGACAAGGCCTACACCGCCGGCCAGAGCGTCGACGGCAAGGCGGACACCTGGGACAACGGCGCGCTGCGCGGCAACTTCAACCAGCTGCGCAAGCTCAAGAAGCTGCACCCGAACCTCAAGGTGATCTGGTCGTTCGGCGGCTGGACCTGGTCGGGCGGCTTCGGCGAGGCCGCCAAGAACCCCGACGCCTTCGCCCAGTCCTGCCTCGACCTGGTCGAGGACAAGCGCTGGGCGGATGTCTTCGACGGCATCGACATCGACTGGGAGTACCCCAACGCCTGCGGTCTGACCTGCGACACCAGCGGCCGGGACGCCTTCACCAAGGTGATGCGGGCGCTGCGGTCGAAGTTCGGCGGGAACAATCTGGTGACCGCCGCGATCACCGCGGACGCCTCGGCCGGCGGCAAGATCGAAGCCGCCGACTACGCGGGCGCGGCCCAGTACGTCGACTGGTACAACCCCATGACCTACGACTACTTCGGCGCCTGGGACGCCAAGGGCCCGACGGCCCCGCACTCCCCGTTGACGTCGTACAGCGGCATCCCCAAGGCGGGCTTCAACAGCACCGACACCATCGCCAAGCTCAAGGGCCTGGGCGTGCCGGCGAGCAAGCTGCTGCTGGGTATCGGCTTCTACGGCCGCGGCTGGTCCGGCGTCACCCAGGACGCGCCGGGCGGTACGGCGACCGGCGCGGCACCGGGCAAGTACGAGGCCGGCATCGACGACTACAAGGTGCTCAAGAGCCGTTGCCCGGCCACCGGCAAGGTGGCCGGCACCGCCTATGCCAAGTGCGGCGACCAGTGGTGGAGCTATGACACCCCGGAGACCATCGGCACGAAGATGGCCTTCAAGGACGCGCAGGGGCTGGGCGGCACGTTCTTCTGGGAGCTGAGCGGCGACACCACCAATGGTGAGCTGATCAAGGCGATCAAGTAGCGGTAGCCGGTACGGAGTCGGGCGGGAGGCAGCGGCCTTCCGCCCGTTCGCCGCCCGGCCGCCCGTGGACTGCCAAAACGGCGCACGACCGCTCGACGCGCGCTCCTCGATGACGCCCGGCGCGCCCCGCGGGGTTTACGGTCCCGCCCGCTACGAGCACCATCGGCCGTACGGGAGCAGGAGCCGCATCGGAGAGGTGTCACGTGGTCAACCCTTGGCTGGCGATGGAGGCCGGAGCCGATCCGGTGGAGCGCACCCGCACGGTGCGCAGGGCCCATGCGGCCTTCCTGGCCGACGGGACGGTCGCGCCGCCGGTCCGCCGGGTCGTCGCCGACTCCTGGCGCCGTTCCGCCGACGCGCACGCGGCGGCCGACGGCGCCGTGCCCATCGAGCTGGACGAGGCCGCGCTGAGCACCTACCGGGACGGGCATCCGCTGGCCCGCGCCATGCCGGTCTTCCGGGAGCTGCTGGGCAGCTTCGCGCAGGACGGCGCGCATCTGCTGGCCGTCTGCGATCCGCAGGGACGGCTGCTGTGGGTGGAGGGGCACCCCGGGGTACGGCGCAGTGCGGAGCGGATGAACTTCGTCGTCGGCGCCCGCTGGGACGAGCGGCACGCCGGCACCAATGCCCCGGGCACCGCCCTCGCCGCCGAGCACGCCGTACAGATCTTCGCCGCCGAGCACTACAACCGGCAGGTGCAGCGCTGGAGCTGTGCCGCCGCCCCGCTGCGCGATCCACGGACCGGCCGGCTGCTGGGCGCGGTGGACCTCACCGGCGGGGACCATGTGGCCAGTCCGCACAGCCTGGCGCTGGTGCAGGCAACCGCCCGCGCCGCGGAGTCCCATCTCACGTCGGGCATCCCGGAGTTGGGCGTCTGCCTCGCCGCCCTCGGCCGGGACGATGCGCTGCTGGTCATGGACGGGGAGCGGCTGCGTCTGGGCCGCCGGCACAGCGAGATCATCACCCTGCTGGCCCGGCACCCCGAAGGACTGACGGGCGATCAGCTCTCGGTGCTGCTGTACGGCGAGCGTGAGATGCGCCCGGTGACGCTGCGGGCCGAACTGTCCCGGCTGCGGCAGCTGGTCGGCACCCTGCTGCACTCCCGTCCCTACCGGCTCAGCAGGCCCGTCGAGACCGATCTGGACGCGGTCGAGGAGGCGCTGGCGGCCGGTGAGGCGCGCTCCGCGCTGAACGCCTATCGCGGCCCGCTGCTGCCGTCGTCGGAGGCGCCCGGTGTCCAGCGGCTGCGCGGTGCGCTGGCGGACCGGATGCGGTCCACGCTGCTCGGCGCCCGCGATCCCGGTCTGCTGCGCGAGTGGTCGCGTACCCCCTGGGGCGAGGACGACCTGGAGATCTGGGAAGCCCTGGTCGACGCCCTGCCGGAGCGCTCCCCGGCCCGCAGCGCACCGCTGGCCACCGCGCACCGCCTGCGCGCGGCGTACGGCCTGACCGGTGACGGTGCGGTGGGTGCACCGGCCACCGCGCGCGTCGCAACGTTCACGCAACCTCCCCGGTTCTAGCCTGCGCGCAACGCCCGTCACACGGGAGTGGCGGGCACCGCGCCGAGAGCGATTGGGAGGCCGCACCATGGCCCGTTACGCCAGCCCGGGTTCCGCCGATGCCGTGATGAGCTATCTGCCCCGCTACGACCACTGGATCGGCGGCGAGTACGTGGCGCCCGCCCTGGGCCGGTACTTCGAGAACCCGACCCCGGTCAACGGAGCACCGTTCACCGAGGTCGCCCGCGGCACCGCCGAGGACGTCGAGCGCGCCCTGGACGCGGCCCACGCGGCCGCCCCCGGCTGGGCCCGCACGGCCGCCGCCGACCGCGCCGCCGTCCTCAACAAGATCGCCGACCGGATGGAACAGAACCTGGAGGCCCTGGCGGTCGCGGAGAGCTGGGAGAACGGCAAGCCCGTACGGGAGTCCCTGGCGGCCGATATCCCGCTCGCCATCGACCACTTCCGCTACTTCGCGGGCGCCATCCGCGCCCAGGAGGGCTCGCTGTCGGAGATCGACGAGGACACCGTCGCGTACCACTTCCACGAGCCGCTCGGCGTCGTCGCCCAGATCATCCCCTGGAACTTCCCCATCCTGATGGCGACCTGGAAGCTCGCCCCGGCCCTGGCCGCGGGCAACGCCGTGGTCCTCAAGCCGGCCGAACAGACCCCCGCCTCGGTGCACTTCTGGATGAGCCTGATCTCGGATCTGCTGCCCCCCGGCGTGATCAACATCGTCAACGGCTTCGGCGCGGAGGCCGGCAAACCACTGGCCTCCAGCCCCCGGGTCGCCAAGGTCGCCTTCACCGGTGAGACCACCACCGGCCGGCTGATCATGCAGTACGCGTCCGAGCACCTGCGCCCGGTGACCCTGGAACTGGGCGGCAAGAGCCCCAACATCTTCTTCGACGACGTCTCCTCCGCCGCGGACGACTTCCACGACAAGGCGCTCGAAGGCTTCACCATGTTCGCCCTCAACCAGGGCGAGGTGTGCACCTGCCCTTCCAGGGCGCTGATCCAGCGCGGCCACTACCAGGACTTCCTGGCAGCCGGCGTGGCCCGTACGGAGAAGATCGTCCAGGGACACCCGCTCGACACCGACACCATGATCGGCGCCCAGGCCTCCAACGACCAGCTGGAAAAGATCCTCGCCTACCTGGACATCGGCCAGAAGGAGGGCGCCCGCATCCTGACCGGCGGCTCCCGCGCCGAACTCGGCGGCGAGCTGGAGGGCGGCTACTACGTCCGCCCGACCATCTTCGAGGGCAACAACGCCATGCGGGTCTTCCAGGAGGAGATCTTCGGCCCCGTGGTGGCCGTCGCCCCCTTCAGTGACTTCGACGACGCCATCGGCATCGCCAACGACACCCTCTACGGCCTGGGCGCGGGCGTCTGGACCCGCGACGGCTCCACCGCCTACCGCGCCGGCCGCGCCATCCAGGCCGGCCGCGTCTGGACCAACTGCTACCACGCCTACCCGGCCCACGCGGCCTTCGGCGGCTACAAGCAGTCCGGCATCGGCAGGGAGACTCACAAGATGATGCTGGATCATTACCAGCAGACGAAGAACTTGTTGGTGTCGTACTCGGCGAAGAAACTGGGATTCTTCTAACGGCCCGAAGAAAGGCGCCTGACCTGGGATTTTACCGGTCAGGCGCCTTTTCGTGCGGCCCGCTCGGAGCAAGGCCCCGGGGGCGCCCGCTCAGTGGGCGAAGCCCCAGTCGAGCATCTTGGTCGCGTCGTCGAAGCGGCCCTCGTCGTCCTTGAGGATCGCGCCGACCAGGGTGCGGTTGTCCCGCTCGGCGGCGAAGACGAGGGCGTAGCCGGCCTCCGGGCCGCTGCCCGTCTTGATGCCCAGGGCACCGTCGTAGCTGCTCAGCAGCTTGTTGGTGGTGTTCCAGGTGTAGTACCGGATGTGCCCGTTGGCCGCCACGGCCTCGGTCTTGAACTGCTTCTTCTTCACGATGTCGGCGAACACCGGCTTCAGCATCGCGCGCTGGCCGAGCTTGGCCAGGTCGCGGGCGGTGCTGTGGTTGTTGCCCTGCGAGACACCGTCGAAGCTGTCGAAGTTCGTGCCGGTCAGGCCCAGTTGCTGAGCCTCGGTGTTCATCTGGTGCACGAAGTCGGCGATCCGCGCGTCCGCGGTGTCCCCCGTGCCGAGATTGTCGGCCAGGGCCATCGCGGCGTCGTCGCCGGACGGGATCAGCAGGGCGTGCAGCAGCTGCTCAACGGTCAGCGTGTCGCCGGTCTGGAGGTCGGCGGTGCTGCCGCCGACCTTCTGCACATAGTCCCGGTACTCCTGCTTCACCGTGATCTGCCGGTTCAGCCACTCCGGGTGCTTGAGCACCACGAGGGCCGTCATGATCTTGGTGGTGCTGGCCATGGACACGCTCTCGTCCGCCTTGGCCCCACCCCACAGCTCCCGCTCCTGGCTGCCGTCGCGGGCGTCCAGCAGGAAGGCGTGGTCGGCCTTGATCTGAGGAGCGTCCTGGCCGTTCGCGTCCTGCGCACCGGCGGCCTCACCCCGGACCACGCGCTGCGGTGCATGCTGCTGCGCGCCATGCTTCTGGGCGGCCGTGGTGGTGGCCTCGCCACTCTGCCGGCCGTTCTCGTCCGCGGAGTGCGTGGCATCGGGCGTGGCCGCCTGGGCGAGGCCGCCGGCACTGATCGGCAGAGCGGCACCGACAAGTGCCACCATCGCTATCCGGACTCCGGTGCGGTGTATGCGATTGGGGCGGGCGTGGGCACCCATGGGGCGTCCCTTCTCCGGCGAAGGGACGCCGGTGCATAGGAGTAACTCGATCTATGGCGAAGCTCCTTGCAGGATAAGAGCGAAGATCAAGCAGGCCAGGTCAAAACCACGTGACGGGGTTCGTCTCTGTGGATGTGCGGGGCCAGGCAGCTGGTGGGCGCCATCCAGCTGCGCGCGCAGCGCCCTGTCGGCATCGCTGGGCTACGGGTCCGCAGCTGTAGCGAAGCGCTGGATTGTCTGTACGGAGCTGTTCCGGCGGTTGAACTGAGGGGTCGGGGCCGGGCCGAGGCGGCAGGGGAGCGCTCCTCCCGACGCCGCTCGTGGACGGCACTGGACACGGCGGTCCTGTGTCCTTCACCCCACCTGGCCGATATCAACCGGGCAGATGCGCACAGGCGAACCCGATCGTCGCCCCGATCTGTCTGATGCGTTCGTCGGCGACCAGTGAGCCGTGTCCTGCGTCGTAGCGGTATACCTCGTGCTGTTTGCCCAGTGTGGCGAGGCGGTTGACGTAGTTGTCGATCTGGCGGATCGGGCAGCGGGGGTCGTTCTCGCCGGCGATCACCAGGACCGGTGCGGTGACGCGGTCCGCGTAGGTGAGGGGGGAGGACGCCCGGTACCGCTCGGGGACTTCGTCGGGAGAGCCGCCGAAGAGTGAGCGGTCGTACGCGCGCAGGGCCTCCATCTCGTCCTCGTAGGCGGCGAAGTAGTCCGCGACCGGCATGGTGCTGATGCCGACGGCCCAGTTCTCCGGGCGGGTACCCAGGCCCAGCAGGGTGAGGTAGCCGCCCCATGAACGACCGGACAGGACAAGGCGCTTGGGGACGGCGAGGCCGCTGGTGACGGCCCATTCGCGGACGGCCTCGATGTCCTCCAGCTCGGTGAGGCCGGGGCGTCCCTCGATCGCGTCGCGCCATCGGGAGCCGTAGCCGGTGGAACCTCGGTAGTTCACCTGGACGACTGCGAAGCCGTGGTCGACCCAGGCGGCGACCACGGGGTCGAAGGCGTCGTCGTCGTAGCCGATCGGACCGCCGTGTACCTCGAAGACGCACGGGAGCGGGCCGTCGGCGCCCGGGGGACGGGAAATCAGGGCGTGGATACGGCCCCCGGGGCCGTCGACCCAGGCGTCGGTCACCGGGACGGAGGGCGGGGCCGTCGGTCCCGGTGGGGCCAGTACGGTGCCGCCCGAGGTGGACCGGACGACCGGGGGGTGTGCGGCGCTCGACCAGGCGAACTCCACGGTGCCGTCGGGACGTGTCACGGCGCCTCTGATGACCCCCTTGGGGGTGTCCAGTCGGATCAGGCCGCCGGCTTCCGTGGTGTTGAGGTCCAGTCGGTAGAGCTCGTCGCGGGCGTGGTGGGTGTGCCAGATCAGCAAGGCCGAGCCGTCCTGGTACCAGGCGGCGCTGACGTCGCCGGGGAGGTCGAGGGCGATCTCGCGCTGCTCGCCGGTGGCGACGTCCAGGATCATGGGCTCGGGCCGGCTGTGGCGCTCGTGCTCGATGAGCAGTCTGTTGTCGCCGGGGACCGGGGAGAACGCCATACCACCGAGGCCCTTGCCCGGGCCGTCCCAGATGCCGCCGAGGCCGCGCCCCTCGCCGTCCCACAGGTCGGCGACCACCGTGCCGTCCAGGCTCAGTACGCGCACCGCCTTGTGCCGGCTGTCGCCGTGTTCGCTGTGGCCGATCGCGACGAGGGTGTCGTCAGCAGACATGGCCCCGACGTGAGCGTCCGAGGGGTGGGTGTAGAGCGTCCGTGGTGCGGTTCCTGGGCGGCAGACGTGGATGGTGGTGCCGCCGGTCGCGGTCGTATCAACGGTCGTTGCCGTGTCGCCGGCCACGGTGGTGTCGCCGGTGGTCGTACCACCGGTGGTCGTGCCGTCAGTCGTGGTCGTACCGCCCGTCATCGTGGTGCCGATTACGGCGAGGCCGTTCGTGCCGAGGGCCAAGCCGGCCTGGTGGGCGGGGCCCAGAGCGGGTACGGCGGGTTCATCGTGGTCACCGCCGAACGGTCGGCGCATCCAGACACCACGTTCGTCTCCGTCGGTGTCGGCGAACCACCACACCCAGGCGCCTTCCGGGTCGAGGAAGCCCAGGGCGGTGCCGTGGGGGCGGTTGGTGAGCCTGCGTCGGGCGTCGCTCGCCCGGTCCCACTCGTACAGCTCCCAGGTACCGGTGGCGTTCGACCGGTAGACACAGCGGTCGGGGGCGTCGCGAGCCCAGCGGGGCACCGTCACATGGGCGACTCCGATGCGTGCCTTCCATCGCTCCGCATCGGCCCCGCCACCCGTCTCAGCCACTGACGACTCCGTCCGCACTCCGGGGACTCCATTTCTCGGTATCGAACACCGCGCCACGCAGCAGCAGGAGGACGGCGAACAGGCCGGCCACCGCCCCCGCGCAGATCACGGCGCTCGGACTGAACAGCTCGGCCACCGCGCCACCCGCGGCGAAGCCGAGCCCCTGCCAGAACATGAGCCCGGCCGTCTGGAGGCTGAGCGTCCTGGCCCGCAGTTCCTCGGGCACCACCTGGAGCAGCAGCCGGTCCTGGCCGAGCTGAGTGCTGAACCCCAGGCCGCACACGAACAGCACAGCGATCGCGGGCACCAGGCCCGGGCGGAGCGCGAAGAGCAGCATCGGCACGAACACCAGCAGGGCGGCCGGGCCGATCATGCGGATCTGCCGTTCCTTCGGGACCAGCCAGTTGGTGAGGACTTCGCCGGCCACGGTCCCCAGCGGGATCGCGGTGAGCAGCAGGCCCGCGGCCGTCGCTCCTCCCCCGAGCCCGGCGGTGTACGGCACCGCCAGGGCTTCCGGGATCACTCCGAGTGCGGGGACCGCCCAGCCCAGGAGCAGCGTGCGACGTACGGCCGGAACCCGCATCACCGCGCCGATCCCGTGGAGGGAGTCGCGCAGCAGGGAGGTCCGCCCGGTGGTGCCGTCGTCGGGGTGCAGCCTTCGTTCCTTGGTCCCCAGCCGCAGCACGAGGGCCGAGAAGAGGAAGCAGCCCGCGTTGATGAGCAGCATCACCTGCGGAGAGAAGGCCGCCATCAGCAGGCCGCCGACCGCGAATCCGCCCAACTGTGCGCCCTGGGCGACCAGTCGCATGAGGCTGCGGCCCGGCACGTAGGCGTCGCCGGGGAGTACGTCGGGCAGGGTGGCCGCGCGGGCGCCGGAGAACACCGGCTCGATCAAGCCAAGGGTGAAGGCCAGCGCCAGTACGGCGGCCACCGGGGTGCCGGACAGCGAGATGACGAGGACGAGCCCCGCGGAGAGCAGATTGCAGCAGACCAGCAGCCGCCGGGCCGGGAGCCGGTCGATGAGCGCGGACAGCAGGGTGCCCGCGATCAGATGCGGTGCGAGGACCAGCGCGAAGACCAGTGCCGACAACAGCGACGAACCGGTGCGGGAGTAGACGAGCATGGCCAGCGCAAAATTCGCGGTGACCGCTCCCACCATGGAGACGATATGTGCCGTGAAAATCGCGCGGAATTCGCGTATGCCCAGCGCAGTGCGGTACCTGCTCATTTACTGAATTCCAGGGGAAGTTCGGCGAGGGTGCGGACGGTGGCGAGTTTCTTGTGGACGGCGGGACCGGCCGGCTTGAGGGCCGTGCCGCGCTCCACGAGCACGCTCAGCAACTCCCGCAGGAGCAGATGGGCGAGCAGCGATCCGGTGCAGGCGTGGGCGCCGTAGCCGAAGGCGAGATGGTGGTTCGGCCACCGGTCGAGCCGTACGGTGTCGGGCGCGTCGAATTGCTCGGGGTCGCGATTGGCGGCCGCGAAGAGCATCAGCATTCCCTGGCCGCGGCGCACCTTTACACCGTTGAATTCGAGGTCCCGGACGGCCAGCCGGGTCGTTCCCTGGATGGGCGCCTCGTAACGGAAGAACTCATGCGGCGCCCGGTCGATCGCCTCGGGGCTGCCGAGCTGGTCGGCAAGCAGACTCGCGTCCCTGGACAGCACGTTCAGCGCGTTGCCGAGGGAGGCCGGTACGGCGGTGAAGCCGTTGACGACCAGGGTGCGCAGCGAGTTCATCGCGATATGGCGTGGGACGCCGGCGGCCATGGCGTTGGCCACCAGTACGCGGATGGGGTGGTCCGGGTCCATCCCGGTCACCCAGTCCTCGATCATCGCGGCCAATTGACGCTGTGCCGCGACGCCCGGCTCCCTGGCTGCCGGGTTGAGGCCGGAGTCCATGGCCTGGGTGATGGCCTCGGCCATCGGCCGCACGGTGGTCAAATCGAAGGGCGGAACCCCGATGGCCTCGGGGATGAACCAGCGTGCCAGCGGCTCGGTGAATTCGGTGATCGCGTTGAAGGGCCCGTCCGGCCGCGCGTCGAGCACGGCCGCGATGTGGGCCCTGGTGCGGGCGGCGAGGCCGTCCGAGGCCATGTCCCGCAGTGAGCCGGCGAGCACTCCGTAGATCGCGGTGTGATCGGGCGGGTCGATGGTGTGGACGTCCAGCGCGGGGTCGGGGACGGTCTCGCCCGCCCGCCGCCAGTCGGCAGCGAAGTTCTCGTGATCCAGGAGGACTTGGCGGCAGTCCCGGTACGAGGTGAGCACCCAGCTGTCGAGCTTCTGGTTCCACACGGGTGCGCCGGTCGCCCGCAGGGACGCGTACACCGGATAGGGGTCGAGCAGGGTGTCCGGGTCGAGTGGGTGGTATTCGACTGCGGCGTCAGTGGTCATGGCTCTCACTCTCAGCGTTCGGGCTCAGCGTTCTGGAACGTGACGGGCAGCCGGTCCGGGTAGCGCAGGGTGGCCCGCGGCACCCTGACGGGCGGGGCGGCGAGACGCGGAGGGGCGGGGGCGGCCAGCAGCTCCTGGACGAGGGCCCTGATGATGATCCGGGCGAGGAGGGCGCCCGAGCAGGCATGCGGGCCCCAGCCCAGGGAGAGATGCCGGTTGGGGTGCCGGTCGAGCAGCAACTCGTCGGGGCAGGCGAACCGTTCGGGGTCGCGGTTGGCGGCGCCGAAGAGTGCCAGCACCAGCTGGCCGCGCTCGACGGTGACGCCGTCGAGCGCGGTGGTGCCGACGCAGGCGCGGGTGGTGCCCTGCACCGGGCCGTCATACCGGAGGAGTTCCTCCACTCCGGAATCCAGCAGGGCCGGATCACGCAAGCGTTCCAGCGCGCCGGGATGTTCGAGGAGGGCGAGCACGGCGTTGGCGGCCGCACCGACGGTGGTACTGAACCCGGCCAGGAAGAGCACGCGGACGTTGTTCCACACCGCCTCTTCCGTGACGCCCGCGGCGCCCGCGCCGTGGAGGACCTGGGTGAGCAGGCCCGGCCGGCGGTGAGCGGTGAACCACTCGGTCATGAGCGCGTTGATCCGGCCGCGGGCCGCCATCGCCGGTTCCAGCACCTCCGGCAGCAGGCCCGCGTCCATACCGCGTACGAGCGCGTCAGACAGCTCGGCGAACGCGGCGACCGGCGGGGGTGCCACGCCGAGCAGCCGGCATACCGCCTGGAGCGCCACCGGACGGGCCACTTCGGCGGTGAAGTCGAAGGACGGTGCGTCGGCCAGCTGCTCGAAGACCGCGGCGGTGTCCCGGACCGCGAAGGCCGCTATCGCGTCGAGATCCTGGTCGCGCAAGGCCGTCGTGAACAGCCGGCGGACCGGTGTGTGGTCGGGCGGATCGAGTTCCTGCATGCTCAGGGCCGCGGTGGGTGGCGCCTCATGCCCCGCCCTGCGCCAGTCGCTGGCGAATACGTCCACCTCGCTGAGCACGCGGTGACAATCCGAGTAACGCGTCACGATCCACGAGCCGAAACGCTCACTCCAAAACACCGGCGTATTCTTCCGCAGCTGCTCATAGACGGGATACGGATCGGCCACCGTGGCCGCGTCAAGCGGATCGTAGTCAGACACATTCCGTCCTGAGCGAGTGAGAGGAACACGAGGGCTACGCACATCAAAAGTCGCGCGGGCCGGGGTCCAGCGACCCCGGCCGACGCCTCATATACCTCAGTACGCGTAACGCATAATGGCACCCCCTTGCCGTAGCGCAACGGCCCATTGAAACGGAATCCAGAAATCCGCGAAGGGGAATCAGAATTTCCGCTCTCAAGAGCAACCGGCGAACTCCCGCCGGACACCAGGACTCTATTCACACAGGAATTCGCCGCACGAGCCGCCCGACATGGCCGAAATGGCGGGTTACTGAAGTAGGGGCGACTTTGAGCCCTCGGCAGATCCCCCCAAAGGGCGCGTATTGGCATCGAAACGTGACCCACATCACGGGCGGGAGTGGCACTTCTCGGCCACCAAGGCCGAATAGGGCTTGCGGAATGGGGAATTCGGCCTTGGGGGAATGCTGCGGTTTAATGATCTCCGCGACCGTACGGTGGCATCCGTCGGAGCCCCCGACGACGGCCCCGTCGTCAGCCCGGCGGGACTCGCCGCTGAATTTGATGTTGCACCCCGCCCCCTCGCGCGATCTCGCGCGATCATGCCCGCCCCCACAGACAAGCGCCCCCCACCCCCAGCTGTGACGCGTCTCATGTGGTGATCTCCCGGGCCGCCGATGAGTGGCGGCCGGGGAGTGAACGGGCCGTGCGTGTGGGGCCGTTGGGCCGGGGATCGTGGTCCGGCGGGGCCCGTCCGGGCGATGTTCGGGCAGCTCAGCGGCGTTCTCGATGGTTGGCCGGAAATAAGGTGGTCGGCGGCAGACGAGAGCGGCCCCGCCGTTGTGCGGGGGTATGCGCACCACCAGGACGGACAACACTTCCCATGGATATGAGCGCCGGCGAGCGCAAGGGGCTCAGCCTCTTCGCCCTCATCATGATCGGCATCGGTTCGATCTTCGGCTCCGGCTGGCTCTTCGGGGCCGGCTCCGCTGCTCAGGTGGCGGGCCCCGCGGCGCTGGTCGCCTGGGTGATCGGCGTCATCTTCATCGGGATGATCGCGATGTCGTACGCGGAGGTCGGTTCGGCCTACCCGATCCCCGGCGGCATGGCCCGCTACGGGCACCTCTCGCACGGTCCGGTCCTCGGCTTCCTCACCGGCTGGGCGGTGTGGATCGCGACCGCCTCGCTGATTCCGATCGAGTCGATCGCGGCCACCCAGTACATGACGTCCTGGAGCTTCGACTGGGCGAAGGGCCTGGTCGATCCGGCCACCCACCAGCTGACCCTCTCCGGCACGGCGGTCTCGCTGGTCCTGACCCTCGCGCTGTGGCTGACCTGCTTCTGGTCGGTCCAGCTGCTGGCGCGCGCCAACACCGTGCTCACCCTGGTCAAGTTCGCCATCCCGGTGCTGGCGGTGCTCGCCCTGGTCGGGTCCGGCTTCCACACCTCGAACTTCACCGACCACGGCGGCTTCGCCCCGTACGGCTGGCCGGCTGTGCTCACCGCCGTCACCACCTGCGGTGTGGTCTTCGCCTTCAACGGCTTCCAGGCCGTGGTCAACCTCGGCGGGGCCGCGAAGAACCCGGGCCGGGCCATTCCGGTCGCGCTGATCGGTGCGCTCGCACTGGGCCTGGTGATCTACACGGCGCTTCAGGTCGCGTACCTGGGGTCGGTGCCGCCCGAGCTGCTGGAGCGGTCCGGCGGATGGCAGGGTGTGAACCTCAACTCGCCGTTCGCCGACCTGGCGGGGCTGTTGATGCTGCACTGGGTGGTCACCATGCTCCAGTTCGGCGCGTTCATCTCGCCGGCCGGGTCCAACATCGCCAATGTCGCCTCGGCCGCGTACATGGTCACCAACCTCGCCGAGACCGGGTTCTTCCCCCGGAAGCTGGCGGCCGTGCACCCTCGCTACGGCACCGCCCGCCCCGCGATGTGGCTCAACCTCGCCTTCTCCGTCGTGCTGCTGCTCACCGTCGGCCGCAGCTGGCAGGCGCTGGCCGGAGTGGTGTCGGCCGCCATGGTCATCTCGTATCTGATCGGCCCGATCGCGGTGGGCGTGCTGCGGCGGACCCGCCCGGAGCTGCCCCGTCCGTTCCGGCTGCCGGCCGCCGGGGTGCTGTGCCCGGTCACCTTCGCCTTCGCCGCCTGCGCCCTGTACTGGTCGAAGTGGCCGGAGACCGGAAAGATCACCGTGCTGACGCTGGTGGCGGCTCCGGTCGCGGCCGTGGTGCTGTGGCGCCGCGGTGAGCGGCAGCTGCTGCGGCAGTTCGCGCCGGCCTGGTGGATGATCGCCTTCCTGGTGTGGACCGCCGCGGTGTCCGCGCTGGGCGGCGAGGAGTTCGGCGGCCGGGGCATCCTCCCCGGCGTACTCGGCACCGCCCTCATCGCGGTCACCGCCCCGGTCTTCTACTTCTGGGCCGTACGCTCCGGGGTCAAGGCCCACGAACACGGCCTGACCAGCGATCCGACCCCCGCGGAAGCCGAACCGGCCGCCGCCACGGTCACCCCCGACGACGCCCGTCCGATGGCGTCCGTCTAGAACGCCTCGCCGGGTCCGGAGCACGCTCGGGCCCGGCGTCGTATCTCCTCTCAGCGCCGGTCCATTCCTGAGGCCGAGCCGCAGATCTTTCGCGGGGCCGTCACCTGATTCAGGTGGCGGCCCCGCGAAGTGTCTGCCGTGAACCACCAATTGGGCCAGGATTCGCGGCCTCAACCAGGGTGGGAATTTCAGGGCTACAGAGACGCACGGCGCGGTTAGTTGACCGAGGTGGAGCTCGCCGAAGCGAACGGCAAGGACGTCGCCGGCGCCATATCGTCCGACGGCACGTCCTGGAAGCCGGGCGTCCAGCTGGAGCGCGGGACGAAGTACCGGATCGTGGCGAAGGCCAAGGACGCCAAGGGCCGGGCCGCCACCGAGAACGCCTCCTTCACGACGGTGTCCTCGGCGAACAGCTTCATCGGCAGCTACACCCCCGACGACGGCAAGACCGTCGGCGTCGGCATGCCGGTGTCGTTCAACTTCGACAAGGTGATCAGCAACAAGAAGGACGTCCAGTCCCACATCACCGTGACCTCCAGCAGCGGCCAGAAGGTCGTCGGCCACTGGTCGGCCTACGGGACCAGCAGGGCGGCGGGGGCGACACCCCGGGCAAGTGGTTCTTCAACGAGTCGCTGGTCGGCGATGTCATCGTCGTGAAGAACTCGCAGGAAAAGACCATCAAGCCGGACAACGGACTGAACGGATGGAACATGTCCTGCTCCGAGTGGAAGGCGGGGAGCGCGGTCTGACGCGGCTGGTGTGCTCGTGCCCGTTCGGCCGGAGAAACCCTCGTCACAGTTTCAGCAGGCCGCCGGAACGTCGCTGCTCCGTCGGTACAGGACCGAAGCCGGGCGGAACCGGAACTCCATGAACCCTTTCGCGGAAATCCCCGTCTTACCCCCCAGCAGGCCGGAACACCCTTGCTCCGGCGGTGCAGGGACCCTTGGCTCCGAGATCCGGGCCGGCTCTCCGCGCACCGCTCCCCCGGTAGCCCGTGAATCATGAACGGTCGCCACCGCCCGGTGTTTTGTGCCCCGGGTCGGCGCGTGGCCAGACGTCACAAGAACGGAGTGTGGCTATGGCAGATTCCCCGAAGCCCCAGGCGGGAGCCCCCTGCGGAGACGCCTCCCCGCTTGCCGACTCCCACGGAGGCCCGGCCGAGCCGGACTCGGACTCCCCCGGGGCGCCTGCTCCCCGCCCCAGGCCGCCCCGCAACGGTCTCGGCATCGCCGCCCTCACCCTCGCCGCCCTGGGCCTCCTCGTCCTCGCGACCCTCGGCGTCGTCGGCGCGGCCGGGCCCGCCCGGATCCTGTTCTGGGTGACAGGGTTGTTCGTCACCAGCGCGCTGATCCTGGGGCTTCTCGGTGCCCGGCGGGCGAAGCAGAGTTACCCCGGCCACCGGGCCAAGTGCCTGACCGGCGCCGTCCTTGGCGGGCTGGCCACCGTGTGGTGTCTCAATGGCGCCGTGGCCGTCGCCGACCCTCTCCACCAAGCCTCCTGCCGGCCCGCCCAGTCGCTGTCAAAGCCCTCATCGGAGCCGGCCAAGGCCGGCACCTCGCCCTCCCCGGAACAGAAGACCGCCTCAGCACCTGGTACCAGCCAGGCGGGCTTCCATACCACCTACTGCTTCAAGAATGGGGTCCAGGCGACGGTCTCGGCGCCCAAGCCCTACACCCCCCGCCCCATGAAGCACGACTGGCAACGCGGATACACACCGGGCAATCGCACCGTGGCCGTTGAGGTCACGATCCGCAACGGGTCAACCAACGTGGTGGATCTGGAGGAGTTCTTCGGCATCGCGGCCAAGGACGCCAACGGCCGCACGGCCGAAGCCGTCTTCGAAGGGGACGACCACTCCCGCGGTCTGGGCAAAACACTGCTGCTCCCCGGAATGACGAAGACGGTCACCCAGGGATTCGCCTTGCCCCCGAAAGCGTCGAAGAGCATGGGGGTGGAGGTGATCCTCGCCCTGGCCGCAGACAGCAGGGCAGTGTGGAGCGGCCCGGACGAAAGCGCGTGGTGGAGCGGCCGCGTGAGCTGACCGGAGCGTGGGCCTCGTGGCTGTGGCGGAGCCTCAACTGTCCGATGGGCGGTGCCCGCACGTCCGATGGACCTCGCCGCAAGCCAGCGCAGGAGTTCGTCCTAGGACGCGGAGACCTCACTCAGCTGGATGGCCCGTACCCCCGCGCGCTACAAGGGCCCACGGGCACGAAGCACCCTTATTGCATATCATTCGCAATAACAACCCTGCGGCAATAGTTGATGCCGCAGTGCGCGAGAAGGGAACGGAAGGGCATGCAGGGAACGCCCGTGGTGCTGGGCATCGAATCGTCCTGTGATGAAACAGGGGTGGGGCTGGTGCGCGACGGCCGGCTGCTGGGGCATGTGGTGGCGTCGAGCATGGCGGAGCACGCGCGGTTCGGTGGGGTGGTGCCGGAGATCGCGGCGCGTGCCCATGTTCACGCGTTCACGCCGGTCGTGCACCGGGCGCTGGCGGAGGCCGGGTTGCGGATGTCCGACATCGGGGCGGTTGCGGTGACCACCGGACCGGGGCTCTCCGGTGCGCTTCAGGTCGGGCTGGCCGGTGCGAAGGGGCTGGCGTATGCGCTGGGCGTTCCGCTGTACGGCGTGCACCACTTGGCGGGGCATATCGCCGCCGACACCTTGGCGCACGGGCCGCTGCCGGACCCCTGCGTGGTGCTGATCGTCTCCGGCGGCCACACCTCGCTGCTGCTCGTTCGCGATCTGGCCCGCGATCCGATCGTGCACCTCGGCGACACCCTCGATGACGCGGCGGGCGAGTGCTTCGACAAGGTGGCGCGGGTTTTCGGGCTGCCCTATCCCGGCGGGCCGGCCATCGACCGGGCGGCGCGCGAGGGAGACGCCCGCGCGGTCACCTTCCCCCGGCCGCTCACCGGGCCGCGCGATGACCCGTACGCCTTCTCGTTCTCCGGGCTGAAGACCGCCGCGGCACGGTGGGTGGAGCGGCACCGAGGTCAGGCCCTGCCGGTGGCCGACGGCGCTGCCGCGCTTCAGGAGGCGGTCGCCGATGTACTGACCCGCAAGGCGGTCGCCGCCTGCACCGCGCATGGCGTGGGCACCCTCGTCGTGGTCGGCGGGGTCGCCGCCAACTCCCGGGTGCGGGCGCTGGCGGAGGAGCGGTGCACGGCGGCCGGCCTCACCCTGCGCGTCCCGCCGCTGAAGCTGTGCACCGACAACGGCGCGATGATCGCCGCCGTCGGGGACCTCCTGGTCCGGGCGGGCGCCGCACCCGCGCCGCTCGATGTCTCGATCGACCCGTCGGCGCCCCTGGAGTACGCGGCACTCAACCCGGTCGGCCGACCCCTGACGGAGAAAGCCGGGACCGCCCCTGCCCGTTTCCCCACCCAGCCGGGACGGACTGATAAGGTAAGCCTTACCTAACCCTCAGGAGTCTTTATGCGCATCTCCGGTGGTGCGGAGCAGCAGCCGACCAGCGCCGAACGAGTCCGGGCGATCCTGGCCTCGGCACACTCGATGACGATGGTGGCCGAGGGCCGCAGCACCGAGGTGTCCCGCGGAAACGGGCCAGGAGCGACACAGCACGTCCACCTGCACCCGTCTCCGGCGAATGCCGGTCTCACCGGCGCGGCCGGGGCGGGTGAGCGGGTGCTCGCCACCCTGAAGTTCACGGATGTCGCCCCGCTCCCCGTGCGCGACCGGGTACGTGCCCGCGTCACCGTGATGGGGTGGCTGACCTCACGGGACAAGGCGGCCTCGCCCGCCGGTGACTGCATGGAGTTCGCCACGGCGGTGTTCGAAACGGCAACGTGCAAGGCCGGCATCGGTCTTGACGACCTGATGGCCGCTCCCGCGGACCCCTTGGCCACGTATGAAGCCGACATCCTCACCCATCTGGTGGAGGAGCACGGTCACTACATTCCGCTGCTGCTGCGCCTGGTGGAGCCCCGCTTCCTGCAACTCATGGAACGTGTGGTGCCCCTGGCCATCGATCGCTACGGCATCACCCTCCGCGTGGAGTACCCGTTCGGCCACCACGATGTACGGCTGCCCTTCCACAAGGCGCTCACCGACGCCGATCAATTCGGCATTCGGCTCCAGGCGTTGCTCACCACCGCCCGGCGCTGCTCACACGGCAGTCGGCTGCTCAGTGGAGAGCGCGGGCCGGACGAGAACGCGATATCGCGCCGCAGCTGAACGGGGCCGGGGCGCCCGGCGCCGGTTTGCTCGCCGGGCGCCCCGTGTCACGTACGGCGCCGGAAGGCTCTGACCGGCACCCCGGCGTCAGGGCCGGTATGCCTGCCGCAGCGCGCAGGTCCAGATGACGGCGCGGCTGGTCGACCTGGCGTCGGCCGCGGAGCCGCCGACGCGCTGGTCGTCGCTGACGGCGTACGCCTGGGAGGCGCCCTCCGGGGCGAGCCGGGGCAGCGCCAGCAGGGGGCCGGTGCCCGGCCAAATCTGCGCCTGCTCCGGGGGCGCCGTCTCCGGCGGGAAGGGCCCGACCATGTGACTGTCCGAGGCGGTGCCCACGCTCACGTTGGTGGTAGGGCTGATGGCTTCGAAGGTGCCTTTGGTGCGCTCCCCGAGCAGTCCCGGCTCGCTCTCGGTCGTGTACGGGGGCAGCCACTGGGTGGGAGTCAGGGTGTCCAGCCGGGTGTAGTCGTGGGTGCCCACGATGCGTCCGGCGCGGTCGATGTCGCGGGGGTACCAGAAGTCGTAGGGCACTCCCGCGGGCCAGAACCGCTGGAGCGGAATGGCCGCGGCGCCCCTCCTGGCGGGCCAGACGAGGCCCGCCGACCACGACTCGTCGTCCTTGACGGCCTCACCGGAACCGGCGATCTGACCGGCGTTGTTGAGGGCGGTCACCGAAGTCAGCGAGTACCCGGCCGGTGGCGCGAGCCGACGCAGGATCCGCGTGCCCTCCCATTCGAGGCCGACGAGAGAGCCGCCCTTGACCGCGTCACCGACGATCAGCCCCTGGTCGTTGACGTCGGCCGCATGCGCCCCTTCCGGCAGCAGGGTCACCGCGCGGGCGCCGGCGCGGAAACTGAAGGCGGCGGTACGGCCCGCGGCCTGCAACGAACCGACCATCAGCCCCTTCGCGTTGACCGCCGCGACCTCACCGCCGGTGAATCCGGCGGGCAGCGGTACGGGATGGACCCGGGTCCCCGTCCAGTACACGGGCAACCCGCGCGATGCCCCCACCGCCAGGGCTGTCGGCCCAAGTCCCTTGACCTGACTGCCACCTGAGCCCGGCAGAGAGGCCAGGACCTGGAGGGCGGGCCGGCAGTCGGCGGGCATACGGGCGCCGTCGGCCGGCCGGCCCGACAAAGCGGGCGCCGGACTCGCCGTCAGCAGCGGCACGAGGAACGCGGTCGCGACCACCGCCACCGCGGCACGGATAGGTCTTCGCATCATGGTCTCCGTTTCCGAGAACACGGGAATGGCCCCCGTCGGCACCGGAATGAGCCGTTGGGGTACGACGGGAAGGACCCGGCGACGCCGGAGGGGAGCTGTTCGTTCGGTGCGCTCACGGGAGAGGCGGGGGCCGATCACCTCACCTCGCGGCCGCGCGGAGCGGTTGCCCTCCCCGCACCGCCTTGCACCACCTTGGGCATGCCACGCACCCGTCCGTGACGTACCGAGAACTCCCTCAACCTCCCTGGATGGGAAGTTTCCGCGGACCGGCCCCTTTCCTACCGCACCCATGACCGGTCGGGACGATTCCGCCGCCCAATGGCCGGAACTCATCCGGGAGTGTCCGGGTCCGTCCCGGGAGCGACCGGCTCCACTTGGGTCGGCGGCCTGCTGCGCTCATCGCGCGCCGACGCGGTCCACGGCAGCCGACGCCAGGCCGGTGATCAGGGGGTGCGCCCGGGTGCCGTCGCCGTCCAGCTCGGGCTGGAAGAGGGTGGCCAGGAAGAAGGGGTGAGCGGGCAGTTCGGCGATACGCGGCTCGCCGTATTCATCGGTTCCGGTGAAGGCCATTCCGTGTGCCCGCAGGACATCGACGTAACCCGGGTTGGGGCCGTAGTTGCAGTGGTAGCGGGCCTGCGTACGGTCAGCGCCCAGCAGTTGGGCGGCCCGGGAGCCGGGCGTGACGTTGACGATGCCTTCGTGGCCGACCAGCGAGCAGGCGAGCGGGACGATGACGGCGTCCTCGTCGGCGGTTTCCGGGGCGTTCTCCGCATGGTCGGCGCGGGACACGTCGCAGACGTTGCGGGCGAATTCCAGCAGCGCGTGCTGGAAGCCTCCGCAGGTGCCCAGAAAGGGAATGCCGCCTTCGCGCGCCGCCCGGATCGCAGCCAGGACGTTCCGCTCACTGCGGTAGGGGCTGCCGGGCAGCACCCAGACCGCGTCGAAGCCGTCCATACCCTGGTCGGCGTCCTCGGTGGGGATCCAGTAGGCGTCCAGGTCCAGCCCGTCCCGCACCCGCAGCGCCTCCAACAGGCCGGGTATACGGGCATGGGAGCGGACGGCGTCGGAGCGGTCACCGACCAGGGCGATACGTGCGGTGTGGTTCATGGCGACGATCCTGCAACCCAGGGCACATCAGGTCCAACGATGATGTCTGCACGCGTCATTAGCGATCCTGATGCCCATGGATCCACATCTGCTGCGCACCTTCGTCGCCGTCCTCGACCACCGGTCGTTCTCCGTCGCCGCCTCGGCCCTCGGCTACACGCAGTCCGCGGTCTCCCAGCACATCGCCGCCCTCGAAGCCGATCTGGGCACCCGGCTGGTCGAACGCCGCCCAGTCGCTCCCACCCCGGCCGGAACCCGGCTGATGGAGCACGCTCCCGCCCTGCTGCTGCGCCTGGACGCCGCCCGCAGCGACATCTCCCGTCTGAGGCACGCCCGTTCCACTCAACTGACCCTCGCCTGCTCGCCCGCCGCTCTGACCCCCGCCATCGCGCAGGCACTCGCCCAACTACGGTCCACAGTCCACTCGTTGGACCTGGAGGTGCATACGCTGGGCCGGGAAGCGGTGCTCGCGGAGGTGCTCACCGGACGCGCCGATCTCGGCCTCATCGATGGCGCGGCCGCCCCAAGTGACCCGCTCCCGCTGCCGGACCTCCGGCCCGCCACCACCCTCACCGCGGCCGAGGAGCCCCTGGCCGTACTCTTCCCGCACCACCATCCCCTGGCACGGCGCCGCACAATACGCCTGGCCGACCTGGCACAGGCCCACTGGATCGATGCCCCCGACACCGCCATACCCCTCGACCGGCTGCGCGACATCTGCCGCACCGACGGCTTCCGCCCTCGGATCCGCCACCACGGAACCGACCTGCACACCCTCGCCGCACTCGCCACCACCGGCCACGGCCTCGCCGCCCTCCCCCTCCCCCTCGCCGCGACCCTCGGCGGCACAGCCGTCCCGGTGGCAGAGCCACGGCTGGTACATCGCACCGAACTCGTGCACGCCGCCAACCCTTCAGGTCTGACGCAGCAGTTGGCTGCGCACTTCACCTGGTGACCACAGTCGCCGTGGAGCGGGGTGGCGGTCTGTACGGGCCACACCAAACCGATCCCCCTGCAACTCAAGATCATCGAGCGTGCAGAATGACCCGTATGCCGATATCCAACCGGAACAACACCACAAACACCCCGATGACGGCCGCGATCGACGACGCTCCGCTCATCAGCCGGGTCCTCGCCGACGCCTTTGACGACGACCCGATGATGCGCTGGTTCCTTCCCGACGATGCCGTTCGTCCGGCGGGGCTCGTCCGTTACTTCAGCACCCTTTTCACCCGGCAGTACGGGCGGCACGGGGTGTGTGAACGTACTGAGGCGGCGGCTGCGTTCTGGGTGGCGCCGGAGGCGATGGCCAAGGCCGCGCCCGATGCGGAGACCATCGAGGAGCTTCAGGGCATCCTGGGCGACCGGGCTGGGCTGTTCCGGGAGGCCGTCGAAGCGGCGGCCGAGCATGCCCCGCAGGAGCCGCAGTGGTATCTGGCGGTGCTGGGGGCCGACCCCGCCGCCCAGGGGCAAGGGCACGGGGCCGCCCTGCTGCGGTCGGGGCTGGCCAAGGCCGACGCGGCGGGTATGCCCGTCGCTCTGGAGTCGTCGAAGCGGTCCAACCTTCCGTTCTACGAGCACTTCGGGTTCACCGTGCGGCAGGAGCTCCAGCTGCCGGGCGGCGGGCCGACGCTGTGGGCGATGCAACGGGAGCCGCGTCCGTAGGGCGAACGACGGGACTTTGCGGACGCTCCCTGGGGCAAGCCCGGGGGCTGTGCCAGTCGGTATGGGTCGGGCAGCACCGGTATTCGCTTGTCAGTGCGGTGCGGCCTCTTACAAGCTGGCGGCTCATGTGTGCGCGCCGGGCGTACGCAACGGGCTTTGGGAGGTCGCAGGAGTGAGTCGGCGGGTGGGAACAGCAGCGGTGGATGGCGATGCCGGGTCCGTGAGCCGGGCGGACGGGCGTGCGCTCGCCGCGGCCGGCGTCACGGTGGTGCTGTGGGCGTCGTCGTTCATCGCGATCCGTAGTTCCGCTGCGGATTTCGGGCCGGGTACGCTCGCGCTGGGCCGGCTGGTGGTGGCGTCCGTCGTGTTGAGCGCCCTCCTGCTGGCCCGGCGTGGTGGCTTCCCTCCCCGCGAGGCCTGGCCGGGCATCCTCGCCTCCGGAGTGCTGTGGTTCGGCGCGTACATGGTCGCGTTGAACTGGGGCGAGCGGCATGTGGACGCCGGTACGGCTTCCCTGGTCGTCAATGTCGGGCCGATCCTGATGGCGCTGCTGGGCGGATGGCTGCTGAACGAGGGCTTCCCGCCGAAGCTGATGGCGGGTATGGCGGTGTCGTTCGCCGGGGCCGTGGTGGTCGGGCTGTCCATGTCCGGCGGTGGCACGTCGTCTCTCGTCGGCGTGCTGCTGTGTCTGTTCGCGGCGCTGGCGTACGCGGTGGGTGTGGTGCTTCAGAAGCCGACCCTGAAGCACGCCACACCGATGCAGGTGACGACGTTCGGCGCGCTCGCCGGAGCGGTGGCCTGTCTGCCGTTCGCCGGCGAGTTGGTGTCGCAGGTGAGCCGGGCTCCGCTGTCGGCGACCTTGCAGATCGTGTACCTGGGCGTGTTCCCGACGGCCCTTGCGTTCACCACGTGGGCCTATGCGGTGTCCCGTACGACCGTCGGGAAGATGGGTGCCACGACGTACGCGGTACCGGTGATCGTCGTGTTCCTGTCCTGGCTGTTCCTCGGCGAGATCCCCGGCTGGCTGACGCTGCTGGGTGGTCTCCTCTGCCTGTCCGGGGTGGCGGTGTCGCGGATGCGGGGGAAGGGGCGGGCGCAGGTACCGGAGGCCGCACGCGGGAGTCGTACGGCTGCGCAGGCCGAGGTGTCGGCGGAGTGCTCACAGCGCACTGCCGGCTGAACACTGCCGCGGGGGCGGCGGGGGCGATAGCGTGCGGAGCACGGTGGACTACACCACCAATACTCCGAATGGATAAGGGGGTTGTTCTGGTATGAGACCGACCGGACACAGCGGCTTACGCAGAACACTCACCGTCTTTATCGCCGTGCTCGCCGTCGCCCTCGGCCTGGGTGCGCAGACCGGCACGGCTCAGGCCGATGACGGTTCGGGCCTGAACGGACTGACGTTCACGTCGGTCAACAACGGCCGGAACCTGGATGTGCAGAACGGCAATACCGGGGACGGTGTCTTCATCGTCACCAACTCCGCGCCGGGCTACCACCAGAAGTGGAACGCCGGCCTTCAGGCCGATGGGTCGTTCACCCTCGTCAATGACGTCACGGGCAAGTGCGTCGGAGCGGGCTATCCGCTCAAGCAGCAGTCCTGTTCCGGATCATCCGGTCTGCGCTGGTACTTCCAGCCCGTGAGCGGCACCAGCGACACTTTCATGATTCGTAACGCCGGTGACAACAAGTGCGTCGATGTCGTGCTGGGCGCCCAGTACAACGACGCCTGGACTCAGACCTACGGCTGCAACGGCAGCAAGGCGCAGCAGTGGAAGATCCCCTCCTCGGCGACCGGCGCCGTGTTCAAAGCCGCGGTGGCCTATGCGTCGAAGCGCTGCCAGAAGGACGCCGCGACCTGCTCCTGGACGAAGGGGTCGCAGGCCCCGGCCGAGCCGCTTCCGAAGCAGTGCGTCTCTCCCGTTTGGTACAACGGCACCGAGGCGCCGGTGCCCTGGACGTTCTCGCTGAACACCTCCACCGGCTGGTCGAGCCAGCTCGGGGTGTCCTTCACCTCCACCCTCGGCACGGGCATGGCGAGCCCCGTGCAGACCAGTGTCAGCCTCACCCTCTCCGGCCAGGTCACCTACGACCTGCGGACGGACCTCGGCAACAGCCTGGTGATCACCGTGCCGTCGCATCAGTACGGCTGGGTGGCGCTGTCGGAGCTGGCGACGAAGGTGACCGGCGAGTGGACCTTCGATGCGAACGGCTTCCCGTGGAAGGCGCAGGACACCGTCACGGTCCCGCTGCGCAGCGATGACCAGGGACGGTCCAGCATCTATCTGGCGCAGACCAGCCCGGACTTCACGAACTGCAACAGCTGAATCAGAAAGGGTGGGCCCACGCGGGTCGTGCGGGCCCACCCCGAAGCGGACGCGGGGCTGTGCATGCGGCCGCGCTGCCGCCCGGTCCTCAGACGGCCATGGCCTCCTGGATCCACCGGTTCACCCGGTACGGGAGCCACCACAGCAGCGGGCCGGTGCGGGAGACGAGGTGCTCCGCCAGGAAGTCGGCGGCGATGGCCGGGGGCACGTCCCGGAGCGGGGCGCCGTAGGAGAGCCGGTCGATCGCCTGCTGGTATTCGGGCTCCTCCGCGGTGAAGCGGCGCAGTTCGCCCCAGCGGCGGTCGCGGATCTGGACGAAGCCGGGGCCCTGGCGCCACAGGCACTTGCAGAGATAGTGCCCGTTCCGCCATTCGGCCAGCGCGGCGGCGGGATCGGTGGGGCCGCTGAGGGAACGGGGCGGCTGGAGGTGGCTGAGGTCGCGCCAGCCGTCGTCGGGCTCGGGGGGCAGCCGCAACTGCCAGTGCACCAGTACGGCACGGGCGGTCAGATCGCGGATCAGGCACAGGCTGCGGACGGCCCGGGCGGCGTCGGCGGGGTCGTCGACCGAGGTCAGGTCGATCTCCCCGGTGAACTCCACCCGGCGTGCCCCGAGTTCCCACAGCCGGGCGGCCTGGTCGTCCGGTGGTGAGGTCAGGTCGACCGCCCCCAGGCTCATGCCCGGCAGGGCACAGGCGTCCTTGTCGTAGTCCCGCCAGGCGTGGAGGGTCAGTGCTCGGGTGGGCGGGGTGACGGTGCTGGTCATGGCGTTCTCCTGCGGGGCATGTGAGTCCTGCTGCGGGCCGGGCGGGGTCAGACGTGGGCGACGAGGGCCCGGGCGGCGTCGTCGGGGCGCTCCGGCGCGGCCGCCGCGGCATGGGTGTGGCGCATGAAGTCGAGGCGCAGCAGGTCCTCGTTGACGGCGGCCGGTGCCAGGTGGACGTACTGGCCGCCGTCGGTGAAGACCAGTCCGAGCGTCACCCAGTGCTGGAGGAGGGCGTGGACGGCGGCCTCGTCGACGGTGTGCTCGGGAAGCCGGGCGGCGAGCTTGCGGGTCAGGGCGGCGGGGGCGTGCGGCTGGTCGAGCAGCCGGAAGGCGGCGATCTCGGTGGGTGCGGTGAGTTCCAGGGCACCCCAGTCGAAGGCGTGCCGGCGGCTGACGAGCACGATGCGGTCGCCGAGGTCAGCGTGAGTGAGTCTGCTGTCCGCGTGGTGCTTCTTCCAGGCGGCGAGGGCGTCGTTGAGCGCGGTGACGGTGGGCTCGGTGATCCCGCGTTCGGGTGCCTCGAAGACGTAGGCCATATCGAGGAGTTCGGATTCGGGCAGGTCGTAGGTGAAGCGGTAGTGCTCCTCGGGGCGCAGACCGGTGAAGCCGAGTTCGGGCCGGTTGAAGTACGGGCTGAAGCGTTCGATGGCGATACGGGCGGACAGGTCGACCGGCGGGTCGAGGTGTTCCAGGGCCGGTATCTGGGCGATGACGGGCTCGTAGTCCGTGGCGCTCTCGCCGGGGAAGCCGTGGAGGTAGTTCCAGGAGACGGAGAGTCCGGTCTCGGCGCCGTCCCGGAGCATACGGACGTTCTGGCAGCCGCTGACGCCCTTGTCCATCAGGTCCAGCACCCGGCTGTTGAGGCTCTCGATGCCCGGCTGGACGTAGATCATTCCGGCCTGGGCGAGGGTGCGCAGCTGGGTCCGGCGCATATTGGCCTTGATCTCGATATGCATCCGCAGGTCGTAGCCGCTGTCGATGATGCGGGGCAGGACGGTGGTGAGGTAGCCCATGTCGAGGATGTTGTCGACGAGGTACATGTCCAGCACCCGGTGCCGGCGGGCCAGGTCCATGATCTCTTCGTAGAAGGTCTCCGGGCTCTTGCTGCGGAACTGCATGAAGGAGCCGTTGAGACCGCAGAAGGTGCAGTGGTGCTTCTCCCCCCACCAGCAGCCGCGGGCCCCCTCGACGACGAGTTTGGGCTCCACCCAGTTGCGGGCGACGGAGGACGCCAGCCGCTCGAAGTAGCCGCGGTAGTCGGGCGGCAGGATGGTCACGGGCGGCAGCGGCCGGGTGCTCATCGGGTTCGCGACGCTTTCGCCGTCGGCGCCGCGGTGGCACAGCCCGGGGACGGCGGACAGGTCGCCGCCCTCGTCGAGCGCGGTGAGCAGCTGGGGGAAGGCGGCCTCGCCCTCGCCGCGGACCACGAAGTCCACGAACGGGAAGTTGCGATGGGTGGCGTGGCCCTGCTCGGCGTCGCAGTTGGCGCCGCCCATGACGGTTTTGATGTGCGGGGCGAGGCGTTTGACGTACTTGATGGCGGCGAGCGCGGCGGTGTTCTGCTGGAAGGTGGAGGTGAAGCCGACGACGTCGGGGCCGGCCGCGACGATCCGCTCGGCGATCTCCCGCACGAACTCCGGTACCACGCGGTGCAGTTCCTTGGACATCCGCAGCCGCTCGTCGCGCAGTTTGCCGCGCATCGAGACGGTGAACTCCGGCACCCGCCACTCGGGGTCGTCGTAGAGGGCGGAGGAGAAGACCCAGTCGCCGCATCCCATGAAGTACGAGGAGAGCGCGTAGAACTGGTAATCGTCCGCGGTGAAGCCGGTCCGCCGGGTGATCCAGTCGGTGAACTCCAGGTTCGCGTGCAGGACATCGGCCCGGCCGGAGGTGCGCTCGTCGACGCTTCGTCTCAGGATGCCGAGGGCGAGGGACGGCAGGTCGATCGGGGACCAGGGCATGTTGACCAGCAGGACGCGCATGGCGGCTCCTCGTACGACGGGTGGGGTGGGAGGTGGCCGACGGCCGGCCGGTGAGGTGCGGCGGTCCGGCCGGCCCGGTGTGCCACCGGGCCGGCCGGGGAGGGTCAGTCCTCCTCGGTGTCCTCGGCGTTACGGAACGGGACGGTCACCGTGATGCCGATGCCCGGTCTGCGGTTCTCCTCGTCACCCGCGAGCGGGTCGTTGTGGATGATGTCCTTCTGCATGGCTGTTCTCCTCTTCTGCCGGTTGCGGAACGGTTCTTACGCCCCGGGGGCACCGGACGGGCCGGTGCCCCCGGAGACCCCGTCCACTGGGGGACGGGGGGTTCGGTGAGCCGCAGGGGCGCGGCGCAGACGCTGGTCCAGGAAGCCCAGTGCCCGGTGGAGTACGGCCACGTGGTGGGCGCCGGTGTAGCCGTCGTGGCCGGTCTCCAGCCACATCGACTCGTGTGCCGCACCGGCCCGCCGCAGTGCGCCGAGGTAGCTCCGTACCTGGCCGGGCGGGCATTTGGTGTCGAGGGTGGCGGCGATCACCAGCAGCGGGGCACGGACGTCGGCGGCGTAGTGGAGGGGTGAGCTCCGGGCGTAGCGCTCGGGGACCGTGTCCGGGGTGCCGCCGAACAGCCGCTCGTCCAGGGCGCGCAGGGCGGGGGTGCCGGTGCGGTACGCCGCCGCGCAGTCGGCGACGGGTTTGACGGCGACGCCCGCCTGCCAGAGGTCCGGTCGGGTGCCGAGCGCGAGCAGGGCCAGGTAGCCGCCCCAGGAGGTGCCCCACAGGCCGATCGCGTCCGCGCGGGCCAGGCCGCGGCGGAGCAGATCGCCGCGGACCGCGACGAGGTCGGCGACCTGGGTGAGCCCGACGCCCGCGCCGTACGCGGCGCGCCAGCGGGGGCCGTAGCCGGTGGAGCCGCGGTAGTTGACCCGGGCGACGGCGAACCCGGAAGCGACCAGGGAGTGCACCTCCGGGTCGTAGGCGTC
>Ga0207426_1000952_pt1 | contig 28571 bp, 27 predicted proteins | sample AraplaMF_Cvi_mMS_FD_184265 | JGI IMG/M metagenome (GOLD analysis project Ga0207426, IMG submission 184265) | Arabidopsis root microbial communities from the University of North Carolina, USA - plate scrape MF_Cvi_mMS (SPAdes) (version 2) | ecosystem: Host-associated > Plants > Roots > Endosphere... | reverse complement strand
CCGATGACGAGGCGTCCTGCAATCACTCTCGTTCCATCCGCACCTCAACAGCAAACGCCGTCAGTTGATGCACGCGGATACAACCAGAGCGTTTACCACAAAGCGAACGCCCCAATTTCGGTACGGAAATTTCCGCCAAGCCTCTAGTTATAAATAGTTATCGCGACAAAAGGTAATTCGTGAAATACATATATAGGTTGCAATCGCGCAACCAAGATATGTAAGCATAAATAGATCGATACCGGCAAAGCGCCCGTCAGCTGTCTGGCGGCGATGATACCGCTTGCGAAAAAACGATAGCCTGAGACCTCAGACATATTGAAGACAACAGTAGATCAATCGTCGGTCTGAACAGTTACCGCCATGCGCATTGACATCCTAGGCCGACAAGCCCTGTGGAGAGAAGCCATGCCTTTTGATCTTACCCAGCCGCTCTCGTGGGAGAGCGCGGCAGGAGACGCAGCGGTGATGCTCGACGAGCTCCAACCGAACATCGTCAAGGCGCACACCCGCGAATTCCTGACCGTCCTGTTCCTGAAATTCACCGACCCGGCCGGCGGCCGGGCCCTGCTGAAATCGCTGTCGCAGCCACCGGCCGGCGCGCCGCTCCTGAAAGCCGCGCGGACTCACTTGATGGAGGTCAAGGCGTTCAAGGCCAACGGCACCAAGGGAACCCCCTATGTCGGAGTCGGCATCACGCGCCACGGCTCCACGGCCCTGCAAGTCCCCGACCCGACGATCCCGCAGGACGGCTCGTTCCTGGCGGGCATGAAGAACGCCGCGCTGAACGACCCGGCTCCGGCGAACTGGGATCCGCATTTCCGCGACGTCATCGACGCCGTCATCCTGGTCGGCGACCAGATGTCCGGGCCGCGCAACCGGGTTCTTGCCGCAGTCCATCAACCGGATCGACAACAAGCCGAGCAAGGATGTCGGCCTGCTGTTCATGGCCTTCAATGCAAACATCGCGCAGCAGTTCGAATTTGCGCAAGGGACATGGGCAAACAATCCGGGCTTTCCCCGGGTGCCCGCAGGCGCCGGCAGCCCCGGTCTCGACCTGGTGATCGGCCAGAGCCCCAACCCGCGCCCCGATATCGATTGTCCGGCGCAATGGGGCGGCTCGACGATGACCACCACGACCGCACCGCCGCAGGCAGTGACCATGAAGGGCGGCGAATACTTCTTCATGCCGTCGCTGGCCTTCTTTCGCAGCCTCCCCTAGCCGGTCGGTTCCCATTTACGCATCGAACACTCCTCACCCCTGTGCCCGTGGCAGGGGTGAGCCGCAAGAGCGAGACCGAGTGCGTGTTCGCACCCGACGTCCCAGGCGCCCAAGCTTTTCAGCCACTATACAGCCCGCATGCAAATGAGGCGCACATCATCTGCCGCGACGGGCTTCCCTTTTCTCCGGGCCGCGACACTTTTCCTGGTGAGACAATTGGCGGTTACGCGTGACGGCGACCGGCGCCACCGTTGGCCGCCCAACATCGGGAGGAGGACATGGCGGAAACCACAGTCAATGTCCGCTACATGGTCGATGATGTCGAGGCAGCCATCGCCTGGTACACGACGCATCTCGGCTTTTCCGTTCTGACGAATTACGCTCCCGCCTTCGCGGATGTGCGGCGTGGAGCGCTGCGGCTGCTGCTCAGCGGACCGACCAGTTCCGCGGGACGGCCGATGCCGGACGGCGAACTGCCCCGCCCCGGCGGTTGGAACCGCATCCATCTGATCGTCGACGATCTGTCGGCGGAAGTGGCGCGCCTGCGCGGCGCCGGCGTCCAGTTCCGCAACGAGATCGTCACCGGACCGGGCGGGTCGCAGATCCTGCTGATTGATCCCTCCGGAAATTCCGTTGAGCTCTTTCAGCCGGCACGCGGATGACGCCGACCTGATATCCGCAAGCAGCCGTAACGCCGATGATCAGGACCGGGTGGCTTCAACGCCGCCTGGACGCGGCACCCCCGCCACGTCACGCGTCGCTCCCCCATCAGTACTCTTTGCCCCTTCACTTTCGCGGTGACTCTCGCCATATTCCGCCCATGGCCAAAACTCCGAAGAAATCCGCCGCCCCTGTTGGCTTCGAGGAAGCCCCGCAGTCGTCCTTCGAGGGCGCTCCCCTGTCCGGTTCCGTTGCCGACTGGGTGAAGCAGCTGGAGGCCGATGCCGAGGTGTCAAGTGTCGAGACGCAACGCCAGATCGCCTCGAAGGCCGGCAAGCACCGCAAGAAGGTCGAAATCGCCGCCTCGAAGTCGGCGCGCGGCACGTCGATGGGCGGCTCGACCGATCCGAAGACCCGTGCGGCCGCCGGCCTCAATCCGGTGGCGGGCATGGACACGACGCTGGAGGAAGCCGCCTCATTGCAGGCCGGCACCGCCGTCACCGCCACTGTCGAGGCTTTGTCGGCGCTGATCGAGAGCGGCAACCCGCTGCACAAGAACGGCAAGATCTGGACGCCGCACCGCCCCGCCCGGCCGGACAAGTCCGAAGGCGGCATCTCGATCCGCATGAACAGCGAATATCAGCCCGCCGGCGACCAGCCGACTGCCATCAAGGACCTCGTCGAGGGCCTCGGCAATGGCGACCGCAGCCAGGTCCTGCTCGGCGTCACCGGCTCCGGCAAGACCTTCACCATGGCCAAGGTGATCGAGGAAACCCAGCGCCCGGCCCTGATCCTGGCGCCGAACAAGACGCTCGCCGCGCAGCTCTATTCCGAGTTCAAGAACTTCTTCCCCGACAACGCGGTCGAGTACTTCGTCTCCTACTACGACTACTACCAGCCGGAAGCCTACGTCCCGCGCTCCGACACCTATATCGAGAAGGAATCCTCGATCAACGAGCAGATCGACCGCATGCGCCACTCGGCGACGCGCTCGCTGCTCGAGCGCGACGACTGCATCATCGTCGCCTCGGTCTCCTGCATCTACGGTATCGGCTCGGTCGAAACCTATACCGCCATGACCTTCCAGATGAACGTCGGCGACCGCCTCGACCAGCGCCAGCTGCTCGCTGACCTCGTCGCCCAGCAATACAAGCGCCGCGACATGGATTTCCAGCGCGGCTCCTTCCGCGTCCGCGGCGACACCATCGAAATCTTCCCGGCCCACCTGGAAGATGCGGCCTGGCGCATCTCCATGTTCGGCGACGAGATCGACGCCATCACCGAGTTCGACCCGCTGACCGGCGCCAAGACCGGCGACCTGAAATCGGTGAAGATCTACGCCAACTCGCACTACGTCACCCCGCGCCCTACGCTGAACGCCGCCATCAAGTCGATCAAGGAGGAGCTGAAGCTCCGTCTCGTCGAACTCGAGAAGGCCGGCCGTCTCTTGGAAGCCCAGCGCCTGGAACAGCGCACCCGCTACGATATCGAAATGCTGGAAGCGACAGGCTCCTGCCAGGGTATCGAGAATTATTCGCGCTACCTCACTGGCCGTGACCCCGGCGACCCGCCGCCGACGCTGTTCGAATACGTCCCCGACAACGCCATCGTCTTCATCGACGAAAGCCACGTCACCATCCCGCAGATCGGCGGAATGTACCGGGGCGACTTCCGCCGCAAGGCGACGCTCGCCGAATACGGCTTCCGCCTGCCCTCCTGCATGGACAACCGTCCCTTGCGCTTCGAGGAATGGGACGCCATGCGCCCCGACACGATCGCCGTCTCGGCCACCCCCGGCGGCTGGGAGATGGACCAGTCAGGCGGCGTCTTCGCCGAGCAGGTCATCCGCCCGACCGGCCTGATCGACCCTCCCGTCGAGGTCCGCTCCGCCCGCAGCCAGGTCGACGACGTGCTCGGCGAAATCCGCGAGACCGCGGCCAAGGGCTACCGCACCCTCTGCACCGTGCTGACCAAGCGCATGGCCGAGGACCTAACCGAATACCTGCACGAACAGGGCGTCCGCGTCCGCTACATGCACAGTGACATCGACACGCTGGAGCGCATCGAGATCATCCGCGACCTCCGCCTCGGCGCCTTCGACGTGCTCGTCGGCATCAACCTCCTGCGCGAAGGCCTCGACATTCCCGAATGCGGCTTCGTCGCCATCCTCGATGCCGACAAGGAAGGCTTCCTGCGCTCCGAGACCTCGCTGATCCAGACGATCGGCCGCGCCGCGCGTAACGTCGACGGCAAGGTCATCCTCTATGCCGACAACATCACCGGCTCGATGCAGCGCGCCATGGACGAGACCGCGCGGCGCCGCGAAAAGCAGGTGGCCTACAACGAGGAACACGGCATCACGCCGGAGAGCGTCAAGGCGAAGATCTCGGACATCCTCGACTCGGTTTACGAACGCGACCACGTCCGCGCCGACATATCGGGCGCCTCGGGCAAGGGCTTTGCCGATGGCGGCAACCTCGTCGGCGGCAACCTGCAGACCCATCTCAACGCGCTGGAAAAGCAGATGCGCGACGCCGCCGCCGACCTCGACTTCGAGAAGGCCGCCCGCCTGCGCGACGAGATCAAGCGCCTCAAGGCCGCCGAACTCGCGGTCATGGACGACCCGATGGCACGCGAGGAAGCCCGCTCGCAGGAAGGCAGCGGCAAGAAGAGCGGCAAGCCGGCCGCAGGCGGCGGCTCGCTCTTCACCAAGCCCGGCCTCGACGACATGGGCCCCGGCACCGACACCGAAACCCCGCTCTTCCGCAAACCCGATCTCGACGATATGGGCCGCGACGTCGCCGACCCCGCTGGCAAGAGCCTCTTCCGCCGCAACAGCCTCGACGAAATGACCGTCGGCCGCACCGAAAAGCCGGTCGCCGGCCACCTGCCGGACAAGCCCGACGCCGCCAAGGGCACGAAGCGCTTCTCACCGCTGCTGGAAGGCCAGCCGGAGCGCGACGACGTCAGGCCGCTTGTGCGCGGCAAGGCGGGCGTGGGGAGTTATGAGGATCCGGTGGACCAGAAGCGCAAGGGGCGCACGAAGGGCAAGACGGGGCGGCCTGGGCAGTGATCGCCTCGGCCAGACCATTCCCTCTGTCGCGCCACCACCCACACTCCCCGTCATCCCGGACTTGATCGGGGATCCAGCAACCGCGCGTCCGCGCGGTGAATGAATCAGCAAACAACAACAATCTCCGCGCGATGGACATCGCGCCGCTGGGTGCCGGATCAAGTCCGGCATGACGGCCATCGCTGATTGCATTCTATCTCAGGAACACGCATCATCCGCTCATGAAGGGCTACGTCTACATCCTGACTTCGCAGCGCAACGGCACGCTCTACACGGGCGTGACATCCAACCTGCCGCGCCGCCTCTTCGAGCATCAGACCAACCTCACCCCGGGCTTCACCAGCCGCTACGGCGTCAAGACGCTCGTCTGGTTCGAGGAATACGACCTCGTCACCGATGCGATCGCTCGCAAAAAGACCATCAAGAACTGGCCGCGCAAATGGAAACTCGACCTCATCGAGACAATGAACCCCGACTGGCAGGACATCGCCCATTTCCTGCACGGCCCCTGAACTCGTGCCCACAACACCACCTCATCCGCGCGGCACTCGTCGCCAACTTACCCGTCACCCCGGACCTGATCCGGGGTCCTCACGTGGTAATATTTCTCCAAAGCAGTTCTAATGCAGGCTGTGCAAAACCTGGTTTTATCTCTGGTGGTGTGTTTGACTTTTTCAACCACAAGGATCATGCATGACGGGAACACGGCGACCTGGAAGTGATGGTTCGGCCACATGGTGCGATCGGCAACAAGGTCCCGATCGCACTGATGAATCCGGGAGGCGCAACCAGCCCGCCCCCTGACACAAGCCGGAAAACTCCAGCCTCCGCTGGTCCAACGTTTGGGAGCGGATCATATTGATGTAATATCTCCAGAATTACTATTTAGTAAACTGAGCGAGATCAACGTGGATGATATTATAGCCGAGTTCAGCAAGGTCCGTTAGCCGGTCCTATCGGCACACGAGCGGGCCTCCGCAATAGAGGCCCGCATTGAGAAGTGCGGAGATCAGCGCATGTGAGCAAATTTATGCGCATGATTTGATGGGCCCACTTTCTTTCCTTTTACACGTTAGGTGAAATTCTACTCGAAATTCATCCCCACCCCTCCCAACACATGCCATCATCCCTCTCGTCCCGTCACGGATACACCGCAAGGCGTTGCAGCGAGGCGGGACCGGCGCGGGTGTGAGGGTCGGACGCAAAACCTCATGCACCGGGTCCGCAGAAAATGGTCTCCCTCCGGGGACGGCGGCGATCGCGCGAATGCGGCGTCGAGTTGAGCCCCGGACGTGCCTGTGTGGCACACATGGCCCCCAGGAGAAGTGAAGCTTCCTCGGGCAAGGCGGCAGAGGGACCGGAGTTGACGGCATAAACCGCCGAACGGGGCGCTCGACAGCGCCATTTTACACTTTTCAGATGAGGCTCTTTCGAGCACCCCGTCCGAACCCTGTCGCCCGCACGGGCCGGCAAACCGATGCCAGGATCAAACCACGGGCGAAACCAGCCGCGTGAAGGCAAAGCCGCACGCCGCCGCCGGCGCACCGGCGAAGGAGAGACGGAGGCGCAGACATGATGGGATCCGCAGGGAAAACGGACGAAGCGACGATGAGCGAATGGGAACGCCGGATCGGCGACTACGGCACGCTGAGGCTGCGCCTGCGCACCGCCGAGATGCTCGGCCTGCCAGCGAGGGTCTGCGGCGTGCGCAACTGCCGCCGCACGCGATCCTGCCTGCTCGTCTTCACCCACAACAGGCTGCCGCTCTGCTACACCATGCTGACCGAGGACGAGCGGAAGGCGCATGACGAGTTCTTCGATTTCGCCGCCAGCGTCTACGAGGCGGCGCAGTCCGGCCATTTCGGCAATCTCTACCGGCTGCTGATCGACAAGCCGCCCGAGTATCACTATGCGGTGACCAAGATCGTCCGCCACGCCCTTCCGCCCGGCCATCGCGCCCATGGCGGCCTCGACGAGATCGACAGGATCAGGGCCGGCCAAGCGCCCGCCGCGTGGAGCTGGAAAACACGTTTCCGGCGATGACCGCCGGAGCGGTACGGCGGCGCGTGCTCGTGTCGGACGATCTCGCACCGGACTGCAAGGCATCCTCTTCGGCAGCGCCGCCCGTTAAACTTGCTTCAACCCCTGGGTGGCATACCTGCCCCGGCAGCGCATAAGGAGACATTGCATGGCCTTCGTCGGCTTCAGGAACACCCACAACAACACGATCTATATCAACCCCGAGCAGGTCATCTACGTTTCCTCCTTCGAGGAAGACGTCACCATTGTCGCCTATGCCGTCACCGATGCCAGCGGCAAGCCCGTCGTGTCGCATGTGCGCGGCAGCGCCGACATCGTGCAGCACAAGCTCGCCAGCGCGGCTGCCCGCTAGGATTGCGCGCTCGAGGCGGTCACGGCCGAGGGGGCAAAGGCGCGCGGGGGTGCCGTTCCGGCACAGTTTCCGGAAACGGCACAGCAGTGGCTGTGAATGCTTACAATTCGTCAAGCGTCTGAATCTTTGGCGATTCCCGCTCCGGCGATTCTGGTGCCACAATATTGCCGCTTGCCTTTTGCTTCGAATGCTGTCACCAAATGCGGCTCTCGGGCATTTGCATGCCGGTGACTGGACTGATGTGGTAAAGCTTTCCGGCAGGAAGGCAGCGTGGGGGACACCCGCGTACGTAGACGTTCTTTCCCCGTTCGTGAACTACTCGACTGACCCTTCGCGCGCTGAATTTTGATGAGGGAGCGCGAAAGCTAAAGCCGTCCGTTTCCTCTCGCGGGGGATGGATACCAAACAGACTAAGGGAAAAGGACTATCCCAATGGCCACCAAGGGCACCGTAAAATTCTTCAACCAGGACAAGGGTTTTGGTTTCATCACGCCGGAAGGCGGCGCGAAGGACGTTTTCGTCCACATCTCCGCGCTCCAGGCTTCTGGCATCCAGTCGCTGCGCGAAGGCCAGCAGGTCACCTTCGACACCGAGCCGGACCGCATGGGCAAGGGCCCGAAGGCCGTGAACATCTCGGCTAACTAATTCATTCTCTGCTTCGGCAGGAAAGAGAACGGCGCTCCGCAAGGGGCGCCGTTTTTCGTTTGGCCGGTCGTAGCGTCGCCCTAGGCGCTGACCGTTTCCCGCGCGCCCTCGAAATCCACCGCCGCAAAGGCGGCTGCGATCACCTCGGGGCCTGCTCCCACCTTGACCGCGTCGGTCGAGAGAATCTGTCGGTAGCGCCGCGCGCCAGGCAGCCCCGTAAACAGCCCGACCATGTGCCGCGCCACCTGCTGCAGCCGCCCGCCGTTGGCGATATGGCGCTCGGCATAAGCCATCATCCGGCCGCGGATATCGCCCCAGTCAGCTTCGTCGGCAACCGCGCCATAGAAGCGATGGTCGACATCGGCAAGAATCGCGGCGTTCTGGTAGGCCGCACGCCCGAGCATGATGCCGTCGACGTGGTTCAAATGATCAGCCGCCTCGTCCAGCGTCTGGATGCCGCCGTTGATGCCGATAAAGACATCGGGCCGCGCCTCTTTCGTGCGGTAGACGATCTCGTAGTCGAGCGGCGGGATTTCCCGATTCTCCTTCGGCGACAGGCCCTTCAGCCAGGCCTTTCGGGCGTGGATCCAGACGGCGTCGGCACCGGCATCGAGCACACGATCGAGAAGATCGGGCAGAGCCGCTTCCGGATCCTGCTCGTCGACACCAATCCGGCACTTCACCGTGACAGGCACGTCGGCCACCGCCTTCATCGCCGCCACGCAGGCAGCCACCGTCTCCGGTGTCAGCATCAGGCAAGCGCCGAAGGTGCCTGACTGCACCCGGTCCGAGGGACAGCCGACATTGAGATTGATCTCGTCGTAGCCGTAAGGGCCAGCGATCCGAACCGCCTCGGCAAGTTTCGCCGGATCCGACCCACCGAGCTGCAGCGCCACCGGATGCTCCGCTCCGTCGAAGGACAGCAGCCGTTCGCGCGGCCCATGGATGATCGCATCGGCCACCACCATTTCCGTGTAGAGCAGCGCATTGCGGCTGATCTGCCGGTGAAAATAGCGGCAATGGCGATCGGTCCAGTCGATCATCGGCGCAATCGCGAAGATCGGCTGGCCCGACGTCAGGGCCTCGGCGTAGAAATTGGATGTCGTCATGCCGCGCTCATAGCGTAAAGGCAGGCAAAACGCCAGTTTTCCTCACGCAAGGCAGCCATGTCAGGATGCAAGGCGATGATGATGCTGCGTTGTCGAACCACGCGTTCCCCCGCCGTTGCTTTCCGTCTAAGATGTCAGGACTCACGAACAGCAAGAGCGTGCAATGTCCCTTCCCGCCACCGTCATCCCGCTTCCGCATCCCGTCCTGCTTCCCGTCGAAGGCACAGCCGAGGCGTTCCCGGTACGCCGCGTTTACTGCGTCGGGCGTAACTACGCCGACCATGCGATCGAGATGGGCCATGACCCGAGCCGCGAGCCGCCGTTCTTTTTCCAGAAGAACGCCGACAATCTGCTGCCCGCAGGCAAGGACTTCCCCTACCCGCCGCTGTCCAGCGATGTGCATTTCGAGGTCGAGTGTGTGCTGGCGCTAAAAGCCGGCGGCCAGGATATCGCCGCCGACAAGGCGCTCGACTGCATTTATGGCTACGCCGTCGGCATCGATTTCACACGTCGCGATCTACAGGCCGAGGCGAAGAAGCTCGGCCGCCCCTGGGAAGTCGCCAAGGCCTTCGAATATTCAGCACCGGTGTCGCCTATCGTCCCGGCAAGCCAATTTGGGCATCCCTCGGCGGGCCGGATCTGGTTGGAATTGAACGGCAAGCGCGTCCAGGATGGCGACCTCAACCAGATGATCTGGAAGGTGCCTGAGATCATTGCCGAACTCTCGAGACTCTTCATCCTGGCGCCGGGCGATGTCATCATGACCGGTACGCCGGCAGGCGTCGGCGCCGTAAAGAAGGGCGACCGTGTCGATTGCGGCATCGACGGCATTTCCACGCTGTCGATCAACGTGGCCTGAGGGGAGACGTCATGCCTGTCTACGCGCTTGGCGAATTGATGCCGGACCTGCCGCCATCAGGCAAATATTGGATCGCCCCGGATGCCCATGTCATTGGTCAGGTGTTACTTGGCGTCGACGTCGGCGTCTGGTTCGGTGCAGTGCTGCGCGGCGATAACGAGCCGATCACCGTCGGCGCGGCGACGAACATCCAGGAAGGCGCGATGCTGCACACCGATCCGGGATTTCCCGTAACGATCGGCGAAGGCTGCACCATCGGTCATCACGCCATCGTCCACGGCTGCACGATCGGCGACAATTCCCTAATCGGCATGGGTGCCACGGTGCTGAATGGCGCCAAGATCGGCAACAACTGCCTCGTCGGCGCAAATGCGCTGATCACCGAGGGCAAGGAGTTTCCGGATAACTCCTTGATCGTCGGCTCGCCGGCGCGCGTGGTCCGCACCCTGGACGAGGCGGCGATCGCCGGGTTACGCCGCTCAGCCGAAAAATATGTCGGCAACTGGCAACGTTTCGCGCGGGACTTGCGCCCACTCTGAACTGTTAGAACAGCAGACCGACGCCGGTCACGTTCTTGACGGCCATCTTCACGAGATCGAAAACGGCGTTCAGGATCTTCTGCGCGGCGACATAAAGGAGGAATTCGAACTCGGCCACGCGCTGTTGAGATTGAGTTCGAGAAGATGCAGCGTCAGGTCAGCAGACTTGGCGGTGATCGTCTCGCCGCAAGCTGCGCCATGACATTGGTGGTCTTCTGCGCGATGAAACCCAGCTGGTAGGTCATCTCGTCGCGAATGGCGGTCCATTGGCCCTTTGCCGTCGCGGCAGCGACGGACAGCAGGCCTTCAAGCAGTTCTTCGGCAGATTCCGGTGCGAAATTCGCGTCAACAGACATGGCTGTCCCCCCTATTTCAATGACCCCTCCATCGTTCTGGCTATGCCTCAGGTGTTCTGAACGATCGTAATATTGTCCGTTTCGTTGGCCTGCTGACCCTTGGCCTCGAACTTCGCCCGGGATGCTTCGATCGCCTGCCGGCAGCGTTCGATGTTGTCGGCCACGAGCTGTGCGGCGCGCGCAGATGGTTTGCCCTGGAGATAAGCCGTGCGCCGCCCTGCGATATCGCCCGCGTCCTTCACCATGGCGAGAGCTTCGATGTAATATCGATTTTCGTCAGGCTCGAATGTGCGCCGTCAAGCTTCGTATAGACGGCCTCGTTGTAAACAGGCGCAAAGATGGAACATCCGCTGAGCGGAATTGCCAATATCAGCAAAGATAGATGACATTTCGGCATGTGTGAGTCCCCAGCCCCGCCGAACATCATAAACCAGCTACAAATACAATCAATACTTACATAAACAATAATCAGCAATCATAGAGAGAATTTGGTTGAGCGGTCAGGCCTAAGCGGCACACGCCTCACACAGACCACGGATCTCGATCGTGGTCTTCTCTGCCTTGAACTTCTTGCCGCGCGTCCAGTCCATGAGGCGGTGATCGACCTCGTGGTCGTGGAACTCCATGACATGCCCACAGCTCTCGCAGATCGCGAAGGCGACGATGCCGTGACTGTGGCAGTTCTGGTCCGGATGGGCGCAGGCGACGAAGGCGTTGATGCTTTCCAGCCGGTGCACCACGCCATACTCGAGCAGCTTCTCGAGGGCGCGGTAGACCTGCAGTGGCGCGCGAAAACCATGATCGCGCAGCTTGTCGAGGATCGTATAGGCGCTGAGCGGTCCGTCCGCCTTTTCGAGTACCTCGAAAACGAGAGCCTGGTTCTTGGTCAAAGCAGGTGCGTTCATGAACGTTGTCCTTCCAAGGCCTGCCCGCGCCCGCGCCTCGGCAGCAGGCTCAGAATGAAAAGGATCAGGGCCGCGACGACGATCGAGGGGCCGGAGGGCGTGTCGTAGGTCAGCGAACCGAACAGCCCGCCGACCACGGCGACGGCGCCGATCAGCGAGGCGAAGACCGCCATCACCTCAGGCGTCGAGGCGAAACGGCGCGCTGCGGCCGCCGGGATGATCAGCAGCGAGGTGATCAGCATGATGCCGACGATCTTCATGGCGATTGCGATGACAACAGCCATCAGCAGCATGAAGAACAGCCGCGCCCGCTCCGGCTGCAGTCCCTCGGCCTCGGCAAGCTCGGGGTTGACCGTGGAGGCCAGAAGCGGTCGCCAGAGCCAGGCGATCGCCGCCAAAACGAGAATGCCGCCGCCCCAGATCATGACAATATCCGTCTTCGAGACCGCAAGGATGTCGCCGAACAGGAAAGCGATGAGGTCGATGCGCACCCAGCTCATGAAGGCGACCATGACGAGACCGATCGCCAGCGTCGCGTGCGACAGAATACCGAGCAGCGCATCCGCAGACAGCGCCTGGCGTTTTTGCAGGAACAGCAGGAGGATCGACACGGTAGCCGCGACGAGGAACACGGCAAGCGTCAGGTTGAACTGCAGGAGCAGCGAGAGCGCGACGCCGAGCAGTGCCGAGTGGGCGATCGTATCGCCGAAATAAGCCATACGCCGCCAGATGATGAAACAGCCGAGCGGGCCGGTCGTCAGCGCAAGCCCGACGCCTGCAAGGATCGCGCGGACGAAGAAATCGTCAAACATGGCGCTCTCCTGCGGGCTGTTTGTGATCATGGCTATGATCGTCAGCATGATGATCGTGGCTGTGACCGGCGTGGTTGTGGTGGGCGTGGTCGTGCCCTTCGTGGCCATGATGGTGGCCGTCATCAGGATGGCAGTTATCGGTGACGGAGCCATCGGAATGCAGCACACGGCCATCCGGTAGATGCGTGTGGTCGTGGTGATGGCTGTAGACGGCAAGCGCCTGCGCAGCGCGGCTACCAAAGAGGCGGACATATTCGGCGCTCTGCGTCACCGCCTGCGGTGTGCCGCGGCAGCAGACATGGCCGTTGAGGCAGATGACGGTATCCGTCGCCGCCATGACGACATGCAGGTCGTGCGAAATCAGCAGGATGCCGCAGCCGGTCGAGTTGCGGATCGACTGGATCAGGTCGTAGATCGCGATCTCGCCTGAGAAATCGACGCCCTGAACGGGTTCGTCGAGGACGAGGAGATCAGGCTTGCGCGCAATCGCCCGCGCCATCAAGGCCCGCTGAAACTCGCCGCCCGAGAGATGCTGCACTTCGGCGCCGAGCATATGTGAAAGCCCGACGGCTTCGAGCGCGGCGGTCATGTCGTGTTCGGAGAGCGGTCCGGTCAGCGTCATCAGCCGGCGTACGGTGAGCGGCAGCGTCCAATCGATCGCAAGCTTCTGTGGCACATAACCGACCTTGAGGCCGTCGGCGCGTTCAACCGTACCCTCATCGGGCTTCAGCACGCCGATCGCCGTCTTGACGGTGGTCGATTTGCCCGAGCCATTGGGGCCGATCAGCGTCACGATCTCGCCGCGCGAGACCGAGAAATCCACGCCCCGGACGAGCCAGCGGCCGCTCCTTTGGACGCCGACGTTGGAAAGCGAGACCAATGGCTTCGCTTCGGAATTTGCGGGAGAGAACATCATTTTTCCGAATGTGCTGTTGCGACTTGCTATCGCACACGTTATAGCATAACGCAATCGATGTAATAACATTACAACTGCAATTCAAGCGGAGTACACCGATGAAATTCGCGACGGCCCTTACCCTCGCAATTCCCGCCATCTTCTTTGCCGAGGCGGGCAGAACGGCGGATGCGCCTGTCGTGGTGACCTCGATCAAGCCGGTTCACTCGCTCGTATCGGCGATCATGCAGGGCGTCGGCACACCCGAACTGATCGTCGATGGCGCCGCCTCGCCCCACACCTACAATATGAAGCCGTCAAACGCGCGCGCGCTGCAAAACGCCAAGGTGGTGTTCTGGGTCGGTCCCGGGCTTGAAACGTTTCTGGAGAAGCCGCTGGAGGCGATCGGGTCTGATGCCGTCGTCGCCGAGCTCGACAAGGCGCCCGGCCTGACCAAGCTCAAGTTCCGTGAGGGCGGCGCCTTCGAACCGCACGACCACAGCGACCATGACGGTGAAGATCATCATGACGGCGATGGACACGATCATGCCCGTGCCGACACCGATCAGGGCCACGATCACGGGACTTTCGACACCCATCTCTGGCTCGATCCGCAGAATGCCAGGGCGATGGCCTCCGAGATCACCACCACCCTCGTCGCAGCCGACCCCGCCAATGCCCTCACCTACCAGGCCAACGCCAAGACGCTGGACGACAGCCTCGACGCGCTGGACAAGGAAATCGCCGGCATCGTGTCACCGGTGAAGGACAAGCCGTTCATCGTCTTCCACGATGCCTACCAGTATTTCGAGAACCGCTATCATGTACGGGTCGCGGGCTCGATCACCGTCAGCCCCGAAACGATCCCCGGCGCGGAACGCATTGCGGAGATCCACAAGAAGGTCGGCGAACTTGGCGCCACCTGCGTCTTCGCCGAACCGCAGTTCCAGCCGCGATTGGTCGATGTGGTCATCGAGGGGACCAAGGCGAAGGCCGGTGTCCTCGATCCGGAGGCCGCCACGCTCGATGCCGGCGCGGACCTCTATCCCAACCTCATGCTCGGCATTGCCAACAGCATGAAGGCCTGCCTCGCGCGAGAAAGCTGAGATTGCAGGGGCGGGTGCGGAACCCCCGCCCTTCACTAGTTCTGGCCACGCGCACAGCGTCCTACGGAAGCCTGTAATTGGCGTCTGATTGAATCAGAAGGGCGGCATTAAAGCCCCCTTTTCACATGGTGACGTCAGCGTTTAGCGAATGACGATGTTCGCGATCACACCGTTGACCGAGCCGATGAGCAGGAAGTCGTTGTCGACCTGCACCCAGCGATAGCCGCGTGGCGGAGCCGACAGGCGGTAGCGATGATAGTCGCGCACGTCACGCATATGGCGGCGCTCGGTAGGCGTCATGCGATGGCCGCGGCTCCACTTGTACTTCGTGACGTGAACGTCGCGCTCCACGACGACCGGCCGGCGGTGATCCTGGGCGCTCGCTTCGGTCGTTGCCAGCAGCGGAGAAGCGAGCACAGCAGTAGCGAGAAGGACGGTGGTGAGCTTTTTCATTGGGAGGTTCCTCGTGTTGAACACGCCCAGAACCTAGGTCCAAAATGATGAACCGAAACTGAAAGTTTGATTAAACTTACGTAATGAAAACACGTGTTTAAAAGCATCTATTAAATTAGCAAATGCGACATCGCCCGCAATTTCAGGCGATGTCGCCGGTTCGATCATAGTTCCTCGTAATTGAACCAATCGAAATCCGCGGTCTTTGCGCGACCCGACGTATCGAAGGCGAAAACGCCGGCGAATGCACCGGTGAACGAGCCGTGCTCGCCACGTCCGCCCTCGTCGGAGACCACACCGGCATCCAGCACAGGCCCGATCGGCTGCCAGGCCCCCTTGCCTTCCGTCTGCCAGAAGAACTGCAGGTCATTGTCGCGGATTTCCATGGAAAGCTGAACGCGCCCTTCGGCAGGCACCGCAACGCCGCTGCCGACCGGGAAGTCGAGACGGCTGTGGGGATAGTCGCCATTGCAGGAGAGAATGGTGACGCACCGTCCCAGCTTCTCGTGGAGGGTCACGGCGACCGCGTGGAACTTGTGCCTGTTATAGTAATGCGTCAGGCCGGCAACCTGCTGGTAGGTGTGGGGATCAAACTCCACGACCGTCTCCGCCCTGAAGCTGTGGTGCTCCTGACGACGGGCGACAAGAGACTGTTCGAACCACGAACCGATGCTTTCGCGCCCGATCAGCCTCAGATGTCCTGCCCGATCGGTAAGGTTGAAAATGCGCTCCGGCTGTGGCGTGCGAAGCCACTGGAAATCATCAGGCAGCTTTCCACCGTCGAAGCTGTATTCGCTGCGCACAGGCTTCTCGACCGGCACAGCGCCGGCCAGTCCCGGCACGGTGACATCGGGAACAACAGTGCCGTTCTCGAGGTAAAGCCACCCGTCCTCCTTCCAGACACACTTCTGCAGGCTGGTCTCGCGACCGAGCGTGCAGCGGCGCTTTGGCGGCATCGGACGACCGCAGAGGTGCGTGTGATAGGCCTGTCCGTCGGGCGTTTCGACATACTGGCCGTGCCCTGCTCGCTGGAGAATGGCTTCAGGATGATCCTTTGACGTGATGAGGTGCTTGTTCGGATGCATCTCATAGGGACCGTCGATCGTGCGCGAACGAGCCATGGTGACGGCATGGTCGTAGCCAGTGCCGCCCTCGGCGGTCGTCAGGTAATAGTAGCCGTTCCGCTTGAAGAGATGCGGTCCCTCGACGAGGCCCAGCGAACTGCCGGCGAATATGTTCTTGATCGGGCCCTTCAGCGACCTGGTCGCCGCATCCCATTCCTGCAGCAGAATGCCATCGAAGGCCGGCGACTTCGGCGCACCGCCGAAGCTCTCGGTGCGATGATTCCACTGCATGTTCATGAACCACTTGCGGCCGTCCTCATCATGGAACAGGGACGGGTCGAAGCCCGAAGAGTTCACGTAGACCGGCTCCGACCATTCGCCCTCAATGGTTGGCGAAGTCACGATGTAGTTATGCGCATCCTTGAAGTTGCCGTCGAAGCGCTTGACGTCGGTATAGACCAGCCAGAACAGCCCGTCGGCATAAGAAAGGCAGGGGGCCCAGACGCCGCAGCTGTCGGGATTGCCGCGCATGTCGAGTTGCGACTTGCGCTCGAGAGGACGCCGAACCATCGTCCAGTTCACAAGATCGCGCGAATGATGGATCTGGACGCCGGGATACCATTCGAACGTCGAGGTGGCGATATAGTAGTCGTCTCCAACGCGGCAAATGGATGGATCGGGGTTGAAGCCCGGCAGGATCGGGTTGCGGATCATGGTGAAGTCTCCTCCCTGAAATACGCGCGGCTTGCCGCACGTACATCAAAAAATGATAGGAGAAACGCCCGGCGCACTGGACCGGGCGCTTCGGTTTATTCGCGTTCCGCGGACTTTGCCCAGAGATTGATGTCGGCCTCGCGGGCATAGACATCGATCTCCTTGAGCTCAGCGGCGGTAAATTCGAGATTGTCGAGCGCCTTGACGCAATCGACGATCTGCGACGAACGGCTCGCGCCGATCAGCGCCGACGTCACCCGGTCGCCACGCAGAACCCAGGCAATCGCCATCTGCGCCAGCGTCTGGCCACGACGCTCCGCGATCTCATTGAGCTTGCGGATGTTGTCGATGATCTGAGGACGAATGAAGTCCTTCTTGAGGAAGTGGTTCTGGGCAGCACGGCTATCCTGCGGGATGCCGCCGAGATACTTGGTCGTCAGCATACCCTGCGCCAGCGGCGAGAACACGATCGACCCCATGCCGGCCTCGTCAAGCGTATCCAGCAGCTTGTCGTCCTCGACCCAGCGGTTGAGCATCGAATAACTCGGCTGATGGATCAGGCACGGCGTCCCGAGATCCTTCAGGATAGCGGCAGCCTCCCGGGTGCGCTGCGAATTGTAGGACGAGATGCCGACATAGAGCGCCCGGCCGGAGCGGACGATATGATCGAGCGCGCCGCAGGTTTCCTCGAGCGGGGTATCCGGATCGAAACGATGCGAATAGAAGATATCGACGTAGTCGAGACCCATGCGCTTCAAGCTCTGGTCACACGACGCGATCAGATACTTGCGGCTGCCCCATTCGCCGTAGGGACCCGGCCACATGTCGTAGCCGGCCTTGGACGAGATGATCAACTCGTCGCGCAGGCCTGAAAATTCAGTGCGCAGGATTTCACCGAAGGCGGTTTCGGCGCTGCCAGGAGGCGGGCCGTAGTTGTTGGCGAGGTCGAAATGGGTGATACCGAGATCGAAGGCCGTGCGGCACATGTCGATCTTGCGGTCATGCGGCGTGTCGCCGCCGAAATTGTGCCAGAGGCCGAGCGATACCGCAGGCAGCTTCAGGCCGGAACGGCCTGTGCGGTTATACTTCATCTTTGAATAGCGGTCGGAAGCCGGTTGCCAGCTCATAATTCTGATCCTTTAAGCGAAAAAGCGCGGGCTTGTCGCCCGCGCCGGACCATAGTCCTTTGGTCGCTTACTTCAAGAGCGCCTGCGCTTCTTCGATGCCGAGTGCGGCCGGCTGCGTGCAGGTCGTCGTCAGCTCGATGAAACGGCCTTCCTCGCCCGACTTCAGGATTGAAGTCATGACGTCGACGCCGTGCAGCGTGCGATCGAGCGAGCAACGCGCATCGCGCCCCTCGATGATCGCCATCGCCATGTCGGCGAGACCCGCCGTGCGGTAGTTGGCGCGCGGTCCCTGCGGGCTCTCCTGGTTGAAGATACCGAAGGGATGTTCCCAGCCTTCGACCGGCTTGATGTCCTTGTCCTTGCCGCTGGCCTCGACGACGCCGCCGAAGAAGTTCGGATCCGGCACGTAAAGCGAGCCCTCGGTGCCATAGAGCTCCATGTTGGCGTGGCGATGAGACCAGACATCCCAGCTCGCCGTCAGCGTGACAGTCGCGCCGCTGACAAATTCGAGGATCGCCTGGATCGTCGTCGGCGTCTTGACCGGGATGGTCTCGCCATGACGCGGCTGGCTGGTGATGGTGCGGGTCTCGGACGCCATGGAGGTCATCGCGCCGACGCGCTTCACCGGTCCGATCAGGTTGATCAGGTTGGCGATGTAGTATGGACCGAGATCGAGGATCGGGCCGCCGCCGGGCAGGAAGAAGAAGTCCGGGTTCGGATGCCACATCTCCATGCCCGGGCTCATGACGTAGCACGCGCCCGAGGTGACGCGGCCGATGCCACCGTCGTCGATAAACTTGCGGGCAAGCTGGTGCGCGCCGCCGAGGAAGGTATCCGGCGCGCAGCCGACGGAGAGGTTCTTCTCCTTGGCAATGCGGCGCAACTCTTCACCCTGCTCGAGGGTGAGAACCAGCGGCTTTTCCGAATAGACGTGCTTGCCGGATTCAAGGATCGCCTTGGAAACCGGGAAGTGAGCATCCGGGATCGTCAGGTTGACGACGACGTCGATCTCGTCATTGGCGAGAAGCTCATCGATCGTCTGCGCCTTTACGCCGTATTCCTCGGCGCGGGCCTGGGCAGCCTGCACGTTGATATCGGCGCAGGCCAGGACCTTCAGACCCTTGAAAAGCGGAGAGAGTGAGAAGTAGGTGGTGGAGATGTTGCCGCATCCGATGATGCCGACGCCAAGTTCCTTGGTCATGATATGCCTCAATAAGTCTTGAAGGATGCGATCGAGCGCGTGATCAGGCGGTCGACATCGGCCGGGTTGTCATGCTCGACGACGTAGTGCTTGGTCTTGGTGCTCTTGAGTGCAGCGATGAGCTTGGCCCACTGCAGAGTGCCGTGGCCAACATCTGCCCAACCATCCTCGTTCTTGTTCTCGCCAGCCGGCGCAATGTCCTTGACGTGAGCCGAGGTGATGCGCGATCCGAGCTTTTCGATCCAAGCGAACGGGTCAGCACCACCGCGAACGACCCAGGCGATATCCGCTTCCCAGGAAATGTCAGGAGCGCCTTCAAAGATGCGTTCGATCGGCAGTGAGCCATCGGCGAGCTTCACGAATTCGAAGTCGTGGTTGTGCCAGCCGAACTCATAGCCGGCATCCTTGTAGGGCTTTGCCATCTCATGCAGCCGCTTGCCGAAGGCCAGCCAGCCGGCACCATCGGTCGGGCGCTGCTCGGCGGCGAGATGCGGCGCATAGATCGAGTCCATGCCGAGGACCTTTGCAATGTTCAGCGACTTCTGGACTTCGCCGTCGAGGAAATCGGGGCTGAAATGGCCACTGGCCATGACAAGACCGTTCTTGTCGAGTTCGGCACGCAGGCTGTTCAGGCCGGCATCATCGAGGTCGGCATAGATGCCGCCGAAACCTTCGACTTCCTGATAGCCGGCCTTGCCGAGCTTTTCAAAGATCGCCGAATAGGGCTGGAAGTTACGGGCGCTGTAAAGCTGGAAACTCAGTTTCGTCATCATTCCTCCTCGGGCCTCGTGCCCATTGCATTTCAGTCAGGATCAATCCACGGACTGACAGGATTGCAGGTCGTAGAAACGGAACTCCGGCAAGGTGCCGCCCTCGAGCGGCTTTGCCGGGGTGAAGGTAATGCGGCGCGTCTCGCCCGCCGCCAGATCGAAGGCATTGTCTGAATACTTTCCGTCGGTCTCGGTCTCGATCATCACGAAGAGCGCAAGTCCCTTCGCAGTGACGTTAAGGCACACGGAGCCGTCTTCCTCGACATACTCGTGTGTGACCATGAGGCCCGCAGCCTCGAGCTCCAGTGCCTTGTAGGTGCCGTGCACATAGTGCCCCTCGCCACCCATGCCATTCGACGCCGTGAAGCGCCAGGCAAGCAGTGTCCCGGCAGGAATTTCGGAAACGTCGATGCTCGTCGCCGTTACGGCTGCGTCAGGGGTGCAGACCGCCTGCACGTCCTTCAGGTGCTTGCGTTCGCCCTTCATGTCGAGGACCGAGACCGACAGGTCGATGCTGACCTCGGCAAGCGTGTCGTTGACCAGCGAGAAGCGGATCTGCTTGCCGTCCTCATCAGGGATCGCCGCAACGGCGACCGGCTGGAAGAAGCGCTTGACCAGATAATGCATCGCCTTCCAGCGACCGCCGTGGTCGAGGCTCGACCACGAGGCGACCGGCCATGTGTCATTGAGCTGCCAGTAGATGGTGCCCATGCAATGCGGCTTCAGCGACCGCCAGTATTCCACTGCGGTCTTGATTGCGAGACCCTGCTGGATCTGGCTGAGATAGACGAAATTCGGGAAGTCCTTCGGGAAGCGGAAATAGCGGAACATCGTCCCGGCAATGCGCTCGTTGCCACCTGCATTCTTCTGGTGCAGCTCCATGACAGGCGACGCTACGTTCATGTCCTTCGGATCGGCGTAGGTCTTGATGACAGGCAGCGACGTATAGGACTGGAAGCCGAATTCCGAGCAGAAGCGCGGGCGCACCGATCGATAATTGTCGAACGACTTGTTCTCGTGCCAGACCGACCAGTAGTGCATGTCGCCGGAACCGTCGGCATGCCAGGCATCGCCGAAATCGAGATAACCGGATGCCGGGCTCGACGGCCACCAGATGGCGTCGGGCGCCGCCTTCTTCATCGCCTGCTCGATCGTACGGTTGAGGCGATCGTAGGAGACGAGATAGCGGTCGCGATCCTTCTTCGACTCGTCGAACCAGCTGAGCGCACCGACCAGTTCGTTGTCGCCGCACCACAGCGCGATCGACGGATGCGAGGACAGACGGCGCACCTGATAGTCGACCTCAAGCGCGACGTTGTCGAGGAAATCCTCCGTCGAAGGATAGAGGTTGCAGGCGAACATGAAATCCTGCCAGACCATCAGGCCCATCCGATCGCAAAGATTGTAGAAATAGTCATGTTCGTAGAAGCCGCCGCCCCAGACGCGGATCATGTTCATGTTTGCGGCATGAGCCGACTGCAGCAGGTCTTCAGTCTTCTCGGGCGATGACAGCGAAAACAGCGCATCAGCCGGGATCCAGTTGGCGCCGCGGCAGAAGATCTCGCGGCCGTTAACCTTCAGCGCGAAACGGCTGCCGGCGGCATCGGGCGTCGTGATCAGCTCGACGGTGCGAAGACCGATTTGCTTGCTGACCGCATCCGACGGAAGATCGACAGTCAATGTGTAGAGCGCCTGCTCACCACTGCCCGCCGGCCACCACAAGCGCGGCTTATCGATCTGGAAGACGTGGTTGACGACGGTTTCGCCGGCGCCGACCCCCACGTCGAGCCGAATGCGTTCCCCGTCGAGCGTAAAATGAACAGGCACAATCCCCGGATTCTTGGCGAACAATGTCGCCGTCACCTGCAGATCGACGGAGCCGTCGAGATTATGGACCTGACGTGTCGTGACGTGGTCGATGCGCGCAGTCTCGAGCCTGCGCAAAGCGATCGTGCCATAGAGGCCGAGCGGCGCAATCGCGATGTTCCAGTCCCAACCGAAATGGCACTGCGGCTTGCGCAGCATATTGCCATTCGCAATAGGCGAATTGCCGGGGTGATATGGGATGTAGAACGGCTGCTTGGCCTGCCGGTCGGCACCGGCCGAAATGCTCGAGTGCAGCACGATCCGAATGTGGTTCTCGCCAGTCTTCAGCTGGCCACCTACATCGGGCCGGTAGCGACGGAAGCTGTTATCGGCGAGCAGCACCGGAGAACCGTTGACGAACACCGCGGCAACGGTATCGAGATAGTCGATATCGAGATACCACTCGCCGTCCGGCTCGGACAGCGTGAAACTGCGTTCCAGCACCCAGTCGCGCTGCGCCACCCACTGAACGATCTCCTCGTTACGGCCGAAATAGGGATCGGGGATCAGTTCAGCGGCATGCAGCGCCGTGTGCACATCGCCCGGCAGCGTGATCGATGTCGTGACCTCGCCGTCGGCTGAGGTGAGCTTCCACGATCCGGATAGGTCGAGGTTAAACCCGTTTGTCGGCAAGGAAGTCATAGCATTATCCCGATCGGGCCGCGCTTAGGGCCGCCCGCAATCGCGGGCCGCAGCCGAACTTGGTGGCCAGATGGCCGATTGGAGAACGGGCGGAACTATACGCTCCGCCCTATTGCGATTTCTAGATGCGAAGCTCAGTCTCCGCATCAAAGAGCGACGCCAGCGACATATCGAAGCCGAGCTTGACGGCGGAACCGGGGCTGAAGCGGCGTGCACCATTGATACGCACGGACATCGTGTGGCCAGCATGCTTCAGCCAAAGCAGGTTGTCGGCGCCCATTGGTTCCTCGATGTCGACGGTCGCTTCGTGGACCTCGGCGCCGAGATTCTCGTTGACCTTCACATGTTCAGGACGAACGCCGAGAATGACCTTGCGGCCCGCTTGCAGCGATTCGGGCGCCTCATAGGCTGCAACAGAGAAGTTCACGCCGTTGGCGGTGAAGAACGCCTCGTCACCCTGCTTGGTGATCTCCCCACGCAAGAAATTCATCGACGGCGAGCCGATAAAGCCTGCAACAAAGAGATTGCGTGGCTTGTTGTAGATCGTCGTCGGGTCGGCAAGCTGCTGGATGATGCCGTTTTTCATGATCGCGATACGATCGGCCAAGGTCAGCGCTTCGATCTGGTCGTGCGTGACGTAGATCATCGTGTTGTTCAGCGACTGGTGCAGGCGCTTGATTTCGACGCGCAGCTCCGAGCGCAGCTTGGCGTCGAGGTTCGACAGCGGCTCGTCGAACAGGAACACATCCACGTCGCGCACCAATGCGCGACCGATCGCAACGCGCTGACGCTGGCCGCCCGAGAGCTCGGCCGGCTTGCGCTTCAGCAGCGGCTGGATCTGCAGGATTTCCGCCGCACGCGCCACGCGCTTGTCGATCTCCTGCTGTGGCACCTTGGCGACCTGGAGGCCGAAAGACAGGTTCTTCTCGACGCTCATCTGCGGATAGAGCGCGTAGGACTGGAACACCATGCCGATGCCGCGATCCTTCGGCTCTTCCCAGGTGACGTTCTTGCCCTTGATGAAGATCTGGCCGTCGGATGCGTCGAGCAGTCCGGCGATGCAGTTCAACAGCGTGGACTTGCCGCAGCCGGAAGAGCCCAGGAGAACCAGGAACTCGCCGTCGTTGATTTCGAGGTTGAGGTCCTTGAGAACGCTGACCGAACCGAAGTTCAACGAGAGATCTCGGATGGAAACACTTGAATTCATGGATCAGCCTTTCACTGCGCCAGCGGCAATACCACGGACGAAAAGTCGTCCCGATACGAAATAGACAACGAGCGGCACCAGACCCGTCAGGATCGTTGCGGCCATATTGACGTTGTATTCCTTCACGCCCTGGACAGAGTTGACGATGTTGTTGAGCTGCACGGTCATCGGGTAGTACTCCGGTCGGGTGAAGACGACACCGAACAGGAAGTCGTTCCAGATGCCGGTGACCTGCAGGATCATGGCGACGACGAAGATCGGCAGCGACATGGGCAGCATGATCTTCAGGAAAATCTGCCAGAAGCCGGCCCCATCGATGCGGGCAGCCTTGAAGAGCTCCTGCGGCAGCGATGCGAAGTAGTTGCGGAACAGCAGCGTCAGGATCGGCATCCCGAAGATGCTGTGCACGATGATCAGGCCCGTCAGAGTTCCATAGACGCCGATCTCACGCAGCACGATAACGATAGGATAGATCATCACCTGATAGGGAATGAACGCGCCGACGACGAGGATCGCAAAGAAGACTTCCGAACCCTTGAAGCGCCAGTTGGCGAGCGCATAGCCGTTCACCGAGGCAATGGCAATCGACAGGACCACCGAGGGAACGGTGATACGCACCGAATTCCAGAAGCCGCGCGAGAGGCCGTCGCAGTTCAGGCCTGTGCAGGCCGTCGCCCAAGCCTTCACCCAGGGCTCGAAGGTGATTTCGACCGGCGGTGAGAAGATATTGCCGAGGCGGATTTCGGGCATGCCCTTCAGCGACGTGACCATCATCACGTAAAGCGGAAGAAGGTAATATGCAGCGGCAACAAAAAGCGTGCCATAGAGAATGATGTTGCGCGGAGAGATCACCCGCTTCGGCTTCGGGCCGCTGGGGCCGGACGCGCGGCCACCGGAGGTCTTGAGAGTAACAGAATCAGGCACGTTTACGCCCTCCGAATTCCAGATAGGCCCACGGGATGATGATGATCGCGACGGTGACCAGCATCATGGTCGAGGCGGCGAAACCCTGCCCCAGATTCTGAGCCTGGAACATGTAGTCGTAAACGTATTTCGCAGGCACTTCAGAGGCGATGCCTGGACCACCTGATGTCTGCGCCACCACCAGGTCGTAGACCTTAACGATGCCACTGGCGATGATGACAAGCGTCGTGATGAAGACAGGCCGCATCATCGGAATGACGATGAAGAGATAGGTCTTCCACATCGGGATGCCGTCGACGCGCGCGGCCTTCCAGATGTCTTCATCGATACCGCGCAAGCCGGCGAGCATAAGGCACATGACGAGACCCGTGCCCTGCCACAGCGCGGCGATCAAAATGCCGTAGATGACGATTTCAGGTGTGTAGAGCGGGTCGAAATTGAAGCTTGTCCAGCCAAGCGACCGGACAACTGATTGGATGCCAAACTCAGGGTTCAGGATCCACTGCCAGACGAGGCCGGTAACGATGAAAGACAGGGCGAATGGGTAGAGGAAGATCGTACGGAACGTATTTTCGAACCGGATCTTTTGGTCCATCAACGCCGCGAGCACAAAGCCGATCACCAGGCTGAAGATAATCGATAGCACGCCGTAGATCGCAAGATTCTCGATGGACACGATCCAGCGCGGGGCAGCCCACAGGCGCCTGTATTGTTCGAGACCTACGAAGCTCAACCGCGGAAGGAGCTTCGAGTTCGTGAATGAATAAACGACCGTCCAGGCCGAGCCACCGACGAAGATGACCAAGGCGGTCAGGATCATCGGAATGGATGCAATCTTAGAATTCAGATTGCGCAGTAACTGATTTGGCCGGCCGGCTTTCGCTTGACCCGTCATTGTAATTCCTCCTGAATCGCAATTCTGCTGTGATCCAGAGCAGCGAACCGTCTACCGGTCGCCTCCTCTTCTCACTCCCATACCAAGGCCGGATGCCCTGCATCAGCTGCTACCAGCCTCGAGCGCTGCCGCCACCCGGACACGATGGGAGTTCCGGGCAAATCCGGCTCCGTCACACGGAGCCGGATCGCAACAGCGTCGGAAAAGCGACGATCAGTCGGCAGAAGCGATGATTTCAGCGAAGCGCTTCTGAGCGGCTTCCGGCGTCATCGACGGATTTGCGAAGAACTCCGAGAAGAGGTCTTCCTTCTGCTTCTGGCTATCCGCCGACAGAAGCTGGTCGGTACCTTGGATCACATTGCCCTTTGCGAGGATGTCGAGACCCTTCTTCATGCAGTCGTTGGCTGCACCAAGGTCAACGTCACCGCGAACTGGCAGCGAGCCCTTCTTCAGGTTGAAGGCAACCTGCGTCTTGGGATCGAGAAGCGTCTTGGCAAGCACAGCCTGTGCCTTAGACTTCTCTTCGTCCTTGAGCAGGGGGAAGTAGAAGGCATCACCGCCGGTGGAGATGATTTCGTTCACGCCGAGGCCCGGAAGGCAGGTGTAGTCGGTACCGGCCTTCTGACCAGCCAGCTGGAACTCGCCTTGCGCCCAGTCACCCATGATCTGGCCACCGGCCTTGCCCGTGATGACGAGGTTGGTTGCTTGATTCCAGTCCTGAACATTGCTGCCCTTGGACATACGGCGAGCGTCATCGGCGGCCTTGAAAACCTTTGCGATCTCCGGACCGGCAGCCGCTTCAGCGTCCTTGTCCTTGAACACCTTGAGGAAGGTATCCTTGCCGGCAATGGCAACCATCAGCACGTCGAACGCGCCGGCAGCTTGCCAGGGCTGACCGCCAACGGCGAGCGGAACGATGCCGGCCTTTTCGAGCGCCGGAGAGGCGGCGACAAATTCGTCCCAGTTCTTCGGCACTTCAACGCCAGCCTTCTTGAAGGCTGCATTGGAGAGCCACAGCCACTGCCAGGAGTGGATGTTGACCGGGGCACAATAGATCTTGCCGTCGATCGTGCAGGAATCGAGCAGGCTCGACGGACGAACGATGTCCTTCCAGTGCTCGGCGGTGGCGACGTCGGTCAGGTCCCGCATCAGGCCAGCCTGAACCAGCTCTTCGGCCTGACGACCATGGTTGAACTGCGTGGCACCCATCGGATCACCGCCGGTGATGCGGCTGATCATGATCGGACGCGCGGTACCGCCGGAGCCGGCGATCGCACCGTCGACCCACTTGTTGCCGGTCGCGTCGAATGCCTTTGCGAGTTCTGCCACGGCAGCGGCTTCGCCACCAGAAGTCCACCAATGCGTGACTTCAAGATCGGTCGCGTTCGCCGCACCGAGCGGCAGCACGACGGAAGCGGCAAGTGCAGCCGCGATCAAACGAAAATTCATGAGTTCTCCTCCCTCACTGAAACGTTGCCGGAAAAACTTAGTGCAATCGATATTTTCGCGCAACAGCCAGCCGATGAAAAATTTCTAAACTTTTTTCTTTGCAATCTCAGACTGCATAATGGCGTTGATTTTTGCACGGGAGAGCGTGGAAAGCACAACGAGCGAGCAAGTGCACAATCTGGATTATCGAATTGTTTTAACTCACAAAATATCGTAGTTATCGCATTTTCGGCGGCACGTTTCATTCGCAGGTGCAAAAAATGTGAGCAAAACACCATGACTAAACCTATGGGCGCACCCATGCTGTTCAAACGCGAAAAAGGTCTCGACAATTCTACTGTATCGTTACAGATTTCGCTGTCTGAGGGAGGAGCATCTTTGGTCGCACTTGCGCTTACGACGCTTCTAAAAAGACTCTATAAGCGGACCAAATCGCATAGGATGGTCTAGAGGGATGAAAAATAACGAAAAATTCGGAGACGCCACCGGCGTGCTCCAGCGGGAGAGGCCGACGCTCAAGACGATTGCCTTCATGACGGGCCTCGGTGTGACCACCGTTTCGCGTGCCCTGAAGGATGCGCCCGATATCGGTGCCGAAACCAAGGAGCGCGTGCGCATGGTCGCCCGCCAGCTCGGCTATCAGCCGAACAGAGCGGGCGTGCGCCTCAGAACCGGCAAAACCAACGTCATCGCGCTCGTGCTCAGCATCGACGAAGAGATCATGGGCTTCACCAGCCAGATTGTCTTCGGCATTTCGGACGTTTTGTCGGGCACGCCCTATCACCTCGTCGTGACGCCCTATTCCATCGCCAAGGATCCGCTATTACCGGTCCGCTACATTCTCGACACCGGCTCCGCCGACGGCGTTATTATCTCGCGAATCGAGCCCGACGACCCTCGCGTCAGCCTGATGATCGAACGCAACATGCCCTTCTCCACGCACGGGCGCACCGAGAGCGATCTCGTACATCCCTATCATGATTTCGACAGCGAGGCTTACGCTTATCAGGCCGTCCGCGCCCTCGTCGCCAAAGGCCGTCGGAAGATAGCGCTGCTGCCGCCGCCAGGCCGGCTCACCTATTTCGCCCATACGCGGATCGGCTTCCAGACGGCGCTGCATGTCTATGGCGCCGAAGAGATCCCGCTGCGCGTCAACATCGACGCGCCGTTGCAGCAGATACGCGACGAGGTGGAAGCGCTGATGCGTTCCTCGCATGCGCCAGATGGCATCGTTTCCTCCTCGGCCGCCGGCGCGATCGCCGTCAATGCCGGTGTAGAGGCTGCCGGTTGCGTCGTCGGTCGCGACGTCGACCTCGTCTCGAAGCAATCGACGGAGATCCTCAACTGGATACGACCGAATATGATCACCTGTTTCGAGGACGTTCGCGAGGCCGGCCGCGAACTCGCCCGCGCGGTGATCGGCCGCATCGAAGGCGTTCCGCCCGAAAAGCTGCAGAGCGTCAGCCAGCCGACCTGGCCGGACGGCGTCTTCGACTGACCCAACAGGAAATCAAAGCGGCGAGAATCAAAAAAGCCCAGTTTCGGCCGGGCTTTTTCTTTTTGGGAACGCGCGCCGGCTCAGAAGGTCGCCGCACCGCTACCCCACGGGCCGTGGTGGAAGTCCTTGCTGTCGAGGCGATCAAAGCCGTGCGCGCCGAAGAAGTCACGCTGCGCCTGGATCAGGTT